>Ga0193706_1000690_pt1 | contig 17657 bp, 23 predicted proteins | sample U3c1metaG_FD_160130 | JGI IMG/M metagenome (GOLD analysis project Ga0193706, IMG submission 160130) | Soil microbial communities from a riparian zone of the East river system, Colorado, United States - U3c1 | ecosystem: Environmental > Terrestrial > Soil > Riparian zone | place: USA: East River... | reverse complement strand
AACCCATTATGATAAGCATTACGCCAGCCATAAAAGTGGCAATAATTAAACCATTTATTCCATGTATTTGTACAATGCCATATACAATTACAATCAATGCACCGGTAGGTCCCCCAATCTGCACACGGCTACCACCCATTGCCGAAATAATAAACCCGGCAATAACGGCTGTGTATAATCCCTTCTCTGGCGATACCCCGGAAGCAATAGCAAAAGCAATGGCAAGCGGTAATGCAACTATACCCACTATCAAACCTGCCATTACATCTTTGCCAAATTGCCGGCGGGTATAATTATTTAGCGTATCAAATAACTTAGGTTTAAACATTGGATAAGGGTTGAACTGACCGCAGGTTCACGCTTTTAATGCGATTAAAAAGAACCTTTGCAGTTGTAATATTGCTCCATTGTTGCGCATCTTTATTCATTGGGTTGAAAAGGCAAAACTCACCAATTATTTTATCCGGGAACCGGGCAATGATATGCCCGTTTATTTTATTCTGTTCCAATACTTTCATGGCTGTATTAATAAACCGTTCCACTTCTTCCTGTGAAGTAGCAAATAGGATTTTGTTTATAAGTTTTGCTGTATATTCATTTAATGTTATTGCCATAGGAAAGCATTTATTAGCTAATAATGAAAATTGTTAAATTATTCTAATCATGGGAGTTCTCTGGTTGCATCCCGAAATTGCGAATGGTTCAATTTGGATGAACAGGGCCTAAATTAAAAAAACAACTTGCCGCCTGTTTGTCGCAGTTGAGTTGCTTTAAAACCTGATTTATTTTCTTTGGCCGGTTGTTTATATATACTATCAGTAAAAATATCACTATGGCTATAAAAAATATAATCAATAAAGCCTTAAAATTTATACCGTACACTTTTGCTTTATGAGCATAGGGAGGATTTTTTCCATTCAATATCTTTACCCAGGGCATAGTTTTTTGAATTTATTTTATTGTGGAGAGATTTGCTGAATCACTACTTAGTATTGCTTCTGGCTTTATAAGCGTTACAATTCCCGTTTTCCAGTTATCATTATACTTTACAAAAATAGATAGCCAGACAGTTCTTGAAAGCCGCATAAAATAAGGTTGCAAAATCAGCATTAAAAATGCATTTGTACCCAGCCACCAAAATACCCTGTTATCATCTACCGACATCCCAATTAAAACCCACCATGCTACAAATGTGCTGGCAGAAAATGCAACAGCTAAAGCATAGCTTACATATCCTGTTCCATAATAAAACCCTTTTTCAATCTCAGTCTTTTGCCCGCACAACGGGCAATTGTCGTTCATCTGCATAAATGTTTTAAGGTGAAAAGATCCTTTATCCTTAAAAAGGTTTCCCTCCCTGCAATGAGGGCATTTATGATTTAATACTGTCCATAATAAACCGTGCTTTTTGTTTTTAATGTTACTACTCATCTGTTGATTCTTTTTTAACAAATTAAATTTTAATCCAAAACTTTAATAGATTATCCACTTCAGACCCAACAATATGGTAACCTTTTGGCACTTCATCTTCCATGCTGTGATAAGTGGCCAGCCTTGTACCGGCCGGCTTTTGTTCGAGCTGTTTATATAAATACCGGTTGTAGTAATTATACAATTCCCCGGAATAGTCGATACTGTCATCTATTTTATCAGTACCCGCAAGATTTTCATAAAAGGCATTGAAGAAATAGAAATGATCGTAATTGCTAAAATCTACCTGTGTAAAATTTGCGTGTATAAAAGAAACATTTTTGAGGCCGAGTCTTCGTTTTACTACATTTGAACAATAAATTAAACTTGCTCTTTGTTCCACACCATAATAAAATGCGGTCGGTTTGTAGAAGGCTGCTGCCAAACAAAACTTTCCTACACCACTGCCTATATCCAGTATCCTCACATTGTTTTCGGCGGCTAAAAAACTGCTGGCTTTTCTTGCAACATTTAAAGGGTAAATTCCATTTAACTGATCATCAGAACCAAACCAGTTTTTTGGTTGTATGTTTTTTTCTACCAGGGATATCAGGTTATTACTCATTGGGTATATTTAGGTTTACTATTCATGAGATATTGCTCAGGCAACAGCAGGTCCTTCCTTTCACCAGGTTGCGATGCCACAATTAAAGCTATCCAACCAGCCCCTTCGGGATGTTTCAATAAAAGACGCTCATCGCCATAAATTAAATTGGTGTTTACTTCCAGTATATTGCCATCAACCGGCATGTGTGCCTGGATCAGGTAATCGTTGTACCTTATTGTGGCAATCAGATCGCCCTTTTTTTTAAATCCTGATGGTTCATTAAAAATCACCTGGTGTATTTCTTTAAACCCAATAAGTTTAAAGCCGCTTACACCTACATAAGCAACACTATCATGGAAGTCAATCCAGTTATGGTCTTTTGTGTAATAAAGGTCTTTTCGTATTGGATTTTCTGAATTCATAGTGCAAAGCTACCCTGCATTTTATCGTTTTGCGGTAAACCTTATCACAGTAAAAAGTGAGGTTTATCAATTTTATAATGGGTAAATTTGCCCATAACATGAGTATTAAAGGTATTTTTCAAATAGATAACTGGGATTTCAAAAGCGAATCTGTCTTAACGGATCTGCCTGCTGATGATCTGGTAATACTAACCGCTCATAAAACGGAACAGATTTATAAAAAAGCTGAAATTATTTTCAGGGAAGGGGCATATCCTGCCGGCATCTTTTATATAATTGAAGGGAAAGTAAAAAAATATAAAGTAGATAAGGAAGGGAAGGAACAGATTATTTACGTAGCTAATACCGGCGAATTATTAGGATACCATGCTATACTTGCAGAAGACCGTTACCCTGATTTTGCGGCTGCATTGGAAGAAAGCACCATTGCATTCATTCCCAAAGAAGATTTTTTAGAAACACTACAACAATCAACTACGCTAAACAAACGGTTATTAAAAACGTTAAGCCATGAATTTGCTGTCTTGGCAAACAGCCTCACTATGTTTGCCCGGAAGTCCGTTCGGGAAAGATTAGCACTTCAATTAATTGTATTGCGGGAAAAGTACAAGGTTGATTTTAAGGAAGGCATGCCGGTGGAAATAAATATGAGTAGAAATGATCTCGCAAGCCTCGTGGGTACTGCAAGGGAGAATGTAGTTAGGGTGTTATCTGAATTTAAAGAATTTGGAATTCTCGAAACAAAAGGCAGGAAGATTATCGTGCATGATGTAAATAAATTGATTGAAATTGCCAGTTACAGTTAATTTGAAACTGAGAAGAAAATGTACTAAATCGATATGATTAAGCTCGATATGATTAAGCTCATAGGCCCGGTCGGCAATTCTATTACCATGCCACTTATATGATACATGCGTTGATATGTTCATCTCAGTTTTCATAGGGAAGGAATTAAAAATAGGTCAATCTTTACTTAAGTGAGAGGAAGTAAATTGAGAGGAATTTATATGAATTAGAGGAGAGTAATTCGGGAGTCGTGATAAGTCATCAACTGTAATTCAATGTGGTATTGCATCATATAAAAAGATACGATTGCCTGCAGCTCCACTGGTAAATTTGAACAAAACGCTATGAATAAAATGTTCATAGCGTTTTTTGTTTCCACCCATCTACCAGATTTAAATGATTTCCCGCATTATTAATGTGAGTAGTTCGGGAGTCAAACTGCAAAATCCGGGGCATTATTTTTTGCCTACTTTGAATAATTCCGTCTTCATTAAAATTCCGATAGGTTTATTCAAATGAAGAAATTTCCCATAAGGCAGATTAAGGCAATTCACCAGGAATTACCTACTTCCGGACGTTTTAGTATATGTACGGTTCAGGGAAACGATATTACCCGCAGGACATGATTCATAATGATGATGGCCTGCGGTAATGCATTGCCATTAAGTTAAAATTCGAACAAATGGGATTTTCCAAAACGGCATATACTCGGTCCAACCTAAAAAGAAGGAGAAGATAAAATGTATAAAAGGTGCAGATAACAAACTCAGCAGTAAATAAATCACTGTTTTTGGGGTATTTAATTTTAAGACAAGCGGAGGCAGAAATACCGTTATCAGCATTGGGACAGGATAATACAACCACCAGGGCAATCCATAAGTTGCGCCATATTTTCCAAACAGCATACCGAATACAACTACGATCATCGACAAAAGAAATATTTTTTTACGTCTTTCTTTGAAATCCGGCTTGCTTAAAACAACCCGTATAATTATGAGGAATATTAAAAGCGAGGCAACAATCATAATTGGGAAATGCCATTCCGTATTCATGAAGGAAAGTTTTATCGTTAAATATTTTTAATGTTTTTCCTTTAATAAAATTTCAAGCTTTTCTTTTGTTTCAGGAATTAGTTTAAGGGATAATGTTTTTTTGAAACTCGCTATAGCGTTTATTTTATCCCCTTTTGCCAGGTAGAGATCTCCCAGGCCATCATAACAATTGGCAGTTTCGGGGTAGTTTGAAACATTTAGTTTAAACAATGCTTCTGCCTTAATAAGTTGTTTTTGTCGCAACATATAGTACCCAAGACCATTAACCTGGATTTCATCTGGTTTAATGAGATAGCCAATTTGCTCAGAGACATGACTATAATGTGTTACTAATAAAGAATCCATTTTAAAATCGGGGTCGTCTAATTCACTATTATAGATTTTAAGTTTATAATGATCAAAAATAAACCGGAGAGCGTCATACTCGCCGATCAACCGGACTGAGCCGTGATCGTCATTTTTATAATATGCGTGCTGGAAGTGCAATTGATTTGTTTTGTTTTTGAAAACATCTTTAATGAATTCCAGGTTGCTGCGAATAAGTTCAGTACCCTCAGTAGTATCTTTTTGAACTTGCAGCGTATCCATTCCTCTTTCCATTCGGTTAGCCAATGCCATGAACAAGGTTTTCCCTTTATAATTTGTATTTGCTAAGGTTATTTTTGCATCCTTTACAATTTGTTGATCGTTCCACCATAAAGCGCCGTCAAGAGAAACATAGGCATTGAATAAATTGGGATGATGTATTAAAGTGTTCACCACAGTCAGGCCACCTACAGAGTGGCCGATGAATATTTTATAGGAAACTGTTGGGTAATTTGATTCGATGTATGGCATCAATTCCTTTTCCATATACAGCATGAATTTTTCGCCATTGCCAACAACACCGGGAGTTTCCTTATCTGTACCAAATGTCAGGTCCGTCATCCGGGCAGGATGTAAAACACCGATCACGATCATTGGCGGACAAAGGCCGGCATTGCTCATGAATTCCGTAATACTAACGACATTATTAAAATTTGCATCTCCATCTAATAAATAAATTACAGGGTAACTCCCTTTACCGGTATTTTCATTTCCTCCATTGCTGTTTGGAATATGGATCCAGACTTTACGCTGTTCACCCAATATTTTTGAAGAGGTACTTTTTTCAAATCCTGTAGTAAAGGCGCTGTTTTCCTGTGCTTGGGCACAAAAAGAAAAAAGTAATATGGTAAAAGAATAAAGAAATGTTTTCATAGAATTTTAAAAGATTGATTGAAATATAGTTTAATGACCTCCACTTGTATAGCAGTATGAGTGTAATAATAAGCTTAATTAAGCGGGGAATACTTTTAATCTTTGTTACACTATTATTAAAACCCTGATTGTTTTCCTGCTGATGTCCTGTCAAATACTTGGCTGTGACCACACCATTTATCATTTTTAAAATTATAAATGGTCGCACCAGGCATTTTTTATTGATTTGTTTGTAGATAACAGGATCACTTAATGCCTTTTTATTTTTTCACGTTTATAACCCGGTTTAGAGAAGGCATTATTTGTATTTTATTGTAAAAAAGTATGTCCATAAAATGAAGAGAACCTGTAAAGGAATTCTGAACCATAAATAGGTTAGCCCGTTACCAGTAAAATTTGCTTTCTGGTAGTCAATGTTTTTTATTACTGCAAAAATATTTGCAGGCAATATCAGGAGAAAAAAGGCGATTAAAAGAAAAACCGTAATTGCCCTGTATGCAGGAATAAGAATTCCAATGGCGGCAGCAAATTCAATAATTCCTGTAAGATAAACCACCTGCGTTTTGTAAGGAATAAATGAGGGTAACATCATTTCCATTCCTTCGGTAAATGCGAAATGTGCCATTGCCGTAAATATGAGCATTGCTGACATGGCTATTCTGCCCGGTAATGCAAACTCATACCTGCCTTTAAATATTTTTATTACTATCAGGAAAATAGCAAATACACCCAATAAAACGATTAACGGTTTCATTTCTTTTTAGTCTTTGATTTAGTTCGGATGAAAACGCAACAGCATAGAATCAAGTAAAAATTAATTTATATTAATTAATGCCCCAGCGGGTTTGTTTTCCATGGTTTGGAAAAATGTACACTTACAATAAAGCTCCTTGTATAAACTTCGGCCCCACGGGAGATATTGGTCAGACCATAATTATATCGCATGTCTAGCGCAAGCCGCTTTTGTTTGAATTGAAACATATAACCTGCACCTGCCTGTAAACCTGCATCAAAGCGTTTATAACCATCACCTGAATGTATAAAGGAAAGATTCTTAGAATCGGTTTCTGTTTTATTTGTTCCCCCAAGATTATAAGCAATGGAAGGTCCGGCATTCATATAAAAATTACCAAAATGAAAACGGGCCAGTACAGGTAGTTCCAATGTATATAAACGAAGGATTGATTCCTCGGCAGTTAATGGATTATTGGCGGTTAATTTACCTCCCTTCTTTATAAAATATAACTCGGAAACAAGAGAAAACCGGGGCGTAACGCCTGCTTGGAATGACAAGCCCGCTTGCACACCTTTAACCGGTTTCTTATAGTTTGAGAAAGCGCTGTTTGAACCTCCATAATTGAGATTTGTGCTCTCCACGTTGATCATAAGGTCAAAATAAGTTTTTGCTGTTTTTGTAACGGGTTTGGTGTTTTCTGATCTCAACCCTGGTGTTTGGCCAAAGCTATTTGCCGACAGGAAGATCATACTTAGTATCAGTCCTGTTTGTGATTTCTTTTTCATAATGCTGTTTTAAATTGTTTAAATAATTTATTGTTTCAATTTTATTTTATCGCCTTTTTTGGTATTTAATCCTTCACGAATGGTTATCTGGGTTATGATATTATTTTCCATTTGAAAGGATATCCTGATATCATCATCTTTTTGAAAGAATCCATTTTCTTTATACGCAAATATTTCAATTTCGGGTTTATTATTTCTTTGTATAAATAACTGATCGCCGGTACGGATTATTTTCACTTTGTAATCTGCATTTACTTCATATTCACCTGCGTATTTTTCTAATAATTCGGCGCTAAGTTTTATCTCATCAAAATACGAGTAAGGCTTGTTGTAAAGAATGGCGAAGATGGAAAGGCCGATCGTTTCAATCTGGTGATTGTAAATATTGTTTAGCAAGATCACACATACATCATCTTCCTGTATTCTGCCGAAATAGCCGGTAAATCCGAGGATATTACCGCCATGCGAAACAATTTTTTTTGTGTACAAGGTATCTATCCAGCAACCCAATCCATATCCTTCAAGGAAAGGAGTAGTAGCTTCTTGCAGGCTTGCTTTGCTATAAACTTTGTAATTCAATAAACCCTGGTGCCATTTATAAAGATCTTTGACTGTACTGTATAATGATCCTGCTGAAAAAGTTGCAGTTGAATCCCATGGTATCGACTCTTCATGTATTAGTTGAGTGTATTTGGTATATCCCATTGCTTTGTATGAGCTTCTCAATCCGGCAAAATCAAAACCGGTGTGGTTCATTTTTAAAGGCTTTAAAATAAATTCTCTGACTGCAAGCTGGTATGTTTGGCCGGTCACTTTTTCAATGATCAGCCCCAACAAGATATAGCCCGAATTGCTGTATGAATACCTTGTCCCGGGATCAAAATCCAAAGGCTTATTAATAAAGTAGGAAAGTGTTTTCTCTATGCTTCTCGGTATTGCACTTTCATTAACTGCTGTATGATCCCTTAAGATTTCAGAAATACCCGAAGTATGAGTAAGTAAATGCTTTACTGTTATTTCATCCCCCCTTTTATAATCTGGAAAGTATTTACTGAGCTTATCTTCTAAACTTAGTTTATGCTGCTCTGCAAGTTTTAAAATAACGGCGGCTGTAAATTCTTTGGTTGTTGAGCCAATCTGGTAAATGGTATTCGAAGTGTTGAGTATATGCTTATTTACATTTTGGTATCCATCTGATTTTTCATACACGATCTTTCCATTTTTACTCACCAGTACTGAACCATTAAAACGGTTTAGTTTCACCGCCTTTTCAATAAGAGAGTCTATCCTTTTACCCACGTCCTGGCCACCAGCTGCAAGTACAGTAAAAATAAGTGTGGGTATTGTTATTATTAACTTTTTCATTTTTATTGATTTAATGGATGAAAATGTGATTGCAACTGTAAGGTTGGTTTTTTATGCTATCTTTTAGTGAGTATGTTATGAGATACAGTTCTTTCAATATCAATAAAGAGCCAATAGGTAAGCATTAAAATAATAAACACAACAACGGCTTTAGCACAATCGCCATAGCTCTGTATGGTATAGCCTGAAGCGCATGCAAATATTACATCAATGGTGAAAGCGGCAAATACCCATTCCCTTAACCGGCGAAACATAGGAACTAAAAAGACCGCAGACCCAATGAGTTTGGCCACGCCAAGCAGTGTAATAAAATAGGGAGGATACCCCATGCTGATTGTTTTGGGATATGTTGCCGGATTTTTGGTAATCTCCATATATCCGCTCAGGATAAAAAAGGCACTGATCAAAATGGTGAGTGTCCAAAAAATAATCTTTTTATTTTTTAAGGAGTTCGTTTTTGGTAGCATAATCGATAACTTTTTATTTGTTAGAAGGCAAAACTCGCCTTCCTTCCAGGTAAAAAAATTATCAAATGGTAAAAAATGCTACTGCTGCGCTTTAATTCTGCTTAACGATTGTTCGGTAATGCCCAGGTAGGAAGCAATTAATTTATTGGATATGTTTAGAACCATATCCGGGCTGTTTAAAAGCAGGTTTTGATATCTTTCTTTGGCGTTTAAGCTTATTAAAGTTTCTACCCTTGCTGCATAGATCAGTGCTATTTTTTCTAAAGAAAAAATATAACCTTTTCTAAAACCCGGGCTGATTTCAACCAGTAGGTTGAACTTCTCTTTTGTAAAAACCAATAACTCCGAATCTGCAGTAGCCTCAATATATTCGTGAATGGGAAGGTCGTTTAGAAAATTGATTGCCCAGCAATAGGTATTTTCAAAAGCGATATTACGTGTACATTCTTTACCATTTTTATCCAGGTAATAGGTACAGATACATCCCTTATTCACAAAATACAATTCCTTGATCATAGAGCCGGGCTGCTTAAAAATTGTATTCCTGGTAACTGTTTTGACTGAAATGTTTTTAATGATCAGATCTATCTCCCATTGTTCAAATGTGGTAATGGCATGCAAGTGATTAATATAGTTCACAAATACGTTATCCAATTAAATCTTTTAAGGTAAAAATAAAATGCAATATCCTTTTCTATAGTTAAAAACCGGGTTCGTCTCTAAAGTTAGCTGTATTTGCACAAAAGCAAGCCAACCATTAATCTGACGTCTCCTGTCAAAGCGATAATGTATCTTCAACTGCAGTTTTCAACCATCACCAGTTCCAGCTGAAGGAATAATAAAGCTGAGCAATTCAAAACATACTATTTAATCAACCCTTTATGATAAGCATTGCACAATGGGGACTTTTAATTTTAATCTCGCTGTTTTTAATATTGCATTTCTTCATCCTACTAAAATGGATCCCCTACAATCTCGTTTGGGGAGGCAGATTAAAATCGGATAAAGAAATGTATCGTTTTGAAACTTTCTCTATTTTAATGAACTCACTGTTTGTAATTATAATTTTGGTGCAAGGGAGCTTATTGGCAATTGACATACCAAAGAGAATAATAACTTTTGCCTTATGGCTTATGATGGGATTATTTTTATTGAATACATTGGGAAATGCAACTTCAAAAAATAAATTGGAGCAAAGGATTTTCACCCCAATAACAATACTGTTAGCTATATTTTCATTGATCTTAGCATTATCAAGCTGATTTAAAGGGTACTACCTTTAAAGAGTTCATGCAATTTAGGCTGGGTATAGAAAATGACATATGCTAATTTATTATCGGTTTCAGGTATAGGAAGGTATTAACTTAATTAAATTGAGAGAAATTGAAATGAATTATAGGTGAGTAAATCGAGAGTCCTGATGAATCTTCGGCTGTAGTTCACTGTAGGATTGCATCCTGTGATAAGATAAAATTCCCTGCAGCTCCACTGGTAAATTTGAACAAAACGCTATAAATAAAATGTTTATAGCGTTTTTTATTCCCACCAATCTTTTAGGGGGTAGTTCGGGAGTCAACACTACAAAATCGAGGCATTAATACTGGTCTATATTCCTACACTTTGGTTCTCTCCAATTCAAACGCAAATAATCCGATCTCAGCAACTCTATTTTGATGTTTCATATCTGGTTCATCAGGATAAACCTGATATTTTGGATATGAAACATTAGTCAGAATAATTTTACTGCTAAAATGATCTATTTTATAATTTTTACTGCAATCGTATGAGTTTTACTGCCTTGTGGCCGGTGCATATAAATTTTACTGTAATTCGACTAAATTATATTAATTTTACTGCAAGGCGCACCCGTTCTATCAGTTTTACTGCGCACTTATCAATTTTACTGCAAGTAGCCTATAAATTTAAGTTATGGCAAATAGCCCGGTAGGTAGCTTATGGTTACAACAATATTTCCAGCTTAACAGGTACAGTCTATCTCACCGTTCATATATTGGCCCAAGGGATCGGATCGAATTATACGAGAACGGCGAAATAGAAGAAACATTCGGTCCTAAATATGAGCCCAAAATATCAAACCCGTTTTCACACATAGAGTTTTCTTTAAAGTACGATGACCTAAGCCTTGAATTTTTATTGGCTGTTTTCGAAAAGATATCTCTGGAAGATGTGGTAAATTATATATCCGGAAATCCCTCAAGAAAATATGAGCGTTATATTGGTTTTTATTATGAATTATTAACCAGCCGGCAAGTTCATCTTGATAAACCTGTAACCGGAAATTATATTGACCTGCTCGATGATAAAAAATACATTACCGGTAAGCCAATAAAAAACACAAGATGGCATATTAATGACAACCTGCTCGGCGATAGAAACTTTTGTCCGGTTATAAGACGAACAAAAGCATTGCAAACTTTATTGCAATCCGATTTAAAGGAACAGATCCAACAATTAACAAAAAGCTATCCTCCGGATATTTTTTATAGGGCAATCAACTATCTCTACACAAAGGAAACACGTTCCTCGTACGAGATAGAAAAGGAGAAACCATCTCCCGAACGGGTGCAAAGGTTTATCTCCTTACTTACAAAAGCAGGGGAACAACCTGGTAATATCTTACTTAGTGAAGAAAATCTTACTAAACTGCAAAACGCAATTGTCGATCCACGCTTTGCAGCAACAGGTTACCGGAATTTTCAAAACTATATTGGACAGTCGCTTCCCAACTTTAAGGAAATAATACATTATATCTGTCCGCCGCCAAACTACCTGGATTCCCTCATGCAGGGATTGATGAATGCTGTTACAAAAACGGAAGGTGCTCCACCAGTGGTACGAGCAGCAGTAATAGCTTTTGGTTTCGTTTTTGCTCATCCTTTCGAAGATGGCAATGGAAGAATACATCGCTTTTTAATCCATGATATGCTTACCCGTGATGGTATCGTCCCCAAAGGATTGATTATTCCAGTCTCAGCACATATGCTTAATAATATGCCGGCATACGATCAGTCGCTAGAAGCATATTCTGTACCGCTAATGCAACGAGTTGGCTATAACAAAACACCCGAAGGAGAAATCATTGTTACCAATTCAGAAGAAGTTGAAAGCTATTTCCGTTACCCGGATCTTTCAGCACAATGCTTTTATCTAGCACATACGATAGAAGCTACCATTACAGATGATATGACGGATGAACTGGAGTATCTGCTTCATTATGACGAAGCGAAAAAAGAAATACAGACAATAGTTGATATGCCCAATAAAGATATAGACTTGATGATCGCATTTTTACACCAAAACAAAGGAGTATTTCCCAATAGAAGGCGCAAACAATTTCCAAAGTTGACTGATCAGGAAATTACCGCCATGCAAAAAGCCTTTCGAAATGTATTCCAGTTGCCACCGATAAAAGACGCAGAGTAACGTGTGCATGGAAAATTTAGAGCAAGGCATAGGTAAAGGAAAAGTGAATCGAGTATTTTCTATAGCTCTTTAGTAATATTTTGAATTAATCAATACCGGTTTGGAATTTTTACCGGTTGGATTTTAATGAAAAAGTTTCTTAAATATGCCAATTCCCATTGACGAACAAGTCAGAATCTTTAAAACCCTTTTCAGGGGCAGGATTGATGTTTTTGCGGTTCGCTGGGAAAAAGAAGGTAAAAGTGGCTATATGCCAGCTTATGATTTGAATTGGGATCAATTTTCAAAACATAAAGCAGGAGGGCAGGTACCATGGTATAAATTAATAGTCAGGTTAATCAACAACATATCTTGTGAAAATGCAAAAAATACCCATCAGACAACTCACAACACTTCACCAGGAACTGCCTTCTGACAAACAATTTAAAATTCGCCGGGTAGAGCATGTTGCGTTGTTACAGGAAGAAAAGAATATCATCCATGCACTGCACAAACACGACTTCTTCTTCATTCTTGCATTACAAAAAGGAACGGGCAATCATGAAATTGATTTTATACCCTATATGGTTGTTGATAACTCAGTATTCTTTCTGCGTCCCGGCCAGGCACATAAGCTTGATTTAAAACCAGGTTGTACCGGGTACTTATTGGAATTTAATTCAGAATTCTGTCATCCAAAAGATAAGTCATCAAGCCAACGGCTCAGAAAGGCAGGCAATAAAAATTACTGTAAGCTTGAAACAGGCAGGTTTGAAAAACTTAATAGTATATTAACTGCGATATTTGAAGAGTTTACAACCAGGGAAGAAGGCTACCTTGATATAATTAAAGCAAGCCTGGACATTTTCTTTATTGAATATGTAAGGCAAAGCCCGGATCCCAAAGGCCTGGCAATAACTGCGAAATCTTATACCCAGGACCGCTTTGAAGAATTTTTAGAACTGCTTGACAAGTACATTGCCACCCAAAAGCAGGTATCTCAATACACGCATCTGATGAATCTTTCTCCCTACCAGCTTAATGAAATAACCAAATCTTCTATTGGCAAAACCGCTTCGGAACTGATCAATGAACATATTATCCTGGAGGCTAAAAGATTCCTGCTGGCCACACCCAATCAAATAAAGGAGATAGCCGATCTGCTGGGCTACGAAGACCCGTCCTATTTTATACGCTTCTTCAGAAAGCATACCGGGCATTCACCAGAAGCTTTCCGGCATAGTTTCGGATAAGTCCTGTACATCTGCACCATTGTCCTGTTATACCACACCCTGTGGAATTTACTTTTGTGTAAATAAAAAATTTACAAAAATGAAAATTGTCATTGTAGGTGCTTCAGGTACTATGGGAAAATATTTAACCAGCGCATTTGAAAAGGGAAATGAAATCGTAACAGCCGCCAGGAAGGGCTGCGACGTAAGGGTAGATATTACTTCTACAGCGTCCATTGAAAATATGTACAGGCAGGTAGGATCTTTTGATGCCTTAATTTCAACAGCAGGGCCAACCTTTGTAGGTGCATGGAATAAATTAACCGATAAAGAGTTCAGGCAGGGAGTGGAAGGCAAGATGATGGGACAGATTAACCTGGTGCTGATCGGGCAGAACTACATTAATACAAAAGGATCTTTTACACTGATCACCGGTGCATTGTCACATGATCCGCAAAGAAATTTTGCCAATGCGTCTGCTGCCAACGGCGCAGTTGAAGGATTTGTACGGGCAGCAGCTATTGAACTGCAAAATGGAATTCGCATCAATGCAGTGAGCCCAACAGTAATTGAGGACTCCCCCCGCTATTTTCCATTCTTTCCGGGTGATATGCCTGTTACTATGCAACAACTGGAATTTGGTTTTCGCAAAAGTGTTTTTGGAGCCAACACTGGCCAGGTAATAAAACCATATTAATAGGTCTGTTGATAACCTGAAGCCTTTTGCAGGTTTCTGTGAGGCAAGTGTATTACCCTATGTTATGATTTGGAAAACTATTGATAAAGAAGACTATATTTAAATTCCTAACAAGTCATTGATACATAAACCCCAAAACATTGATGAAAGCAGTCGTTTTTAAAGAGTATGGTCCGCCGGAAGTTCTTCAACTTAAAGAAATACAAAAGCCTGCACCAAAAGAAAATGAAGTAATGATCAGGATCCATGCAACGTCTGTCAATTCGGGCGACATACGCATGCGGAAAGCAGACCCATTTGCTGTAAGGTTCATGCTTGGACTAATGCGCCCCGGAAAAAAAGTACCTGGACTTGTTTTTTCAGGAGAAATTGAAGCCGCTGGAAAGGATGTTACCCGGTTTATTAAGGGCGACCAGGTTTATGGAACTTCATTTAAGAATTTTGGTACCTACGCAGAATATACCTGTTTGCCCGAAGATGGTATGATAGCAAAAAAACCGGCCGGGCTGACTTATGAAGAAGCGGCAGTTATTCCTTTTGGAGGTACTACTGCATTATATTTTCTAACGAAGGCAAAGATCCAAAGCAGTCAGAAAATTTTGATCTATGGTGCTTCCGGGGCGGTGGGCACAGCTGCAATTCAGATAGCCAAATATTTTGGCGCAACAGTAACTGCTGTGTGCAGCACCGGTAATGTTGAATTGGTAAGATCACTGGGGGCTGATAAGATTATTGACTATACAAAAGAAGAGTTCAGCAAAAATGGAGAGCAATATGATATCGTCTTTGATACAGTAGGTTATAGTCCTTTTTCAGGTTCCGTAAGATCACTCCAAAAAAACGGGTACTACCTGAGGGTTGTTCATATGGCACTGGTACCGGTTATCAAAGGTTTATGGAGTTCTCTTACCAGCAATAAAAAAGTAATTGGTGGAGTTACAAAGGAAAAGCCGGAAGATCTTATTTTTCTTAACCGCCTTATTGAAGCCGGACAACTAAAGCCTGTGATAGATAGGAGTTATCCTTTGGAACAAATAGTTGAAGCGCATACATATGTTGAAAAGGGCCATAAAAAGGGAAATGTAGTTATTACCGTATAGACCCACACCAGTATAAAATGAATTAAAGATTTTTTAAAAAAGACCAGGCTTATGGTATTATTTGTGTTTTATAACCAGGAACGGCAGCTACGGAATTCCGTTTTTTAAACCTTAACATGAATACAAATCAAAGTCATATACCAATAAAATAATCAAATGAAATCCACCATCACCGCTATCCTGATAATAATAACAAATACAGGCATTGCACAGCTATCACTTATTCCAAATAAAAATTCGTTTGAGAAAAAGTGGATCAAAACAGAAACTTATGAAATGCAATGGTTTGCTTTGAAAGATACCACGAGGATTGAAATAGGTGTGGTTTCAACGCATATTCAATCCGATAAAAAGTATATCAGTATTGTAACCGAGGTAAAAATGAAGAATGCAAAAGCACCCTGGTTCGACACGACGATTGCAAACAGGAGAACGCTAAAGCCAATCCGGCACTCATCCTACAATTCCCAAAGGGATATGGCGATAAACTTTGACAAAATAATTACGGGCTTTTATCATGACAAAATAAAGCAGCAACATTATTTTATTAACGACACAACATCCGCAGCATATTTTGACAGCAACCTTTACCCGGCATTAATTACCTGGCTCCCACTTAAAGAAGGGTATAAACAGGATATTTCGATTTATGATTATAATCCGTCAGGTAAAACCGGCGTTATCAGGGCATTTGTTAAAAACGTTACAAGTGGCACATACCTGACCAACAGTTCAGTGATTATGCATGTATGGATTGTTACCGTGTCTGATGAAATTAGCAGTAATGAAAATAATTTTATGACCTACTATATTGATAAAAATGACAGAAAGTTATGGAAACAGGAAATCCATGTTGAAGGAAGAAGAATGGTAATGTTACGTAAGGAAGAGGGGAAACAACTAAGATAACCTCTTTTTTTGCTGGAGGAGAATTTTCGGCAGTATTAGACGAATAATGAAAGAAAAATCTCAAAAATAACGCTGCCAAACAGTATTATAACTTTAGATAAATCCAATACAATTACCTTTTTGTCCTGTCATAAAGTTAATAGCGGGACTACTTTTGCAGACCAATAAAATAATTGTTTTAAAAAGCTATAAGCATGAAAATAAAAATGAAATTGATCACCTCACTGAAAATATGGGTTGTCATCTATCCATCCATCACGTTGTTTTACTACCTGTTTGGAGAACAGTTATCAGTTCTTCCTTTATATCAAAGGACATTGCTTCTTACTATTTCATTGGTGCCCTGGATTGTGTTTGCCGGTATTCCAATTGTTGATTCCATGATCAGAATGGTTTCAATCAAAGCCGGCAAGGTTAAATAATAAAATCCAAAATTATCCGTGACCGCCTTGCCGGGGCTTGAATTTATCAAGCTCAGTGGAAGGTAAAGGCATTTGTTTTCTTACCCTTTCCTTCAATGGAATTTTCAATATATAAACCAATGACACAAAAAAATACTTTTGATGTAATAATAGTGGGAGGTAGTTATTCAGGTCTTTCAGCTGGTATGGCTCTGGGTAGAGCATTGAAAAAAGTTTTGATCATAGACGGCGGCAAGCCCTGCAACAGGCAAACACCGTATTCACACAACTTTATAACGCATGACGGCGACACCCCAATAGAAATTGCTGGATTAGCAAACCTGCAGGTTAAAAAATATCAAACAATAGCGTTTTTCGATGGCTTGGCAACAAACGGAATAAAAACTGAAAGTGGCTTTGAAATCCAGGTAGCATCGGGTGAAACATTTGCGGCAAAGCAATTGATTTTTGCCACAGGCATCAGGGATATGATGCCCGGCATTGACGGATTTGCAGATTGTTGGGGTATCTCTGTTCTCCATTGTCCTTATTGCCATGGATACGAAGTGAGAAATGAAAAAACTGGTATACTAGCCAATGGAGAACTTGATTTTGTATGGCTTATTTCAAACTGGACAAAAGATTTAACGCTCTTTACTAACGGGATCTCAACATTTACAATTGAACAAACTAAGCGATTCGAAAAACATCAGATCAAAATAGTAGAAAAGGAAATCGCAAGTCTGAAACACATCAATGGCCATCTTCAAAATATCATTTTCCGGGACGGTAAAAAATCTGCCCTTAATGTTATGTATGCACCTGTTCCTTTTGAACAGCATTGTGACATCCCGGAATTGTTGGGATGCCAATCATCGGACGATGGGTATATTGTAATAGATCCTTTTCATGAAACAACGGTTAAAGGCGTATATGCATGCGGCGACAATGTTAGCCGTATGCGTACAGTAGCCAATGCGGTTGGAATGGGAACAACAACCGGCATGACGGTTAGTAAGAAAATGA
>Ga0193706_1000689_pt1 | contig 17666 bp, 19 predicted proteins | sample U3c1metaG_FD_160130 | JGI IMG/M metagenome (GOLD analysis project Ga0193706, IMG submission 160130) | Soil microbial communities from a riparian zone of the East river system, Colorado, United States - U3c1 | ecosystem: Environmental > Terrestrial > Soil > Riparian zone | place: USA: East River... | reverse complement strand
GTGTGCGAGCTGCACGAAGAGTGGAGTTTCCCGGATTTTCCGGACAGATTGTTGATGTGACTATGCCGCGAGCAGAGCGGAATGCGCCAGCTCGAAGTTGATGGGCGATTGATTTCCGGCGGCGGAATGTCGCCGCTTCGTGTTGTAGTAGTTCTCGATGTAGTCGCTGATGACGTCGTAGGCTTCCGATCGCGTTTCGAATGCGCAACCGTGTACAAGCTCTTTCTTGAGCGTCGCGAAGAAGCTCTCGGCGACGGCGTTGTCGTAGCAGTTGCCGGCGGCACTCATGCTGCAAACAGCGCCATGCTGGTGCAGCACGCCGCGGTACTCGCGGCTCGCGTATTGGCTCCCGCGGTCAGTGTGATGGACCAGGCCGGGCAGCGGTCTGCGACACGTCAGCGCGTGGTCGAGGGCCGCTACCGCCAGATCGCGGCTGAGCGATTTGCGTAGCGCCCAGCCGACAACGCGGCGCGAGTAGAGGTCGAGCAGCACCGCCAAGTAGGTCCATCCCTCGGCGGTCCAGATGTACGTGATGTCGCCGACCCAGGCCTGATTTGGCGCCGTCGTGGTGAAGTTCTGCTCGAGCAAGTTGGGTGCGACGGGCAGCCGGTGATTCGAATCGGTCGTGTGCCGAAAACGACGCCGGATGCGTGCCCAGATGCCGTTTTCCCGCATCAAACGCGCCACGCGGTGCTTGCCGACCTCGTGCCCACGGTCGCGTAGCTCATCGAGCATGCGCGGGCTTCCGTAGCGCGCTTGGTGCTCGACGTGGATGGCCCGAATCTCGGCAAGCAACCGCTCGTTGGCGAGCTGTCGCTTCGACGGTGTGCTCTTCCGCCAAGCGTAGAAGGCGCTGCGGGAGACACCCACGGCCGTACAAAGGACGTCCACCGGAAACGCCGCCTTCTCCGACTCGACCAGCTCGTACGGACTCACGAGCGGTCCCTCGCGAAGACGGCTACCGATTTTTTTAGGACGTCGCGCTCCTGCTTGAGCTGCGTCACCTCTCGCCGCAAGCGTTTCAGTTCTTCCTCCGGCGTCTCGCCGCCACGCTCTCTGCGCACCTGTTCGGCGGCGTTGCCGTACTTCCTCTTCCACGAGTGCAGCAGATTCTCCGCGACGCCAAGGCTGGCCGCGACGTCGGCGATCGTCCGTTCGCCTCGGGTTTCAAGTAGTCGAACGGCTTCTCGCTTGAACTCCTCTGCGTGCTTCTTGCGCTTTCGAGTGGTCTTCGTTTCCATGGCCTGACCTCGAGGATACTCTCCTCGCTGGGTGTCCAGGAAATCCGGGAAAGCTCAGAGCACGGCGGGGCGAGAACTGAGCGTATGTCGAACCCACGAAAACCTCCCTTTCTTCGATCCTCACCATGACTGCTACCTACAACCTTATCAATATCTCTGGCAGGCTTGTCGACGAGCAAGAGACGCGAGATGGTGCGGTGTGGCCCGCCCCCGAAGTCTCCGTCCGCGTCTCCATCGCGAACGCGCCGTTTAGCCGCACAATCGAGCACTTCCGGCGCTCGCACAAACGCGCCCTCCGGCGCTGGGCATCGCACCTTCACCGCCTCTACGCCCGCGTCGACGCGAGGTCTTACCGACGCCAAGCCCCGGCGACGTCGCGACGCCGCCGCGTCGCGCGCGGCAATTCTCGATGCAGGCGAACGTCACCTCGTCTTCTCGGGGCCGTCGGGGATCCGACTGCAAGAAGTCGCCGCCGATGCCGGCGTGTCGCATCCCACGGTGTTGCATCACTTCGGAACGCGCGAGGGACTCGTCAAAGCGGTCATCACGCACTCGCTCGCCGCGCGCTCGACGCACGCGTGGCGGAGGCCATCTCACGCTCGAGCGGCGACACCGCGCAAGTCGCGGCGATGCAGCAGCCGAACGCCGATTTCGCCGATGGCTCGCGAGACTCTTGACGAAACATCTCGACGAGACGTGAGCGCGAATATGCTCGGTGGCTCGTTGCTCGATCTGATTCGAGTCGAGCAGCGCCCCCGTGCAGAACTCCCGATCAGTTGACGGTCATCGAGAAATTCGAAGATTGCCGTCCGGCCCCGCCGCTCCAGACCTCGAAGCCCGCAAAGATGTTCGTCAGGGAAGATCCCGGATCGATGCAAGGCAAACTGGCTCCCCTGCCGCAGTCGACCGTACGCGTCGCCGCGTCTCGGATGACGGCTCCGACGTCGAGGTTCGTCAGGTTGGTTTGGCCCGACGACATCACATAGGAGATACAAGGCTTGGCTGCGCCGCCGGTCGGGGGGGTCTGCGTTCCTCCCCAAATGACGTACGGTTGACCGCCAATCGTCGCCGTTCCCTGCATCGTCCCGTTCGGCTGGCGACCGCCGGGTTGATAGGGCCAAATCATCGCATAGCCCGCGCTGGGTACGGTGATCGCGGGCGATTCGCTGGCCGTGCCGAACCAAATATCGAACGACGCATTGACGTCGCCCGTCGCATTGTGAGTCCACGTGGCGGTGATCGTTCCGGCCTGGATCGCGCTGACCGCCTTGGGCAGGCCCCACCCCGCCGTGGTGCGGCAGTTGTTGCTGCCGATGAACACGGACGGGTACGAAGCGGGCGAGTTGTTTGCGCCCGGGCCGCCGGTGAATGCGGTCACATTGAAGCTCGTCGGATCGCTGTTGAGTCCGAACGTGACCGTTTGGCCGTTGCTCCCCGCGGTGCCCCAGATGTTGTTCTGCACGACGTAGTTCTTCCCGCCCTTTTGCACTGGCGCCCAATCACCGGGCCCCACCAACGTGCCCGCGCCCGCGTTCGGCGGCGCGGCGACCGTAGCCGACGCGCGCAGGCTGTTCAAACAGACATCGTACGGCCTTTGAACGCTTTGGTTTGCTGGAATTTTGATGGCAATGTCGGTAATCGGCTGGCGACTGTAGGCGGTCCCCGTCGAGCACGTCGAGAAGCTCGCATCGGGCGCGGGCATGCAATTGGTGTTGAAGTCGGACCACGCGATGAAAACATCGCCTGCCTGGCCAGCTGGCGGGCTCGTGATGAACTTGCACCACTGCTGCGCCGGCATGACGCTTTGGTTTTGGATTTGCACCTGCAGCAGCGCGCCGTTCGCGCCGGCGGCATTGCCGCCGACGGCGCGGTTGGTGAGGTTGATCAGTACGCCGTCCTCGGTCGGCGTCGCCGTCATGGCGGGGCTCGTCATTCCGCGGGCAACCATGGCTTGGTTGAGATTGACGGCAATGAGCCCGAACTGCGCGGCCGACGTGGCCGAGGGCTGCGTCGCGACGAGGCCGCTCACGCAGAATGGCCCCGGCGTCGTCAACGCCTCGAAGTTCTGCGGATTGAATGTGCTCGGCATGGGAGAGTACGTCCACGCATAGCCATGCCACGATCCTGACACGACGTAGTTGTTCTGTGCGCCGCCGCCATCGCCCGGCGGCATGCCGGTCCCAGCCTGACCACCGCTGCCTCCGCTTCCAGCGGTGCCCGCGCCGCCCGTGCCCGTGGTGGATCCACCGGTGCCGGCGCCGCCTGTGCCTGTCGTGGATCCGCCGGTGCCGGCGCCGCCCGTTCCTGTCGTGCCGCCGTCGCGTGCTCCTCCGGTGCCCGTCGTCACGCCGCCATCGGTCGTGCCCGCATTTCCGCCGGAACCAGCCTGCCCCGTCCCCCCCTTACCGCCGGTACCGGTCGTACCGCTTCCGCCGCTTCCTGCCGCACTACCGCCGCTTCCGGCCTGACCCGTCGTTGCACCGCCCTGGCCGCTCGTCGCGCCGGCCCCACCGGTCGTGCCCTTGTCGGTGTTGTCCGACGAACACGCGCCCGTCCATAGGATCGCGCCTGCAAGTGCCAGCATCACGTTGAAGAATTGATTGCGCATAAGAAACCTCGGTCGGTCGTTCTGATTCGCTCAGGTTGTCGGCGCGGGACCCACGCAGGTCCGCCTGCCACTAGGACGCGCGTGGCGGCCAAGGTTTGGTGTAGTCGCGCGAGCGCGGCCCACGGCTCGCGAATCTCACGCCCGGCGAGGAGATGAGGGTCCGATCACCTCTTTAGCGTACGAGGATACGCCGTTGGGCCGACCCAATCGGCGTTGGCGAGGGCGACCGTAGCGGGGAAGACTCGCGCTCATTCGGGCGCGAAGCGCTTGGAAACCCGGGTCGGTTCATGGTAGCGGTGGCCATGTTTTCGAGGATGGCGATGAATGAACATCGGACTTTGATGGGCAGTGCGTCTTCAGCGGCAGTCGGCGCAGCTTTACTCGCGGTGTCGTGTATTGCGCCTCCGCCCCCGCCGGGGCCATCGGTCACCCCGGCCACGCATACGACGGAATCCCGCCGAACCGGCGCGGCCGCAACGAGCAAGACCGACGACGCGCCGACAGCCGTTGGTCCCTGGAAGAAGGGCCAGAATCCTTTCATTGGCGTGCGCTTCTTCTCCGATCCGTACTCGCCCGCCCGGCTCCAATCGGTGAGCCTCAAGGACAGCGAACCGCCCAAAGCGGCGCTCTTCGCCAAAGTCGCCGACGGGGGCGGTGCGGATTGGATCGGCGAGTGGTCGGGCAACGTCGAAAACTGGGTGGGCAAACGCGTAACGCTCCTACACAGTAAGGGCGCGCTGCCTATCTTCATTGTCTACAATGTTCCCAAGCGCGATTGTGGGCAGTATTCGACGGGAGGCATCGAGAAAGGCGAAGCCTACAAAAAATGGATCGCCGCCTTTGCGACTGGGATCGGAAACCGGCGCGCTGCTGTGATCCTGGAGCCTGACGCACTCGGCCTCCTCAAAAAGTGCCTTTCCGAAGTCGATCAGAAAGAACGGCTCGAGCTCTTGCGTTTCGCGGTGCATTCATTCGCCTCGCTGGGCAATACGGCCGTCTATATCGACGCCGGTAATTCCGATTGGATCAAAGCACCGGAGATGGCCGAACGACTCAAAGGCGCAGGAATCGACGAGGCCGACGGGTTTGCTCTCAATGTTTCCAACTACAAGACAACGGAGTCATCGATCCAGTTCGGCAAGGATCTGTCGAACCGGCTGAAGGGCAAGCACTTCGTCATCGATACGAGCCGAAACGGAAAAGGCCCGCCCGACTCGTGCAAGGATCCAGAAGGCGAGTCGTGCTGGTGCAATCCACCCGGCCGCGGTCTTGGCGTACTGCCTACCGCCCAGACCGCCGACCCCCTGGTTGACGCTTACCTCTGGCTGAAAAAGCCGGGGGAATCGGACGGCGCCTGTAACGGCGGACCGAAAGCGGGAAGCTTCTGGCCCGAACAAGCGCTCGATCTGGCCAAAAACGCCGTCTTCTGACGCCACTCGCCGGACGCGTCGAGCTCCTAAGTGACGTACGAGAAATGCAAAGAGAGCGACCTGACGCAATGATCGACCATACCGGTATTGGAGTCGCAGACGTCGCCCGGTCCGCCGCCTTTTACGATGCGGTTCTGGGCGCGCTCGGCCTTCGCCGTGTCGCGCAGCTTCCCGAGAAGGACGGCGCCGATGCGGTCGCCTATGGTGTCGACTACCCGGTTTTCTGGATTGACCGCTTTCACCCACATAGCACGAAGCAGCATACGGCCTTCGCGACGACGAGCCGCACCAAGGTCGACGCTTTCCACGCGGCCGCTCTGAAGGCGGGCGGAATCGACAACGGCCCGCCCGGGCTTCGTGACACCGCCCAAGGTTACCCGCCGGGCTACTACGCCGCCTTCGTGCTCGATCCGGACGGCAACAACATGGAGGCGGTCTTCCGCGGCGGCTGAACTGCTATCGCAAACCGCTTTGACGCTTCTTCCGCGCGCGCCGCTTCGGCCGCGCTCTCTCTCTCAAGATCCGGGCAAAGCCGTCGAGCAGCGCACTCAAGCCGAGCTCGAAGATCTGATCGAAGTCGAGATCAAACCCCTCCGTGAGCTCGCCGAGGGTGGCGGCGAACGCTGGAAACTTTCCCGAGCGTGCGATCTCGTCGAAATCGGCGAGGCGCGTTTGCATCCAGTCGTCCTCGGTCAGCCCAGTGGTCCCTCGGGCATCCGCCTCGGTCTCGAGATTGACGCCGATCCCCTGCACGAACCCGAAGAGCGTGATGTGAAGGCGCATGCGGGTCGGTGCGTCGAGCCCGAAGCCGTCGAGCGCGCGTAGCATCCATTCCGCATAAGCAATTGCGTTTGCGATGGGCTCGGGACGCGAAAGGCTCATCGAGCGCGCCAGCCATGGGTGCTGGCGAAACGCTTGCCACATGGCCCGGGCGGCCAGTTCGAGCTGTTGGCGCCAACCGGCGGGTGCGACGTCGGGGAGCTCGGCTTCGCCGAGGGCCGAGTCGGTGAGCGCGCGGACCAATTCTTCTTTGCTCTTTACGTGTCCGTAGAGCGACATCACGGGCACGTCGAGTTTCGACGCCACGCCGCGGAGCGACAGGGCGTTGATCCCTTCGTTGTCTGCGATTTTGAGCGCCGTCGCGACGATGCGTCCGCGAGACAGCTCGGCGCGCGCGCCGGCTGGCTCCTCTTTGGGCTCCTTGCTCATGCGCCCCGCGCGTCCGCGCGCCTTCGCGACAACCGTGCCGAAACGCGGAACGCCCTGCACGAGCCCTTCGTTCGCGAGCGTGCGGAGGGCGTGTACCGCCGTCGCCAGTGCCACGTTCCATTGTCGAGCGAGCGCACGCGTCGATGGCACGAGCGCGCCAGGGGCAAGTTCGCCGGATGCAATCCGACTGCGAAGCGCGGCGGCGATGACGAGGTAAGACGGCGTGACTGCCATGCACCTGTTCTAGAACAGATCGGCGCTGCGCGCACTGCTGTTATGCGACAACAAGCGGTGTGTTGGTCGAACCTCTCGCTTCGAAGAGGTTGCCGTCGTACGTTGTACGGCACGTCTGGTACAGCGTACGAAACAAGGAGGCGACTTCGTGCAGAAGCGCATTTTGATCTCGGGGGCTGGCGTGGCTGGTCCGGCTCTGGCTCTTTGTCTCAGGGAGAGTGGCTTCGCCATCACCCTTGTGGAGCGCGCCAAATCGCTGCGCGAGGGGGGGCAGGCCGTCGACTTTCGTGGTCCCGTCCATCGGGCTGTCTTGGAGCGATTGAACATCTGGGAAGCGATTCGCGCCCAGCGCACGAATCCGAGTGAGCTCGTGTTGCTTCGCCAGAACGGGAGCGCTGTGGCGACGCTACCCGGCGTCCTGATGTCGGGCGACGTCGAGATTTTACGCGGCGATCTCTCGCGTCTTCTCTACGACCGGACGCGCGACGCGACGGACTACCGCTTCGACGATCACGTGACGGCAATTGAAGAGCGCGACGAAGCCGTCATCGCTTCGTTCGCAAGCGGAGAAACGAAGTCTTACGACTACGTCGTCGGAGCAGACGGGCTTCACTCCAAGACGCGAAGTCTCGTCTTCGGCGCCGACGACGACGTCTTGCAACATCACGGCTACCGCATCGCGAGCTTCGCGACCGAAAATCTACTTCGAACGACGACTGGAGCGGTGATGTACACCGTTCCAGGTCGCGCCGCTTGTGTCTCGGCGCTCGATCGTCATCGAGGGCGCGCTCTGCTCGTGTATGCCGGAGATCCTCTCGGGCCAGAGCGCCGCGATCTCGACGGTCAGCGCCGCGCCATTCGCGAGATATACCGCGACGTCGGTTGGGAGATCCCGCGCGTGCTCGACGCGCTCGACGCCGCGCGCGATCTCTATGTCGACGCCATCGCTTCCGTGCACGTTTCTCGTTATCACCGCGGACGCGTCGTTCTTCTCGGCGACGCGGCGTGGGGCGGTACGCTCGGCGGTCAAGGCACGTCTCTCGCGATCGTCGGAGCGTGGGTCCTCGCCGGTGAGTTGACGCGGAGCGCGGACCCCGCTATCGCCTTCGCGCGCTTCGACAGTGCGATGCGCCGGTACGCCACACGGTGCCAAGCCGGTGCAAAGCGCGCAGGCTCATTTTTCGCACCGAAGACGCGCATCGGCGTCGCTTTGCGCAATGCGATGTACGGCTTTCTCACGTCGAAGCGCATGCTCGGCTTCTTCGAAAAGCTGGTGAAGGAGGCAGCGAGTGACTTCGTCCTCCCGGAATACACGTGACGTCCGCCGCTACCGGACGCCAACCGAGGCACGGGCAGTACTGACACCGAATGCGACCACGGCCGCCGGCCGCGCTTACGCACGGGCATCAATTCAAGCGTGACGATCCATCCGTCGTCTTCCCGACCTTCGGTACCTTGCCTTCCGGCCACACTTCCACGAAATCGAGCCCCACGAGCCCGGCCGCCTTCCAGGTGTCCACGAAGCGCGGGTCGAACGACGAACGCGTTCCTACGCCGTAGGCCGGACCCTCCGTTCGCATGCCTTCGGATAACCTGTGAAGCCGTGCTCGACAATGCTGCCGCGGCGCGCGACGAGATCTGGGCGCGGCGCTTCCTTGCGGCTCTCGCGGAGAACAGGGTGTCACGTATGCGAAGATTGCTCCTCGTGCTCATCGTTGCAAGCTGCGGCGGCAAGCAATCATCGTTCACCGAGACGGCTACGCTTCGTCGTGCAGGACCGAACGAGCTCCTCCCCGTGACCGACTTCGAGGTGATCCGTGACCGAGCTCCGCGGTCGCGCGCACTGTTCGGTGAGGTCGCGCGCGTGCTCGTGCACCCGCGCTGTAGCAACTGTCATCCGAGCGGCGATACGCCGCACCAGCGCATGACGATGGAGCTGCACGACCCGTCGGTCGTGCGCGGTCCCCAGGATAATGGCGTGGCGGGCATGGAGTGCACGACCTGCCACCAGGACCGTAATCAGGAGCTGACACGAGTGCCCGGAGCTCCGAAATGGCATCTCGCGCCGATCGAGATGGCGTGGGTTGGCAAGTCGGTCAGCTACATCTGCAAACAGATCAAGGATCCGAAGCGCAACGGCGGCAAGACGCTCGCGCAGCTCGTCGAACATAACGGCCACGACGAGCTCGTCGCGTGGGGGTGGGCCCCGGGAGCCGATCGGGAGCCTGCACCGGGCACGCAACCACAGCTCGGTGCGCTGACGGCAGCATGGGTCGAAACGGGCGCGGAATGTCCGGAGGAGAGCCGATGAAAATCAAGATCAACGGTGTCGACAAGACGCTCGACGTCGATCCCGAGATGCCGCTTCTGTGGGCGCTCCGTGATGTGCTCGGTCTCACCGGAACGAAGTATGGGTGCGGCGAAGCGCTGTGCGGCGCATGCACCGTGCACCTTGACGGTCACGCGGTGCGCGCATGTGTGACTCCGGTGCGGCGCGCTGAGGGTCGGGCGGTGACGACCATCGAGGGGCTGTCGCCCGATGGCAATCATCCGCTGCAGCAGGCGTGGGTGGAGTTACGCGTTCCGCAATGCGGCTACTGCCAGGCGGGTCAGATCATGACCGCCGCCGCGCTATTGGCGGCGAAGCCGAAGCCGACCGATGCGGACATCGATCAGTCGATGGCCGGCAATATCTGCCGCTGCGGCACGTACACGCGCATTCGCGCGGCGATCAAGAAAGCGGCCGGCACACCAGATGATGCAGGTAGCAAGTGACGCCTCCGATGAAGGCGACTCGCCGCGCGTTCGTCGCTGGCCTGGGTGCGGGCCTCTGCGTGGGCGCGATGCCGCGCGCCTCGCGCGCCGACGAGCCGAGCAGTCGCGCTGGAAACGTTGCGCCTCCCCGCGACACCGGCAAAGGCGGCCTCTCTCCGCACGTGCTGATCCACATCGCGCTTGACGGCACGACGACGATCGTCTGCCACCGCTCGGAGATGGGGCAGGGTGTTCGGAGCTCCTTGCCGGTCCTCATCGGAGATGAGATCGGGGTCGATCCAGCGCGCGTCATCGTGCGACAGGCAGAGGGCGACAAGAAGTACGGCGATCAGGATACGGACGGTTCGTCGAGCATCCGCAAGCAGTACGACGGATACCGCGAGGCAGGAGCTGCTGCGCGCATGATGCTGATCGCCGCAGCTGCGACACGTTGGAAGGTCAAGCCCGACAGCTGCACGACGGAGAATCACTTCGTCATCCACAAGCCGACGAACCGCTCGCTCGCGTTCGCCGACGTCGTCGAAGCGGCGTCGAAGCTCCCGGTCCCCAAGAAGAACATCGTGCTGCGGCCGATCGCCGAGCTGAAGAGGGTTGCCGATCCGAACCTGCCGCTCATCGATGGCGTGGCGTTCGTGACGGGCACGGCGCAATTCGGCGCGGACGTTCGCTTCCCGGACATGCTCGTCGCGGTGATCGCACGACCGCCCGTCGTTGGTGGCCACGTGGCGAAGTACGACGCTACACGCGCACTCGCGGTGCCTGGCGTGAAGAAGGTGATCGAGATGCCCGTGCCGAAGCCGCCTTGGTTGTTTCAACCATGGGGTGGCATCGCCGTCGTCGCCGAGAACACGTGGGCTGCCTTGAAGGGGCGCGCCGCGCTCGACATCACCTGGGAGCATGGGGCCAACGCGAGCTACAACTCGGATGCGTACCGTGAGCAATTGCTCGACTCCGTGCGGGCGCCAGGGACGACGCACCGCGACCTCGGCAACATCGACACCGCGTTCACGAAAGCGGCGAAGACGGTCGAGGCCGAGTATGTCGTACCTCATCTCGCGCAGATGCCGATGGAGCCTCCCGTGGCAGTGGCGCGATTCACGAACGGGCGCGCCGAAGTGTGGGCGCCGACGCAAAATCCACAGGCCAACCGAACGGACGTGGCGAAGCTCCTCGGGCTCGCCGAAGAGAAGGTGACGATCAACGTCACGCTGCTCGGCGGTGGGTTCGGCCGCAAGTCGAAGTCTGACTTCGTGGTCGAGGCTGCGTATCTGGCGAAGCACGTCGGAGATGGCCGTCCAGTGCGCGTGCAGTGGCTGCGCGAGGACGACATCAAGCAGGGCTATTACAACGCCGTCAGTGCACAGCGCCTGCGCGCCGCGCTCGACGACAACGGCAACGTGACGGCTTGGCATCACAAAACGGCATTCACTCCCATCGGCGGAACCTTCGACGCGAAGATCGACACGCCAGCGGCCGGGGATCTGCAGCAAGGCGTGACGGACGTCGCGCTCGCGGCGCCGAACGTTCGTGCCGAATCATGCAAGGCGCCGCTTCATACGCGCATCGGCTGGTACCGCTCCGTCTACAACATCTTTCACGCCTTCGCGATCGGCTCGTTCATCGACGAAATCGCGCACGCTCGCGGCGCGGACCCTCGTGACGCCTGGCTCGACGTGATCGGCCCGGCGCGAAAACTCTCTTTAGCGGAGCTTGGCATTCCGAAGCTGCCCAACTACGACGAGACGCTCGACAAGCACCCGGTGGATGCAGGCCGCCTCCGCAACGTGATCAAGCGTGTGACGGACATCGCGAACTGGTCCAATCGCCAAGGCCGAGCGCTCGGCCTCGCGGCGCATCGCAGCTTCGTCTCTTACACAGCGGTCGTGATTTCCGTCGTGCCCGATCCCGTGCGCGTCTTCCGCATCGACGACGCCTGGATCTCGATGGATTCAGGCACGGTCGTCAACAAGGATCGGGTGCACGCGCAGATGGAGGGAGGGCTGATCATGGGCATCAGCAACGCGCTGTACGGGGGCGTGACCATGACGAACGGAGTGACCGATCAAACCAACTATCGCGATGCGCGAGTCGCGCGGATGCGTGATATCCCGCATCGCATCCACACCGACCTGGTCGCGTCGACCGAGCCTCCGAGCGGCGTCGGCGAGCCTCCGGTACCCCCCGTCGGTGCGGCGCTGGCGAACGCGATTTTCGCGCTGACGGGGAAGCGGTTGCGCGAGATTCCGCTTGCGAAGGCACTGAAGATTTAACGAGTTCTACTTGATGCAACCGTTGGTGACTGTCCATGTGTCGCCAATGCATCGGGCAATGACTGCCCGCGCTCCGATGCGAAGTCCTCACGTACGTCACCGCGCCGCGGATGCGGGCAGTAACGACCGCCAGACCAACCAGGAAGCCAAAGATGCGCACGGAAGCTCCGAGTTAGGGAGCGCACCTTATACCCGTCGGGGCGGGGGTGGCGGGCGCGATGGCACGGCTACGAGATCAACAAGCTGTGGATCAAGCGGAGGAGCTCTGCGAAATCTTCGCCTTTGGCAAAGGAGCCGTCCCACGTCTCGGTTACGGTCATGGCACTCGCGCTTCCGCTCATTAGCACGATCTTCGCACCAGGTAGCCGCGCGCGAATCATGGGCGCCAGGTCGGAGCCCAAGCCGTCGCCGAGGTGCTGGTCCGTCAGCACGATCGTAAAGGACGGCGTCGCCGACAGGAGTGTGCACGCCTCGGCGAACGTTGTCGCCTCTCGCACGTCGAAGCCCTCGACCTCGAGGAGAGCCGACATGGTGAGGCGATTGCTTTCGTCGTCGTCTACCAGAAGTACGCTTGTCATAGGGCGTGCGTCGCGTCCGGAAGCTGTAGATGAATGGCAACGGAAGCACCCGATGGACGGTCGCCGACGGCGACGCGACCTCGATAACGCTGGGCGACGCGTGCGGCGATGTTGAGTCCAAGGCCGGCGTGGCCCTTCTTGGTCGTGTGGAAGGGTTTCAGCACGAGCGCGCACTCCGTCGCCGCAATTCCGGGACCATGGTCGGCGACTTCGACGATGTAGTGGGACTCCGAAGAACGTGCGCGAACCTCGATGACGCCAACGCCTTCCATCGCTTCGGCGGCATTTTCGATCAAACAGCGGATGGCCAGCGTGAGCTCGCTCGGATCGACGTCGACCTCTCCGGCGTGGGCGTCGAGCTCGACGCGGAGGGCGGGCTCGCGTGGGATCCGGGCGCATGCGATGGCCTGCCGAACACATTCGCGCGCATCGATACGGGCCACGGCCCGGGCGAACAAGTGCTTGAGGGTGAGCGTCTGGTTGAGCAGTTCGTTGGAGGCGTTCGCCTCCTTTTGAATCACGTCCGACATCTCGTCGAGGCGCGAGTCGGCCGTCCACGCCTCCGTTTTCGCCAGCCGCCGTCGAACGTAGAACGCAGCGTTGCGGATCGCAGCGAGCTTGTTTCTGAGGTCGTGGCGCAGGACCGATGCCACCTCCTCGGCGACGGCTGCTAGCTCGACGGATCGCAGCGAATCGACCGTGGTCCGCGCGCGGTCTGACATGCTCAACTCGTCTTCTCCCCGAGCGACGAGCCTAAACGCTTGACCGCTCGCTTCATCTCGGCGACGCGACCGAGCTGCATCACCAAAGTGACGAGTCGTTCGGGATCGAACGGCTTGAGAAGCACGTAGTGACGTTCCCCGCCAGTCGGCTGTTCGTAATCGTCCGAGCCCGTGATGAGCAGACGACTAGTGTACTCGGGCTGCTCGCGAACCCGTTCGAACAATTGGTTACCGTTCAGTCCTGGCAGATTGAAGTCCGAGACCACGACGTGGAACGCCGTCGTCTGCAGCAGCTCGATCGCGCGTTCAGCCGTGTCGCACGTCGTCAGCACGACGTCGTCCGAAAGGAGCCTCTCCATGGTCAAGAGCACCGCCGGTTCGTCGTCCACTACCAGCACACCGTACTTCTCATGGCCCTCCGCGGCCGTGGTCACTCGAACGGCGCCGGATGAGATGCCTGCCGCTGCTCGCAAGCTGCCTGACGAAGAAAGGCTTGCCGTTGGGTGGTTACCTGAAGATGAATCTGCCGCCTTCGATCTGCCGGAACGTGTGTTCGGTCTCTTGAAACTGCCGCTCGACATCTAGGCTTCCTCCCCTTCCACCCCAGAACGATTGCTCGGGGAGCGCGTGAACGGGCGCGCGCGCGCGCGTGCGATGATCCGAACCAACTCTGCCGGTGCCAGCGGTTGTAGCAAGCACGCCGCGGCGCCCAGGGCTGCCACTTTCTGGAAGAGGTCCGGGACCATGTGGCCCGCTATGGTGATGACGGCGACCGAGGGATCGACCGAAAGGACCTGTCTGACGAGCTCTGGCGTCTTGTCTCCGAGTATCCCCAGATCGGCCACGATGACGTCGGCCGTGCGAGCCCTCACTGCCGAAAGCGTTTCGCCTTCGCCCTCACACTCACGGCATGCGATACCCATTGCCCGAAGCGTTGCCGCCGCCGGCTCGACTCCGTAGTGACGATTGACCAGAAGGACTACGGGCCGGCTCACCGCCCGCGACAGGACGGCGATTGCATGTTCGATATCGAAGGGCTTGGGGAGCACCGCGAACGCACCCTCGAGAATCGCCTCGTCAATCAAACTCTCCAGGGCAAATCCGGTCATCAGGATGACCGGCATGTCGGGGTGTTGGCTTCGGATCGTCCGAAAGAGCTCGACGCCGTTCATCCCGGGCATGCGGATGTCCGTGAGGACCAGATCGAAGGCCTCGTGACGCAGTAGCTCGAGCGCACACAGGGCGTTTGCCGCGCCGACGACCTGGAAGCCCTCCAGTTCGAGGTTGGCGACCAGCGTCATGAGAAGCGAGTTTTCGTCGTCTACGATGAGGATGCGCATGGGGAAGATCCTGACGGGTAATCGCTACGCGGCGTTGAAGACGGGTTGGCTCGGAAGCTCGATCGTGAAGCGCGTGCCCTCGCCCGCCCTGGTATCGACGCGGATGCTCCCCTTGTGCGCTTTAATCATGCCTGCCACGATGGCCAACCCGAGCCCCGTTCCCTTGGATTTGGTGGTGAACAGAGGCTCGAAGATCTTGCCCACGATCTCCTCGGGGATGCCGCTTCCATTGTCCGAAATGATGATCCGCCAAAGCTCTCCCTCGCTTGCCTCGGCTCGAATGACGACTTCACCGTCTCTATCCGTTGGGATCGCCTCGACGGCGTTTTGCAGCAGGTTGATCAGCACCTGACGGAAGTGATCTCTATCGAGGCTCGGTACAGGCAAATCTTCCGGAACGGCGTTGACGATGCGTGTCTTCGACTCGGGCAGGACGGCGATGGCGTCATCGACGAGCGGGCGGAGCGGGCACGGCTGAATGACCGGCGCGCGCTCGCGGGCGAAGTCGAGGAGGTCGGCGATGATCTTCGTACAGACCGACACCTCACGGTCGATGACGGTGAGAAACTGTTTGATCTTCGGATCGGTGAGATTCGCCCCCACCCCTTGGCCGGCGATTTTCTTGGTGATGTAGGTATTGGCGTTGCGAACGGCGGCGAGCGGATTTCTGAGCTCGTGCCCGACGCTGGCGGCGAGCTGACCGACGGCAGCGAGCTTTTCCGCCCGGACCAGGGCCTCTTGGGACTGCTGGATCTTGTGCAAGGCCCGGTCGAGCTCCGCGGACTTTTCCTTTTCTCTGTTCGACAGCGCCTCCACCTCGGCCGTCCGTTGGGAAATGGCGCGCATCTCCTTCACGCCTTCCAGACAGCCGATGACGAGGACGGTGTCTTCGAAAACCACCCAGAATGCGTGCTCGAGAAATCGCCACCACTCCGGATTGGCGATGCCGTAGACGGACTCGGGCCAGAAGAGCTGTCGAACCAGATGGTCGGCCGCAACGACGATCGTCGCCGGCAAGAGGACCCGCCAGTCTCGATAGAACGCGAGAAAGGCAAGGGACCCGAACACGTGGAAGTGCGTCTCGATGCGGCCGCCGGTGAGGTGGATGAGCAAGGCCGACCACAACATTTGCGCCACGCCGACCACCAGACGCGTTCCGAGCCAACCGGGTCGCGTCAGCGCAAGAGCGACTGGCAAACTGCTGATGGCGCCCCCCAATAGCACCGCGGCGTAGACGTGGACGTGAGGCGTCTTGATTCGACCTTCCCACCCGTACGGCGAGAGCGTCAGCGCCACGACGATTCCGAACAGCCACTGAGCGACCATGAGAACGGCCATGAGCCGATCGGTCCGGGCGAGAACGCCCTGCCGGTGCTCCTGGAAGACCTCTTCGGCCCGCGACGAGGTCGACGTCGCTGAGGTTTCCAACCCGTTCATGGTTCTCCTTGGTTCACGATGGCGGCGCCAGCCAGCGGATCTTGGAGTGGGCAGCCGAAGACTGAGCTCTCCGCGCGATCGGCGGTGCCCGAACCGACGAGGGACACGATTCGCTCGACGCCCGCGTTGTCTCCTTCGTGGCCCCGCGCGCCTGTGATGCCTCCACGGAAGAGAAGCTGACCGGCGCCGTCGTACACGACGGTCTGCCCCGACGTGGCTGCGTGGAAACGCGCCGCTTCGACGCCGGCGACGTCGCTATGAACGGTGACGCCTGGAATGGCCGCTGCCCTGCGCCAGAGCTCGGTTTTCTCCCAATCCGTGGCCGCACCTTGGGGCAGAAGAAAGAGAACGTGCGCGACGGCGCGATCTCTTAGGCGGCTCATGAGCACCGCGAGTTCGGTCATGCTGGCCCGCGTGCACGGGCAATGCGGGTGGGCCAGCATGACCACCGTCGCTCGGTCCGACGCTCGCACGATCGTGCTTTCGGCGGGCCAGGAGCTCGGCGGAGTCGCAATCAGACCGGGGGTACTGGCGTAACGCCACAGGAGCACGACGCCGCCAGCAACCGCGGTCGCCCACAGCGCTCCACCTGCCACGCCCCAAACCCACCGCAGCCGTCGCGAAATTGAGTCCGGCATCCCCACACCCATACGGCGCCGTACAAGATGTCTGAAATCGCAGCACACCCGGCCCATCCGCTTCGGAGTGGCCGCGACCTGCGGCTGCTCGCGCAAGCGTTCCAACAGGGAACTCTGGGTGAACTGCATAGCGGCCACCGATCGTGACCACCGTCGCCGGATTGCTGCTCTATTTCGCGGTCGACATGCTCGCAGCAATCCTTGCTATTCCCTACGCATCGGCAACCGTCTTCACCATTAACCGTGTGCTTCGACGGTGGAAGACGGGGCCCATGCTCGATGCACCGAGCCGCTAAGTCGGCGCGCTCATGGATGGGCGTCTGCGTCGGGATCCGTGAGCAGGTGACGCACAGACGCCCTCTTACCGACCAAGCGTCTTACCAAGCACCTCCAGCGTGAGGTTGATGACGAACTCGGCAGTTATCGCATCGAGCGTGTGATCGCCGCGCGGTGCGGCCCCGCCACTTTCGCCAGGCATCCTTTCGCTCGCGTAGACCCTTATCCTTTCACTCGAGGTGTCCCCGGTAAAAACAACCTCCGGTCGCGAGTCGTGATCGCGCACTTTTGTGCAGCCTTTGGGGGTGACCGTGAATTTGACAGATTCGTGCTTCTCCGATCGCTCGTCCGTTGCTCGCAACTCGTGCGACTGCACGATGGTCGCCTCGTGGCCGTCGGCCTTGAGTACGGCTGCGATCTCTTCGAACGCGGGCCGGATCGTCTCAGCGATGATCTTTCGAAACCCTTCTAAAAAGGCGGCTTCCTTCGACCTCGTTTCCGCCTTTTTTGCTGACGCAGCGTCAGTTCTTGCGTTGTACGCCTCCACGATGGAGCGCAGTTTCTTGGTATCCTCGTCCTTCATTTGACCGCCTTCTTTGGTACCCGAGATGAGCGCGGTGACCATACCCGCTTTGAACGGCCGCGGGTTCGTTTCCCGAATACGTGCTGCCGCGCGTGAGAGGCTGAAGCCCGAGGCGCTGCTAGACGGTTGAGCTTGCCCTCTTGCCGCTCCTGCATGCGACGGACCTCGACAGCAACGAGACCAGCAAGGGCGCCTGCAACAGGATTTCAAGAAGGGCGCGCGAGCGATCCCGCGATTTACGTCCGATGCTCTGCGCATGCATGACGACGAGCGTCATCGCGAAATTGACCACGCGCCCGAGGTTCATCACGAGCCCAGGACGACG
>Ga0193706_1000688_pt1 | contig 17688 bp, 12 predicted proteins | sample U3c1metaG_FD_160130 | JGI IMG/M metagenome (GOLD analysis project Ga0193706, IMG submission 160130) | Soil microbial communities from a riparian zone of the East river system, Colorado, United States - U3c1 | ecosystem: Environmental > Terrestrial > Soil > Riparian zone | place: USA: East River... | reverse complement strand
CGGGCGCGCTACGCTCCGTGCGTCGCTTCAGGGCAAGGGCGCGAGGCCCTTTGCAGCGCGATAGTGGTTCTGCACCTGTTTCTCGCTGAGCGCCTTGTCGTAGATGGCCACCTCGTCGATGCTACCGACCCAGCCGAGCAAGTAACCTTGGCCGATCAAGAGCGGCGCGCTGCTGGGGTTGATCGGTCCGGACCAGTTGCGCGTCCCAGCGAGCACGCCGTTCAGATAAATGCTCAGCTTCGAGCCGTCGAACGTGCCCACCAGATGTCGATAGGTGTTGTCCGCCGGCACGGGAACGCCGATGCGAATGTTCATGTGGTTGATGAAGAAGTATTCCTGACCGCCGTAGTTGTAGAGGCCGTAGCCATCTTGCCAGCCCCCAGTGCTCTTCGAGATCAGCGCCGAATACGTCTGGATCCCGGGCTTCATCGTGAACCAGCACTCCAGCGTCAGCTGCGACGTGATGGCTTGGTTCGCGTGATGCGGCACCCGCACGTAGTTGTAGTTGGGGTTCGGACCCGGATAGACGTTCCTATAGAAGAAGGTGGGTGCGGTGTCCGGGTCATGCTGGATCGCACCCGGTGTTCCGAGCCAAGCCAGGGGTGAATAGTCGAAGCGCCCCACGTGCGTGCCGTGATTGTGTGCAGGAGCGTGATCGTAAACCGCGGTTCCCGCGCGTTCGCCCATGCGCCAGTAACTCACCGGCTGATCAGCGAGCACCACGGTGGGATACTTGTACAAGGTTTGTTTGACTTGCTGGTTGCCCGCGATGTCCTTGGCCCAGTATTCGATGCGCGAGAACGCCGGATCCACGGAGAGACTTCCCTGCGCACCCGCCACGAACTGCGCCGGGCCCGCGGTGTCGCCGATGTACGGGATCACCTGCACCCCCGAAATCCCGGAGCCCGGCGTGGGCTCGAACGTGTCGAAGCTCACGCTGCGCGCATCCAGAGATAGCGTTGCGGTCGCGGACGGCGCGCGCGTATCCACCCGGAAGGACTTCGACTCGAGCGGTCCCTGCACACCGCTCGCGCTCACGGATCGCCAGTAGAGCGTCGTCTCACCTTCCGGCAGGCTGATCGGCCCAGCGTAAACACTGCCGAGCGCCGGGCTGAAGCCGTAGAGCATCTGGGAGCCAGGCTCCGGCTCCAAGGCTTGAACGGGAATGGTGGCGCGGATCCAGCGATTGTCACCGCCAAAGTCCGTGGTCAACGTGTGCGCCGGCATACGCGGATAGAAGCTCTGAGAGGCGTTCGCGTTTCGCCAGTTGCCGGCCAGGAGTTGCACCGAAAAGTCGTTGTGAACCACGTCTAGCGTCAGGCCGCGCGCGTTGTTCAGCTGCCGGTCTTCGATACTGTAGGTCCAGCGCTGCCCCGGGCTGCCGTCGCAGGGCGCGGTGATCGCCGCAAAACCCGTCGGATCGTAGCGCGGGCTCGTCGGGCAGCCGCCATTTTGAGCGAGCGTCATCGCATCGCAATCCGGCGCCTCCAGACACAAGCCGGAGCCCACGTTGACGATGCTTTCCGCTTCGCGATCGTAGTCCCAACGGTGGATTGGCGAATCGCCCTCGGCGCACGGCCCCGCGACGGGCACACGAAACGGCGCGTTTTGCACGTTCGTGATGAACATCGCGTCGACCTCCTCGACGCAGAGCTTGCCCTGGAGGAACGGCGAGGTCCCCATGGTTTGAATCTGTCCGTTTGGCCCTTCAGTCAAGTCGCGCCAGTGGTTCGCGAGCACGGACAGCGAGTCCACCATCATCTGGAGCTCGTAACGCAGGGTCTTCTGAACCGTTTCGATCCGCGCCCGCTCGATCTGAGGCTGAATGTGCTCAGCAAACCAGGTGTCGTACTGCTGCTGCGCATCTTCGATACACGTCGGATTGCAGAGTCCGGAATCCGTACAACACACGCCCGACCTGCCGCTCTGGATGCTCACCGTATCGTTCTGGTCGGTGACCCACCTCCTCCAGCTGAAGGGATGAATTTCGGACAACGGATACGAGAACGAAGGGAATGACAGACTGCGGGTCACGTTGATGCCGGTGTAGATATCCGCGCACCCGATCACGATGTCGTAGTCCCTGTCCAAAGCCGAGGGCGGCTCCAGGCCGTTGGGATCAGCAGGCCCCTGCACGCTGTGCCCGCAACGCAAGCCGGCATCCATGATCTCGAGCTGTTGCCGGAGCGTGTCGTGGTAAAACATCAATTCGTCGTGAAATGCGCCATTGGCAAAGAATTCGTTGTCCTGAATGGCCATCAGCTGAATTCTGAGCCCGATCGCGTACATCAGGATCGGCAGATTGTCGCGCCAGTCGTAGACGAAACCATTGATGAAGCGCAGGTCCTGCTGAGTGTATTGGACCGCGGTCTTCCAGTGATAACTGCCATGCGAGTTGAGCCCGAACGGCCCGCCCGTATCGGCGTCGACGTAAAAGCGAAGGAAGTCGGTGGGCCCGGTCAAATCGCCGACCAGCCCGGAGCTCTCCTGGTTCAGCGACCAGGAATCAACCGGATCTCCGCGGCGCAGAGTGTCCCGTGTCACGGCGATCAGCAAGCGCAGGCGCTGCAGCGCGTTCTCTCGTTCCTGCTGTGACTGCTGCCAGGTGATCGCACGTCCCAATTCGTCAATGCGCTGGCGGATGCCGCGGACCTCCGCCACCAGATCCGGATCCTCGATCACGCCCATGAACTTGCCGATCGCCGCGGCGACTTCGATCACGGTGCTCGCACCGCTGTAAGCTGCCGCGAACTTGCCGCCGATGGTTCCCACCGTGCGCATCGCGCCCTCTAGACGAAAGTGGTTCAGACCGGCGTAGCTCGGCTCCGAGTCCGCGTGCGCAGCCGTGCCCGTCGGTTCGCTACTTGCGCTCGGCTCTTCTGTTTCCGGACTGCATCCAATGAATCCCGCAGTAGCCGCAGTGAGTGACAGGATGCAGAAAGTACGCTTGCGCATGATCGTCCTTGGTTAGCAATGCTGCGACGGCCCACGCGCCGCGCGCAGCGCTCAGCAAGCTGCATGCCCGCGGTGCTCGCCCTCGAGCACCAGCGATTCCCGCACAGCCATGGCGGCAGAGAGCGCTGTGTATCGGCAGAGGCGGTGCAGTGAATCAGCGCACGTATCCGCTGCGCTGATTCACTGACGGGCGCTGGTGAGGCGGCGTAGCTTTTCGGTCCAGACGCAATTTTCGGATTGGGCGTATGCGCAGGCGCAGGCATCACTCCGGCGGCGGCCAAGTATGAACCGCCAGCGGCCACGCAGAAATTCTCGCGCCAAAACGCGGTAAAGTCAGCGTGATGACACTTCGCTACATTCCCTTCGCAATCATCTCCCTCCTCATGGCGCTCGGCTGTGGCTCGACCCCTCCCGGCGGGAGCGGTGGCGCGGGCGGCAGCGGCGGTGGGCCGCGCGGCACGGGTCCTGGCGATTGGACGGCAGGCGATTATCCACCCGATTTAACGGGACAGACTTACCTGGAGCTCACCGGGGTCGAGGGTAACGAGGGGGTCACGCGCCAGTACAAGGTGCACGTTCCGCCGAGTTACGACCCCAAGGTGCCGATGCCGGTGGTCTTCTGCTTCCACGGCCTCCTACAGAACGCGGTGATGTTCTGCGTGAACGGCGCGGGCCTGGCGACGAAGGCCGACGCAGCGAAATTCATCTTGGTGATGCCCAACGGTAACGCCAACCGCTGGAACGCCGGCGGCTGCTGCGCGGCAGATCCTGCGCTCGACGAGGTGGCGTTCGTGCGCGCCATCTTCAAAGACGTGGGTGAGCACCTGAACGTGGACCTGAATCGCGTCTACGCGACTGGCCTTTCCAATGGCGGGTTCATCAGCTACCGGCTGGCGTGCGAGGCAGCGGACATCTTCGCCGCGGTGGCGCCCGGTGCAGGCGGCCTGCTCTCGCGACAGGTCGCGTGGGGCAACCTGGAGTCGGATTTCGTCGAGTGCAACCCCAGTGAAAAAGTGAGCGTGCTCGACCTGCACGGCACTGCCGACGGTATCGTGCCCTTCACACTGCAGGCTCAATCGCTCCAGATCATGGCGCAAGAAAATGGCTGCGGAACCAGCACGGCTCCAGCGGTCGACCCTGCGAGCGCGGGCGACACGACGTGTGTGAGCTACGCGGGCTGCCCGCGGGGCATCGAAGTCACGGGCTGCTCCGTGGAAGGAGGCGGGCACGTCTGGTTCGGCAGCGACAGCTGCGGCACCGGCGCCGGCCCGATTGGCTGCACCTACGTCGGAGCGAACAGCGACACGCTCGTGAACACGGACGAGGTCTGGGACTTCTTCAGCCGCCACTCGAAATAACCACGAGCGGCCACTCAGCTACGACTTGGCGCGTCGATTCTCGTCTTCATCCGCGCTGGCGAGCTCTCGTTCCATGAGCTCGACGAGCTCGCGGAACTGCTCGCGGTTGCTTTCATTCATCTGCATCAAGCGTTGATGGGCCAGAAGAACGGTCTGCGAAGACGCCTCGCGAGAGGCGTCGATTCGTGGAATGGGCGCGCCTCCTGCGCCGGGAGTGCCCTCCGTGCAGATGTCGAACACTTCGTCGAAAGCCATGCTGAACAGGACTTGAGTGATCTCGGCGCGCGGAGAGAAGATGGTGACGCGCTTGCCGTTCGAGGTCGTGACCCGATCGGCAATGCGGGCGATCGCGCCGAGGTTGGTGCTGTCGATGATCTCCGCTTGTGAGAAGTCGAAGAGCAGCTCGGCGTCCGGCTCGCGGTCCAGCAAAGCATCCACGAAGCCGGTGACGGACGGAGCCAAGGAATGCCGCACGTCGCCGACGTACCGCAGCACGTGAGCGTGATCGTGACCGGCGTAGAGGACGCGCCCTTCAGACATGCTCGGTTCTCCTTTCCAAGAGTAGCAACGTGACGTCGTCGCGGTAATGCTCGTCGGGTACTAGCCCGATGTCGTCGGCGATCGCGTCGATGCTGCCGCTCGCGGCAAAACGCGAGACGAGCTCATCGAGCTTCGTCCTTCCCGGTGCCTCGGGCAGGACCTCGAGCACGCCGTCGGAGGCGAGCAGCACTCGCCGGGTCGATGCCAGCGAGACCTCCCGGGTGAAGAAACGCGCGCTGGAGAACAAGCCGAGCGGACGACCGGCGCATTCGAGTGGACCCACCTGTCTACCATCGTCCAGCAGCGGAAAGGGATACTGGCCGGCGCTCGTGTACTCGAGATAGTGCGTTCGAAGGTCGAGGACGCCGTAGAACATGGTCACGTGCTTCTTGAGCTTGTGCAGGTCGAGCTCACGGTTGAGCGCGGTCATGAGCTCACCGGGCCGCAGCAGGACGTCGTTCTCCTGGCGCGTGAGCGCTTCCCGATAACGACCGATGAGCGCGACCATCATCGCGGTGACGAGCGCGGACGCCGCGCCGTGCCCGGACACGTCGGCGATGTACATTGCGAGATGCTCTTCGTCGAGCACGAAGTAGTCCACGAAATCGCCGCTCAAATACTGCGAGGGATACAGCCGGCGAGTCAAGGCGTAGCCTTCGACGCGAAGGCCGTCTGCGGGTAGGAGTTGAAACTGAATGCGCCGGCCGGCTTCCTGATCGCTCCTGAGCTCGGCAACGGCATCGGTGAGTTGTTCGTTCAAGCGGACCAGGCTGGCGCGTTGCGTCTGCAGCTGGTGGACGAGGTCCGCCTTCTCGAGCGCACGCCGGAGCGGCTGCAGCAGCATCTCGGCATCGCCGATCGGCTTCATGACGTAGTCCCAGGCGCCACGGTGCACCGCCTCGACGACATCGTCGATCGCGCCCGATCCAGAGACCACGATGATGGGCGTGTCCGGAGCGCGCTCGACCGCGAGTGTGAGCGTTTCCAGGCCGCCCAGGCCCGGCATGTTGAGATCGAGCAGGACCGCTTGGGGCTGAGCTCGGGCCAGAGTCTCTAGCCCGCTCTCACCGCTGTCCGCGAGCAGGGTTTCGAACCCCGCCTTTCGCAGCAGACGAGCGATGGCCCGGCGCACCATGGGCTCATCGTCGACCAGCAATACGGTCGCATTCGCGCTCAATACAGGCCCCCTTCTGGGCAAGAGCTTTTACTCTACCAGATGCCGCGCGGAGGGCGATCGCGCAATAGCCGCGGGCGCGCCCTACGGGGCTTCGGCTCGGCATTTCGGCCGGCCCCCGAACCGGCCACGACTACGCAGAGCCGGCGTCTAGCAGCCGCAGCAGGTCTTCGGTGCTGAGCTCGGCGACTCGTGCGGTGCCGTCGAGCACGGAGTCAGCGAGACGCCGCTTCTTGGCGTGGAGCTCTACGATGTCTCGTTCAATCGTGTCTCGGGTGACCAGGTTGTAGACCGTCACTTTGCGCTCTTGGCCGATGCGGTGGGCGCGATCGGTCGCCTGCGCGGAGACCGCCGGGTTCCACCACGGGTCGAGGTGAATGACGTAGTCGGCTGCCGTCAAGTTGAGGCCGAAGCCGCCAGCCTTGAGGCTGATCAGGAACAACGTCGCCGAGCCATTTTGAAATGCGTCGACGCGCGCCTGCCGCGCGGACTTCGGCGTCGAACCGTCGAGGTATTCGTAACTGACGGCGCGCTCGTCGAGCGCCTCACGGACGAACCGCAGAAAATCGACGTACTGGCTGAACACGAGCGCCCGATGTCCGTTTGCGCGAAGCTCCTCGACCAGATCGAGCAGCGTGTCGATCTTCGAGCATTCATTGTTTGCTTCGGGGAACACCAGCCGCGGATGGCAGCAGAAGCGCCGCAGGCGCGTGATCTCGGCCAACACTTCCAGCTTGTGCTGGCGCTTGCCGTGCGACGTATAGAGCTTCTCGTAAATTTGCTTGCGGAGCAGCGTGTATAGCGTGCGCTCGTCCTGGCTGAGGTAGACCGCGTGCTCGACTTCCGTGATGGGCGGCAGCTCCGCCAGCACGTCGGTTTTCATGCGCCGCAGCACGTACGGGCGCACCAGCTGGCGCAGCTCGAGCTCGGCCTCGTGGCTCGCGTCGCGCTCTATCGGGCTCGCGAAGCGGCGTCTGAATTCGCGCCAATCACCGAGCAGTCCCGGGTTCAGAAAATGAAAAATGCTCCACAAGTCTCCCGCGTGGTTTTCGACCGGAGTGCCCGTGGCGGCGATGCGATGCCTGGCCTGCAGGCCGAAAGCCGCGCGCGCGCGCAGCGACTCCGGGTTCTTGATGAACTGCGCCTCGTCGAGCACGGCCGCGGCCCAGCTGACCTGCGACAGTGCCTGATGATCCTGCTGCAACAGCGCATAGCTGCAGATGAGCACCTGGCCGGCCCCTTTGCGTCCGAGCTCCTCGAGCAGCAGCGAGCGCTGGCTGCCGGCGTACTCCAGCGCCGCTAGTCCCGGCGCGAAACGCTCGATCTCGCGCACCCAATTGCTGCAAACGGAGGTGGGCGCTACGACCAGGGCTGGGCCTTCGTGCTGCCGGTGCGCGAGCAGCGCCAAAATCTGAAGCGTCTTGCCGAGACCCATGTCGTCCGCCAGGCACGCGCCGAGCCCGAGCTCGCTGAGCCGGCAGAGCCAGCGATACCCGTCGCGCTGATACGGACGAAGCTCCGCGCGGAGTCCCGCTGGAAGCTCGAACGACAGCTGCGCGCAGTTATCGACCCGCTCCAGCCACTCGCGCGCTCCCTCGTCGGCGTCGATTTCGCTGCCCGCCGTCAGCGCGCGCAGGCTTCCCAGAGCTGCTGGATGCACGGGAACGTCGGCGCTGCGCCCGCGCAACGAAGCAACGGCCGAAAGCGCCTGAACCACACGGCGAATGCGCTCCTCGATCTCCAGGTATGCGCCGCTCGGCAGGCGCAAGAACCTCCCGTGAGCGAGCAGTGGCGCTCGCATCAGCTCACCGAGCGGCACGCGCGTCGTTTCATCGATCTCGAGCTCACCGCTCGCGATGTACCAACCCTTCACCGAGCGCAGGCGCAGTTGCAGGTTCTTGGAGTTGCCCTTGCCAGCTAAATTCAGGGACGTCTGGCGCCATTCGAGCGTATGCCGGACCTTGCTGGCTCGAAGCTCGGAGAGCAACGCGAGCACGCCTTCGGTGCTGAATACCCAGCTGTCCGTGCTCTCGGTGGGCTCGTCCGGCGCGTCCTCTTCGCTCCCCGAGCGGAGGCTCGCGCACTCCGCAACCAGAGCGGACAGCAGCGACTGCTCGAGCTCCAGGTTGCGCTCGAGCCGCACGCGCGCTCCACCGGAGAGCAACGTGAGGCTGCTTCGACCCACACCTGCCAGGAAAAAGCGTCCCTCACTCCCGAACGGCCGGACCCCGGCTTGAACCAGCCACGCGCCGGCTTGCGGTGCAAGGCGCAAGCACGGGGTCGCGTCTGCGGGCTCCGCGCGCTCTGCCGCGAGCCGTGGTGATCGGATTTCGATGCTCTGCGCCAGCTTGCCGAGCAGTTCCAGCACCTCGAGCTCTCGCGAAAGTGGAATGCGCACGCCGTGCGGCAGCGCTTGCATCACGCGCTGCATCTCGCGCGTCACCCGATACACGACCAAGCGGTCTTCCCGTTCGGGCACGACGTTCACGCCGAGCTCGGCGCCCGCCGGTTCGACCACGAGCCGAATGTGTCCGGCCTGCTCCGAGGTTTCGATGCGGCAAGATCCACGCGCCACCTCGATCGGCGCCAGCGGGCGTGCGCCGTTGTAGACGCGCGGGTGTCCGATCAGGAGCTCGTACGCTTCATCCGTGAGGTCGCGCCGGCCACCCAGCGTTTCAAGGCTGCAAGCCAGCACCCGTGAATCTTCGGGCGGCAGCTGCTCGCGCAGCGCATACAGATCGCCCAGCGTAACGCGCTGTCCCGCGCTCCAGGCGCCCGTCTCCTCGCGGTACTCCTGCAGCGCGGGGCGGCTGAAGCTTCCGTCACTCATATCGATGTACCAGGCCACGCGCCGGCTCGGAGTACCGCGGCCCGCGCCCAGCGACTCGGAGATCTGCGCCAGGGCTTCGAGCGTCTTTTCCCACTCCGCCTTCGGTTGCACGAGATCCCACAGCCGGAGCTCGCGAGGCGCAGTCGCAAGCAGCGAAGCGTCCTGCCCCGCCCGAACCAGCTCGCGCCGCGCGTACGTGTCGTCGAGCTCCGCCGCCAGGAGCAGACTCTGCTTTGCGATCCAGGGATAGCCCGCGCTGCGCCAAGCGAGCGACTTCGTCACCAGAACCCCGGCCCAGCTGGCGCGGGTGGCGGGCTCTTGCAGATGCAAGTGCACGGTCAGCGCGGAAATCAACATCTCCCAGGCCCCGGCGTCCGCATCCAGCTGAAACACGTCGATGCGCCGGTGCTGCTCGGCCGGCGTTTCGAGGTAGCGCAGCAAACGTCGCAGCGCGCGCGCCGCGCCTGCAGCGGCGCTTTTTGCCGACAGCAAGCGTTTCAACGCCGTTCGCGCGCTCGGCGTGCCGCGCGCTACGAGGAGCAGCGCGAGCAGCGGGGCCGCCGACTCTACATGCGGCATCGTCACACGCTTTGCAGAAGCGGCTGAATGCGTGCCGAGAGCAAACGCTGCGTCCAGCTGCCGCTGTGCAGCCGCTAGATCCCCTGTCAAAAACTCGGCGCCGGCCCCATACGCAAATTGTTCCAGCGCGGGGAGTCGTGCCAAGAGCTCTTTCACCCGCTGCGGCTCGCCGCGCAGCAGCGCGTGCTCGCACAGCGCAGCGGCGAGCGCAGCCGCTTCGTCCTCGCTGGTCGGCGCAACTCCGCCGTCACCAAGCCAGACCAGCAGCGCCGTGCAGTCGCTCGGGCCGTGCAGACTCTCGCGCAGCGCTCGGAGCCCCACCTCGAAGCTCTTTTCCTTCCAGGTCCGGATCAGCCAAGCGGCATCGAACGGCTCACAGAGCGAGCGGCGCAGCCACTCGGCGCGGCTGCGCTCCCCCATGGGGTGCGGCAGGCGCTTGCGCGCATACGCCCGCACGAAGCCAGGCCAATCACCGATCGCGAGCGGCCGGGTGATGTCCGCCACCGAGCGCCCCCCGAGCACGGCACGCGTCACGGCAACGACGGCCCCGAGCTCGTCACGCTCGGCGAGCGCGCGAACCGCGAGCTCTTCGAAAGTCGGATCGAGCGCGAAAACGGCGTCGCGCGCGCGCGCCGGCGAACCCGGCTGTGTGCGCCCGAGCTGCACCAGAGCTCCGGCCTCTACCTGAGCATCGAGCCAGCTCTCGAGCGACGGACACGCCGCTTCGCGACGGTTCAGCTCGCTCAGAGCCTCGAGGCTGAGTGCCCGCTCGACAGCGATGGCCCCGGTGAGCAGCCACTCGGCTTCGTGGAAGGCGCTCGTGAGCGCTCGAAAGCGAACGGCCGGAGGTTCCGAGCCCTGAGGCGTAGGGCGGCTGTTTTCGAGTTCGCTGAACAACGTGCTCTGGGCGATAAAAGTACGGCGCGGAAGGTTAGCGCAACCCGGGGTCGTGCACTGACTTGTTGGGGGGGGCACCACGGGAACGGGCGCGACTGAGCGTCGAGGCGCGGGCGGTAGCGCACCAGAACGCGGAGCGCCATGGGCGAACGGTGGGGCCAATCGAACCAGGAGTGCGTTGCGTTCACCACGAGCTGTCCGCTGTGCAGTTCTCGTCGCTTCTATCGCGAAAGGTCCAGTTCTCGCCGCTCCGAATAGTGATGGCCAGGCATGCACCTGGCCTGGCATCGATGTCCACCAGCGCCTGCCGGAAGTCGTCCCATTCGTCGGCGGCTGTCGCGCTGATGCAGCGGTCCGCGTAGATGCCATCACCTTCAGCACAGTAGCGGCGTATGAACTTCAGCGTATTCTTCGAGGCTGTTTCGATCGACTGGCCCGTGCGACGCAGGCCCTTGTAGTAGTCGAGCAAGATCTGGGAGACCCCGAGCCCGCGCACGTCCGAACGAAACAGAACCACGAGCAGGCCGCCCGAGTACGGGGCAAATTCGCCGATCCTTTCAGTGTAGTCACCGATCCAGATGTCGCCTCCCCGGATCGAGCAGTTGACCGCGCCCATCAGCGTCCCGATCGCAACCAGGGCGACGCCAACGGTGCGTGGAACGCGAAACGAGTGGCGACGCCACCTCGAAAAACCGACTGATAGACCGAGTAGTGCAGGTTTGAATGTCATTGGCCCTCCGTTCTCGTCGGTGCGCTTCATGCGTTTCATCGACGCGCGTTGCCCGCATGATCCGCGGCCATTCGCGCCCCTCACCAGACGGGCCCACTGAATCACGAAGTGAGCGGCCGAGCGCGTGATCGCTGTGTGACCTTGCCGTGACCAACGCTCTTCGACCAGGGCCGGCAAAATCCTGATCGTGAGCGAACCTGCCGATACAGCGACGGCGCAAACCTGCGTTTCGACGGCGGCGTCTCGGAACTGTTGAACCAATTCGCGCCTCTAGCCATAAACTGCGGTTCTATAGCCCTCGCAGAAGTCCTGTTCGCGCTTGACGCAATGCCGCATGCCGGTGCTAGGCTTTCAAAGTGCACCAAGCCGCGACGGGGCAAAGCTCCCCGGCCAGCGAGGGACATGAACGCAGGGGGACCCGAGAGGACTCGGCATGTCTATGGACTCGAACGCGATCACGGCTTCGTATATCGGCACCGCGACAACGCGAGCCGAGATCGAACGACTCAGCGCGCAAAATGCCGCGCTAGAAGAGAAGCTTCGTCGCTTGTCGGAAGCGCTGCAGCGCGCCGAGGCCGTGAGCCATGTCGTGGCGGGGACCGTGCATGATATCCGCAACTCCCTGACCGTGGTGTTGGGTGAGTCCAGCGAGCTGCTGGAGGGGCTTCGAGGGTCCGATTTGGAGGAGTCGGCGCAGGCTATCGTGCAGGCGGGTAATCACGCAGCCGCATTGAGCCGCGATCTTCTGGCGCTCGCACGCGAAGAAAAAGCGCGCCACGCGGTGGTGCAAACCTCAGAGGTCGTAACGCACTGTCGCGGACTCATTCGTCGCGCCGCGAGAGACATCCCCTGCAGCTTCGATGTCGATCCCGCTGCTTGGTCGATCCGGCTCGAGCGGCAACACCTCGAGGCGGCTTTGATCAATCTCAGCGCGAACGCGCGCGATGCCATCGCGAATGGGCGCGGATCGTTGCGCGTCTCGGTGCACAACCGTACCGCGGATGCGCCGCTTCCACCCGGACTCGCGCCGGGCGACTACGTGGTCATCGTGGTCGAGGATACCGGCTGCGGTATGACCCCTGACGTGCTCGCGCGCGCGACCGACGCGTTCTTCACGACACGGGAAGCCGCAGGCGGAACGGGCCTGGGCCTCGCGATGGTCCAATCGTTCGTTCAGAACGCTGGCGGCGGGTTGCGAATCGACAGCGCTGCTGGCCGCGGCACGCGCGTGGAGCTCTTTCTGCCGCGGGCGTTGGCCAAGCAAGACCGGCCTTGTCCGCCGGAGCACTCGGTCGTGCGTGAGCTAGAACGCAGTGTTCGCACGCCGTGGCTAGTCAAGGTACTGGAAGCATGGAGCCTGGGCCGTGACATGGGCGGCTTGCCCACGCCGGCTTGCATGGACGCTGCGCTGATTGGACACACCGATCGCTGCATCGTGCTCGAAGTGGACGGCACGACCCAGCCGCCGACATTCCGTTTGGCACGCCTCGGGGCAAAGCTCGCTGACGCGCTCAATAGCGCGGCGCTCGGCGAGCTCTTGCTGCGTCGGTCCGATCTCGTGGGTCACATCGACGCCTGCTATCGGCGCGCGCTGCGCTCGCGCGCTCCGAGCTACGAGTATGCTCGGCACGCATTCGGCAACAGCCCCCCCTTCGAGTTCGAGCGCCTGTTTCTTCCCGTCGCCTCCGACGGCGAGACGGTGAGCCATTTGTTCGGCCTGGTCATTCTGTCCGAAAGCAAACCAGGAGAGCCCTCGTGATGTCAGCTCGCGAATCAGCCAGCGAGGTGAGCTTCTTCAGCCAAACCGAGGCCAAACAATCCGGTTACGGAGGACGCCCGGCGCTCGGCCGGCATTTCTTCTTCGAGAACTGAACCGACGGAACCGCTCACCGCCAGCGAATCGCCTGCCCACTTCGACTTACTAGGGACTGTGACGACGCGCCGGCGGGAACCGGGCCGGGAGCGCCGCTTCTCTCCAGAATGAGCGCGTCAGCCTCGAGCTCACACGCTCGCGCCTTGAGCCGGTGTTCGCATAGGCCGATAGCTCCGGGGCTGCAGGTAACGGACAAGTTGCTCAGCACCTCGTGCTCGGGAACCGCTACGTCCGGCTCGAAGATTCGAATTTGCCGTGTACATGGAGTCGATCGCTCACTCTGCCTGAGTTCCTCGTAGAAATCACGCGGAGCCGCGGCATCCTCGGGTCGCAGAGTCGGAACGGCGCATGCAGCACCGACCAGCGGCAACGCAAGACGAACAATCAGCCAGGAATAGCGACTCGTTTCGTACATCACGGCGCGGATAGCGGATCACCCAGCGTTCACGGCCCTCCGCGAGCGTATCAAGACGGTCACCCGCAAACCAGCGCGCCAGTTGCCGAATGGTTCGCGGCGCAAGTACCCAGATTCACGGGCACGTTCACGGGCCGGAAGGAATTCAGGGACAGGCCCCAATGCGCTCTGCCCGCATTGCGATTCGGGCACCCTGGTGGCAGGGTGCCGGCGAACCAAAGACGACAAGAGGGAACAGTCATGGTCGCAATCAGAACAGCCCTTATTGGAATGACGAGCTTCGCGCTGCTCAGCATGGTCGCGTGTGGCGCAGTGGACGTGCCACCAGGCACCGGTGGCGCGGCTGGTGCTCCTGCCCGAGACGCAGGGGTCATCAAAGACGGCGGCGGCGCTTCGTGTCGACCCCTTCCGGGTTGCAACATGACTTCCGACACGACCTGTAGCAACGGCCTGTGGCGCTGCACGCTCAGGGCCTGTCCGCCGGACGCAGGCAAGTGCACGTACGACGATCCGACCAAGACGTACGTGAGCAAGGACCCCGCGCAGTGCCGGGTAATTCTGTACGCCTGTCCAACCGGCACGACGCCGTTCACTGACTCCTGCGGCTGCGGTTGTCAGAGGGCGCGCTGCGACATCCCGGAGTGCTTCCGCGCGGTCAATTGCGTGGCGGAGTGCGGAGGACCGATCCTTTCGTCGAGCTGCTGTCCATGTCCGAAAGGGACCTTCGACAACATTACGTGCGGTAGCGGCACGCAGTGACGTCTGAGACGTAAGTCTCGCGACTCCCGCTCGCGCTGCCATATCGTGGGAGCGAACGCCGCGCTGGGCGGCCTCATGTGGTCCTGGCTGCTTGCCGGCAGGCCACCGATTCCGCCAGCGCCTTGAGCGCACGTCCCTAGGGTACCGGGCTGCCGGCGATCAGGATCACGTTCACGTTCGAGATCACCGTTTCATCCACGGAAGTGAAGCTGATGGTGTTCGCGCCATCCACGACTTCGCTGAGCGGCACCGGCACGGCGATCGTGCGCCAACCGAAGGTGGCTGAGTCGAACGGCCATGTCGTCGTGTGCACAGGGCCGCCATTGACGCGAATCCTGCTCGATTCGTCTAGAGTGCTTCCTCGTCTGGGTCGACGACACGAAGATCGATCTCGAGCGTGCCGCCGAGGATCTCCGCGTAGCGCCGGCACAGCTCGATCACTTCCTGCATCCCCGGCAGCTCCATGACCGCGAAGCCGCCGATGAGCTCCTTCGACTCCACGAACGGGCCATCGATCACCTGCAGGTTGTCGTTGGTGAACAGCAGGCGCTTGCCCTTGGCGCTCGACTGCAACTTGAGCGAGCGGACGAGCACGCCGGCCTTGGTCATTTCGCTCCTGAGACGCGAGAGCGCGGTCTTCTGCTGCGGGCTTCGACCGCCGGCCTCGGTGGCAGCGTCGGCCTTCTCGATGAGCAGCATCTGCAACGGCGGATTCTCCGGCGCGGGCATCAGCCCGATGTCCCAGGGTTCGTTGACTTTGCCGAGCTCGATCTCACCATCGCCGAGGATCTTGCCGTAGCGCTCCGCCCAACCGATGGCTTCCTCGCGGGTGCGGACCTTGAGCAGCAGCGTCGCCGCCGGCAGCTCGTGTTCGCCACGATAAGGTCCGTGCTTCACCGTGCATTGCCCATCACGGAAGACCAGGCGTGTTCGCGTCTTGCTCGCGCCGAGGCCGGCGCCGTCGATGAACCGACCTGCTTTGGCGTGCTCGCCGATGAACTCGCCCATCTTGTTGACGATTTCCATCGGGGGCGGGTCGCCCGCCTCGGTGTTCGGATCGTTCTTGTGCATCATCATGAAACGCATGGCTGGCTCCTGACCGTGAGAGGACGACCGGCAGCTGCCGGCTCCTTCCGAACACGACGATCGACTCGGCGGTCAATCGACGCGGTCGGACTTCTTTTTGTAACAACTGATAACTATTACAGAATTATCACGGCTCCCGCGCTCCGCCCGCTCGGCGGCGCGTCGGACGCTTCAGCAGGTGTTCGAAGATCGCCACCGTGCCGGCGCTCGTGAAGAGCGCGAGCTCGTGCGCGAGCGTCTCGACCGCCCGGCTTGCCTCGTCCTCCGGCTGCGTCAGCAAGCGCGCGATGGTCGCGTATACCGAGTCCAGGACGAGGTCCGCCAGCCGGCGCACCGCGGCACGGTCGCGCTCGCGGAGTCCTGCGCCCTGCCCGCGCTCGTACAGCTCGTCGGCGAAGGTCTGGCGCACGTCGCCATCGGCGCGCCGCAGCACCTTGCCGAGAACCGTGGGCTCATGCGCGGTGCGCAGCGCGAGCTCCACGAAGGTCCGCTGCTGCAGCGCCATCTCGAGCACGGCGCGATAGTGTGCCGAGAGCTCATGGACGTCGCGGGGATCCCGCATCTGCCGGCGCAGCGCCACAGTGACGTCCTTGAAACCCTTGGCCATGCGCTCGGCGGCCTCGGCCAGGCACGAGTCCAGACTGTCGAAGTAGCGATAAAAGCGCGGCTGAGCGATGCCGGCCTCGGCCGTGAGGGCCACGGCAGTCAGCCGCGACAGGCCGTCGCGGCGCACCACGCTGAAGACGGCTCGAAGCAGGCGTTCGCGCGTACTGACCGCGTGAGGCTCCGCGGCCAGCGAGTTCGGCTGTACTCGGCTTGACCCCGCCATGGGTATAGATGTATACCCTACTCCGTCAAGCGAGGCAATCGGCAGGAGATTCGTGCATGTCCGACAATCCGCTCATTCAGGATCGCACCGTAGAGTTCGTGCTCCACGACACGCTGCGCGTCATGCAGTTGACCGAGCTGCCGCGCTTTGCCGATCACGACCGGCAAACGCTCGATCTGTTCGTGGCTGGCTGCCGCCGTTTCGCGCGTTCGGTGTTGTTCCCGACGTACAAACCGATGGACGAGCATGCGGCCTACTACGAGAACGGGCGCGTGCATTGCCACCCGATCCTGAAGTCGCTCTACCCACAGCTCACCGAGCTGGGCCTGCTGCGTGCAACGCGCGACTTCGAGGCCGGCGGCCAGCAGCTGCCCGCGCCGATCCTGATGACCGCCCTCGCCTATCTCAGCGCGGCCAATCTCTCTGCGATCGGTTACATGAGCCTGACGATGGGCGCCGCACACCTGCTGGAGTCCTTCGGCAGCGAGACCGTCAAGCGCACGTACATGGATCCGATGCTCGCTGGACAGTGGACGGGCACGATGGCGCTCACGGAGCCCAACGCAGGCAGCGGGCTGACCGACCTGAGCACGAAGGCCGTGCCCACCGCCGGCGGCCACTACCTGCTCTCGGGCTCGAAGGTGTTCATCTCCGGTGGCGACAACGACTTCAGCGAGAACATCGTGCACCTGGCCCTCGCCCGCATCGAGGGCGCGCCGCCCGGCATCAAAGGCATCTCGTTGTTCTGCGTACCGCGCCTGCGCGCCTCCGACGGGGAGCTCCGAGACAACGACTGCACCACCGCCGGCACGTTCCACAAGCTCGGCTTCCGCGGGCTGCCGTCGATCGCGCTGAACTTCGGCGAGCGCGGCGATTGCCACGGCTACCTCGTCGGCGCGCCGAACCAGGGCATCACCTGCATGTTTCAGATGATGAACGAGGCGCGCATCGGCGTGGGCATGACGGGCATGGCGACGGCGATGGTCGCCTACGAACAAGCGTTGCAGTATGCCAAGGATCGCCCGCAGGGTCGCCGCTTCGGCATGCGCTCGCACGAGCCGCCGGTGCCGATTATCGAGCATGCCGACGTCAAGCGCATGCTGCTACGCCAGAAGGCGATCTGCGAGGGTGCGTTCGCGCTGCTCGTGCGCTGCTCGAAGTACGCCGACCTGTCGACGCACAGCCCCGACGAAGCCGTCCGCAAGCGCGCACACACGTTGCTCGAGCTCTTGACCCCCGTAGCCAAGACGTTCCCCGCCGAGAAGGGCTTCGAGTCCAACGCGCTGGCGATGCAGGTGCACGGCGGCTACGGCTACACGAGCGAGTATTTGCCCGAAGCCTGGCTGCGTGATCAGAAGCTCAACAGCTTGCACGAAGGCACCACGGGTATTCAGAGCCTGGACTTGCTCGGTCGCAAGGTGCTGCAGACGCAGGGTCAGAGCCTGCTCACGTTTGCCGAGGAGCTCGAGCTGACGCTGTCGCGCGCCGCGGCGGCCGGCGTGGAGGGGAGCTTGGGTGACGGGCTGCGCGGCGCGATGGACGCGCTGCAGCGCGCCAGCACTGCGGTGGGCGCCGTCGCGATGAACGGTGACATCGGCCGCGCGCTGCAAAACAGCGCGGACTACCTCGACCTCTTCAGTACCCTCGTGATCGGCTGGTCCTG
>Ga0193706_1000687_pt1 | contig 17707 bp, 14 predicted proteins | sample U3c1metaG_FD_160130 | JGI IMG/M metagenome (GOLD analysis project Ga0193706, IMG submission 160130) | Soil microbial communities from a riparian zone of the East river system, Colorado, United States - U3c1 | ecosystem: Environmental > Terrestrial > Soil > Riparian zone | place: USA: East River... | reverse complement strand
TCGTGGGGATCGGTCTGCAAGTACGTTTGCGGGCCGATCCCCACGAGCTTAGCAGTCTCGATGAGGCTGTAGAACAGCGCGGCGACCTCGGTGCCGCGCTGTGAGCGCGAGCCGTAGTGATTTTTTCGACCCAGAACCACGCCGCGGAGCGCGCGTTCGGTACCGTTGTTGTCAATCGCGACGTTCGGATCGTCGAGGAAGACCTGCAGGCCGTTCCAGATGCCGCCCATGTAAGCAATCGCTTTGCCGAGCCCACTTTGCGGGAGGGCCGGCGTTGCGAGTGCCCACGCTTGAATCTGCTTCAAAATCGGTTTCGACTTTTCATTGCGAAGTGCGCGGCGTTCTCCCGGCGGACCGGTTTGCGCGTGTCTTTCCACTTCGTATAGCTGGCCGATGAGATTCAGCACTTCCCCGCACTGGTCGGGGTGTTGGTCTTCGATCTCGACGAACTTGCGGCGAACGTGCGCCCAGCAGTGCGCCAATCGGAACCCGCCCATTTGCTTGCGGAGCGATTCGTACGCGGAGTAGCCGTCGCAGAGCACCGTTCCTTTGTAGCCGGCGAGAACTTCACCGGCCGCCGCTGCGGAGCGGCTGTCGAGGATGCGGTAGCTCACAGCATCGGCCGCGGCGATGGCCCAGACTTGCCACTTTTTCCCGACGCCGCCTTGTCGTTTTCCTTCGGCGCCCATCAACCGCCACGTCGTCTCGTCCGCGCCGATCACCGGCTGCGAGAGCACGTGCGCGTGCAGTCGTGTGTGCACCGGTTCGAGCACGCGGCTGAGCGCGTTGAGCTGATCCCATAGCGTCTGCGAGTCCGTGTCGAGCCCGTCGCGGGCCATCGCTCGAACTTGTCGCTCGAGCGGCATGTGATCCGTATATTTGTCGACCGCGACGGTGATCGCGAACTTGGGTGAGTAGCGCGCCCCGGCGAAGAGCTTCACCGGGCCGAGCGCCGTCTCGATGCATTGGCCGCAGCGGCAGCGGTACTTCTGCCTTTTGTGCTTCGTGATCACGAACCGACGTTCGATGACGTCGATCTCTTCAGCCTCTTCGAACTGCTCGGTCCAGGTGTCGAGGTGGCCGCCGCACGCACCGCAAACTTTGTCGGCCTCGTCGGCGACGTGCACTTGCTCGACGATCGCGAGTTTCGGCTGGCCCTTCGGCCCGTGCCCGCGCTGCGGCTCTTTCGTGTCGTCGCCGTTGGTCTTGTTTCGCGGTCGCTTTTCGCTCGAGTCGCCGAAGATCTTTTGGCGAAGCGTGGCCAGCTGTCCCTCTAGCCCCGCGAGCTTCAGCGCGAGCTGCTCCGGATCGCCGCCGCGAAGCTCGTGCATCTCGCGATGCAACTTGGCGACCTCGCGTGCGAGCCTCTGGTTCTCTGCCTCCAGAAGCTTCGCCACCTTGCGGATCGATTCGATGTCGCTCACGTCGTCGAGCGTCATGCAATGAGAGACGCTCGAGGGCGAGCAAAAATTCCACGACCTCGATCTTTTTTATGGCGTCGCGTCCGGAAACTTCGAACGCAGATCCACCCTCGTCAAAAGCGGCGGGCTGAGCTGCATCCGACCAATCGCCTCGCTCCCTTCAACGAACAACGAGAGCTCGCTCAGCGTCATCTCGATCGTGCTTTTGTGCGCCCGCTTCCATGGCGCCGCGAACAAGCCCTTCTCGAGACGCTTCGAATAAAGGCAAATCCCCGTCCCGTCGAAATACAAAACCTTCGCCCGCTTTCGGTTGCGGCTCACGAATAAATACAAATCCCCCGTCAGCACGTCGCGCTCCAGCGTCTCCGTCACGATCGCCGACAGCGTGTCGAAGTTCTTCCTCATATCGCACGGCGCCGCGTACGCGAACACCGCAACCCCACGCGCGACGCCGATCATCCGAGCTTCCTCAGAAGCTCCGCCATCTCGTCGAGCGTCAACTGCATCCGCAGTCCGTTCGGGCCGATTGCCGTCACCGTCCGCGTCGGCTCCGTCTTCACGATCTCCACGCGCCGCACCTTCGCGGTCTTGCCGACCCCCTCGACCGCGCGCCAATACGACAACGTGTGCGCGCTCACGCCGATCTCTTCCGCGACGTCCCGAATCGACGCACCTTCGGTCCACCGCCGTTTCGCCGTCTCCATCAGCTGCCGCCGCTTCGCCGCCGAATATCGCGTCGTCCGCCGCCGCCCACCCACCACCGCCTTCACGTCGTCGTCTTGTTCTCGGTTCATGCCCCGAGTGTCGACGACATCGTCCTCGCCGTCACGACGGTGCGCGGCGAGGAGTTACGTTCGTGCGAGCCCGTGGCTACTTCAAGCCGCTCGAGGATCCCAGTTGGAACGGCGTTGGCTGGAGACCGCTCCAAGTAAAATGGGAACGATCGTAGCGCCGACCAACGGGGTGGGCTCGATCGAGGTTGCTGGGCTTCCAAGCTACGGTCGGTCCGGTGCCAGCCGCCATCAATAGCGCCACACCTCTTTCGCCAGGGGCGCGGCGTTGAGTTCCTTCTGGTAGAGGCGCCACTTGGGCAGTTGGCGATCCATGAGCGCGATGAATCGGTCATCATGCTTCCGCGCGAGAAGGTGTGCGAGTTCGTGGACGATCAGGTACTCGAGGCACTCGGGCGACTTCTTGGCCAGCTCGAGGTTGAGCCAAATGCGGCGGGCGTCGGCGTTGCACGAGCCCCACTTGGTCTTCATCCTCTTGATGCCCCAGCCAGATATCCGAACGCCGAGCACCGTCTGCCATTTCTCGAGCAAAGGCGGAACGAGTTCTTTGAGTTGCTCCCGATACCAGCGCTGAAGAACTTGGGCTCGATGGTTCGCGTTAGCGTCGGGTCTGGCGCGGATTTCGAGAGTTTGCTTGCGCAGCCGTACGCCGCTCGCCCCGTCGCCATCAAGGAGCTCCAGGCGATAACGCCGACCGAGGAAGTAGTGGCTTTCGCCGTTTACCATTTCGCGCTCGCCCTCGCGTGCCTGGAGGGCGAACGATGCTCGCTGTCGGTTTATCCAGCGCAGCTTCCCGATGACCGCAACCCGTACGGCAGCGTCCGAGACGGCCAAAGGTGCAGCCACCCGCACGCGACCATCGGGCGGGTAGACACCTAGGTGCAGGTTCTTGATCGCCTTACGCACCACGGAAACGCGCAGGCCGCTGACGGTAAGGCCATGAGTGTCAGTAGTCATTCTGACTCTTCACCAGCTCGAGGGTCGAAGCGATGCGGGAATCATCGTCAGCTAGCACGCCCGCAATGGCTTGCCGCACCCGCTTGGTCTTCATAATGTTGCTCCGCCAGCCGTCTTGCATGCTGGTTCGCACGGCCTGGTCGACTTTGATGGCTAGGGCTTCGTCGCGATCGAGGTTGTCGTAGAGCGCGCGCTTGGACGTGGTGTCCAAAGAGTTCGGGTAGGCGCCGGCGTTGGGGCCGGATTTGGCCTGCTTGGTCAGCTCGACAATCTTGGCCAAATACTCCTGGTAGCTCAGCGCCGCCTCCTTGCGCTGCTCGATGAGCGCATCGAGCAGGTCCGACATCTTCTCGTAGTACTTCGGGTTGATGGGCGACTCGTCGATGATGAGCTTCCTGACGTTGTTCTCAATCGTCTCCGCGACGGCTTTCTCCTTCTTGCGGATAGCTTCGGGAAGAGCCATCACCGCGTCGGCACCGCGCTGGACGATGAGCTGTACCAGGGAGAGATCGTCGAACTCCGAGACCGTCTCGCTTTCCTCCGCACGGATGTACGTGTCGATCAGATGCCGCATGGCCGGCTCGTATTGCTTGAGATCGATGGCGTCACCGCTGTGCAGTTTAACCTGGCTGCGGACGTTCTCGTAAAACGCGACCTCGTCCTTGATGGCGACGGTTTGCGCATCGCTGTAGCCGGCCTCGGTCATTTCGCCTGCCAGGTTTGCGTAGGCTCGCACGAGCCCAGAGGCGAGCTTGTAGAGCGCGAGTCGCTGCGGTTCGTTGGCCTTGAGTTGCGCCCCGTTACCGTGCTCGCTGGAGGAGAAGTAGCGGTAGAACGCCTGATCATCTCGCGGCGGCGCGACGGGCTCGCACAGCGCCCGCACGGCCTCGAGTGCTTCTTCGAGCCGTTCCCGGGCCTTCCCGATCCGGTCCTCGAGTAGCCCGGCGACGTCCTCCTTGTCGTAGCCATCGAGCGCACCGGACGTGTAGTCGTCCACCGCCCCTTCGAGGCGCGGGAAGAGATCCTTGTAGTCAACGATGTACCCGAACTCCTTGTCATCACCGTCGAGTCGGTTAACCCTGCAAATGGCCTGGAACAGGCCGTGGTCCCGCATCTGCTTGTCGATGTACAGGTACGTTGCCGGTGGCGCGTCAAAGCCCGTGAGAAGCTTGTCGACCACGATAAGCAGCTTCAGCTGCCCCGGTTCGTCGATGAACTTCTTCTTCGCCGCCTTCTCGAAGGCTTCGACCTTGTTCACGGCTTGCTCAGGCGATTCGTCGAACCAGTCCGCCAACATCTGGCGGTAGATGGCGTACTTCTCGAGCGCGTCGGTTGGTCCCTCGCCGCTCTCCTCACCCTTGATATCCGCGGCCCGTGGCGCGTACGACGTGACGATGGCGCACTTCCCAGCAAGGGGCGTCTTGGCGAAGAGCTCGTAGAACTTGCATGCCTCGTAGATGCTTCCGGCAACGAGCATCGCGTTGCCACGCCCGCTCTTCAGGCGGTCCCTGGTCTCCATGTCGAACAGGATGTCGTTCGCGATTTTCTGGAGCCGCGATTGACTCGAGAGGACCTTCTGCATGGTCCCCCAGCGCGCTTTGAGCTGAGCCTTGGCCAGCGGGGTGAGGCCCTTGGTTTTGGCCTCGAACCACTGATCGATTTTCTTCGGGGAGGTAATGCTCTGGTCGATGTCGCGGGCCTCGTAGCGAAGGTCGAGGACAACGCCGTCCTTCACGGCCTCGTCGAATTTGTAGGTGTGGATGTACCGACCGAAGATCTCGATGCTCTTCTTCTTGTCAGTCTTGAGCAGCGGTGTGCCGGTGAAGCCCATGAACACCGCACCAGGCAGGATACCCTTCATGGCCTCGTGGAGATCACCCGACTGCGTCCTGTGGCACTCGTCCACGAACACGAACAGCTGCCCTTTGGCTCGGAAGTCTTTGGGCAGAGCCTTCTTCAGATCCTCCACGAAGCTTTTGATGTCGCCGATTTCCTCGCCGTCTTCCTTCCCTCCGAACTTGTGAATGAGAGAGCAGAGCAACCATGGCGTAGTTGCGTTCAGGTTTGCGATGAGGTCTGCGCCAGACTTGGTGCGATGGATACCCTCTTTGACGCCGAGAAACACCTTCTCGATCTGTTCGTCGAGCTCCGTGCGATCGGTGATGATGAGGACACGCGCGTCGGTAACGTTTTCGCGAATCCACTTGGCGAGCCAGACCATCGTCAAGCTCTTGCCCGAGCCCTGCGTGTGCCAGAGAATGCCGCCTTCCCGGCTCTTGGCGTATGTCTCGGCGGCCTTAACCCCGAAGTATTGGTTGTGACGGCAGAGTTTCTTGATGCCGGCGTCGAAGACGATGAAGTCGTGAATCAACTCGAGGAAGCGCGCTTTCGAGCAGAGTTGGAGGAGGGCTCGATCCAGCGGACTCCGATGCGAAGGCGGGTAGTCGTCCTCGACGAGGTGTTTCCGATTCTCTCCATCCCCGGGCCGCCAGCCGGGACGCTCTTCCTTCCAGCTCAGAAAATACTTCTCCGGGGTCTGGATAGCGGCGTAACGCAGCCCCTCGGTATCGTTGCCGGCCATGACGTACTGCATGGTCGAGAAGAAAGGTTGGATGAACGCCTTCTTCTGGTTGTCGAGATTCTGGCGAATCCCTTCGGCCACGGAGATCGTTGACCGCTTCAGTTCGAGGACGCCGAGAGCGATGCCGTTGACGTAGAGAACAATGTCCGGTCGCTTGCCGTGCGCCTTGGGGTCGGCGGCGTTGATCGTCACCTCCTCGGCGATGGCGAAGCGATTCTTCTCTATGGTCTTCCAGTCGAGGAGCGAGACTGTTTCGGTCTGCGCCCCGACGTCGGCTTTCACCTTCACCCCATAGCGGAGGAGATCGTAGACGGCGCGATTTCGGTCGTAGAGGCTCATGCCGGTGTTGCCCGCGACCTTCACGACCTCAGCGACGGCGCGCCGCATGAGAACCTCGCCGTTCTCGCGATCGCTGTAGCCCTGATACGCCCAGAGGAAGTGTTCGAGCTCTGCTTCGATGATGTTGCGGTTGTCGCCGTCGCTCAGGTTGCCGAAGTGCTCGTAGCCGAGCTCGTCAACGAACAGTCTCGCGACCCGGTGCTGCGTCCGCCGTTCTGCCTCGCCGATGCCGCTCATACGAGACGCGTCCTTCCGGTGAGCAGCTCGTGCATCATGCCCTGCTTGAGAAGGCGCGTCTTGTCGCGACGCTGCTCTATGGCGGTGAGTTCGGCGTCCATGTCGGAAAGCGCGGAGGCGATAGTCTGTTGCTCTTCCAAACTCTCAGCCACCAGAACTTCCGTGCGACTGATGAGGCCAGTATTGAGGTTCATCTGCGAGCCGGTCTGCCCATGCTTTCGCCACCCGGGCTCGATGGACTTGAGCACGTAGTACAGGAAACGCTGGTGAATCTTTAGTCCGTCGAAAACAACGAATCCGTCGTGAATGCAGGCGTCGATATCCGTGATGACTGGGCGTCCGACAGTGGCGCAGATGCTCATGATCAGGCTGCCGCGCGGTGCGGGACGGCTGTGCCTAACCCCGAGAGGAGACAGTCGCTGTTCTGTTTCCCGCAAGAAAATCCCTGACCGAGTAACGTCGGAAATGCGCACCCATCCCACCGTTGAAGATTCATCGAACCAAATCGGGCTATCGATGGGTCTGGGTGAGGCGCCTCTGGTAATGCTCCCGAGTTGGCTCAGCCGTTTCGTCTCCCACTTGCCGCTGAAGCCGGGCAGGCGCGTCCGGCCGGTGAGGAGCTGCTGCATGGCGGCCTGTTTGAGGTCGCGCTTCTTGACGATAAGTCGGTCGAGCGCGCCGAGCAGCGCGTCCACATCGCTCAGCGCCGCCGCGATGGCGCGCTGCTCCTCAGGCAACGGCAGTGGAATCTCGAGCGCCTTGAAGTACGGGAGCCCAATGGTCTTAATTGTGTTCCCGATTGCGATGCGCTCGAACTCGGCCTTCTTGTGTTGGAGCCAGTAGTAGAGAAAATGGTTGTTTAGGCGTGGACCGCACTGCCAGGCCATGAAGTGCTGGCTTACCGCCATCACATCCCGGGTTATTGCGCTCTTGCCTACCCCTGCATCGCGGGACAGGACTACGGTTCCGGCGGGGTGCTCGACGGCGGATGAATTCGCAATCCCAGCCAGCGTGATCCTCTCTGCGGTATCAGAGATGTAGAGGTCGTCGAGCCGATCGGAATCCTTGAGGGACAGCCACTTTATTGTGCCGTTCCAGTACTCAGGATGCTTCTTGTCGGGCGTGTGGCCACTACCTCGCTTCGCCACGGAGTCAAGCAGCACCGAGTTCCATGATGGTGTGCCGGCCATCGCCGCCCCTTGACCGGTCGCGATCATTTCCACACCGCGCCCATCTTCGTCAGGTGCTCGTCCACGCGGGAGGCGAGTGTTGCAAGATCAACTGTGAGCTTCGGTAGCGGTGTCGCGTAGCGATCGGCGAGTTCCCGAATGCGGCTCGTAAGCGTCTGCGACACTCGGTCGAGCTCGCTCTGAACGGAAGCGTCGAGCTTGGCCACCCACTTGTCATCGACGACGAGCGTCTTGACGTCATCCTCTGTCAGCTTGCCATACTTGGCCGCCACCTTCGCGGTGAGCTCGTCCTGGGCCGCCTTCGCTTTCGCGCCGAAGGCCGCTTCTTTCTCAATAAGGGCCATGTAGTCGGCGAGCACTTTGCGCTCGTCGGCGGCGTCGCGGTCGTTCTTCAGGTCCTTGAGACGGGCGGAAACCGAAGCCTTGGTCAGCTTGTCCTTGTCGTTCTTGGCCTCGGTAAACAGACCATCCTCGCCGCCGTGTTCCTCCGCGAACTCCTGCATCGTCTGAGTGACGGCAGCCGCCCCCGATTCCAGCTTCTCAATGGCAGCCTGCTCGGCAGCAAAGTGGCGAGCGATGAGCAGCTCAGTAGGAATCAGCTCCGCCTTGAACTTCTGCTTGCCGATGAAGAAGTCGGGCTTCTCTTTGGACTTCTTGTCCTTATCCTCAACCATTTGTCGAGGCTTGCCGCCCTCGCGCCACCCGTCGCTTACGACGAGGTAGACATCGTCCTGCATGGCCTCGGCCCAGTAGTCCATCAGGTGCTGGTAGATGTCGTAGGCGTCGAGCAGCTTGGCCTTCTCGAACGTGCCCAGAAACTCTTCGGCGAGCGTCTCGATGAGGGCCTTAGGCTTGTCTCCCTTGGCGATAGCGCGCAGCCGGGGCGCACTATCGGCTCGCCATTTGGCGAAGAGTTTCTTCGTCTGAGTGCTCCAGGCGGTGAACTCCGCGTGACCAAAAATGGTGGTCTTGATGTTCGCCGCGTCGACATTGAGCTCGGCGTAACCGGGGCGGCCTGCCTTCTTGAACAGCGCTTCGCGCACCCCCGGGAAGACCTTCCAGTATCGCTCCAGTGCGTCGAGGTCGCGGTCGGGGATGCCGCCGCGCAGATGGCCGTCGATGTCTTGGATGTCTTCGGGCTCGCTCGAGTCGATGAAGCGTGGCAGGTTGAGATTGAAGTCGTTCTTCGGATCGCCGATCTCGGCCAGCGGCACCATCCGCGAATAGCGCGGGAGCTCAAGCCTCCGGGTGAACGCATCGACGATTTTGTGGAGGTCTTGCGCCCTCAGCCGGTTCTTGTTGCCGTCCTTGATGAAGCCATTGGAGGCGTCGATCATGAAAATGCCCTTGCGCGCTGCGGCGCCTTCCTTGTCGAGCACCAGGATGCACGCGGGGATGCCGGTCCCGTAGAAGAGGTTCGCTGGCAGGCCAATGATGCCTTTGATGTAGCCGCGCTTGACGACTTCGCGGCGAATCGTCGCCTCAGCACCGCCGCGAAAGAGGACGCCGTGAGGAAGAATCACTGCGCCTTTGCCAGTGCTCTTGAGACAGGCGAGGATATGAAGGAGAAAGGCGTAGTCGCCGTTCTTCGGGGGTGGGACGCCGAAGGCGAAGCGGTCGTGGAGATCGTTGGGCGGGTCGAAGCCGTTGGTCCACGCCTTGGTCGAGAACGGAGGATTGGCCACAACGAAATCAAATGTCTTGAGCGCGCCGGACTTCGCATCCTTGAAGTGCGGGGAGGAAAGCGTGTTGTCCTGCCAAACCTCTCCCGTAGGACAGTCGTGGAGGATCAAGTTCATGCGAGCGAGCGCCCGCGTCGCGTTGTCCATTTCCTGGCCGTAGAGGGCGAGGTCGAGACCGGTCGCGCTCTTCGCTTCGTCGTGCGCCTTGAGCAGCAGAGATCCCGACCCGCAAGTTGGATCGTGAATCGTTTGGCTAGCGCTCTTCGCGCTGCCCACACCGATAACCTTGGCCATGATGCGCGAAACTTCCGCGGGCGTGTAGAATTGGCCCTTGCTCTTGCCACTTTCGGTGGCGAAGTGCCGCATTAGGTACTCGTACGCGTCACCGAGAAGGTCGTCGCCGTCCGCGCGATTGCTGCGGAAGTCGAGGGACTCGAAGATGCCGACCAACTTCGAGAGGCGGTCGACCATGTCCTTTCCCTTGCCGAGCCGATCCGCGTCGTTCCAGTCGGCGACATCGATCACGCCCTTCAACTCGTTTGCACCCGCGAGCTTGGCGATGATCTTGTTCATCTTGTCGCCGATCTCCTTGTCGCCCTTGAGCGCCACCATGTCGGCGAAGCGGCCGCCCTTCGGCACGTCAAGCAGGTAGTTCTTCTGGCTCGCCGCCTTGTCGGAGACGTACTTCACGAACAAAAGCACGAGGACGTAATCCTTGTACTGCGACGCGTCCATGCCGCCGCGCAGCTCGTCGCAGGAGGACCAGAGGGATGAGTAGAGCTCGGACTTCTTGATGGGCATCTTTGGCTCGGAGCTCGCGGGACATCGCGCGCGAACCTTCGCCGACTCGCTCGCCCCGTCGAGCGTCGAGGTTACGCGGCCTTGCGCCCGTGATCAACGTTGGATAGCGTGACCTTCGTGCATCGGAAGAATAGGGTCGCCCCGGGCGACGTGCTCACCATCCGTGAGGCCGCCGATCTGCTCGGCGTGAGCCTGCCGACGCTTCGCCGCTGGGATGAAGCCATGAAGTTCAAGGCGCGAAGGCATCCCATCAACGGCTACAGGCTCTATGGACGCGCCGACGTGATGCGACTGAAGAAGAGCATCGAGCGGGGCGCGGCATAGCGCGGACGCACAGCAGGTGATGTCCTCCTACGGCAGCTTTTGCGGATGAGACCCTCGAGCGGCTCGCGCGGGTTGGGCGCAAGAACGTTTCGATCGGGACTCGGGCGGGGCTCCCGTGAGGCGTCGAAACGAGTTGAGCTGGCGATTGGGTGAGCCGCAGGACTGCGCTCTCAAGAGGCCCGGCGAGCCTCAACGGAAGCATTGTCCGGGTCGGTGGCGATGACAATGTGCCGATACGTCACCTCGGCGGCAGGGTAGTCCTTTGGGGGCGTGAATGCTTTCGGTGCGATCAACACGACGTAGCGCGTCGACAGTACGACGAGGTCCGCCAGAAGCCCGGCCGTATAGATCGCGAGCTGCTTGCGAGCCTCGGCGGCCTTGCTATCGACCTCGGCGACGGTTGTGATCATTTTCCATTCGGTCAGTACAAGAGCGCGCGCGGTTCGTTGCACTTCGTCGACATGTTTGTCGAGCGGGTCCCCGAACACGAGATCCGTTTCGGCCCCAGCCTCGCGTGCCTTGAACGCCCAAATGCCGTGGCTAAGAAGGTGAACAGCGCCTAGCTGCTCGCACCTCCGTTCATCCGAGGCCGCCGCCCATTTGGCTCGAATGTCATGATCGACAACGATGGATCGGCGAAGGTGCTCGAATGCCCGCTCCGTGATGATGCGCGATTCGTGCTCGGGCTCGGAGATGAGGTACTCGAACCGGCCGCGAAAAACGGCAAACTGCACGCTCTGGGAGGCAATGACGACTTCGTTGCTCAAGTACATCTTCGGCACGACCTCCGTCATGAATGCCTCGAGCGCTTGTCGGGCCGGTCCCGGCAGATCCTGGGCGTGCGCGGTTTGGAATAGGCCGAGGGCCTGGATGATCGATTCCATCTCGGGGCGCAGCGCCCTGCCGGCCATGCCGAGAGGGTCGCCACTCGCAGCGCCAATCGTGGTTCGCACCATCAGGTCGGCAGCTCGTGCAAGCGCCTCCATTCGGTCGGATAGAGCTTCCCACCGTCGTTTCCACAGCATCCAGCGATTCTACGGGTGGTCGACCATTCGACCAGGCTTTTGTACGGAGGGTAGACCGCTTGCCAAGCCTCCTGGTCCCGCCAACCAAGCAGCGAAGTCTTCCGCGATCGCACCTCGCTGCCCGATGAATTCACTTCGTCGAGCTCGCAGTCGATGACCCTCATCACGTCGTTGTGTTGATTGCTGCCGCGACGCGGGACTCATCCGTGGCCGTCCGCGTTGGAGATGTCGGACTCGGCGCTCGGGTGAGGGGCCGTGCTCGAATCGCAGGCTTCGAAGGCGGTAAAGTGCGCCTGCACGTCGTTGGGAATCTCGGCCGGATCGATCACATAGTGATGCGAGCCACGGGTGCCAATCGTTCGCTGCAGCGCAGCTCCAAGCAGATACATCGCTGCGTCTGTATCCGCGTCCGCGCAGTGCCCGATGCGTGCGCGCACGGCGGCACGGATTCCCCTCACGCCAATCTGTGGCCGCGCCTTCACGACTTGCACGACCGCGGCAGCGACGGGGAGCAAACGCACCCGCCTTACTTTGTCAGGAATCCACGTGCCGCGCAGGGATGGGTGCGGCGTGAGACACATCCGCCTCATCGACTTTGGCCTGCTGCGCCGGATCTTCATGGGCCGCATCGTGACTGACCTCATCACCATACTACCGGTAGTTCAGGCGCTCTTTGAGGAGTTGCATCGTGGCGACACCGATGACTCCGCCGCGCTCGAATTTAGTCCGCCACAGCAAAGCCACGGTCTCTGAACGTTAGGCGGCCCCGCGCCACCCTCGAATTTCGCTCGCCGCGGTTGTCCGAACGCCAGGTCGTCGCTCGCCACGCCGGAAAAGTACCCGCCTAAGTCAACGCCACGGTCGCCCGCACCCCGCCGAAGCCTCCCGCCACGCTCGAAATACACCGACTTTCGGTCTCGCGCCGCACTCACGTCCCGCCGCAGTTAGCTCCGCGGCCCGCTTCTCGGCCGTGTAAACTGGGCCCGTCAGAAAAACATGTGGCCCGCGTCGGCTCTGAACCGACCGGGCCACCTGGCGCACGAGGGCAATCGTGACGCAGGCGAAGGTTAGCAGAATCACGCGCGGTCTCGACGTTGCTACGACGCTCACCAGGCTCAGTGCTCAGGTGGACGCGGAGCTTCACCGGGGCGACGCGCGGCGATTGTGGGCGCTACGAGCGGTGCTTTCGGCGGGCGTGAAGGTTGGGCTTCGGCAGGCGCGTGCGAGAGACTACGCGCTGGCGCACAACGCCGTGCTCGAGTGGGTTTCGGCGTTACCCCGTGAGCATGGCGAGGCTCCGCCGTTTCCGGCGGAGGCGGCTTTCCTCGCGAGCCATCCGGTTCACGCGCCTCTGAGACTTCGCGACGTTTTCGCGGGAAGCGTCGGCGTACTGCTCGATGCGGGGCTTTCGGCTCGCGAATGCGCCCAGCTCGTGGACGACGGCTGGGGGGGGCCGACGATAGAGCGGATCCGGCGCGTCCGGCGGCAAGGCAAACGCGCCGGCCCTGACTCGTGGAGCTTCCTCGAGAGAGCGTTGAGAAATGTCAAGGGCGATTGCGGCACGTGCCGAAGCGCCCACATGGACGTCGCTTCGGCAGCGGTCGCGCACGAAGATGCGGGACGAGGTGATGATCGTGACGACGACAGACAAACTGATGCTGATCGAGGAAGTTGCGAGCGAGCTTCGGACGCCTGCGGCGACAATTCGCTGGTGGATTCGCACGGGCAAGCTCCAAGGGCATCGGCCTGGCCGGTGGCTGCTGGTACCCCGAAGCTCCATCGAGGCGCTCTTGTCGCAGCGGAAGGTGAGGCCGTCGTGTCGAAGTGCGACGTCGCGCCTTCGCGTCGTTCCGAGCGAACTCGATCGAAAGCGGGCCGACGAGGCCCTTCGAAAGTTGGGGCTGTGAAGCGATGAAACGCCGCGCACCCGGTACCGGATCCATTACCCAAACACGCGACGGTCGCCACCGCGCGCGCTTTCCGCTCGCCACCGGTCAGCGCGCCCCCGGAACGTTCGATACGGTGGAGGAAGCCGAAGGCTTTCTCGCTGCGATGCGCGAGAGGGCGGAAGAGAAGAATCTCGCTTCGTCCTGCGGCATGACGTTGCGCGTATGGGGTGAGCAATTCCTTGATCGCCGCGAGAAGCGGGGGGTCTGCAACATCGAAGACGATCGACGAACGTGGCGGCTGCATGTGGAGTCGGCACGCTTCATCGACTCGCCTGTGCGGAGCCTGACTCGCGCGCGTGCTCTTGAGTGGTTCGGTGAGCTTCTCAATAAGCGGCCAACGTCTCCGAATGGACAGCCAATCAAGACTGAGAAAATCGGGCGCAAGCGCGCCAAGAATGTGCTCGGCTTGCTCCGGCTCGCGCTCAAGGAGGCGGTGCAGACGGGGCTGATTCCAAGCAACCCGCTGCAGGAGATCGAGGTGCCCCGAGAGCGGCGTACCGTCGACACATGGACATATCTTACGGAGGACGATCAGCGGCGGCTTCTCGGCGTCATACCTGAGCCTGAACGCGCCGCTGTCCTGTTCGCGATGGGGACGGGCATGCGCCCGGCGGAGCTGGCCGGGTTGGAGCTTTGCGATATTCACGTCCGAGGGGAAGAGCCGCGCGTCGTGGTCCGTTACGGCGCTCCACCTGGGGTGCCCGACCGCTCGACGAAATCGGGGCGCATCCGAGAGATCCCGCTCTTCGGCTTTGGGCTGCGTGCCGCGCGCGACTGGCTCGCAGCGCTTCCTACGTTCGCCACCGCGAACCCCTACGGCCTAGCCTTTCCAACGGAACGAGGCGAGCCTCGCCGCGACGAACGCTTCTTCAAGCGGCAGTGGTCCACCTGGTTGCGAGAGGCAGGCCTCGAGGTGTCAAAGCGCGCCGACCGTATCCCGGTCCGTTGGTACGACGCTACGAGGCATACCTTTGCGACGTCGCTGCTCAATGGCTGGTGGGGGGGCGAACCCTGGCGTATCGAAGACATCAGCGCCCTACTCGGCCACCGCGATGTGACGACGACGCAGCGGCACTACGCGCGCGTCCTGCCGAGCCGACTACATGCAGCCGCACGCCAAGCAGAAGCCGATTTCATCCAATCTACGGGCGAAACGCCTTCGGTCGCGGAGGTCGCCGCAAGGTCACAAGGGGACACGGGCGCAGAGCGAAACGCCCGTGTTTTCACTGGGCTACAACTGGAGCGGGACACGGGATTCGAACCCGCGACCCCGAGCTTGGGAAGCTCGTGCTCTACCAACTGAGCTAGTCCCGCGTTAAGAACCCTTCTACTTCTGTGGACGCGGTCGTGCAACCGCTTCCCGTCAGGAGGCGGCGGGTGGTCTCGCGTTGGCCGTTGCTCGCTCGTTCGCGGGCGCCGGAGCGAGCGGAAACCACGCCTCGACGCGCGGGCTGCCTTCGCGGGTTCCCGCGATCTTGAGGGTCGCGCCGAGGCGGCTGAAAAGGGCGTCGGCCAGACGCACGCCGAGAGCCAGGGGAGGCATACGATGCATCCCGCTCGAAGATATGCCGAGCTCGAGGCGAGGTCCGCTGACCGCGCCGGGGCGCTCGCTGCAGATCTCGATCGATGCGTTCGAATCGCGCCGCTCGACATTGACCTGAACGGGCGCTTCACCCTGCGAGAGTCGTGCGACGTGATCGAGGAGGCTGGCGATCGCATGCACGGTGCGATCGTTGTCGGCGATGATCCAAAGCGGCTCATCGCCGAGCACCAGCTCTACCGTGCGCCGCCGTTCGCGCTCACCGAACGCCCGGGCAGCGCGTGTGAAGGCGTCGCGGAGGTCCAGCACGGCCGGCTCGAGCAATAACCGCCCCTCGCGCAAACGCGCGAGATCGATGAGGTCCGCGACCATGTCCGTCAGGCGCTGCACCTGCCGGCGCGCGCGGGCAATGCTGTCGAGGTCCACCGTGCCGGCCGCGGCTTTGCGTTCGAGCGTCTGCAACAACATCGAGATGGGAGTGAGCGGCGTGCGCAGATCGTGGGCAGCTTGCGACACGAGATCGTCGTTGGATGCCGACCCGGTCGATGAATCAGGCCGCGCGCCTGGCGCCGTGGCCTGGCGCAGCACGACAGCGAGGTAGTCACCGAGGAGGTCGAACATGACGAGGTCTTCGCTCGTCGATGGCGCTTTTTTCCCGTACCCGAGGCAGAAGGCGCCGCGCGCCTCCGCATCGAGCGGGATGACGACGATGCGCTCACTGCCGGCGGGGGCGGCGCGATCGTCGGTGGCCTCGACCAAGTGGGTCGACGTGGCGCCCGGCGAGCTCGAACGGTGCGCCTGCAGCCAATCCGACCAGACCCCCGCGTTGTTGCCACGCGGTGAAACAGCCTCGAGGGTAGCCCTGTCACCTACACGCAGTACGGCGATGTCGGCCTGGAAGATCTGGCGCAGCGTGGTGACGAGCGATTCCAGCATCGCCGACGGCACGCGCTCGGCCAGGAGCGCCCGGCACGCTTCGTGCGCCGCCGCGAGGCGCTTCATTGGGTTCGTCGGAAAGCCGGCCGTGGAGGCGCGCCGGGGTTGCGATCGAGCTGAACGATCACGCTTCTTGCGGGCCAGTGAGCTCCCCCCGCTCATGATCGCGGCCCGTCGACGGGTGCACGGCGCGGCCGGGCCTGATTTGCACAGGTAGTTCGATGCATTGGCTCTCCTCCGCCTTAAGCAAGCCTCGAGCCGTGCCAGGCAACCCCGCACCAAAGGAGGATCAGCGTCGAACCAGCCCTGACGGCAAGGCATCGAAGCGAAAGTGTGGATAACTTCCCAGGACTTTGACGGTACCGCACCTGGCTTCAAGCTTGTTGATGACGCTGGCAACGGATGGATCCTGCCGGTGACCCTCGAGGTCGACGAGAAAGACATACTCCCAGGGCGTAGTTCCCTTCGGGCGCGACTCGATGCGGGAGAGGTTGATGCCGTCTTCATCGAATACCTCGAGGACCCGCTTGAGAGCGCCGCGCGCGCCGGCGTCGTGGAGTGAAAAAGCGATCGTCGTCTTGTCGGCGCCTGTACGCGGCGCGTCTTCGCGCGCGATGATGAAAAAGCGGGTCGCGCTTTCAGCGCGGTCTTGGATGCGTTCGGCGACGATGCCCAAGCCAAACAACTCACCGGCGAGGTGGGTCCCGATGGCAGCCGCGCGTTCGTCGGCCAGAGCCTCGCGCGCCGCCGATGAGGTCGAGCTCGTGTGGACGAACTGAGCGCCCGACAGGTTGCGCGCCAGCCAGAGCTGACATTCCGACAGCACTTGCGGATGGGCGTAGACGCGCTCGATCGACGACAGTTGGCCGGCGCGGCTCATCAGGCATTGCGATGCTTCGAGGACGAGCTCCTGCCGAATGACGAGATCGCCCTCGACGAGCGCATCGAGCGTATGCGTGATCGTTCCTTCCGCCGAGTTTTCCACGGGCACGACGCCGGAGATGGCATCGCCGCGGCGAACGGCATCGAAAACGCCGTGAATGGTGGCCGCTTCGCGGTAGCGGGCTGCCAAACCGAACATGTGACGCGCGGCCATGTGACTGAATGCGCCGACCGGCCCGAGAAACACGACGGTGATGGGCGTCTGGAGCGAAAGACATCCGCTCATGATCTCGCGAAAGACGGGACCTATGGCCTGACTCGGAAACTTGCCGGCTCCTTTGAACGCCAACCGATCGAGGATGGCGCGCTCGCGCTCGGGGTCATAGTACGAGACAGCGCCTGCCTCGCGCTTCGCTTCGGCGGCATGTTCGGCGAGCTGGGCGCGTTGGTCGAGTAGACCGAGGATGGCCTCGTCGAGAGCGTCGATGCGGGCGCGGAGCTCGTCGAGCTTGGCCATCGGTCAGCGCTCCGCTCCCGTTTTGATCGCCGCGCGCCAGCGCAGAAGCGTGCTGGCGAACTTCTCGATGGTGGTCGCGCGGTCGGGATCGTTGAGGACTTCGTGATACCCCTCGGGCAACGACACGTATTCCTTGTCGGTGCTGCCAACCCGGGCCACGAAGTGCTCCGAGGCAGCGGCTTGCGCGATCTTGTCGGCTGCGCCTTGGATGCAGAGGATCGGCATCTTGATTTCCGCCGCGCGCTCTTGTGCTTCGTTCTGGGCCCGCGCCGTTTCCGTGAACCAGCGGACATTGGCATTCTTGAAGTTCATGGGGTCGTCTTCGTATGCCTCGGCGATCTCCGCCGAGCGGGTGCAATCCGCGCCGCGGACGCCGGCCGGCATCGAGAAAGTGGGGACGAAGCGCGAAAGGATACGCCCGGGAATGAGCTTGGCGGCGGGCACTTTGGTGGCCAGCCCCAAGTAAGGCGACGAAAGAGCGAGACCGGTGAGGCGCCGGGTCGAGCGCAGTGCACCGTGGATCGAGATGAGCCCG
>Ga0193706_1000686_pt1 | contig 17741 bp, 6 predicted proteins | sample U3c1metaG_FD_160130 | JGI IMG/M metagenome (GOLD analysis project Ga0193706, IMG submission 160130) | Soil microbial communities from a riparian zone of the East river system, Colorado, United States - U3c1 | ecosystem: Environmental > Terrestrial > Soil > Riparian zone | place: USA: East River... | reverse complement strand
TGACCAGGTTGAGCAGCACCTGGCGCAGGCGGCCGGGATCGCCGGCGAGCACCGCCGGCACGCCAGGCTCGATCAGCGCGTTGATCTCGAGGCCCTTGCCGTGGGCCTTCTCGGCCATCAGCTCGAGCACGCTCTCGAGCACGTCGTGCAACTCGAAGTCCACGATCTCGAGCGAGAGCATCCCCGCGTCGATCTTGGAGAAGTCGAGGATGTCGTTGAGGATCGCCATCAAGGCCTCGCCCGACGTGCGCACCGTCTCGGCGAATTCGCGCTGCTCGTCGTTCAGGTCGGTGTCGAGCAGCAGGCCCGTCATCCCGATCACGCCGTTCATCGGCGTGCGGATCTCGTGGCTCATGTTCGCAAGGAACTCGCCCTTGGCCGCGCTGGCGCGCTCGAGTTCGACGACTGCCTGGTCGAGCTTCTGGTTGGTCTCGCCGATCTTCCGGATCTGCCCGCGCACGGTGCGCGCGATGCCGAAGCCCAGGCCCAGGAATAGCGCGAGCCCGACCAGGCTGACCCACAGGAGCACGGTCCAGACTCCATAGAGGATCTGCTCGCCGCGTTCGCCGAATTCCGCCGAGGCGGCGATCATCGCCTCGTCCAGTTTTTGCGAAGCACGGGCCAGCTCGCGGAAGCAGACTTCGGTCTCAGCTCGGAGCTCGATGCGCTGCGCCCGCAATCGCATGCGGTCGATGCAGGCCGAATAGAGTCCGCCGTCTCCTGAAACGATCGTCTGGTGGCCGTCGTCCAGCCGATAGCCCGCGCCGAAGAGCGCGATCTGGATCGAGTCCAGGATTCCAGGCGTCCACCCTTCGCGCGTGGTCTTGGAGTTGTCGGAAGCCGTGCTTTCGATCGAGCGCCGCAGGCGCGTGATCACCGGGGAAAGCCTGTTGTCCTTCAAGTCGGCGAGCTTGTCGCGGTCGTCCTCCGCGACCAGGCGCTCGCTCAGGATCACCAGGTCCTGGATCTCGTGCTGGACCTGGGAGGATTCGCTCGAAGCCTCGAGGTCGGTGACGATCTGCCGCGCGACCCGGTCCACCTCTCCATCCTTCGCCTCGCGGAAGCGGCGCAGCGCCACTGCATTCTTGAGCCGACGGCGGCCCTCCATCGATTCGACCTGCGATTTCAGATTGGTCAGACGAAGCTCAGTTTCACGCCGAGCCTCCTGGAACTTGATTTCGGTCTCCACCTGGTGGACCCGCCACTCGAGCGCCTCGCGGTGCAAGAGGTCGAGCTGGGCGAGCGGCGCGCGCAACAGGCCTTCCTCGATCGATTGCTCGCGTCCCTGGAAAGCCTCGCGAAGCTTGGGCGCGATGTGCATCAAGTCGGCGACGGCTCTGCTGCTCTCGACGTCCGAGCGGCTGGCCAGGATGTTCTCGATGTCGACGCGCGCCATTTCCATCCGCTCGTCGAGCTCTCGAACCGCCGCGCCGGCCTTTCCTTCGAGCTCGCGCGCGAGCTCGCCCTCGGCGCGGATGCGCTGCAGCGAGACGCGCACGACGAGCGCGGTCGACAGCCCGGCCAGGATCCCGAAAAGGGTCAGAGCCCAGACCGATCGCGTCGCCCGGCGACCCGCGATCTCGTGTTCCTGCACCGCCATCGATCGCTACCGGCTAGCGAGCAGCGTGGGCAGTCGTCGCCAGTCGAAGGGCACGATCTCGCCCTTCGAGAGGATGGTCGGCCAGACCTGATGGCTGGCCTGGTGCTTGGTCGGAGAAAGCTCGATCGGCGTGCCCAGCCCGAGGTCGAAGGAGCCCAGGCCCAGCAAGGCGTCGACGATCTTCTCGCGATCGGGGACGGTCTCGATCGAGGCCATCGCGCGGCACAGGATCCGTCCCGCGGCGTAGCCCTCGAGCGAGCCGAAGGAATGCCGCAGCTTCGGATCGTAGGCGGCGGCGGCGAGGCGGTATTCGCGCACCAGCGGCAGCTCCGAGTCGAAGTGCGGAACGACCTGGGTGACGATCACACCCTCGCCGTCCGCGCCGAGCGCCAGGGACAGCGAGCTCGGACCGACGAAGGACACGTTCAAGAACAACGGCCTGAATTCCAGTGCGTGGGCTTGCTTGATGAGCTCCGCGCAAGGCTTGTAGCTGCCGACCATGATCACCGCGCGCGGCGGAGTCTTCGCGAGCATCAGCTCGGCCAGTCCGTCCTCGATCGCAACCGTGTTGCGCTCGTAGCGGCCGTGCGCGATCTCAGTGTCCGCGTGCAGCCCGTGCCGCAACAGCGCCTCGCGCCCGCCGTTGTAGCCCGAGTCGCCGTAGCCGTCGCGCTGCGTGAAGAAGGCGACTTCCTTGGGGTCGAGCCCGCCGACTTGGACGAGCGCGTCGACCATCGCGGCGGTTTCTTCCGCGTAGCTCGCGCGGAAATTGATCACGTAGCGATCCGGCGGATCCTTGCGCAGGACTCCCGCGCCGGTGAAGGCGCCGAAGAAAGGCGTGTGGCGCTCGTTGACGATTGGGATCGCCGCGATCGCGGTCGGCGTGCCCACGTTGCCGATGATGGCGACCACCTGATTCTCGTCGATCAGCTTGCGCATGTTCGGCGCGCAGCGCTCGGGCTCGTAGCCGTCGTCGAGCGCGATCAGCTCGAGCGGAGCGCGGCCGGCCGGGAGCGCGCGGTTGTATTCGGCGAAGGCGATCTGGACGCCGTCCCGCATGTGCAGCCCAAGGTCGGCGGCGGGGCCGCTCAAAGCGGTGGACATTCCGATCGGCAGAGTCTTCTTCGCGGTCGCGGGCGCGGGTTTGGCGCGCTCCTGTCCAGTCGCCTGCATCGGGATCGTCGCGGCGAACAGGAACAACAAGGAGCGCAGGAGTCGACCTGAAAGACCGGCGCTTGCGAGCTGCGTATCGATCGGAAGCGAAGGATGGAACATGGTGCGATCCGTCGAGAGATCGGTGTGGGACTGAGTCCACGGCGACGATCCGCCTCCATGTGCAAGATGGCGACGGGTCGAGACCGGGGGCGGGATAGGTGTTTATCGGTAGGAAATCCTTGCGGGGTGGAGGAGCCTTTCGATTGGGCGCGAGGCTCAGGTGCCGGTCTCTTCATTAAGGAGGGGATGGCCACAGCAGCCCTTCCTGCGGAGATTCCAGCGACCTCGCGCCGTCTGGGCCGACTTTCAACGAATTGCCGCGAGATGAGGGACGCCGAGAATCGCGTGGGTGTTTCTACCCTGGTCCCATGACGCCGAAGTCCAAACGTCAGCCGCGCTCGTCGAAGCGCGCCATTGAGCTGCTGCGCCGGCGAGCGAAGGCAGGTGACGCGAGAGCGCAGGGCGACCTCGCAGTGCGCTATGCGACCGGCGAGGGCGTCCGGCGCAATCGGCGCACGGCGAATGCGCTCTATCTGAGCGCTGCAATGGATGGCGATGCGCACTCCGCGTTCAACCTCGGCTGTGTCTATCGGGATGGTCTGGGAGTCGAGCGTAGCCTCGACATCGCCTACGTCTGGTTCCTCAACGCGGCGCGCGACGGCCACTTGGAGTCCGCCCAAGAGATTCTCTGGCTGATCGGGGCCGGAAAAATCCCGCATCCGCCTCGACCGGCTCTCTTATGCCTGCAGCGCATGGCCCACTCTGGAAATCCCGAGGCATGGAATGACCTCGGAGTGCACTGGTTCGAGGGCAAGAATGGCTGGCCCAAGAACCGCAAGGCAGCCTTGCGCTGCTATCGCCGCGCCGCACGACAGAACAACGTCAGCGCCCTGTTCAACATCGGCCTGATGTACAAGGATGGCGACGCCGTTCGAAAGAGTTGGCCGAATGCTCTGAAGCACTTTCGTCGCGCTGCAGCGCTCGATCATGAGCGCGGAGCTCACTGGCTTGCGCGTTATTACAACGGAGACGAAGGCCACCCCGTCCGTGACGCTCTCGCGCTCAAGTGGTTGCGTCGAGCCCTCGATTTGGGCGACGGGCAGTCCACGACCAACCTGGGCATTCGCTACCACGAGGGTCAGGGCGTGCCGAAGGACCTTTCTCGCGCGGCCGAGCTCTACAAGCTGGGTGGTGACCGCGGTGATCCCTGGGGCAAGTACCTGCTGGGCCTCTGCTACCGCGACGGCGAAGGCGTCCGCAAGAACATCCGCAGCGCTCGAAAGCTCTGGACCGCCGCCGCCACCAAGGGAATCAAAGCGGCGAAACGCCAGTTGAAGAGGCACGTGCCGATCGGTGCCGCAATCATCGCGCTCGGTGCGGTGGCCGCGTTTCTGATTTTGCGGACTCGGACTCCGGGGGACTCCTTCGCGCCTGGGAGGGATCCGGCGCGAGTCGCGGAGGCGGAGCGATCGCTTCAGGACATCCCGAAGGATCTCGAAGCTCCGCTTGCCAAGCCGAGGGAAGCGGGCTCGGCGCGAGCCGACGAGCCGACTCGGCGCGAGCAATCTGAGGTGAAAGCGCTCGAGCTCCTCGTCACCGATCCGGCGCACGTCCCGCTGGAGAACGCGAGGGTGGTCCTCTTCCGCACCGAGGACGTGATCGCCCAGGGCTCGACCGCGAGCGATGGGCGACTTCGATTGCGCGAGTTCGCGGGCAGGGCGGAATACGCGATTGCCGCGCCTGGCTGGGGAGTCGCACGCGGAGAGCTGGACCTGAATCCCGGCCTGCAGACGCTCGAGCTCACCGAAGGCGCGGTCGTCGGCGGGATCATGGTCTGCCAGGGCGCGCCGCCGAGCGAATCGATCGACATCGAGTGGACCACCTCCGGGGATGCGGATCGCAGTCTGCCGCGAGCGGTCGTACGTGCGCTGGAATCCGCGCATCCCTCCCGCATGCTTGCGACCACGCGCACGCGCGAGGACGGCTCCTTCGAGATCCACGGTCTACGTCCAGCGACGCCAGGCTCGCTCTCGTGGCGCGGGCGCTACTACCTCGAGGCAGCGGGGCAGGAACTCGCGCTGGACTTCCCCCAACGCGATCTGGTGCTTCGCCTCGTCGAGCATTGCGAACTCCGCCTGCGCGTCGTCAATGTTGCAGGAACCCCGCTGCCGGGAGCAAGCGTCCGGGTCAGCCTGAAGTTTCTCGGCGCGAGCGGGGACGTGTCTATGGACAGCGATTCGACGACGGATCCTGAAGGCAGATTCAGCCAGATCTTCTCCTCACAAGATCGCACGACAGTCTCTGTTTCCATCGCTCCGCCGAACAGCTCGAGTGAAAGGCTTTACCAGCTGACACCTCCATCCGTGCTGCGAGGCATCTGGGATGTCGGCGACCTTGCGACAGCGGCGGCACGAACGCTGACCGTCCACGTTGTCGATTCCGCTGGTGGATCGATCTCCGGCGCGCAAGTCGACGACTGGCCTGCGAAGCCGAAACAGCGGCGCCCGACCACGGACGAGAAGGGGCGCGTGGAGTATGCGCTGGGACCGGAGACCACCTCGCTCGCAGTCGTCGCCTTTCCCTATGAATACGCGATCGTCGCTGTCGCGCTGGACGCCACCGAGCTCACGGCGAAACTCGAATCGAGCTGCATGGTCGAATTCGACTTGCCTGGGCTCGAGAAGAGGCGCGAGGACTTGACGATCGAAATGTACGGAGCCGCGCCGATGTTCGCCGACGGTGATCTTGCACGCGCGATCAGGCAACCCGCCTGGCCCAGCACGCCGAGGTCCGTGAGCGGCGAGCTCAGCGTCGGCAAGAGCGCGGATCGCTTCCGCGTGATACTGCGCGGATCCAAGGATCTGCGCGTCGGCGGTCTGGCGGCCAATCAACCATTCCAAGCCAAGCTGATCGCCGATGGAGAGACTCTGTGCGAGGTCGAAATCCCGCCTTTGAATCCACATGAGCAACGCAAGCTGCCCCTGGTGACCGACCTGGCGGCGAAGTCGCTCCTCGTGCGCGTGTTCGATCCCGCCGGCGCACCATGTCCAGGCGCTCAGCTCCACAAGCAGGAGCGGGGCCGATTCCGCGAATACCAGGCAGATGAGCGCGGAGAGATCGAGTTGGAGTCTCTCTACGGCGAGCGCTGCAACTTCATCGTGACCGCCGACAAGTACGCGCCAGCGCGCGTGTGTCTGCGACCGATTCCCGCCGGTCCCTTCGACGTCCATCTCCTGCCCGCGCGCAGCGTCGAAGTCGAGCTGGTGAGACCGGACGGCGCCGCGTTCGAGGATGGAGTCGACTTCACGACAACCTTCGAGTATTCGGGAGATCCGCTGAAGACCCCAGTGTCCCCGGGCCGTTACCGGCTCGACGGTCTGCCCAGGGAAGACGTGGGACTCGCCGTCGAGTGGCCGGATGGTTCGATCCAGCGCTTCCTGCGCGACGGCGAAAAGGCGATTCGCATCGTGATCGGCGAGCTCGGCGCGATCGATCTCGAAGTCGACGGGATGTCGGAGGGCGAGCAATCCCGATGGACATTCGCCGTCGCTCCGGCACGATCCCGGCTGGAACTGGACCGGGCTTGGTTCCGGGGCATCCAGGATGGGAAACACGTGGCCTCGGTCCAAGGCCTCGCCGCTGGCTCGTAGGACGTGTGGCTCGTGCAATGCATGGACGGGGCGAGCAACGACTGGATGCGCTTCGGGACGGCGCAGACCCTCATCCTCGATGCCGAGCATCGTTCGCGAAAGATCTTCATGGCGATTCCGCGCTGAGCTGATGCAAAGTGATCGACCATGAAGCCGTCACGAGGTCTGCTGCTCGCTGCCTTGCTGCTGGTTGCTGGGACTGCCTTCTGGATGCTCCGAGATCAGGCGCCGGACGCCGAGACAGTCACGAAGGCGGAAAGCGATCCAGCCGTTGCGCTACCAGCGCAAGCGCCAGTGATCGAGACTCCGCCCGCCGCCCCAGCGGACAAGGTCTCCGAGGTTAGCGACGAGCCGTCCTCGCGCACGAAGGCCGCAGCGCAACAGCTCGAATTGCTGCTGCTCGATCCCGAGAGCCATCCAGTCGCCGACGCGAGAGTCGCGCTCTTCCGCGACAAGGATCTGCTCGCGCAAGCGACGACGGACAGCGGAGGACTCGCGAGTTTCGCTCCGCAGCAGGGCGAAGCGAAGTACGCGATCGCAGCTTGGGGCTGGGAGCTCGTTCACGGCGGGCTCGATCTTGCTCCAGGGCGCACGACGGTCACGCTCGTCGACGACGCGACGATCGCCGGTCACGCGACCGTGGACGGCTCGCCTGCGGAGCCATTCGATCTGCGATGGCGGCCGGACGAAAACAGCGGCAGCTACGGCTTGCCCAGCGCCGTCGATCGCGCCCTGAGTTTTCCAGGTTCGACGGGGCCGATCACGGCCGCGATGACGCGGGCTGATGGTTCCTTCCAGTTCCGCGGAATCCGAGCGGATGCGACAGGCGCCCTCAGCTGGACCGCGCCGTACTTCCTGCGCGGCGTCGAAGCCAACTATGAGTCCCGCCATTTCAAATTGAATGTTCCGCGGCGCGACCTCGTGCTCGACCTCGTCGCCCGCTGCGAGTTGCAACTGCGCGTCGTCGATCCACAGGGCAAGCCCTTGCCGCACGCTTCGGTGAAAGTCGAGATCAAGGCCGCAGGTCCATCCGGCGAGATGCGTCCGGCCGGCTCGCGGGAGAGCAACGCGGACCGCGAGGGGCGGTATCGACAACCACTGCCGACGCAGACATCCGGCCAGTACACGATCTCGGTAGCACCACCGAACACAGCCGCCTGGAAGGTCTATCCCGTGACCCGACCACCGGATCTGCAAAGCGTGTGGGACCTCGGCGACCTCGCGACGGCGGTGCGCACGCTGATCGTCCACGTGCAGGACATGGAGGGCAATCCGATCGAGGGCGCATCCGTTCTGGCCTGGCCGCGCGGGGCCGTGAATGTCTCTGTGGAGACCGATGCCGCCGGAACATGCTCGATCGAGCTCGGACTGAGCAGGACTCAAATCGAGGTCGCGGCGTTCACCTACACCAGCGCGCTTGTCGAAGTTCCCGTGGAAGCGACCGAAGTCACTGCGAAGCTCGAGCGTGCCTGCCTCGTCGAATTCCTACTATCCGACCCCACTCGCGACCGCAAGGCTCTGACATTCGAGCTGAGCGCGCCGGGCCCGATGTTCGATGGCAATCCGAGTTCCCAAGACGTCGGAAGTCGACGCCCTCGATCCAGATCGCTCGAAGGCGGCACCTCTTCTTCTGGAGGAGGCGCCGGGGGTGAGACGATCATCGTCCGGCCCGAGAAGGATCTGCGGTGGAGAGTCTCCGGCCTCTTGCCGCGGCAGCCATTGCGCGGGAGATTGCGCTGTGCCGGAACCCTCGTGTGCGAAGTCGAAGTGGCGCCGCTCGCGCCGGGTGAGCATCGCAGCGTCACTCTCCCTCTCCCTCCGAATCAGAGGCCTCTCATCCTGCGCGTGCTGTCACCACAGATGGAGCCGGTTCCGAGTGCAAACATCGTCATCGAGCAGGGCGACGTGGTGCGCCTGACTGTTTCGGCTCAGGTCGATGCGAACGGGGAGCTGATGCTGGCCTCGCTGTCTGGCGAACGCTTCGGTTTTGTCGTCAGTGCCAAGGACTTTTCCACTCAACGAGTCAGCCTGAGTCCGATTCCCACGGGACGGTTCGACATCGTGCTGGAGCTCCCTCAGAGCGTCGAAATCGAGCTGGTGAACTCCGACGGTACGCCGTACACGAAACCAGTCCAGTTCAGCGCCGACGGAACGAATGTCCAGCTCGTCAAGGCTCCGATGGGGGTCGGGTTATTCCGCCTGAATGGATTGCCCGCGGGAGACGTGATGCTGATCCTCCAAGGAGAATTCGGCCTACTTGCTCGCATGCACTACGCCGACGATGCGCGGTTGCGCGTCGTCATCGGCGAGCCTGGGTCGATCGAGGTGACGCTCGATTGCAAGAATGGTGATGACCTGAATTGGATGCTCGAAGCAGCCGCGCCTGGATCGACGAGAAGCGTCGCTCGTGCATTCCTTGGATATCCGGACAAGGGCGTGTCGATCGCTTCGTTCAAGAGTCTGCCGAGAGGCGAATACGAGATCTGGGTCCTGCATGCGGAGAATCCTTTCGTCGATTCGTTCTTGCGCGTCGGGACACCGGTTCGTGTCGCGATCGATGCGAAGCATTCGAGCGTGAAGCTAGCCATGAAACCCCCGCGCTGACCGGTGATGAAGCCTGCACGCATCTGGCTCGCGCTCGCCACAATTGCGATTGCCGCTTGCGCCGTGGCTTTCCTGTGGCTCAACAACTCCTCCGTGAACCAGACGGACGACGCCAAGCGTGACGTGGCGACCGCGGCGCCATCGGCCGCCGGGAACGAGGTTCTCGCGCCTGCAAGTCTCGGCGCGACGGATTCGACACGCGAGCGGGCAGCCGGCGATTCACCGCGCAGCGAGTCAGGTACGCGCCAGCTCGAGCTGCTCCTCTTCGATCCCGAAGGCCATCCCGTCGCCGACGCGCGAGTCGCGCTGTTCCGGGAGAAAGAGCTTCTCGCCAAGGCGACGACCGACTCCGCCGGCCTCGCGAGCTTTTCTCCGCAGCAAGGCAAGGCGGAGTACGCGATCGCAGCCTTGGGCTGGGACCTCGCGCGCGGCGAGGTCGAGCTCTCCGCGGGTCGCAAGACGATCACTCTCGCCGACAACGCATTCGTCGCGGGCGTGGCGCGAGTGGACCATGCATCGCCGCCGGAGCAATTCGAGCTCCAATGGCGAGCCGACCTCGCCGAAGGTGAGGCCTCTCTGTCCGACTCCGTCGTGAAGGCGCTGCAGCGCTCGGCGTCCGATCCCGCCATTTCGGTCGCCCAGACCCAACCCGACGGCTCCTTCCAGTTTCGCGGAGTCCGCGCGAATACCAGCGGCTGGCTCCGGTGGAGAGCCGCGTACTTCTTGCGCGATGTGGAGGATGAGTCCAACGCTCGGGAATTGAAAGTCCCCGCGCCGCGGCGCGATCTCGTGCTCGACCTCGTCACGGGAATCGAGCTTCGCTTGCGCGTGGTCGATGCCGCGGGCAAGCCGATCCCGGGCGCCGGCGTTGGATTCACGCGCAGGATTCAGCGGTCTCCCGGCAAGGAGCTTTCGTGGCAGACGTCGAATGCTACTGCCGATTCCGAAGGGCGCTATCGCCAGGCCCTCGCGTGGGAGGAGTCTGACCGCTGCACAGTCTCGGTCTCCGCTCCAGGCACCGCGGCTTGGAAGGAATACTCCCTGACCCGCCCCGCGCTCCTGCGCGGAGTGTGGGACGTCGGTGACCTTGCCACGGTCGAAATCCGCACGCTGCTCGTGCGGGTCCAGAACGTCGATGGCCATCCGATCCAGGACGCGCGCGTCTACGCATGGCCCGCCGACGGCTCGGGTCCCGAACACCGGACGGACTCCGCGGGAACGCGCTCGATCGAGATCGCGGATACGGTCACCAAGCTCGCCGTCGAAGCCTTCACCTACCTGACCGGGCTGGTCGAGGTTCCACCCGGCGCGAGCGAAGTCGTCGTGACTCTCCAGCGAGCCTGCCTGATCCAATTCATGCTGTCGGATCCCGCACGCCTGCGCGATGGACTGGTGCTCGAGCTCAGCGGCCCCTCGCCGCTCTTCGACGGCGACTCCGACGGTTCGTCCGGAACTCCAGAGCGGCCCATGACCGTGCCTGTCCCCGAAGGCTCATCGAGCTGGGGCCGCCGCGGGAATGAAACGACGATCGCCATTCCGCCAGTTCAAGGAGTCGACTGGAAAGTCGCGGGCCTTCTCCCGCGCCAGAGCCTGCGCGCCAGGCTGATCGGCGGCCGCGAGCTCGTGAGCGAGGTCGAGATCCCGCCGCTCTCCCCCGGCGAGGTTCGCATCGTCACCTTCCCGCCGTTCGTGCTCCCCAGAACGCTGACGATTCGCGTGCTCTCACCGGAGTTGGAGCCTTTGCGATCGGGAATGATCTTCTTCAGGCAGGGCGACAGACTTCGGGCGACACATCAGGAGACCGTGAACCAGCAAGGCGAGCTGACCGTGCAGCTGTACGGCGAGCGCTTCGATTTCGTCGCGCGCTCGATTCCGTACTCGCCCAAGCGCGTCAGCCTCATGCCGATCCCCGAGGGCCGCTTCGACGTCGTGCTCGAGCCGGGCCGGACCGTGGAGGTCGAGCTCGTCCAGCGGGACGGAGCTCCGTACACACCGGACGTGATCTTTTCCAGTGACGTCGCGGATGGCCGTACGTTCGCGAAGCGGCTTCGGCCCGGGGTGCACCGGCTCGAGGGCTTGCCGGCGGGTGAGGTGTTGCTGACGGTCTACCCAAGGGGCTCCCCGTTCACCGCGCGGCTGTTGCACACGGGCGAATCGAGGCTGCGCATCGTCCTCGACGAACCCGGAAGGATCGAGGCGAAGCTCGAGGGTCCTGCCGAGGATGGAATTGGATCGTGGATGCTGGAAGCGGCGGTCCCTGGTGCTGCGCGAGGGTTTGCTCGAACTGGCGTGTCTATCGGCACGAGCGAGTCCAACGCCACGATCCAAGGCTTGCCGGCCGGCGAGTACGAAGTCTGGCTGCTGTACGCGGAGAATGCGCTGGTCGACCCGTTCGAGCGTCTCGGCTCGCCGGTCCTGGTCGTGATCGATGCGGAGCACCCGAAGGTGGAGATCAGCTTGAAATTCCCGCGTTGACTCGAGCGCGGGTATTCTCGGGTGCCCACCACCATGAAACCTGCACGCATCTGGCTCGCACTGACGGCAGTCGTTCTCGTCGGGGGAGCGGGCATCTCGTATTGGCTGTTGCAGGATCGAACGGCCCGCTCGTCGGTCGAGGCGCAGCTGAGCAAGCCAGACGCTCCGATCATCTCGCCTGTCAGCGCGAAAGAAGCCCTCGAGGCGGCTCGATCCGACGCGGCAGAAACCGATAGTCAAGCAGTCGCCGCAGACACGCGGCACCTGGAAGCTGACGCGAGCCTGCTCGAGATCCTCATCGCCGATCCGTCGAACGCGCCCGTCGCCGACGCGAGGCTCGCAATTTTCCGCGAGGACACGGTCCTCGCCGAATTCGCCACATCGAGCGACGGCCTCGCGCGCTTCCGCGACCTGACGGGCTCGGCCGAATACGCGATCGTTGCTCCGGGCTGGGAATACGCGCGCGGAACGCTCGAGCTCGGCACGGGACGCCGCACGCTCGCCCTGCCTGAAGGCGCGACCGTCGCAGGGACGGTGACCGTGAACGGCGCTCCGCCCGCGGAGGCCTTCGACGTTTACTGGTACACGATCACGGCGGAGGACGCGCCGATACTTCCCCTCGCCGTAGTGGACTCGGTTCGCGGCAAGCTCTTGCCACACGGGCTCGCGGCGGCGCGCACGAAACCCGATGGAACGTTCTCGATCCGCGGCGTGCCTCCGCAGGCGTCAGGTCTGCTTGGCTGGGAATCGCGATACTTGATGAAGGATGCGGAAGCCGAAGACTCCGGCAGGCAATTGATGCTGGAAAGTCCACGGCACGATCTCGTGCTCGATATGACCGAGGGTTGCGAAATGCGTCTGCGCGTCATCGATGCCGCGGGCGCGCCGGTGCCTCGAGCGAGCGTCACGTTGCGTCGAACGGCCAAATCGCACACAAGGTCCGACGTCGTCGGGATCGAGCACGGCATCGCGGATGCCGAAGGCCGCTACTCGAAGGTGTTCTTGGCCGACGGGGGCGAGACCTTCGCGCTGTCGGTCGCTGGAGCGAACAGCTCCGCGGCGATGACCTATGAGCTGTTACGCCCGGCGTTGCGCGGCGTGTGGGACGCGGGCGAGCTGATGATTCTGCCCACACGCACGGTAGGCGTGCTCGTGCAGGATGCCGCGGGCAAGCCGGTGTCGGGTGCGAAAGTCCATTCCTGGCCGGGACTCGCCGATGCCGAGTCCCCGAGAACGAACGATGTCGGGCGCATCGACGTCGGATTCAGCCCGGAAAATCCGACGATCGCGGTCGAGGCCTTCGGATTCCTGAGCATGACGGTTGATGTCGCACCTGACGCGAACGAGGTGACGGCGACGCTCGAGCGGGCCACCACGCTGGAATTCGAGCTCGAGGAATCCGCTGGCGAGACCGAAGGGCTGACCCTGAGTCTCAGAGGGCCAACGCCGATGTTCGTCGACGACGACCGCGAGTTATCGAAGGGACAAGGATTGACTCGGCCGCGAACACTGACGGTCGAATGCGACAATTCGAGCTCGCTCGGCTTGAAAGACGGGACCACTGTCAGCTTGAGCCCGAGCTGGGATGGCCGCTGGCGGGTGAGCGGGCTGCTTGCGAACCAACCGCTGCGGGCCTGCTTGCAAGGCGTGGGGAGGTCGTTGTGCGAAGTCGAGATCGCCCCGCTGAGCCGCGGCGAACAACGCAAGGTAATGCTGAAAAGCGACCAGCAGAGCAAGTCGTTGATCGTGCGCGTGCTCGGGCCTTCGGGGAAACCGTGCAGCAGCGCATGGATTCATGCTCGTGAGGGATTGAACGATTTTGACACTCTCTGGCTCGATTCGAAGGGCGAGCTGAAGCTGACTTCGCTGTACGGCGAGCGTTGTGTCTTCATCGTCGAATCCGAGCGATACGCACCCCGACGCATCTGCCTTCAACCGATTCCCGACGGCCGCTACGACGTGGTGCTCGAGCCCGCGCAGTCACTCGATGTCGAGCTGGTCGATGCCGCTGGAGCACCCTTCGTCGGAGCAGCGGAGTTCCAGGCAAACCTTGGCACGCCCACGCAGCTTCGCAGGTCGACGCTGGCGCCTGGTCGCTATCGACTCGACGGATTGCCGCACGGCGACGTGCTGATCGAAGTCGATGGTGAGTTCAGCACTGTGAAGTGCATGCGTCGCGCTGGCGAGCCGACGATGCAGATCGTCGTCGGTGAAGCCCGCCAGATTCCTGTGCTCGTGACAGGCAATACCACGATCGATGCCGAGCTGTGGATGGTTGCCGCGGCGCCGGCGGGTGCGAAGCAGGAAGTCACACGGGCCGTGATTCGTGTGCTCGAGAATGGCTCAGGCTATGCTTCGATCCAGGGCCTCGGCTCAGGCGACTACGAGATCTGGCTCGTGCGTCGCACGGATCCCACGAGCGACGACTGGGTTCCCGCAGGCGCGAGAGAGAAGGTCGAGGTCGACGCGCGCGCGTGGCACAACATAGTCAAGATGCAGCTTCCTCGCTGACCCCTTCGTGAATTCACAACCCATGAAGCCCGCACGAATTGGGATCGCTCTGATAGCCGTCGTGCTCATCGGCTGCGCGCTGACCGCGTTCTTCCTGCTTCGGGATCGCACTCCGCATGGGGAAGTCGACGCAGAGCTGAACAAGCCAGACGCTCCGATCGCCGCGCCGATCACGCCGAAAGAAACGATCGAAACTCCGCAATTCACCGCGGAAGAAACCGGAGCCCGGGCTGCCGCCGTCGACACGCAGCGTCAGGAAGCCGACGCGCACCAGCTCGAAATTTTCGTCGTCGACCCGTCCAACGCGCCCGTAGCCGATGCGAAGCTCGCCATTTTCCGCGAAGGCAAGCTCCTCGCGGAATTCGTGACTCCGAGCGACGGCCTTGCGCGCTTCCGCGATCTCGAAGGCACGGCGGAATACGCGATCGCCGCGCCGAGCTGGGAAATCGCGCGCGGAACGCTCGAGCTCGGCACGGGCCGGCGCACACTCGCGCTGGCGGACGGCGCGGTCGTCGCCGGCACGGTGATCGTCGATGGCGGCGCACCTCCGGAAGCCTTCGAGCTCTGGTGGCAATCGGACAAGGCGCAGGACGCAGCCCCGCTTCCGCCCGCGGTGGCGAAGTCGCTGCGCGGCAAGCTCTCGAAGCGAGCGGTTGCGACGACGCGCACGAATGCCGATGGAACCTTCATGATCCGCGGCGTTCGCCCGCAGGCAGCGGGATTCTTGAGTTGGAGCGCGCGCTACTTCCTCCCGGACGCAGAAAACGAATACAGCGCCCGGCAATTGTCCTTCGACGGCCCGCGGCGCGATCTCGTGCTCGAGCTGAGCGAGGGCTGCGAGCTGCGCCTGCGCGTCGTCGATGCCGCGGGCGCGCCGGTGCCGCAGGCAAACGTCTCGCTGCGCCGCGAGATCAAGAATGCGGACGGCACCAGCACGTCGACCGACAGCAGCGCCGCGGACGCCGAGGGGCGCTACTCCAAAATTATGCGGGCTGACGCGGTCGCGACTTTCGTCGCGACCGTCGCCGGGCCGAACAGCGCCGCGACGAAGGCCTATCCACTGACACGTCCTGCCGTGCTCCGCGGAGTCTGGGACGCCGGTGATCTGACGATCCTCGCCACGCGCACCATCAGCGTGCTGGTGCAGGACGAAGCGAGCAAGCCGGTGTCGGGGGCGCGCATCTACGCCTGGCCCGGTACCTTCAATTCCGAACGCCCGAAGACGGACGACTCCGGCCGCCTCGACGTCGACTACAACCCGGAAAGTCCCGCGATCGCGGTCGAAGCCTTCGGTTTCTTGAGCACGGCCGTCGCCGTCCCGTCAGAAGCGACCGAGGTGACGGTGACGCTCGAACGAGCCACGTTGCTCGAGTTCGAGCTCGAAGCACCTTCGAGCGAAGCCCAGGGGCTGACGCTCGAGCTGCACGGTCCGACTCCGATGTTCGTGGACGAAGATCTCACGACGCAGGCCGGACAAGCACCGACTCGGCCGCGCACGCTGCGGGGTGAGAGCGGCCGTTGGGGCACGAACACGGGCAGCGAAGGTACGAGCGCCAACACGAGCGCGAGCAAAGATGGTCGCTGGCGCGTGAGCGGACTCCTCCCCAACCAGCCCTTGCGGGCGAAGCTGCTGAGTGCCGGCGAAGCCCTGTGCGAGGTCGAGATCTCGCCCTTGAGCCGCGGCGAGCAGCGCAAGCAAGTCCTGCGAATCGGCGGGAATGGCAAGTCGTTGATCGTGCGCGTGCTCGCTCCTTCTGGGGAGCCGCACCGCGGGGCCGTGATCTACACCGTCCAAGGAATGAACGGCTTCTCCGGTCACGGCGTCGACTCGAATGGGGAGCTCAAGTTGACTGGGCTGTACGGCGAGCGCTGCATCCTCGACGTCAACTCCGAGGTCTACGCCCCAAAACGCGTCTGCCTCCAGCCGATACCCGATGGTCGCTACGACGTGAAGCTCGAGCCCGCGCAGTCGCTCGAGGTCGAGCTGGTCCAGCCGGATGGCGCGCCCTATGTCGGTTCCGCCGATTTTCAGGCAAACATCGGCGGGCCCGCGCGTCTGCACAGGACCACCCTGGCGCCGGGCCGCTACCGACTCGACCCATTGCCGCGCGGCGACGTGCTGATCGAAGTCAACGGCAGTTTCAATGCAATCGTGCGCATGCATCACGCCGGCGATTCGCCGTTGCGGATCGTGGTGGGCGAGCCTGGCCGAATCTCGGTCATGGTGACCGGCGACCTGTCGATCGCCTCGGGCACTTGGATGGTTGCAGCCGGGCCGACGGGAGCGCAGCGGGAAATCACCCGCGCCTCGATCCGGGTGACGAAGGAAGGATTGGGTGCGGTGAAGGCGGGCTCCGGCCTTGCATCGATCGACGCCCTCGCTCCAGGAAGCTACGACCTCTGGCTCGTGCGCTGCAGCGACCCGGCCAATGACGACTGGGTTCCCGTCGGTCTGAGGGCGAGAGCGGTGATCGACGCGGAGCATCCGGTGGGGAGCGTCGCGCTTTCTCTTCCCGATTGAACCGCGGATCCCGCGGCGCGTGGAAAATGGGATGATCGTGGCGGAGAGATCGACTTGAAATCGGCTCGTGTTTTTCTCGTGGGCGCTGCGATCGTGGCGCTTGGGTTGTGCGCGTGGGTGTTCCTTGCGCATGGGACTAGCGAATCTGCGAGCGGAATCGAGCCTGTTTCCTCTGGCGAGGCGCCACAAGATTCATCCGCGCTCGCGACCCCATCCCGCGCGCTCGCCGCAGCTGAATCGGCTTCCGAGCGCACTGCGGCGACCAAAGAGTTGCTCGAAGTGCTCGTCCTCGATCCCTCGGGCGCGCCCGTGCCTGGGGCAGAAGTGATCCTATATCGATCGACTGGTTGGCTGAAACAATGCGCGACCGACGACAACGGCATCGCGGAGTTCGCTCCACACAAGGACGGAGGCAACTACCTGATCGCCGCGCCGCAGTGGAATTACCTGAGCGGCGAGATCGACATGTCCGCGGGGCGGCGAAGCGTGTCGCTCACAGAAGGCGCGATGGTCGGAGGCAGAGTCCTGGTCGACGGTCGCCCGCCCCCGGAGTCGGTCGAGCTTTTCTGGCAATCGAATTCGCTCAATGCCGCGATCAACAAACTTCCACGCCATGTCGCCAGAGCCCTGCGCCAGGCACGCGGCGTTCACGTACCGATTTCGACTCGCTCGGAGGCCGACGGGGCCTTTCGGTTTCGGGGGCTTGCCACAGAAGCACATGGGACGATTCGTTGGGGTGGTCCCTATTATCCGGAAGGCAGCGGGAAGGACGTACCGCAACAGCACGCCGTCAACGGACCCAGCAGTGACATCGAGCTGCGCTGGACCCTTGGCGTGGAACTACGCTTTCGTGTCGTGAGTCCGGCCGGAGCTCCGATTCCCGGCGCATTCGCGTCGCTGAGGCGTGAACCCTTGGCGGACAAGAGACTCGTGGTCGACACGGAGGGGCGATGTGCGTTCGCGTTCCTGCCACGTGCCGCGGAGAAACTCTCGCTCGATGTCGGCGATCAGATTCGGGTCGCCACACGGACCTACGACTTCGAACTGCCGCCGGACTTGCGCGGAGTGTGGGACGTCGGCGATCTCGCTACAGGGGGCTCGCGGAAAGTCGTCGTCTTCGTGAAGGACACCGAGGGCGTTCCAATCCCCTTCGCGGAAGTCCAAG
>Ga0193706_1000685_pt1 | contig 17743 bp, 18 predicted proteins | sample U3c1metaG_FD_160130 | JGI IMG/M metagenome (GOLD analysis project Ga0193706, IMG submission 160130) | Soil microbial communities from a riparian zone of the East river system, Colorado, United States - U3c1 | ecosystem: Environmental > Terrestrial > Soil > Riparian zone | place: USA: East River... | reverse complement strand
GTCGGCGGCGGGAGCGCGCCTTCATGCGACCGGCCGGGCACCGAGGTCATCCATAGCAGGATGCTGGCCGGCATCGCGAAAAGCAGGGCGAAGACCAGCAATGCTGCCGCAATCCTGATCCGCATTTCCGGCGTTCCCCCAAAGTTGGTGGGATCCTAGCAGCCCCGTCTGCCGGCCTCCATGGTCCTTGACTCTGGTGAGCGAGAGTCGGAACATAAGTGGAACATACGAGTCGTCCGAATCATGCATATCAATCCCGTCCGTGCCGAACGGCTGGCCGCCCTGCGCGCCGAAGTGCGGGGGATCGAATCCCGCGGATCGGCGGGAAGGGAGATATTGCCCTTCGGAATCGCGCCGATCGACGATCGCCTGGCGGCGGGCGGGCTCGACTCGGCCGCGCTCCACGAAATGGCGGGCGAAACGCCCGATCTTGGCGACGATGCCGCCGCCACCCTGTTCGCGGCCGGAATCGCCGCCCGCCGCCCCGGCTTCGTGCTCTGGGCGCTTCGGCGGCTCGATCTGTTCGCGCCGGGGCTGGCTCAGGCCGGGCTCGCGCCCGACCGCCTTCTCTATGCCGAATGCGGCCGCGACGAGGATGTGCTTGCGGTGATGGAGGAGGGGCTTCGCCATGGCGGGCTCGCCGCGGTAGTCGGCGAGGTCGGGCGGGCGGCTATGGCCTCGACCCGCCGCCTGCAGCTCGCCGCCGAGGAAGGCGCGACTCCGGCCCTGATGCTGAAGCGCTGGCGAAGGAGCGGCGAGGATCCGCTCGGCCTGCCTTCTGCCGCGGATACGCGCTGGCGGATCGGCTGCGCGCCCTCGGCGCCGCTTCCGGTCGCCGGCGTGGGAAGGGCGCGCTGGCGAATCGATCTTGCCCGCCAGCGCGGGGGCGAGCCGCACCAATGGATCATGGAGGCTTGCGATGCCGAGGGTCGCCTCGCTCTGCCTGCCGAACCTGCCTACGGACAGGCTCAGGCGGCACCGCACCACCGCCGCGCCGCGTAAAAGCCCCTCTCCTGAGAGGGAGAGGGAGGGGCCCAAAGCGAAGCTTTGGGAGGGTGAGGGCACGCTTGTCACGGCCCACCGAACCGGCCAGCTCATGGCCATCGCCGCCGCCAGCCCCGAGGCGCGCGCTCTCGGCCTCCATCCCGGAATGGCGCTCACCCATGCCCGAGCCCTGGTCCCCGAGCTCGAGATAAGGGATTCCGAGCCCGAGGCGGACCATGCCCTGCTTCTTCGCCTCGGCCTGTTCGCGGCCCGCCGCTGGACTCCCCGCGCCGCAATCTCCGGACCGGACGGACTATGGCTCGACCTGACCGGCGCCGCCCATCTGTTCGGCGGCGAGCGAAGGATGTGCGAGCGGATCCTCGCCTTCTGCGCCCGGCTCGGCCTTTCCGCGCGGATCGCCGTCGCCGGGACTCCGGGCGCGGCCCATGCGCTTGCCCGTTTCGGTGCCGCCGGCCGTCCGATCCAGTGCCCTGAAGGCGGCGAGCATGACGCCCTCGCGCCGCTGCCGCTTGCCGCTTTGCGCGTCGGCGAGGATGTGCTCGTCGCCGCCCGCCGGCTCGGAATCGACACCATCGGCGATCTCATGGAGATGCCGCGCGGTCCGCTCGAGCGCCGTTTCGGCCGGACCCTGCTCACCCGCCTCGATCAGGCGCTCGGCCGAGCCCCGGAGCCTTTCGATCCGATCGTGCCCGAGGAGCCGCCTTCGGTCCTTTTGCGCTTCCTCGAACCGATCTCGACCGCCGAGGCGATCGGCGCGGTGCTGGCCGATCTGATCGATCTGCTGATGCGCAAGCTCTCCGAGGCCGGGCTCGCCGCTCGGACGCTCACCCTTGCCTGCCTGCGCGTCGACGGCGAGGAGCAGAGGGTCGCGATCGGCACCGCCCGCGCCAGCCGCAATTCCGCTCATCTCCTCCGCCTCCTTGCCGGCAGGATCGAGACGATCGAGCCCGGCTTCGGGATCGAGGCGATGCGCCTGGTCGCCGGCCGCTGCGAGCCGCTCGGCCCCCAGCCGGTCGCGACCATATTGACCGGCGAGGCGCCGACGCCCGATCTCGCGCCTTTGATCGACCGGCTCGCCGCCCGGCTGGGCGCGCGCCGCCTGTTCCGGATCGGCGCGGTCGAGAGCGACGTGCCCGAGCGGAGCGTTCGCCGCCTCGGCCCGCTCGCCCCGGCCGCCTCCTGGCCGTCATGGCCGCGGCCGGTGCGCCTGCTCTCGCCGCCCGAGCGGGTCGAGAATGTCGTCGCCCTTCTCCCCGATCTGCCGCCGCGCCGATTCACCTGGCGCGGCCGCAGCCACCAGGTCCGTCAGGCCGACGGTCCCGAGCGGATCCATGGCGAATGGTGGAAGCGGATCAGCGAGGCGGACGCCGTGCGCGATTATTTCCAGGTCGAGGACGAGGAGGGGAAACGCTTCTGGCTCTACCGCCGCGGCGACGGCGCCGATTCCCGAACCGGCGATCTCACCTGGTACATGCACGGGCTTTTCGGGTGAGCGCGCCCAACAAATTCCTCCCCTCGATTTCGAGGGGAGGGGGACCGCGTGAAACTCGGTGGAGGGGCACTTTTGAGCCCAGTGCCAAAGCCCCTCCACCATGCTGCGCATGGTCCCCCTCCCCACGGGCTTTGCCCGCAGGGAGGAACTGGTGATTTACACCGAGCTCCAGGTCACAAGCCATTTCAGCTTCCTGCGCGGGGTCTCCAGCGCCGAGGAATTGTTCGCGGCGGCGGCCCTGCTCGGCCACAAGGCGCTCGGAATCACCGACCGCAACAGCGTCGGCGGGCTCGTCAATGCGCTTCGCGCCGCCGAGACGACCGGCGTCCGCCTCGTCGCCGGCTGCCGGCTCGATCTGATGGATGGGAACTCCCTCCTGGTCTGGCCCGAGGACCGCGACGGCTGGTCGCGGCTCACCCGTCTGCTCACCTTGGGCAAAAGCCGTGCCGACCGGAAGAAGGGCGAGAAGGGGCAATGCTTCCTCCATTGGGAGGATGTCGACTTTCATTCGAAGGGCCTGGTCGCCGCTCTCGTCCCCGGCGAGGCCGATGAGGCGGCCGAGACCGCGCTTGCCCTCACCGCCGAAATTTTCGGCGATCGCTCGCATTGCGCGCTCAGCCTTCGCCGCCGCCCGGGCGACGCATTGCGCCTCCATCGGCTCGACGCGATGGCGCGGCGCTTCGGGGTCCGAAGCCTGGCGAGCGGCGACATCCTCTACCACTCCCCCGACCGGCGAATGCTCCAGGACGTCGTCACCGCGATCCGCGAGAAATGTACGATCGACGATCTCGGCCTCCGCCGCGAGCGCTACGCCGATCGCCATCTCAAGAGCCCGCGCGAGATGGAGCGGCGCTTCGCGGACTATCCCGACGCGGTCCGCGCCGGCGCCGACATCGCCGAGCGCTGCACCTTCAGCCTGCGCGAATTGAGCCAGCAATATCCGGACGAGATAATCATGTCGGGCCGGACCCCGCAGGAAGCGCTCGAGCGGCTTACCCGCGGCGCGCTCGCCGCCCGCTTCCCCGAAGGCCCGCCGGACAATTACCGCGCCATCCTCGAGCATGAGCTGGCTTTGGTCGGCCGGCTCGATTGCGCCCGCTATTTCCTCACCGTCAACTCGATCGTCGCTTATGCACGAAGCCAGGGCATCCTCTGCCAGGGCCGCGGCTCGGCGGCCAATTCGATGATCTGCTTCGTGCTCGGGATCACCTCGATCGATCCGGCCGCGCACCAATTGCTCTTCGAGCGCTTCATGTCGGGCGAGCGCGCCGAGCCGCCCGACATCGACGTGGATTTCGAGCATGAGCGGCGCGAGGAGGTGATCCAGTGGATCTACCGCACCTATGGCGAGCGGCATGCGGCCCTGACCTCGGTCGTCGTCCGCTATCGAAGCCGGGGCGCGATCCGCGAGGTTGGCAAGGCATTGGGCCTGACCGAAGACGTGACCGCGGCCCTTTCGAGCCAGATCTGGGGCTGGTCGAGCGAAGGCATCCCCGACAGCCATGTCGACGCATTGAACCTCGACCGCAACGAGCCGCGCCTCGCTTTGGCGCTCGAGCTTTCGCGCCAGCTGATCGGAACGCCCCGCCATCTCAGCCAGCATCCGGGCGGCTTCGTCCTCACCCGCGATCGGCTCGACGATCTCGTGCCGGTCGAGCCCGCCGCGATGGAGGATCGCCGGGTCATCGAATGGGAGAAGGACGATATCGAGACATTGGGCTTCATGAAGGTCGACATATTGGGGCTCGGAATGCTCGGCTGCATGCGCCGCGCCTTCGATATGCTCGCGGAGCATAAGGGCCGGAGGATCGACCTCTCCTCCCCGGTCATGCAGGAAGATTGCCCGAAGACCTTTGCGATGATCCAGAAGGCCGACACGATCGGCACCTTCCAGATCGAGAGCCGGGCCCAGATGAGCATGCTTCCGCGGCTCAAGCCGAAAGTCTTTTACGATCTCGTCATCCAGGTCGCGATCGTCCGCCCAGGCCCGATCCAGGGCGACATGGTCCATCCCTATCTGCGCCGGCGGGAAGGGAAGGAGAAAGCGGAATATCCGAAGCCCGAGCTGAAGGCGGTGCTGGAAAAGACCCTTGGCGTGCCGCTCTTCCAGGAACAGGCGATGAAGGTCGCCATCGTCGGTGCCGGCTTCACCCCGGCCGAGGCCGATCAGCTCAGGCGCTCGATGGCAACCTTCAAGTCGACAGGCGGGGTCAGCAGCTTCCACGACAAGATGATCGAGGGGATGATCGCCAACGGCTATGCGCGCGATTTCGCCGAGCGCACCTTCCGCCAGATCGAGGGCTTCGGAAGCTACGGCTTTCCCGAAAGCCATGCCGCCAGCTTCGCCAAGATCGCCTACGCCTCGAGCTGGATGAAATGCCACCATCCCGAAATCTTCTGCGCCGCTTTGGTCAACGCCCAGCCTATGGGCTTCTACCAGCCCGCCCAGATCGTCCGCGATGCAAGGGAGCACGGCGTCGAGGTGCGCCCGGTGTGCATCCAGTCCAGCGAATGGGATTGTACGCTTGAGGGGAGTTCCTCCCCTGCATTTGCAGGGGAGGGGGACCATGCGCAGCATGGTGGAGGGGACAGCCTCGGTGCCAAGCCCCTCCACCGTCCTTCGGACGGTCCCCCTCCCCTCGAAATCGAGGGGAGGAACCGCTTACCCCTCCGCCTCGGTCTGCGCCTCGTCAAAGGGCTGTCCGAAACGCATGTCGCCTTCATCCTCGCCGCCCGCGCCGAGCGGACCTTCGTCTCGGTCGAGGACGTCTGGATGCGCTCGAACGTCCCCGCCGCCGCGCTGGAGAAGCTGGCCAATGCCGACGCCTTTCATTCGCTCGGCCTCACCCGCCGCCAGGCTCTATGGGCGGTACGCGGCCTCGGCGAACGGCCTCTGCCTTTGTTCGCCGCCGCCGACCGCGCCGAAAGCGGGCGCGAGCCCGAAGCTCGGCTCCGGCCGATGACCGAGGGCCGCGAGGTCGTGGAGGATTATGGCGCCCTGAAGCTCTCGCTCCGGGCTCATCCTTTGGCCTTCCTCCGTCCCGAGCTCGACGGGATGAAAATGCTTCGCTGCGCCGACCTCATGAAGGTGAAGGACGGTTCGACGGCTTATGTGGCGGGCATCGTCCTCATCCGCCAACGGCCGGGCAAGGGCAACGTCACCTTCATCACCATCGAGGACGAGACCGGGATCGCCAACATCATCGTCTGGCAGCGCAAGTTCGAGGCGCAGCGGCGGATCGTCATGTCGGCCGCGATGATCGCGGTCCGCGGCACCGTCCAGCGCGAGGGCGAGGTCATCCACATCGTCAGCGATCGGCTGGAGGATCACACGCCTTTGCTCGACACGGTCGGGAAGATGCACTTCCCCCACCGCCGAAGCCGCGCCGACGCGGCCACGCACGGCGGCGGAAGCGCGCCTTACAAGCCGGAGGAACGCGTCAGGAGCCGGGACGAAATGAAAATCCGGACCGCGCCCGCCGACGCGATCCGGATCAAGAGCCGCAACTTTCACTGATCCTCCCCGGTACGGGGAGGGGGACCATGCGAAGCATGGTGGAGGGGCTGGCGCTGTGGTTGAAGTCCTCGCCTGCGGCCAGCAGGCGAAGGCGAATCAGAATTTCTGCTGGCGCTCGTAGAGGCTCTTATAATGCTGGATCCGGGTCACCCGAAGGCCCGGCATTCCCGAGCGGTCGACGGCGCGCTGCCAGCCGGCAAACTCCTCGAGGGTCAGGCCATAGCGCTCGCACGCCTCGTCGACCGAAAGCAGCCCGCCATTCACGGCGGCTACCACCTCGGCCTTGCGGCGAACCACCCAGCGGGTGGTCGAGCTCGGCGGAAGGCTGTCCAGCGTGAGAGGCTCGCCGAGCGGCCCGATCACCTGGGCCGGCCTGATTTTTTGGTTCTCGATCATTCCTACCTCAAGACTCGCTGATATTTGGCCGGTCCTGCTTCCCCGAAGCCCGTCCTTACGCGCCGGGCCTTGAAGGAAGCCTGAAATGCCAAGGTAAATTTCCCGGTCATTTCAGTTTACGTACCGTTTCACCGCGCAGGCCGGATTGAAGCATCCGAGTTGCGCGGCCGCCGCGCGCCGCCACAGCGGCGCCCCGAGCAGCAGTTCGGCCAGAGGATCCTGGAGCCGCGGCGCGCTGCTCCACAGAGCATGCGCGCGCGCCGCCGCGCTCGCCGCCTGCCGCGTCTGCAGCATTGCGACCAGCAGGCCGAAGTCGAGGGGCGCGGCCGTTCGGCTCGCGAATCTCTGCTCTGCCCGGCGGAAGAAATTCAGATCCATCGCCGCCCCTCCTAATCGAGAGGGTTGAAGACCCGGTTAAAGGGGCTGCCGGACAAGTCCGGGCGGCCGGGACTGTGAATTTTCGCGGCCAGGCTTTATGTGGGCGTCCTCATGAACGCGGATTTCCAGCTCGGCCGGCCGGCAGCCCAGGCCCGGATCGTCGTCGCCATGTCGGGCGGCGTCGACAGCTCCGTCGTGGCCGCGCTCGCCGCGAAGAGCGGGGCCGAGGTGATCGGAGTCACTCTCCAGCTCTACGATCATGGCGAGGCGATCGAGCGTTCGCGCACCTGCTGCGCCGGCCAGGACATATACGACGCCAAAGCGGTCGCCGCGAAGCTCGGCATCGCCCATTACGTCTTCGATTATGAAAGCAGCTTCCGCTCCAGCGTGATCGAGCTTTTCGCCGACGAATATATGAAGGGCCGAACGCCGATCCCCTGCATCGCCTGCAACCAGGGCGTGAAGTTCACCGATCTGATGAACCTGGCCCGCGATCTCGGCGCCGACTGCCTGGCCACCGGCCATTATGTCCGCCGGGTCGTCGGAGCAAAGGGCCCGGAGCTTCACCGCGCCGCCGATCCCGCGCGCGACCAGTCCTATTTCCTGTTCGCGACGACCCGAGAGCAGCTCGATTTCCTTCGCTTCCCATTGGGTGGCATGCCCAAGCCGGCGGTTCGCGAGATCGCCCGCGAGCTCGGCCTCGTCGTCGCCGACAAGCCCGACAGCCAGGACATCTGCTTCGTCCCCAACGGCGATTACGCGGCGGTCGTGAAGAAGGTGCGGCCCGAAGCCGCCCGGGAAGGGGATATAGTAGATCTCGAAGGCAATGTCCTAGGCCGTCATCGCGGCCTCATCCACTTCACGGTCGGCCAGCGCCGCGGGCTCGAGATCGGGGGCCAGGCCGAGCCGCTCTACGTCGTCCGGATCGAGCCCGACGAGCGCCGGGTCGTCGTCGGCCCGAAGCGAGCGCTCGCGATCCGCGCCGCCCGCCTCTCCGCCATCAACTGGCTCGGCGAGGACCAGAAAGACGGCCTGACCGCCAAGGTCCGCTCCATGGCCCGGCCCGCGCCCGCCCGCCTCGAAGGCTCGGAGGTCATCTTCCGCGATCCCGAATATGGGGTCGCGCCGGGCCAGGCGACCGTCCTCTACGACGGTGACCGCGTGCTCGGAGGCGGCTGGATCGAGGAAACGGTCAGTGCTGAGCTGACCCCGGCCTAGTCGCGGCGAAGCGCGCGGCGAAATAGAGCAGGGTGCCCGCCGCGATCAGGATCAGCAGCATCCGCCACGAGGCCCATTCCGACTGCAGCGCCGCCCACAGGCAAACGCCGAGCCCGGCCGCCATCATCGCATAGATAAGCGGCTTGCTTGCCCGTTCGCGCTCCAGCTTGGGCAGAGCCGCGATTGCGAGCGAGTAGACGATCAGCCGCGCCAGCGTGCTGATCACAGCGAGCCAGACGAAGCTTCCGGTGACCGCGAGCAAGGCGATCATGCAGCCCATGAACATGATCGAATTTGCAGGCGTGGCGAAGCGCGGATTCACGCGGCCGAACCAGGCCGGAAGCAGCCCGTCGCGTCCCAGCGCATAGGTGGCGCGAGTCGCAGCCGTGATCCCGCCGCTGATATTGCCGCTGAGCGAGAAGATCGCAGCCGCGGTCAGAAGCAGGCCGCCTGCGGCCCCGGCGAGCTTCGTCCCGAATGCGACCATCGGCGCGTCCCCGCCTTCGCCCGGCGCCATCACCGCGACGTAGGAAAGCTGGACCAGGAAATAGAGCAAGGCCGTCGCGACGATCGTCGTGATCAGGGCACGCGGGATGGTCTTCTGCGGATCGCGGGTCTCGCCGGCGGGCACGACACTCGTCTCGAATCCGACGAAGGCATAGAGGACGAGCAAGGCCGCCGCCTCGATTCCGGAAATCGGCGGAAGGCCTTCAGGCGCCTGGATTGACCCGCCCGCGACCACCAGCCCAAAGATCGCCATCGCGATCAGGGGCACAGCTTTGAGAAGGGTGAGCGCGTCGAGCAGCCGAACCGCCTTCTTCACGCCCGCGACGTTGATCGCGGTCAGCAGCCCGACGAGGGTCACGATCGCCGCCGACCGCCAGGGCTCGTCCGCCAACGGCGCCCAGAAGGAAGCGAGATAGGTGACCAGCACGTTGGCGTTGGCGGCGAGGGCGGTCACCCGCGCCAGATAATAGATCCAGCCGCCCTGGAACGAGACGGCGGGGCCGAACTGCGCGCCGTAGACGACCGGCCCGCCCGACATCGGGAAATGCGAAGCCACCCGCGCGAAGGGCAAGGCCACGACCAGCACCAGCAGTCCGAACAAGGGAAAGAGCCAGGGGCTGAACCAGCCGAACTGGTCCTGGAGCTTCGCCGGCAACGCGAAGATGCTTGCCCCGATCACGCCGTTGAAGGCGAGGAAGGCCGAGCCGGTAAAGCCGATCTCGCGGCGGAGGCCCTTATCTTCGGTCAGGCCTGTCGGCTCTTTCTCCCCCATCGCCTCGGTGTGCCGCCTGCGGCGCGGCAGGGCAAGCGCCTGTCGCCAGGCGTCCGCTTCGATTATGGTGGGCGCATTCGGACGAGGGGGAAACCATGATCCGCGAATTCAGGGACTTCATCGCCAGGGGCAATGTGCTCGATCTCGCCGTCGCCGTGATCATCGGCGCTGCCTTCGCTACCATCGTCACCTCGCTGACCGACGATCTGATCATGCCTCTGATCGGAGCGGTCTTCGGCAACATGGATTTCTCGAACGAGTTCGTCCTGCTCGGCGACGTGCCCGCGGACTATTCGGGCCCGATGACCTATGTCGCGCTCAAGGCAGCCGGAGTCCCGATGCTCGGCTGGGGCCAGTTCCTCACTGCCCTGGTCAATTTCCTGATCCTCGCATTCGCGATTTTCCTGCTCGTGAAAGCCGCGACGCGGGCGAGCCGGAAGCCCGAGGAAGCGCCTGCGGGCCCGAGCGAGGACGTGCTTCTCCTGCGCGAGATCCGGGACTCGCTGAAAGGGCGAGCCTGATCCTCAGCGCCGGCATTCTCCTGTACCGCCGGCGGGCGGGCGCCCTCGAAGTGCTGCTCGCTTTTCCGGGCGGGCCCTATTGGCGCAACAAGGACAAAGGCGCCTGGATGATCCCCAAGGGCCTGGTCGAGGAAGGCGAGGAGCCGCTCGCCTGCGCGCTCAGGGAGTTCGAGGAGGAGCTCGGAATGAAATGTCCGAGCGCGCCGCAGCCGCTCGCCCGAATCCGCCAGAAGGGCGGCAAATGGGTCGAGGTCTTCACTGCCGAGGGCGACCTCGAGGCGGGCGCGATCTTCAGCAACACGTTCAGCGTCGAATGGCCTCCGAAGAGCGGCGCCTTCCAATCCTTTCCCGAAATAGAGCGCGCCGCGTGGTTCGGCATGGATGAAGCGCGGGAGAAAATCCTTCCGAGCCAGGCGCCCTTACTCGACGCGCTCGAGGCGAAGCTCGGCCAGGGCCTGTACTCATAATCGGAGGCGGTCGTGACGGGTTGGCATTTGTTGTCCGGCTAGGAGCGAGGAGGGAGCGATGAGGATTCATCGTGACCGATCGAGCGACGACGTCCGGGCGGCAAAGGACAGCCCGCCGCTTCGCGGTCGTCCGGAGAAGGCGGCTGGCTGCGTCGAGTGCCTCGTACGGGCATCCCGGCCCGCCCTTCGGCCCTCTCCTGTCCAGCCGCCTTCTCCGGACGATCCCGGCCACCTCCGATTATGAGTACAGGCCCTAGGCGGCAGTCAGAAGCTCATCACGCCTTCCATCACGGTCACGCATTTGCCGGCGAGGATCGCCCGGTCGCCCTGCCGCCTGCACTCGACCAGCCCGCCGCGGCGGCTCGCCTGCCAGGCGGTGAAGCTTTCGCGTCCGAGCCGGTCGCACCAGAACGGGGTCAGCGCCGCATGGGCCGATCCGGTCACGGGATCCTCGTCCACGCCCCAGGCCGGGACGAAGACGCGGCTGACCACGTCATGGCCTTCATCCTCTCCGCTTCCGCCCAAAGCGGTGACGATGACCATCATCTCGATCTCGCGAAGCCTCGCCATGTCCGGTTTGCATCGCCGGACCGCGGCGGCGTCGGGCAGAAGGACGATGGCGGTCGCCTCGGCCCCGGACCAGCTCAGATAAAGCTCGCCTTTGTCCGCCTCGCTCGCACCGTCGCGGGCGATTACGTCGAGCAGGCCGGTGCCGTCGCCGCTCCTCGTCTCCCGCATCTGCTCCGGAGTCGCGGGCCTGACCAGGGTCTGAGGGACGTCGAGCTCGAGGCTGGCTCCGTCGCGAGCGATAACCTCGAACAGCCCGCTCTTTCGGGTCCTGAACCGGACGCGCTCCCGACCGTCCATCAGCACGTGCCCGCTCGCCAGAGTGGCATGGCCGCAAAAGGCGATCTCGACCGTCGGCGTGAACCAGCGAAGTTCGTAGTCCGCATCGCCTTGCGCCTTTATGGTGAACGCCGTCTCGGCTAGATTGTTCTCCATCGCGATCGCCTGGAGAATCTCGTCGGGAAGCCAATCCTCCAGCGGCATCACCGCGGCCGGATTGCCCGTGAACGGCCCGTCCGCGAACGCATCAACCTGCGTGATCCTAAGCTCCATTAGCTTTTCCTCTCCCCCTTCACGTCCCTCGTCAGGTCCGTCTCGACCAGCGGATTGCCGGGATGGTCGACCTGCCCGACCGGATCGATGTGGATCAGTATCTCGACGCCCGGAAACTCCTTCTCGAGCTTGGCCTCGACCTCGTCGAGAACGTCATGGGCGTCGGCGACTTTCATCTCGGGGTTCATCCAGACGTGGAACTGGACGAAATCCTTGTTGCCGCTGGTCCGGGTGCGAAGGTCGTGAAGGCCCTTCAGCTCGGGATGCTTCGCGGCGACCTCGACGAAGCGCGCCCTCTTCTCCTCTGGCCACTCCTTGTCCATCAACTGGTCGATGGCACGGCTCGACGCCCGCCACGCCCCCCAGGCGAGCCACAAGGCAATCGCGATCCCGAAGGCGGCGTCCGCTCCGGCGAGATCGAAATATTGCTCCAGGACCAGAGCCGCGATCACCGACAGGTTGAGCAAAAGGTCGCTCTGATAATGGACATGGTCGGTCTCGATCGCGACCGATCCGGTGCTTGCGATCACGCGCTTCTGATAGGCGAGCAGCAGCAAAGTCGCGGCGATCGCGATCGCCGAGACGATGATCCCGCCTTCCGCGCCGGCCGTCACCTGGTCGTTGATGAGCCGTTCTATCCCGCGCCAGAATATGCCGACCGCCGAGAATGCGATCAGCATGACCTGGAACAGCGCCGCCAGCGCCTCGGCCTTGCCGTGGCCGAAGCGATGGTCGCGGTCGGCCGGGGCCGCAGCCACCCGAACCCCGAACAGGGTGATCAAGGATGCGACAAGATCGAGCCCCGTATCGGCGAGCGATCCCAGCATCGCGACCGATCCGGTCGTCCAGGCCGCCCAGCTTTTCAGGAGCACCAGGAACAGGGCCACCGCGACGCTTGCCAAGGCGGCCCGGGTCGCGAGGCTGGCATGGCTGGTTTCGCGCGCTCCGGTCACGGGTAGAGCAGGCCTTCGCTCCAGCCGCCGTCCGCCATTCGGACGAACAGGCGCCTTTCGTGGAGCCGATGGTCGCGACTCGTCCAGAACTCGATCCGCTCGGGCGAGACCCGCCAGCCCGACCAGCGCGGCGGCCGCGGAACGTCGCGCCCCTCAAACTTCTCCTTCATCGCCTCGTAGCGCGCCTCGAAGACGGCGCGGGACTCGAGGGGCTGCGACTGGTCCGAGGCCCAGGCGCCGAGCTGGGAATCGCGCGACCGAGTGGCGAAATAGGCGTCCGCCTCCTCGTCCGAGACCGGCCCGACCGGCCCTTCGACCCGAACCTGGCGCCGAAGCGACTTCCAGTGGAAGAGCAGGGCCGCCGGCTTGTCGGCGTCGAGCTCGCCGCCCTTCCTGCTGTCCAGGTTGGTGTAGAAGACGAAGCCCCTTTCGTCATGGCCCTTGAGAAGCACCATCCGGCACGATGGCCGCCCGTCCGCGTCGGCCGTGGCAAGCGCCATCGCGGTCGGGTCGTTCGGTTCGCCGAGCCGGGCCTCGGCCAGCCATTCGTCGAAGAGCGCGTTCGGGTCCATCGCTTCGCCTTTGCAACCCCGCGCCGCGCCGCACAAGCCGCTCTCCTTGCGGCCTTTCGCGCGCGAACCCAAATGCGCATGGACATTTCGCGCCGGGTAAGGAACGAGGGAACGGATGGCCGATCTATATTCGCAGCTTGGCGTGAAGAGGGACGCGACCGAGGCCGATATCAAGAAGGCCTATCGAAAGCTCGCCAAGGAGCTTCATCCCGACAAGAACAAGGGCAATGCCAAGGCGTCGGAGCGTTTCTCCACCGTCACCCGAGCCTATGACATTCTCACCGACAAGGCGAAGCGCGCCCAATATGATCGCGGCGAGATAGACGAGGAGGGCAATCCCCGAGCCCCGTTCGGCTTCGGCGCGGGCGGTTCGCGGCCCGGCGGCGCCGGCGGCTTTCAGCGCGGGCCCGGGGGTCCCGGGGGCTTCGGCGGCGGCGGTGGCGAGGAGGTGGACCTGTCCGAATTGTTCGAAGGCCTGTTCGGCGGCGCCGGCGGCCAGCGCCGCGGCGGCTTCGGCGGCTTCGGCGGGCGGACCCGCCAGGCGCCGCCGCAGAAAGGCGCCGACGTCGCCTACCGGCTTCCGGTCGCGTTCGAGGACGCGGCGGCGCTCAAGCCGCAGCGCGTGACCCTGTCGGGCGGCAAGACAGTCGACATCAAGCTTCCCAAGGGCGTCGAGGAGGGCACGAAGATCCGCCTCGCCGGCCAGGGCCAGCAGGGGCCGGGCGGCAATGGCGACGCGATCGTCACCATCCATTTGAAGCCCCACCGCTTCTACCGGCGCGAGGGGGACGATATCCGTCTCGACCTTCCGGTCGCGATCGACGAGGCCGTCCTCGGCGCGAAGGTCAAGGTGCCCACCGTCGACGGCCCGGTCATGCTCAGCATCCCCAAGGGCGCGAGCTCGGGCAAGGTTCTTCGCCTCAAGGGCAGGGGCTTCACCGGCAAGACCGGCCAGCGCGGCGACCAGCTCGTCACCCTGATGGTCGAGATTCCGGCGGAAGATGAGGAGCTTGCCCGCTTCGTCGAAGGCTGGAGCCGCAAAGGCAAAGGCAACCCGCGCGGTGGGCTGGGCGTCTAGCCAGCTGTGCAGGAGATATCACCCGAGTCACCTGAAGCCAGGCGCAAGCGCCTCGTCAGGAAGAAGGCGCGCTTCGGGCGGATCCGCCGGCATCTCAGCCCGGGCCAATATCCGTTCGAGGTGATCAAGCGAGTCGCCGTCGGAGTCTATTCGGACGGCTTCATCCATGCCGGCAACCTCGCTTATCTCGCTTTGCTCTCGCTCTTCCCCTTCGTCATCGTCGCGGCCGCGGTCGCGCGCCTGTTCGGCCAGACCGAGGAGGGGATGAACGCGGTCATCGCTCTGTTCCAGACCATGCCGCCCGACGTCGCCGAGGTGTTGTCGAAGCCGATCAACGACATCCTCCAGGCGCGCACCGGCGGCCTGCTCTGGCTCGGCGCGATCGTCGGGCTGTGGACGACCGGAAGCTTCATCGAGACGATCCGCGACATCATCCGCCGGGCCTATGGAGTGACGTTCAGCCGCCCGTTCTGGGAGTATCGCCTCGGCTCGGTCGGGATGATCATTGCGGCGGTGATCATCGCCATGGTCGCCTTCAGCCTTTCCGTCCTGCTGTCCGGAGTCCAGGAATTCGCGGTCGCGAAAATACCGGGGGCCGGCGATCTCGTCGGCTTTTTCACCTTGTTCAAGATCGTGCCCGGGTTGATGCTTTTCGGGTCGCTCTACCTTCTCTTCTACACCTTGACTCCCAAGCGCTACCGAAACTGGTCGTGTCCGAAATGGCCCGGCCCGGCCTTCGTCACGATCTGGTGGCTTGCGACGACGGCCCTGCTTCCGGTCGTGCTGAGGAGTCTGGGCGGCTACGACATGACCTATGGAAGCCTCGCCGGAGTGATCATCGCTTTGCTTTTCTTCTTCGTGATCGGGCTCGGCGTGGTGATCGGCGCGGAGCTCAACGCCGCTCTAGCCGAGGTGCCGGATGAGGCACTAAAGGAGGGCGAAGAGGCCTTCTACAACAGGGAAAGCATATGACCGGTATGATGAAGGGCAAACGCGGCCTGATCATGGGCCTCGCCAACGACCGGTCGCTTGCCTGGGGAGTCGCCAAGGCGCTTGGCGACCAGGGCGCCGAGCTTGCCTTCTCCTATCAGGGCGAGGCACTCGAGCGTCGAGTGGCGCCTCTCGCCGGGCAGGTCGGAAGCAATTTCCTGCTCGATTGCGACGTCTCCGACATGCCGGCGCTCGACCGCGCTTTCGACCAGCTGAAGGAAAGATGGGAGACGATCGACTTCGTCCTCCACGCCATCGGCTTTTCCGACAAGAACGAGCTTCGCGGCAAGTTCGTCGATACCAGCCTCGACAATTTCCTGATGACCATGAACATCAGCTGCTACAGCTTCGTCGCCGTCGCCCAGCGCGCCCGGCCGATGATGAGCAATGGCGGCTCGCTTCTGACCCTCTCTTATTACGGCGCGGAGAAGGTCATCCCGCACTACAATGTGATGGGCCTCGCCAAGGCCGCGCTCGAGACCAGCGTCAAATATCTCGCAATGGATCTCGGACCCGAGGGGATCAGGGTGAACGCCATCTCCGCCGGCCCGATCAAGACCCTGGCCGCGAGCGGAATCGGCGACTTCCGCTACATCCTGAAGTGGAACGAATATAACAGTCCGCTCCGCCGCAACGTGACCATCGAGGATGTCGGCGGCGCCGGCCTCTATCTCCTCTCGGATCTGTCCTCGGGCGTCACCGGCGAGATCCACCATGTCGATGCCGGCTACAATGTCGTCGGAATGAAAGCCGAAGACGCCCCCGACATCGCCACGACATGATAGATTTTTCCCTCTCCTCTAGGGAGAGGGAAGGGGCCCGCGCCGCAGGCGTGGGAAGGGTGAGGGCACGAATCCTTGCGTAAAATCGACGGAACCGAAGCGCTGGAACGGGTACGGCTGCTCCGCCGAACGATGACCGAGGCTGAGAAGCTGCTTTGGTCCCGCCTGCGCGACCGCCGCCTCGAGGGTTTCAAGTTCAAGCGGCAAGAATGGGTCGGCCCATTCATAGCCGACTTCCTTTGCTGGGAAGCCAGGCTGATTGTCGAAGTAGACGGCTCGCAGCATGGCGATGCGTCCCGATATGATGAGGATCGGGACATATATCTGGCGAAGGAAGGTTTCCGCGTGCTCCGTTTCTGGAACAATGAGGTGATGCACGACCTGGACGCCGTGCTGAATTCCGTGCGGGCCCACCTGCTGAACCGCGTGCCCTCACCCTCCCACGCGGCTGCGCCGCGCGGGCCCCTCCCTCTCCCTCGGGGAGAGGGAATGGAGGAGGAAGCGTGAGCGTCAACAGCTTCGGCCGGGTTTTCCGCTTCTCGACCTGGGGCGAAAGCCACGGGCCGGCGATCGGCGCACTGATCGACGGCTGCCCGCCGGGCCTTGGCCTCAGCGAGGCCGACATCCAACCCTGGCTCGACCGCCGCCGTCCGGGCGCCTCCGCCATGGTCTCGCAGCGCAAGGAGCCGGACCAGGTCCAAATCCTCTCCGGTATCTTCGAAGGCCGAACCACCGGAACGCCGATCAGCCTGCTCATCGACAATGTCGATGCTCGGCCCAAAGATTATGGCGACCGGCCACCCTACCGGCCCGGGCATGCCGATTACGCCTACGAAGCCAAATATGGGATCGCCGACTGGCGCGGCGGCGGCCGAAGCTCGGCGCGCGAGACCGCGGCCCGGGTCGCGGCGGGTGCCGTCGCCCGGCTCGTCATCCCCGAGGTCGAGATCAAGGCATATCTGGTTGAGCTTGGCGGCGATCCGGTCGATCGCGGCCGCTCCGACCCGGCGTCCGCCCCGTCCAACCCGCTTTGCTGTCCCGATCCGGAGGCCGCCGTCCGCTGGCAGAAGCTGATCGAGCAGGCGCGAGAGGAAGGCAGCTCGCTCGGTGCGGTCGTCGAATGCGTCGCCACCGGAGTCCCGGCCGGCTGGGGCGCGCCCGTCTATGCCAAGCTGGACTCCGATCTCGCCGCCGCTTTGATGTCGATCAACGCGGTCAAGGGCGTCGAGATCGGCGACGGCTTCGCCGCTGCCCGCCTTCGAGGCGAGGAGAATGCCGATCCGATGCGGCCCGGTCCGGACGGCGCGCCGCTGTTCCTCTCCAACCATGGCGGCGGAGTCGCCGGCGGAATCTCGACCGGGCAGCCGATCGTCGTTCGCGCCGCCTTCAAGCCGACCTCCTCCATCTCCAGGCCTGTCGAGACGATCGGCCGCGACGGCGAAGCGGCGACGGCCGAGACCAAGGGCCGGCACGATCCCTGCGTCGCGATCCGCGGCGCTCCGGTCGTCGAGGCGATGCTGGCTTTGGTCCTGGCCGACCATAAATTGCTTCACCGCGCCCAGTGCGGCTGAGCGGGGAGGGTGACTGGACGGAGCATCCGGGTCTTCGGCCATGTCCAGGGCGTCTTCTACCGCGCCTGGACCCTCCAGCAGGCGCAATTGCTCGGACTCAAAGGCTGGGTCCGAAACCGCCGCGACGGCAGCGTCGAGATCGAGGCCTGGGGCGATCCCGCGGCGATTGCCGCCCTGATCGAGAAATGTCGTCAGGGCCCCTCCCAGGCCCGGGTCGAGCGGATCACCGACGATGAGATCGAAGGCGAGCCGCCCCCCGGCTTCCGCGCCGCCTCTACGATCTAAGCCTTTTAAACGAGCTGGAGCATCGTGCGGAAAAGTGGGAACCGGTTTTCCGCTTAAACGATGCGGCAACAAGGATTTAGAGCAGGCGGCGCGATTCAGAAATCGCGTCGGATGCTCTAG
>Ga0193706_1000684_pt1 | contig 17763 bp, 18 predicted proteins | sample U3c1metaG_FD_160130 | JGI IMG/M metagenome (GOLD analysis project Ga0193706, IMG submission 160130) | Soil microbial communities from a riparian zone of the East river system, Colorado, United States - U3c1 | ecosystem: Environmental > Terrestrial > Soil > Riparian zone | place: USA: East River... | reverse complement strand
ACGGGGCAACGGCCGAAGCCGCGCGTCAGGCCGTCGAGGCCGGGCTCTTCACCGTGGCGTCGGTCGAGACCAAGCCGCTCACCCGAAATCCGCCGCCGCCCTTCACCACCTCGACCCTGCAGCAGGAAGCGGCGCGAAAGCTCGGATTTGCCGCCAGCCACACGATGCGGGTCGCGCAGGGCCTCTACGAGGACGGCACGATCACCTACATGCGGACCGACGGAGTCGACATGGCGCCCGAGGCGATCTCCGCCGCGCGCCGCGCAGTCGTCGATCGCTACGATTCCGCCTACGTCCCGGAAAAGCCGCGCGCTTATCAGACCAAGCAGAAGAACGCCCAGGAAGCGCACGAGGCGATCCGCCCGACGGATTTCGGCCGCTCCAGCGCCGGCTCGGGCGATCATGGGCGGCTCTACGAGCTGATCTGGAAGCGCGCCCTGGCCAGCCAGATGGCCTCGGCCCGGCTCGAGCGGACCACGGTCGAGCTGACCGACGGGACCGGTACGACCGGCCTTCGCGCGACGGGCCAGGTCGTTCTCTTCCCCGGTTATCTCGCTCTGTACGAGGAAGGCCGGGACGACAGCGAGGATGAGGAGTCCAAGCGGCTTCCGCGGCTTCGCGAGGGCGATTCGCCGGCCAAGAAAAAGGTCCTGGCCGAGCAGCATTTCACCCAGCCGCCGCCGCGTTATTCGGAGGCGAGCCTGGTCAAGAAGATGGAGGAGCTCGGAATCGGCCGTCCCTCCACCTACGCGGCGACCCTTCAGACCCTGAAGGACCGGGATTACGTCCGGCTCGAAAAGAATCGCTTCATCCCCGAGGAGAGCGGGCGGCTTCTGACCGCCTTCCTCGAGCGCTTCTTCGAACGCTACGTCTCATACGATTTCACCGCCGGGCTCGAGGACAGCCTCGACGAGATTTCGGGCGGCCGCGCTCAATGGCAAAAGGTGCTCGAAGCCTTCTGGCGCGATTTCAAGCCGAAGACGGCCGAGGTGATGGAGCAGAAGCCGTCGGAGATCACCGCCGCGCTCGACGATTTCCTCGCGCCCTGGCTCTTTCCGCAAAAGGAGGACGGAAGCGATCCTCGCATCTGCCCGGCCTGCGGCGAGGGCAGGCTCGGGCTTCGCGGCGGACGCTTCGGCGCTTTCGTTGCCTGCTCCAATTATCCCGACTGCAAGTTCACCCGCCGCTTCGGCCAGGGCGGCGAGGAGGGTGGCGCCGATTCGGGCCCACAGAACCTCGGCGCCGATCCGGAAAGCGGGGGGGAGATCAGCCTCAGGACCGGCCGCTTCGGCGCCTATGTCCAGCTCGGCGACGGCAAGGAGGCGAAGCGCGCCTCGATCCCGCGCGACGTGCCGCAGGCCGACGTCGATCTCGGCTGGGCGCTGAAATTGCTGTCTCTGCCGAGGACGGTCGGAGCGCATCCGGAAAGCGGCAAGCCGATCACGGCGTCGATCGGCCGTTACGGGCCCTATCTCGCCCATGACGGCAAATATGCGAAGCTCGCCTCGACCGCCGAGGTGTTCGAGACCGGCATGAACGCCGCGGTCGCGAAGCTCGCCGATTCCGCCAAGGGCGCGGCCGGCGGTCGCGGGTCGCGCGAGCCGCTGCGGGTCATGGGCGCGCACCCGCGCACCGAGGTGGAGATAAAGCTGATGGAAGGCCGCTTCGGCCCCTACGTCACCGACGGTACGACCAATGCGACCCTGCCCAAGTCGCTTCAGCCCGAGGATCTGACGCTGCAGGAAGCGGCGCAATTGATCGACGAGCGCGCCGCCAAGGGTCCGCCGGCGCGCAAGGGCAGGGGACGCAAGCCCGCGGCGAAGAAGGCGCCGGCGCGAAAGAAGGCGCCAGCGAAGAAAAGCTGATGCTCGGCGCCTGGACGATCGGCCGCGCGAGCGGGATCGGCGCGAGCGCCGGCCTGCTCGCGATTCTCGTCTGGGCCCTCCACCGGGCTTATGATGTCATGGCCTGGCCGCTCGCTTTTCTAGCCTCGGTCTGCGGGCTGTGCGGAGTCTCGGTCCTTGTCATCACCGCTCTGGATCTCGCCTTCCATCGGCGAAGGGGAGAGCGCGTGTTTCCGCTCCGCATTTTCGATGTCGTGCTCGGATCGGCGCTCGTCCTGTTCTGCCTCGTCCTGCTCGACGATCTGCGCGGCCAGCTGCCGCCAACATGGTGAACGCGTTTTAACCCTGACTCTCCGGCAAATCTTTACTCTGTTTCGATAATTCCGGTTTCGTGCAGGGCGGAAAACTCATCATAAGTCGTGGATTGCAGGCGGTGCCGGAAGCGGCTCCGCAGCCGGTCGAGCGCGAGGCGCAGCCGCGTTCCGAGCTCCGCGCGGTTCCGCCGTCGCGGCCGGTAGAGCGCCCCGTCGCACTCGAGCGGGCACCGTCCGCGCCGATATCGATCGCCGACTATCAGCTCGTCCGCGAGCGGCTCGATGCGCTGGAGCGTCTCAGCCTGCTCCGCGACATCGGCGTCCTGTCTCCCGAGGAGTTCGCCGCGGAAAAGGCTCTGGTGCTCCGGCTTCCGGCCGAAGAGCTGCTGCTCGACTCCGAGAGCATGCTTCCGCGGCGCGGGCCGTCCTTGCTGGGGCGCCTGTTCGGTTGGAAGATGCTTCTCGCCGGAGCAGTCATCGGCCTCGGCCTTTCGGCCTACACCGCGCCGCAGGATCTGATGAAGCTCGCCGACAGCGCCTCGCGCCTGATCGGCTGACGTTCCGCCTTCAGGCCATCATCAGCTGATCGTCGCCGCGCTCGGCGAGGAAGCCGACCAGTCCGCCCGTCTCGACTCCCTTCGGGAGACCTTCCGCCGACAGGCCGCACAGGGCGAGGCCCGTCTGGCAGGCCGTGACCGAGACCCCCAATTCAAGGCTCTCGGTCAGCAATTCGCCCAGGCTCGGCTGCCCCTCGCCGGAGGCATGGTCGTCCAGCCCGGAAAGCAGTCCAGCCGCTTCCGCCTGAAGAAAGATTCGGGCCGGCCGCTCGAGCGCCGTCCAGGCAGCGGCCATGGACAAGGCGGCGTGGAGTCGCGCCGGGTCGGCTCCGGCGACGACGATGCTCAGGCCCTGCATGACAAGCAGCCTGGATCCTTGGGCAAGTTCAATGTCCGGAAGCGCAGCGACAGCGCGTCGGCGATCAGAAGCTTGCCCGTGCTCTCCTCTCCGAATGGGACAATGCAGCGAATCGCCTCGATCGCCGCCAGGCTGCCCATGACTCCCGCCATCGCGCCGAGCACGCCCTGCTCGGCGCAGCTTTGTTCGGCCCGGCCGGGATCGGCGCCGACCAGGCAGCGATAGCAGGGCTTGTCCTCCTCCCAGCCGCGATAAACCGCGAGCTGGCCCTCGAACTGCGCGACCGCGGCCGAGACGAGCGGGATTCGCAGCGCCAAGGCAGCATCGGCGCAGGCCAGCCGGGTGGCGAAATTGTCCGAACCGTCGACGATCGCGTCAACGCCCTGGAGCAGCCTCTTCGCGTTCGAAGACTCCAGCCGCTCCGCGTGCCCGACCAGCCGTACCTCCGGGTTGATCCCGGCCACCGCCTGCGCGGCCGCCTCGGTCTTTCGCCGGCCGACGCTCGAATCGCCGAACAACAGCTGGCGCTGGAGATTGGAGATCTCGACGGTGTCATCGTCGATCACTCGAAGCGTGCCGACACCGGCCGCGGCGAGATACTGGATGACCGGCGCGCCTATGCCGCCGGCGCCGAGTATGGCCACTTCCGCCTCGAGCAGCCGCCGCTGCCCGTCGCCGCCAATCTCCTTCAGGACGATGTGGCGCGCATAGCGCTCGAGCTGGGAGTCGCTGAGGCTCACTCTTTCATGCCTCGCGGCGAAATGGGCGCGCGATAGCGCTTATGCTCGGTGTGGCGCGCGGCAGGCCGGAGCGGGCTCCGGCGTTCGGATCAGCTATGGGCGAAGCTGACGTCTCCGCGGAACCATCCCTCGTGCATTCCGCCCTTGGGACGATAACCGCCGCGGTCGAGCAGTTTCAGCAAGGCGCCGGCGAGCAGGCCCTCGGCCTTCTCGCAGCCGAACTTTTCGACCACCAGCCGGTCGATCTGGCCGCTGGCATTGACCTGGATGAGGAAGGGCACGGTCATGTCGAGCTTGCCTGCGCGCTGGCCCTCGATCGTGCATTCGCCGTTCTCGAGCATCTCATGGATGGCCGCGACCGTATCCGAGTCGATCGAATCGACCATCTGCCGCATCTCGGGGATGTTGCTCCAGTCGCCAGTCCCGCTTTCGACGGTCGTCGCGGCCAACTGGCTGGCTCCGAACATCAGGGCAGCAGCCGCCAAAATCCTCTTCATACTCACCTCCCGGTCGATCGAAATCCGCCGTCGCCTGGGCCGCGCCGGAAATATCGCTTTGCCCATACCACTTTCGCGCGCCGTCCGCCAAGAATTCCTGCAATCACCGCCGTTTGCGGGTCAACGGCCCGTGGAACCGAAGCCGCCCGCGCCGCGCGCGGTTTCGTCGAGATCCTCCACTTCCTCAAACCGTGCCCGAAGCACCGGTGCCGGTACGAGCTGCGCGATGCGCTCGCCGCGGACGATCTCGAATGGCTCGGTGCCGAGATTGGCGAGGATCACCTTTACCTCGCCGCGATAGTCGCTGTCGACCGTGCCGGGCGTGTTGAGCACCGAAATGCCGTTCTTCAAAGCCAGTCCCGAGCGGGGGCGCACCTGCATCTCGTATCCGTGTGGGATGGCGATGGCGAAACCGGTTGCGACCGCGTGCCGCGCCCCGGGTTCGAGCGTCAGGCTTTCCGCCGCGACCACGTCGAGACCGGCGGCATGGTCCGATCCATAGGCTGGGAGGCGAAGGCCATCGCCATTATCCAGCCGCTTCAACCGGATCTCGATCACATCATCCCCCGATCCATGCTCAAGCCTTCTTTCCGATCTCCGCGGCGATCCTCTCGGCGAGCCGCCGCGCCACCTTGGCCTTGGGCGCTTCCTCCCAGCTCTCGACTCCCTCGGCGGTGACGAGATGGACCGCATTGGCCTCGCCGCCCATTACGTCGCCCGACACGTCGTTGGCCACGATCCAGTCGCAGCCCTTGCGCTCGCGCTTGGCGCGCGCCGTCTCGACCACGTCCTCCGTCTCGGCCGCGAAACCGACCAGGAGGCGCGGCCGCCGCGGATCGGAGGCGAGCCTAGCCAGGATGTCGGGATTGGCCGACCAGGCGAGCGCGGGCGGCCCGTCGGCCTTCTTGAGCTTGGATGGCGCCGCTTCGACGCCCCAGTCCGCAACCGCCGCGACGAGCACCGCCGCTTCGGCCGGCAATGCAGCCCGCACCGCTTGGTCCATCTCCCGTGCCGTCTCGACGTCGACTCGGTCGACGCCGGCAGGCGTCGGGAGGTGGACAGGCCCGGCCACCAGGGTGACTCGCGCGCCCAGCGCCGCCAGCGCCTCGGCGATCGCGAAGCCCTGCTTGCCCGAGGAGCGGTTGGCGATCACCCGCACCGGATCGATCGGCTCATGCGTCGGCCCGGCCGTGACGATGATGTGCTTGCCGGAAAGTGCCTTCTCCCCCGTTCGGGCTGAGCTTGTCGAAGCCCCTTCGTTTCGCTCGAGCTGATGCCTTATGGCGGATAAGAGGTTCGCCGGCTCCGGCAACCGTCCCGGCCCATATTCCCCGCAGGCCATTTCACCTTCGTCCGGCTCGACGATCGTCACGCCGTCGGCTCGCAACCGCTCGACGTTCCGCCGGGTCGCCTCATGCTGCCACATTCGAACGTTCATCGCCGGGGCCGCGAGCACTCGCTTGTCGGTCGCGAGCAGCAGGGTCGTGGCGAGATCGTCGGCGATCCCCGCCGCCATCTTCGCAAGCAGGTCGGCCGTTGCCGGGCAGACCACGACCAGGTCGGCCTCGCGGCTCAGCTGGATATGGCCCATCTCGACCTCGTCCTTGAGGTCCCAAAGGCTGGTATGGACCGGCTGCTCGGATAGGGCCGCCAAAGTCATCGGCGTGACGAAATGCGCTCCGCCTTCGGTCAGCACGCAGCGGACGCCGGCGCCCTCCTTGCGCAACAGCCTGATCAGCTCGCACGCCTTGTAGGCGGCGATCCCGCCGCCGACGATCAGAAGGATGCGTTTGCCCCGCATCCCCTCAACCTAGGAAGAACATGCCCGCCGCGCCAGCGCCGGCCGAAAGCAGGGCCACGAGCAGGTAGCGTCCGTATCGCGGCGGCTTCACGACCAATACGTCCGGAAGCGGCGGATCCGGCGGCGCCGCGCCGGGCGCAGGATAGTAATAGTCGATCCGCCGGATCAGCTCGGGCAAGCGGGCCAGCGTGCGCACGTCGCGGACGATCCGGTCGGCCAGCGCCGCCTCGGGTCCGAGCTCGGAGCGCACCCATTCCCTGAGGAACGGCTCGGACGTTTCCCACATGTTGATCTCGGGATCGAGCGCGTGGGCGACTCCTTCCTCCATCACCATCGTCTTCTGAAGCAGAAGGAGATGCGGCTGCGTCGGCATGTCGAAATCGCGGGTGATCGCGAACAGGCCATCGAGCATCTGGGCGATCGATATGTCCTTGACCGGAAGCCCTCGGATCGGCTCGCCGACGGCGCGCAAAGCCGTCGCGAACTCCTCGACATTGTGGTGGCCCGGCACATATTGCGCCTCGAAATGGATCTCGGCGACGCGCCGGTAATCGCCGACGATCAGCCCGTACAAAATCTCGGCAAGCCACAGCCGCGCCTGCCGGTCGATCCGGCCCATGATCCCGAAGTCGATCGCCGCGAGCCGTCCGTCGGGAAGCGCGAACAGATTGCCCTGGTGAAGATCGGCGTGGAAGAATCCGTCGACCACCGACTGGCGCAGGAAGGCCCGGACCAGAATGGCCGCCAAGGCGGGAAGATCGTGGCCGGCCGCGACCAGAGCCTCGCGGTCGGTCAGCTTGATCCCGTCGATCCATTCGAGTGTCATCACCCGGCGCGCGGTCCGGCTCCAGTCGATCTGCGGAACGAAGAAGCCGCTCTCCGCGACCAGATTCTCTCTCAGCTCGGAAGCGGACGCCGCCTCGCGCCTCAAATCGAGCTCGCGCGCCGTCCATTGCCGGAAATGGGCGATGACCTGGCGGGGGCGAAGCCGCGCCGGCTCTCCGCCCATATTCTCGACCTGGGCGGCCGCCCATTCATAGGTCTCGATCGCTCTTGCGAAATCCTCCTCGATGTTCGGGCGAAGCACCTTGACCGCGACCTGCACGCCCTCGGTGGTGACGGCGCGGTGGACCTGGGCGATCGAGGCTGCGCCAACCGGCTCCGGGTCGACGTTCGAGAAGATGCTCTCGAGCGGCTTTTCCAGCCCCTGCTCGATCGCCAGCCTGATCTGATCGAACGGCGCGGGCGGCAGGCTGTCCTGGAGCATCAGCAGGTCGCGCGCCGCCTCGACTCCGACCAGATCGGGCCGGGTCGCAAGCGCCTGGCCGAACTTGATCGCGGCCGGCCCGATCTCCTGGAAAGCCTCGGCATAGGTCGGAACACGCGGCACCCGCGCTCCGAACCGGAGGATCCGGGCGAGCCGGCGCACCGGCGGCGGTGTATTGCGATCGCGCTCGATGCCGCGCAGGGCGCCGTGCCGCGCGAGCACCCGGCCCCATTTGAGCAGCCGCCAGATATGCGTGATGGATCTGGTCAATTCAGATTTTCCACCCGCTGTGGATGGCGACCAGGCCGCCTAGGATCGGCTCGGCTTTCACCTGGGCGAATCCGGCCTTGCGGATCATGTCCGCGAAAGTCGGCATGTTCGGGAAGCGCCTGATCGATTCGACCAGATAGCGATAGCTTTCCTCGTCCCGCGCCACCGCCTTCCCGATCCTCGGCACGACATGCATCGAATAGCGGTCGTACAGCCCGGCAAAGCCGGGCCATGTCGTCGTCGAGAATTCGAGGCAATAGAAGCGTCCGCCGATGCGAAGGACTCGATGCGCCTCCTCCAGCGCCTTCTGGACGTGGGTGACGTTCCTGATCCCGAAGGCGATCGTGTAAGCGTCGAACGTCTGATCGGCGAAGCTCAGGCCCTCGGCATTCTCGACGGCCCAGACCAGCCTTTCGATCGCCCGGCTCTCTGCGCGCTTGCGGCCGACCTCGAGCATTTCGGGGCTGATGTCGGCGACCGTGACCTGAGCGCCGCTTGCCGCGAGCAGGAATGCGATGTCGCCGGTGCCGCCCGCCATGTCGAGGATCGTCTCGCCTTTGCGCGAACGTACTCGGCGCGCGAACTGCGCTTTCCACAGCCGGTGCATGCCGCCCGACATCAGATCGTTCATGAGATCGTAGCGCGACGCCACGTTGGCGAAGACCTTGCCGACCCGCCGAGTCTTCTCGTCGGGCGGCACGTCCTCGAAGCCGAATGATACCTTGTCCATCGCGCCGGTCTCCTAGAGCATTTTCGGAGCGCGGTAAGCAGTGACGGTGCGGAAAATACGCGCAAATCATGCGCGGACTGGACGGATCGGCCGGGGGCGGACAGGGGAGGGGGATGAACGGTCCGGACCATGCCTGAGCTGCCCGAGGTCGAGACGATCGTCCGCGGCCTCACGCCCGTGCTCGAGGGGCGGCGCCTCGCCAATGTCGAGGCGCGTCGCGCGGATCTGCGCCGGCCCTTTCCGCCCGACCTCCGACAGCGCCTCACCGGCGCCACCGTCACCGCGCTGGGCCGTCGGGCCAAATACGGCCTGATCGAAACCGACCGCGGCGACACTTTGGTTTTCCATCTCGGAATGTCGGGACTTTGGCGCATCGACCCGGCCGAGCTCGGCGCACACGATCATTTCGTCCTGGAGACGGACGAGGGCAGGCGCCTCGTCCTCAACGATGCGCGGCGCTTCGGATCGGTCGATCTCGTGGCCACGGAGAGCCTTGATGAGACCGAGCCGTTCGCCTCCATGGGGCCGGAGCCGCTGGGCCCCGATTTCAGCGGCGCCTGGCTGTCACGGGCGCTCGCCGGCCGAGTCGCGCCGATCAAGGCGATGCTGCTCGATCAGCGCATCGTCGCGGGCCTTGGCAACATCTATGTCTGCGAGGCCCTGCACCTCGCCCGAATCTCGCCGACCCGCGCCGCCGGCGCCGTCTCCCGTCCAAGGCTCGACAGGCTCGCCGAGGCGATCCGAACCGTGCTCGAGGCCGCGATCGAGGCTGGCGGGTCGAGCCTTCGCGACTATGCCCGTCCCGACGGCGAGCTCGGCTATTTCTCGAAGCAGTGGCGGGTCTACGGGCGCGAGGGGAAAGCGTGCGAGTGCGGCGCCACGATTCGCCGCCGCGTCGACTCGGGCCGCTCGACCTTTTACTGCCCGCGCTGCCAGAAGGTTTAGGCGTTTCGCGCCGCGATCGCTGCCTCCGTACCGCTCGCTCACCCGGCCTCCCATCGGCATAGGATCGAGTGGGAGGCCGGGTGGGGGAGCGGGCCGGTGCGGACTCCCAAAACAAGAGCCCCAAGGTTGACCGGAAGGCCGGTCCCGCGTAGAGGGCGCCGCTGAGCGGGTGCGGTCCTTTTGCCGCGCCCTTTTCATTTTATCGATACGAGGCAGAAGATGGCGAATACGCCGCAGGCAAAGAAGAGAATCCGCCGCAACGACCGCCGCGCCGAGATCAACGGCGCGCGAGTCAGCCGAATCCGCACCTTCATCAAGCAGGTCGAGGCCGCTCTGGCGTCCGGCGACAAGGCTCAGGCCGAAGAGGCGATTCGCCGCGTTCAGCCCGAGCTGGCCCGCGGAGTCGCCAAGGGCGTCGTCCACAAGAACACCGCCTCGCGGAAGTTCTCGCGCCTGACGCGCCGGATCGCCGCGCTCGGCTGATCCGCGTTCGGGCCGGCGGACTTCCGGCTCATTTAGGCAGACCGCTTGGGGCGGGGCGGCAACGCCTCGCCCTAAGCCGTTCTAATGGCTTGAGGGCAGGGCCGCCGGCATCTTTTCGGCGGGTTTTTTCGCGCTCGCGGAAGGCTTTGGCGAAAGTCCAGCTTTTCCCGCGATTCGCACATTTCGCTCTCGCAACGAACTCGTCAAAAATGGCGGAAAACCGCGGTTTCGGGCGAAACCCTAGGGAATCCGTGTCAATCCCACATTTTAACAAAAATGAAACTTTCAGGCCTTGATCATCGGGCGAAAGGCTCCTTAAAAGCATTCCCTTCGGCAAGCGAATCTCTTGCCGGACGCACACAGCAATAGCGTATTCCGCATCGGCTCGCCGGGGGGTGTTGCCGTGCCCGGGAGAGTTTTGCGCCAGTTAACGGGCCCGTACGAGGTCCGCATAGGGGGTGCTTGAGTGAGTGGGATAGCGATGACCATGAATGCCGCCGCCGGCTCGGCCGGCCGGGAACGCCTCGTGTCCGCATGGGAGGCGATTCGCGCGGGCCTTCGTCGCGATTGCGGGGCGCGCACGTTCGACGGCTGGCTCCGTCCGATCGCGCTCGGCAATTTCGATTCGGAGCATGCTACCCTTCGGCTCGAGCTTCCGTCCCAGTTCATGGCCGATTGGGTGCAGACCCACTTCGCCGAGCGACTCGCCCTTGCCTGGGGCGCGGCCTGCCCCGAGGTCCGGCATATCCAGGTCTGCGTCGGCGCCAACGCGCCCAAGACCGCGGCGGTGGTCGAGATCCCGGCTCCGCCCGAGGCCGAGGAGCCGAGCAACTCCAGGCAGCCCGGACTCTATTCCGTGGCTCTCGAGCCCCGCTACCGATTCCAGAACTTCGTCGTCGGCAAGGCCAATGAGGTCGCGTTCAACGCCGCCCGCACCCTGGCTGTTGCCGAGAAGGTCGCCTTCAATCCTCTCTTCCTCCACGGCGGCACCGGGCGCGGCAAGACCCATCTGCTTCACGCCATCGGCCACGAATTCCACAATGCGAGGCCGCGCGCGAAGATCATCTACATGTCGGCCGAGAAGTTCATGGTCGAGTTCGTCGCCGCCCTCCGAGCCAACGAGACGATCCAGTTCAAGCAGCAATTGCGCTCCGCCGACCTTCTGATGATCGACGACGTCCAGTTCATCGCCGGCAAGGAATCGACCCAGGAAGAATTCTTCCACACGATGAACGAGATCATCTCGGCCGGGCGCCGGCTGGTGATCAGCTCGGACCGCGCGCCGCAGGACCTGGATGGGATCGAGCCGCGGATTCTCTCGCGCCTGTCCTGGGGCCTGGTCGCGGACATCAACGCCGCCGATCTCGAGCTTCGGCTCAACATCATCATCAAGAAGCTCGAGGCGCTTCCCGACGTGAAGGTGCCCGAGGACGTGGTCATGTTCCTCGCCAAAAGGATCAGCTCGAACGTCCGCGAGCTCGAAGGCGCCCTCAACCGCATCGCCGCTTATGCGATGATGCAGAATCGGGCGATCGACATGGACTTCGTCACCGAGGTCCTCGCCAACATCCTCCGTGCCAACCAGCGCCGGATCTCGATCGACGAGATTCAGGGCAAGGTTTCGGAGCATTACCGGATCCGAAAGGCCGAGATGACCTCGGCGCGCAGGGCCCGCGAGGTCGCCCGCCCGCGCCAGGTGGCGATGTACTTGTCCAAGCAGCTCACGCCGCGCTCGCTCCCGGAGATCGGCCGGCGCTTCGGCGGCCGCGATCACACCACAGTGATCCACGCCGTCCGCCAGATCGAGAAGCTCCGGGCCCAGGACGCCGAGCTCGACGCCGACATCCGGCTGCTGACGAGACAGCTGGAGAGCTAGGCCCTTGCGGAAGGTTCGCTAAAGACAGCCGCCTTCCCAATCACTTCCAGGCCGGGCCCTGAATGTCGAAGCCGGCCGCCTGGAGGCCGTCCAGAACGCCGCCCGGCTCCGCAAGCGAGCGAAGGTTGAGCACCGCGATGGTGATTTGCGGCTCGGCCAGCAGCCGGATCGCTTCCTCGGTCAAAGCCGATCCCGGCTCGGCGATCTCGGCGGTCGGCCAGCAGGCCGAGCTGAGCTTGTCGGACGGCGCCGCGAGAACCTCGGGCACGCGGCGGGCCGCCCAGGCGTCGGACCTTGCCTGGACCGAGGCCGGCCCCGCTTCGGCCATGCCGATCGCGGCGATCAGGCAGGGCAGATGCTCCTCGGGCGCCGATGCGAACAGATCCTTGACCAGGGGCTTCGCCTTCGACCGCTCGATCGGCACGATGGTCAATTTGTACTGCTTCGCCGCGCGGCGGACATGGTCGGCGGCGGTTCGGCCATAATCGATCCCGTGCTTGGCGCGGTCCCTGAGATCGTCGGCGAGGTGCAGCGGGTGCCGGGTCGCATAATCGCCTCGCACGGCGCCATGCGCGCGCAAGGCCTCCAGGCGGCGAATCGCGTCCGGTCCCGCAATGTCGGCGAGGCTCCGGCCCTTGGGCAGGCTTCCCATCGCCTTCCATTTCGCGATCCAGCCGATCAGGGCGAAAGGGGAGGCGGTAAATTCGTGCGACTGGGGAAACATGATCCGGTCGGCCTTTCGGACCGCCTCGGTCAGAGCCTCGGGGTTCCAGTGGGTCGTCTTCGAGACTCCCTCGATCGAGCCCACCAGCACGAGCGTCGTCTGATCGCTTCTCACCGTCCACAAGGGTGCGCCGCTTCTGCGGCCTGTCACGACGATCTCTTCAATCTGCGCCTGGTCGTCTGCCGGATTCTGCGCCGGCGCCGCGGACGCGACCGCGATCGCGGCCAGGCAGGCCGTCCCCAGATATTGCAGCATTCGCCCTCCCCAAATAGTCTGCCCTTGCCTGGCGCGAATTTCGGCCCGACCGATGAACGCGCCTTGAACCTCCCCATCGGGCAGCGACAAGCGCCGGACCGAGGCCCGATCCGGCCATTGCCATCATTCGATCCAGAAGGCAGGATGGGCGCATCAGAACTTACCCGAAGGTCAGACGATGAAACGATTTTTTGGATATATGCTCGCGGCGGCGCTTGTTGCCGGCGGGGTCTCGGCGGTCCAGGCGGCGGATGGTGCGCAGGGTGCGAAGCCGAAGAAGGAGCGCAAGGTTTGCCGCGTCTACGCGAAGACCACCAGCCGGATCGGAAGCGACCGGGTCTGCAAGACCCAGAGCCAGTGGGATGCCGACGCACTCGACGATGCGATCGCGATGGAGAAGTTCAAGAACGAGAATACAGGCCGCCCGCTGGTGACAGGTCCCGGTAGCCAGGCCGGCCGGCGCAACTAGAGCGGGGGGCTCGCCGATCGGGCGAGCGGCTCAGCCCAATGAGAAAGGGAGCCGGTTGCCCGGCTCCCTTTCTCATTCTTCGGATCCTGTCCTAGCGCCGTTCGCGCGGGGGCGGCGGAACGGTGATCCGTACCTGCTCGCCCGAATTGCCGGGGAAGCCGGTGAACATCGCCTCGACCAGGTTCGGCACGAGGTCCGCGATCGGGCCTTGGCCGTGCCTTCGAACACCGACTGGCCGTCGGAAGCCCGGCGGATGTCCATGTCGAGATAGGAGGTGTAGACGGTGTAGGCGTCGACATCGTTATAGCCGAAGCCGAACGGCGAGTACCAGAACGGGTCGTCCCAACCGTAATAGAAGGGCGAGCGGCGACCGTAGCGCGCGTAGAGCGGCCGATACCTGCCCCAGCGGCCGTAACCGCCGAAATAGCCGAACGAGCGGCTGTACGAGCCGGGATAGGTGACGACCTCGGTCCGGCCATTGTCGACCCCGTAATCGAGCTCGACGACCAGAGTGGCGGCCTGAGTCGAGGGCGCCTCGGAATAGCCTTCCTCGATCAGGTGCCGGCGGACCAGCTCCGCATAGCGCGAGAATTCGAGGCCGCCGCGCTCATCGGCGTCGGACGCCTGGATCGCGAAGCTCTGGCCCTGAGGCGCGGGCATCGCCTGGAAGCGCGACACCTGTGCGGGAAAGCCGGTGGCGCACGCGCTTAGCGCCAGCAAGGCTGCCGGAGCGATGAATGCCAGGATTTTTTTGGAAAGGGACATGGGAACGCGGCCTTTCTCGAAGGAAGAGGGCAGTGGGATCTATACAGGAAACCCGCCGCCTTTACAAAGGCCACGCTGAACGAAGGCTGAAGAAAAAGCGCTGGTTTGAACGGCTTAGCGGCTCAGCCCAAGGGCCTCATAGGCCGCTTCGAGCGTCGGCCGCGCCATTTCTGCCGCCCGCCGTGAGCCTTTGGCGAGAATCGAGTCGATCTCGGCAGGGTCGCTTTCGAGCTCATCCAGGCGCGCCTTGACCGGCCGCAACGTCTCCACCGTCAGCTCGGCCAGAGCCGGCTTGAAGGCGCCGAAGCCCTTTCCGGCAAACTCGGCGAGCACGTCCGCCGGCGCCCGGTCCGCGAGGGTTGCATAGATGGCGACCAGATTCTTCGCCTCGGGTCTTCCCTCCAGCCCTTCCAGGCTCTCGGGCAGGGGCTCCGGATCGGTCTTCGCCTTTCGGATCTTCTGGGCGACGAGGTCGCTGTCGTCGGTCAGGTTGATCCGGCTCATGTCCGAGGGATCGGATTTGGACATCTTGGCGGTGCCGTCTCGAAGCGACATGATCCGTGCCGCCGTCGCTCCGATCAACGGCTCGGGCAGGGTGAAGAGCTCGACCTTGTAATCGCTGTTGAACTTGGTGGCGATGTCCCGGATCAGCTCGACATGCTGCTTCTGGTCGTCGCCCACGGGGACGTGGGTGGCATGATAAAGCAGCACGTCGGCGGCCTGGAGGACCGGATAGGCGTATAGGCCGACGCTCGATCCTTCCCTGTTCTTGCCGCTCTTCTCCTTGAACTGGGTCATCCGGTTGAGCCAGCCGATCCGAGCGGTGCAATTCAGGATCCAGGCCATTTCGGCATGGGCGGGAATCCGGGCCTGGTCGAAGAGGATGGAGCGTTCCGGATCGATCCCGCAGGCGATCAGGGCCGCGGCCATCGATCGGACGTTGGAGCGAAGCTCGGCCGGGTCGTTGTAAACGGTGATTGCGTGAAGATCGGCGAGGAAGAACAGGCAATCGGCCTCGTCCTGCATTCGCGCCCAGCGCACGATCGCTCCGAGATAATTGCCGAGATGAAGGTTTCCGGTCGGCTGGATCCCCGAGACGACTCGCATCTTTCCCGGCTTCATCAGCCCACCTTCTTCCGCCGAAGCAGGATCAATATGTCGTCCCGGTTCATCGCTCCGATCGTCCACGCGACCGCGAAATACACCAGGATGCCGACGGACACCAAGGCCGTCACCGCGACGAGCCGCCCGCCGACCGATCCGGAGAACCAGCCGGTCAGAAGCGCGCGCATGCCCCACAAGGCGGCGCCCATCGCAAGCCCGGCGACGAGCTGCCGGACGATCCGGCCCCAAAGCGCCGGCTCGATCCGGAAATGACCGCGCCTGTACAATATCCCGTAAAGCATCAGCGCGTTGAGCCATGAGCAGGCGGAGATTGCGATCGCCAGGCCGTAGATCTGGAGGAAGGGAATGAGCGCGAAGTTCAGCCCGATATTGGCGATCAGGACCAGGCCGGCCGTCTTGACCGGCGTCCTGGTGTCCTTGCGCCCATAGAAGCCCGGCAGAAGCACCTTGACCAGCACATAGGCGGGGAGCCCGGTAACCAGGATTGCGAGCACGTTTCCGGTCACCCGCGCGTCCTCCGGCGTGAACCGGCCGCCCTGGAAGAAAGCGGTGACCAGCGGCGTCGCGACCACCGCAAGCGCGAGCGCGGCCGGCAGGGTCAGGAGCATCGAAAGGTCGACCGCCTGGCTCTGGACCGAAGCCGCCTCCTTGCCTTCCCCTTTGTCGATATGCTTGCTCACGGTCGGCAGGATCGCGGTTCCGAGCGCGGTTCCGATCACCGAGAGCGGGAGCTGGTTCAGCCGGTCGGCATAATTCATGTGCGAGATCGAGCCCTCGGCCAGCTTGGTGAGGAAGTACGTGTCGATGAACTGGCTGATCTGATAGACCCCGGCGCCCAGGGTGGCCGGGATAACGACGACCAGGAACTGCTTCACGCCCGGAGTCATTTGCGGCCGCCCGAGCCTCATCGAGACTCCCGCGCGCCGGGCCGCGGCCCAGAGCAGGACGAGCTGCAGGACCCCGCCGACCGTCACTCCGATCGACAGCGCATAAGCGGTCACCGTTCCCCCCTGAGGGAAGAGAAGCATCGCGCCGAGCATCGACATGTTGAGAAGGGTCGGGGCGAAAGCGGCCGCGGTGAAGCGCGACATGGAATTGAGTACGCCGGCGAACAGGGAGACCAGGCTGATCAGCATCAGATAGGGGAATGTGATCCTGGTCAAAGTCACCGACAGCTCGAACTTGACCGGATTGGCCCAGAAATCCGAGGCGATCGCGTAGACGAAGAGCGGCATGACCGCTTCGAACACGAACGTGAACAGGATCAGGGCCGGAAGGAATACCGCGAGCACTTCCCGCGAGAATTGCTCGGCATCCTGGATCCCGCCCTCGCCATGGAGGCGCTGGCTGAACAAGGGCACGAATCCTGCCGAGAAGGCGCCCTCGCCGAACAGCCTCCGGAACGTGTTGGGCAGCCGGAAGGCGAGCAGGAAGGCCTCGGCCTGCATGCTCGCGCCCATCACCCGGCTCATCAGCATGTCGCGCGCGAACCCGAACACTCGGCTGACCATGGTCAGGCCGCCGATCGTGCCCGTCGCCTTCCAGAGATTCATGGCCGGCCCCCGCCGCCGCGGGCGATTAAGCTTCGCCCGCCGTCTCGCCCGCGGTTCCGCCGGTCGCTTCGGCGACCTGGGCCGCGGCCTGCTGCATGTAGAGCGCTCCGAAATCGATCGGCTCGAGCATCAGCGGCGGGAAGGCGCCGTTCTGGACCGACTGGGCGACGATCTGCCGGGCGAACGGGAAAAGGATGCGCGGCGCCTCCGCGAGCAGGAACGGATGGAGCTGCTCCTCCGGAACGTTCCGGACCGCGAACAGGCCGGCATACAGCAATTCGCACTTGAACGCGGTCTGCTCGCCCGAGGTGGCGGTGACGTCGATCTGAAGCGACACCTCGAAAATCTCGTCGCCGAGCTTCTGGGTGGAGATGTTGAACTGGACGTCGATGCGCGGCTGGCCCTCCCATTGATAGACGGCCGGCGAATTGGGATTCTCGAACGAGAGATCCTTCACATATTGCGAGATGACGCCAGCCTGCGGCTGGGTGTCGCCGCCATTGACCTGCTGCTCGACCGCGCCTTCCGCGCCTTCTTCCTCGGCCATGTCCGAACCCTTCGAATTGAAATGGAAAATGTCGCCGGCCGCTGTGCGGCCAATCCGGAGGCGCGGGTAGCAGGGGCGGTGACGGGGCGCAACAATTAGGGTCCGGACCCTGGGGGTTGGCTATTTGAATCCTGGGCCCGCCGGGCCTATGTAGGGTCTTCCTGATTTGATGGAGCTTTTTGCGTGAGCGTGGAGATCGTGTTGCTGGCCATGGTGGCGCTGTTCGTGGGGCTGAGGCTCTACTCGGTGCTCGGCCGCCGCACCGGCCATGAGCAGCAGCCAATCCTTCGCCCCGCCGAGACTCCGGCCCAGGCCGAGTCTGCCCCCCCTCTGGCCGACGCTCCGGCGGAGCGGCCGGAGGCTTCGGGCATGGTCTATGAGGACGATGCCGCGGCCGGGATCCGGGCTATCGTCTCCGCCGACCCGAGCTTCGACGTGGCCCGATTCCTCGAAGGCGCGCAGGCCGCCTACCGGATGGTGCTCGAGGCATTCTGGAACGGCGACCGCGAAGAGCTTCGCCATTTGACCGGCGACCAGGTGCTCGCAAGCTTCGAGGCCGCGATCGACGCCCGCGAAGCCGCCGGCCACCGCTTCGAGAACCGCCTCGTTCGCATCGAGCGCGCGATCATCCAGGAAGCAGCGC
>Ga0193706_1000683_pt1 | contig 17805 bp, 13 predicted proteins | sample U3c1metaG_FD_160130 | JGI IMG/M metagenome (GOLD analysis project Ga0193706, IMG submission 160130) | Soil microbial communities from a riparian zone of the East river system, Colorado, United States - U3c1 | ecosystem: Environmental > Terrestrial > Soil > Riparian zone | place: USA: East River... | reverse complement strand
CGGGCCTCGGCGCCATGATCTGGTACGTCGCCGCGCGGCGCGACAGCGAATCCGATCCGCCAATCGCGCCGCGCGATCCCCTGGCGGGACTCCAGCTCACGCCCTCGATGCGCGCCGTCGGACTGTACGTCGGCATCGTGGTCGCGCTGTTCGTCGTGCAGGTGATCTTCGGCGCGCTGGTCGCGCACTACACCGTCGAAGGCCAGAGCTTCTTCGGCTGGCGCATCGGCGAGTGGATTCCCTACTCGATCGCGCGCACCTGGCACATCCAGGCCGGCGTGTTCTGGATCGCCACCGCCTTCCTCGCCACCGGCCTGTTCGTCGCGCCGCTGATCGGCGGCCGCGAGCCCAAGGGTCAGAAACTCGGCGTGCACCTCTTGCTCGGAGCCCTGGTGGTCGTCGTCGCCGGCTCGATGGCCGGCGAATGGTTCTCGTGCATGCGCGTGCTGCGCGGCGACGCGTCCTTCTGGTTCGGGCACCAGGGCTACGAGTACGTCGACCTGGGCCGCGTGTGGCAGATCGCCTTGTTCGGCGGCCTGATCGGCTGGCTCTTCCTGATGCTGCGCGCGCTGATGCCCGCCCTGCGGCCCGGCGCGAAGCAGCGCAGCCTGATCGGCCTGTTCAGCGCCTCGGTGATCGCGATCGGACTGTTCTACGGCGCAGGTTTCTTCTACGGCGCGCGCTCGCACCTCTCGGTCGCCGAATACTGGCGCTGGTGGGTCGTGCACCTGTGGGTCGAGGGCTTCTTCGAGGTCTTCGCCACCGGCGTACTGTCCTTCCTCTTCGTCCAGCTCGGCCTCGTGCGCGTGCAGAGCGCGACGCGAGCCTTCCTGGCCACGACTTCGGTGTTCCTGATCGGCGGGATTCCGGGCACTTTCCACCACCTGTACTTCAGCGGCACGCCGGTCTCGATCACTGCCCTGGGCGCGGCCTTCAGTGCGCTCGAAGTCGTGCCTCTGGTGCTGATCGGCTACGAGGCGGTGCACACCTGGCGCATGCGTCAACGCGCCGCCTGGATGACGCGCTACAACTGGGCGATCACCTTCTTCGTCGGCGTCGCCTTCTGGAACCTGGTCGGAGCGGGCGTGTTCGGCTTCCTGATCAACCCGCCGATCGCCCTCTACTACATGCAAGGCCTCAACACGACGCCCGTGCACGCGCACACCGCGCTGTTCGGGGTCTACGGACTGCTGTCGCTCGGCCTGATGCTCGTGATCGCGCGCCAGCTGACCGGCGACCGCATCTGGAACGAGAAGTGGCTGCGCGTGTCCTTCTGGGCGATGAACGGCGGCCTTGCCGCGATGGTCCTGCTCAGCCTGCTGCCCGTCGGCATCGCGCAAACCATCGCCTGCGTCGAACGCGGCCTGTGGTACGCGCGCAGCGCCGAATTCCTGCAGACACCTCTGCTCGAGAACCTGCGCTGGATGCGCATGATCGGCGACAGCGTCTTCCTCGTCGGAGTCGGCAGCTTCGCCTGGTTCATGCTCGGCCTGCGCACCGGCTGGTCGCTCCGCAAGGAAGCGCCCGTCGCCCCCCTCGCGCCGAATCCGAAACCGCGCGAAGCCGAGCTCGTCGGCGCCGGCACGCGATAATCATCCCGGTACCCGGTATTCTACCGCCATCTATTACATTCGAATGTAATAGATGGCGGTAGAATACCGGGTACTGCTACGGACAGATGGAGTACTGCAGGCCGTCCGTCAGCGTGGAATTGTTCGGGGCGGGGAAGCCGTTGTCGCGGCCGAAGAACTGGCAATCGACGATTGTCCCAGCGACGCTCAGCGCGGGGAGAGGTGTGCCGCCGAGCGCGCCTTGCGCGAAGGCGTTCATGTCGATCGAGTAGACGCCCGAGCAATCGGCGCCGGACTGCGATCCGCCGGACTGCAGCGCGGGTGTGCGCCGAATCGGCGCTTGCAGGCAGAGGAATCCGCCTTGGAAAGGCGTTGAGGCCTGGCCGTTCACTCCGTAGAGCAACAGTCCCGGCTTGTTGTTGCGCACGTTCGCGCCCCGGACCACGAATCCTGATCCTACACTCGCGCTGGGAGTCCCGCTCGAGCCGATAGCGGGCAGGCAGCCCAATGAATTTGCCTTCGCCGTGCAGTAGATCACCGGCGGAGCTCCGCACTCGAAGCGCGCGGCCGTGCGATGTCCGTTGGCCGACACTCCGACATACCGCATGCTGCTCGGCAGCACAGGCAGATCGCACTGACCGTACTGGTTGTAGCCCCACCCGACGATCGAGCCATCGCTGCGCAGCGCCGCAGAGTGCAACTGGCCGGCAGCAACATCGACGTAGCTCAATCCGATCGGCAAGGCGGGCACGTTGCACTGTCCATTGCCGTTGCCGCCCCAGGCAAGAATCGAACCGTCGCTGACTCGGCCCAGGCTGTGCGTCCCGCCGGCCGAGATCTCGACGTAGGTCAGACCCGCGGGAAGCAGCGGCGCATTGCACTGGCCAGCTCCGTTTTGGCCCCAGCCGACGATCGAACCATCGCTGAGCAGCACGAGGCTGAACGTCCTTCCCGCCGACAATTGAACGACGCTCGATCCTGGCGGCAGCGCAGGCACGATCGTCTGCCCGTAGGTATTGCTACCCCAGGCGATGATCGAACCATCGCTGCGCCGCGCGAGGTTGTGATCGCCTCCCGCGGACAATTCGACGTAGGTCAATCCTGCCGGGAGCGCTGGCACGGTGGCCTGGCCCGCGAAGTTGTAACCCCAGGCGTTGACGAGGCCATCGTTGCGCAGGCCGAGACTGTGTCGCTCGCCTGCGGACAGCGCGACGAAGCTCGTACCCGGAAAGAGATTGGGCACGTTGCACTGGTGGAAGCTGTTCTCTCCCCACGCCTCGACGACAGCGTCGCTGCGTGGCGCAAGCGTGTGGTAGGCACCTAGAGCAGGCTGGAGGTATTGCACGCCGGCGGGAAGCGCCGGCGCGTTGCATTCGTCGGCGTCGTTGCCGCCCCAGGTCACGAACTTGCCGTCGGTGCGCAGCGCGATGTTGTGCTCGAAGTTCGCCGCCACGGCGATGAAGCTCTGACCCGCCGGCAAGGCCGGCACGTTGCATTGCGCGGCGCCGTTCTCACCGAAGGCCACGACTGAACCGTCGCTGCGGCGCGCGACGGTGTGCAGGCGGCCGCCGACGAGCTCGACGTAGCTCAATCCGGGCGACAGCGGCGGAAAATTGCATTGCAGGTAGCTGTTGTCTCCCCAGGCCATGACCTGGCCATCGCTGCGGCGCGCCAGCGAGTGCAGACCTCCCGCGGCGATCGAGACGAAGCTGACCCCCACGGGAAGGGACGGCACGTTGCACTGCCCATGGTTGTTGGAGCCCCAGGCCAGGACGGAGCCGTCGCTGCGACGCGCCAAGGTGAATTCCATGCCTGCGACCGCTTCGACATAGCTCAGGCCCGGCGGAAGCGCCGGCACATTGCATTGCCCAAGTCCGTTGCGACCGAAGGCGATCAGCGCGCCGTCGCTGCGCAGCGCCAACGTGTGGAACCAGCCAGCGGCCACATCCGTGTAGGTCAAGCCCGGCGGCAGAGCGGGCACGTCGCACTCTCCGAATTGATTGTCACCCCAGCACAGGATGGTTCCATCGCTGACACGCGCGACGCTGTGCTGCCAGCCGGCCTCCACGTCGATGAAGCTCAAGCCCGGAGGGGGAGCGGGGACGCTGCATTGGCCGTAGCCGTTGTCTCCGAAGGCGGCGATCGTGCCGTTGCCGCGCAGCGCGATGCTGTGGGTCATGCCCGCCGCGACATCGACGAAGCTCTCGTCGTTCAGGGCGCTGTTGAACGTCCGCTGTCCGACACCGACGATTCCGCCCTGAGCGATGGCCGGCGTCGAGGCGCTGATCGATGCGAGGGTGGCGACGACCACGGCCGGCGCCCATCGCACGATCGCGGATTGCACGGCGAATTTCGGGCCAGAGCTTCTCGACACGAGCTTGGATCGGATGGATTTCATGCTTGGCCCCCTCGAGCCATGGAGTAGCGGCGGCTGGATGGTGAGAACAGGATCGGTGCGCTCGTGGCTAGTATGACCGTTGCTGCATTCTCGGTAACTTGCTGGGAAGTAATCGCCCCCGTGCAAACTCGAGAGTTGGCAATATGCAGAATCGCAAGTGCTCCGCTCGGGCGAACTTCGGGCCTCGGCACAAATCTGGATTCCCCGCCTTGTTTCCCTTGGCGCCAGAGCCAAGAACACATATCCGCGCATGATTCTCGCCGCCGCAGATGGCTTCGAGCGAGGACCTCGCTCGAGGACTGAATGACGGCACTCGGTTTGCTATTTTCAACCCATGGCCAAGCAGATGATTCGCTCCAATTCTCGTTCCGCAGCCTTCGCACTGGAGTCGTCCCACGCCGGCAAGGCCCAGCGCGGGCGAACGACCGTCGAGGAAACACCCCTGACCGTCCTCGCCCACGGCCTCGAGCTCGACCGGGACATCGACTCCTACGTCCGCGAAAGGCTCAGCTCGAAGCTGGGCAAGTTCGCGACGCACATGGAGCGCGTCAGCGTGCGCTTCAGCGACCTCAACGGCCCCAAGGGCGGCGTCGATACGGAGTGCCGCGTCCAGGTCTCGCTTCACCCGGTGCCGATCGTCGTGGTCAGCGCGCGCGGCACGGATCCGCGTCGCGCCTTCGACAGCGTGGCGAATCTCGTCGTGCGCACCGTGAAGCGTTCGCTCGAGCGCGCGGGCTTCTCGGAAGGCAGCGCGAAACGCGCGAGCAAGAAAACTCGCGCGACACCGAAGACCGCGGAGTCGCCGGCCGCGAGCGAGAACGGGCGAGTGGCTCGCGCCGCCGAGCTCCGCACGGGCGAGCGGAACAAACGCAAGAAGACGTCGAAGGCCGCGGTGGCTCTCGAGGATTCGACGACAGGCAAGCCCTCGCGCAAGTCGACTCGCAAGGGCGCGAATCGTTTGAGGAGCGGTCAGAATCTCGAGCGCAAGGCGCGCGATCTCGTCGGCGAGCCCCAGGCGCGCGCGGCGGCCGCGGGCGTGCGCCGGAAGTAGCGAGTCGCTGGCGCGACTTCAGCGCAATTGGGACGGGCTCGTCACGACGCACGTCCTCCAGTTCTCCGTGAGCCCTTTGGCGGGGCATTTTCCTCGCAGTGGCTTCTGACAGTTCAGCGCCACTCCGCCACCAGTTTCGCCGCTCAGTCGAGCATCACCGAGCGCTAGTCGCCGCGAGCGCGTCACGCAGCGCGCGCGGATAATCCATGCCCTCGGCCGAGAAGAGCTGCTTCACCGGCATCTGGCCAAGCAGACGGCCGTCCGACGCGATCAGCTGCGTGTCGACCGGGTAGGCGTAGCGCTCGGCAAGTCCCGCCGCGAGAACGCGGAGCTCCTCCGGCGCACTGGAGTCCTTCGCGATCCGCTTGACGTCGCGCGCGAGGATCCAGACGCACTCGAACGACGCCAGCAGGCGGATGGTTTCGGGATCGGAGAGCGGACCCGCTCTCAAAGTTTTCCCAGAGCCTCAACAGGATTCGTCGTCGAGCGTCCCGAAGAGTTGCACGACGTGCAGCGGCCGCTTCGTCGCGCGCGCGCGCTCCCATGCCTCCGAGAGCGGCTTCCATTCGATGCTCGCGAAGGGATAGAACGATCGCGCGAGGCGAGCCCGCGCCGCGGCGAGCTTGGTCGCGGGCAACTCCGGAGGCGCAGCTCGAGTCTCGAGCGCGAGTCGAGGGACGTATCCGATGTCCGCGCGGCCGGTCCGATCCCCCCCGCGATTCTCATCCATCACATTGATGTCCACATTGGTGTCGCGGTCCGGCACGGAGAGCGAGAACGAGACCACGCGCTTCGCAGTGGGATCGACGACCAGCCGCGCCTCGAATTGAGCGGGCGTGAACAGCACTCGATCCGGCGCCAACTCGAACTCGGCGTGCACTCGCAGCAGCACGTCGAGCGTGGAATCCGCGCGCAGCAGCGTCGCAAAGCAGCCCATCGGCGCCTGCGGATTCACCACCTTGACGGATTCGACGCCCTGGGCGCGCAGTTGTGCGACGTCGAAGTCGCCTCCGCGGGATTGCAGCAGCGTGACCGTCGGCGGAAGTTGTGCCAGCGGGACCTGGTAGACGTAGACATGCAGCTCGCCAGTCGCGCTGGGATGGAGCTGGCGCAAGAACACGAGCAGCGGCTCGACTTCGACGGCCCAGACGGACCCCGGCTCGGTGCCCGCGCGCGGAAGCAGCGGGACGATGTCGCTCCACGTGTAACTTGCCCGCGCGTTCGCCGGCCCTGGATCGAGAATCGACAGGAGCGCTGGCTCGCGCGGTATGCCGTAGGTCGAGCTCACGATCGGACTCCAATCGGCTTCGAGCTCGAAAGTCGAATCTCTCGGCGAAGCGCAGGAGCCCAGGCAAACGAGTAGGCATCCCAGAATCCAACGCTCGCGCAGCATCGACATGGTTCGTTGATGATGGCGGCCGGCGCCCGGAACGGCAATGCGAACCGGACCGATTACCGCGCCGGATAAAGCAGGAACGACCAGCCCACGGGAGATTCGGCCGAGGGCGAGCACACGAGAGTCGTGCGGTGCTTCTCGTCCTCGCCGAAGAGACCGACGCGGAACGGACCGAGCGGCGTGGGCTTCGACGGACTCGCGCGCACGCGCTCGATCGCAGCTTTCCACCAGAATTCGGACGTGCTGACTGGGATCACTTGCACGAACTGGCGGATCGGGAGCTCACCCAACACATAGGCGTCCTTGTCGAGGATCTGGATTCGCTCTCCGACTTCCATATTCCTGTCCGAAGGACCGCGCACGGCAGCCCAATGCGCGAGCAGCAGAGGCGTCGATGGGATCTCCTCGCAGGAAACGAGGAATCCGTGCTGTGGCGCTTGGCCAACTTGTTCCCAGTGATCGCGGGGATACGTCGTGCCTTCCCACACACCGGTGTCGAGCGACATCCTCCACCAGCTTTCCGCAGCGGTCGCATCAAAATCGCCGGGGAACTGTGTGTTCGCGCTGACGAACAAGATCCGCGCCGTATCGTTAACGAACATGTCCATGATTCGCGGGAACGAGGGGGTAAGACAGTCCTCCTTGGTGATCGGCCATGCTTGCTCCGTGAAAACATCAATTCCAACCTTGCCGAGGCTGAGCACGCATTCCTGATAGCCATCCCGGGGCCGCCAACCTCCCAGCGCAATCCGACCCGAGCTGGAGACGAGTCCATGCTCGACTTCGAAGTCGACCACGTGCGATTCGAGCATGCGATCGTCGCGCGCAATCTCGACGAGCGTGTGACCCCTCTCCGACGCAGGTCGCCAGGTCACGGCGTAGGCCGGTGCATGGTCCTGACTTTCCTGCTGCAGCGGAGCGATCGATTCCGTCGCCGAGGAACACACTTTTGGTGAATCGACTTCCGTTGCACGGCACGCGATCAATGCCACGAGAAGGAGCACCGCACCGAGAATCCGGCTGCTCCAGATCCGCCCCGATCGAGTCCTCATAGGCACGAGTATCGCGCAGTCCCGTCGCCTGAACAGGAGGAGGGTGCCAGAACTGACTGAGGAGGACGCTCCTCCCCAAGAGAGCACGCGAAGCAGCGATCGAGCCGCACGAGTCGACAAGCACGCACCATCGACCGTGCCCTCACTTCGAACGCGGCTCCCCCGCTGTCCCTTCGGCCGACAGGAACCGCAGGATCTCCTGCATCACCCGCCCAGCGTTCTCGCTCTCGAACATGAATTGCGCGTGCGCCGATCCATCGAGAACAATGAGCTCCTTGGGCTCCGGAGCCCGCGCGAAATGCGCTTGCAGCCCCGGCAGTCGCGGGCCCGAGCCGCTCGAATCGTCGCGGGTCATGATGTAGAGCTTCGCGGTCTTCAAGTCTTCCGGAGGACCATCCGGTGTCGCGCCGAGCAGGATCAGGCGATCGATCTCTCCCGGCGCAGCCATCGCAGCCTTCGCCGAAGCGCTTCCACCCATGCTGCCGCCGATCACCGACACGCTCTTCGCACCTCTCGTGCGCAGGAACTGAACCCCGCCAAGCACGTCGTGGTGGAGCGGCGCACTGCCGACGTCATCCTGACCCGGCCCCTTCGACTCGCCATAACCGCGGAAGTCGATCGCCAGGACCTGATATCCAGCGTCCACAAGAGCCTGCGCCTGCTCCTTCCAACTCTGCTTGTCGAAGCGGCCGCCGTGCGCGAGCACGACTCCGCGCTCGCCGGATCCGTAGAGATCACCGTAGATCACGCCGTCATCCTGCGTCGGAAAGTGCACGAGCTCGGGCGCGAGGCGAGGGCTGGCCTGCGCCCGGTTATCCACTTCTCCGCTCGGTTGATCACCGGGCGCAGGCCAATCGTTTTCGCTAGCACAATGAGCTCAGCCTACGGCGGCCTTCCGCTTACTCGAAGCGGAAACCGTCTGGCCCTATTCACCGCACATTTTGCGGTGAATGTCGTCGAGCTCGAGGGCTCGGCGCTTCGTGCCCCGCGCTTTGCGCTACTTCGAGAGCAGCGCCCGGTAGGCGGCCCGCGACGCGACGGCGTCCGGACTCTCCGCAAGGTCGAGGATCGCGAGCCACTCGCGCAACGCGTCCTCCAGCATCGGGTCCAGCGGGGCCTTCAAGGTCGATGGCTCGGGCAAGCGTACAGCTCTGCGATGGCCGTTCGCGAAGGCATCGAGCATGAATCGCCGTTCCTTCGCCTCTGATTCCGCCGCAGGATCGGGCCACGAAGGAAACCGACCGTTCTCGATCAGGGAATGTGGCGACTGGCCGTTCTCTTTCAAGATCGATGACCCGTACTCCAGATCCGCGAACATCCACTCGCAGTGTCGGTCGGCCCAGATCGCAACGGTCCACATCGGCCCAACTTCTCCTGCTTTCCATTCTCGAGCGCGCAGCATGGCGCCCTGCTGGGCTACATGCTCGCGGACTTTCGACTCGAACGCGGACAGCGGAGCAGAACGGATGAAGCTCGCGTACTGGGCCTCGGGACCGTCGATGCTCGGAAGGTCAGCGGGCATGACAACTTCCGTCCAATACGTTGCATAGTCGCGACCGTCCACATTGCGAAGAGGCATCCTCCCGCGGCCGGAGTGCGCGATGCAGAACACCGGCGCCCCTCCAGTGAATTCAGCGAGCGACGCGCGGAACTTCGGACCTTCGGCTTCGATCCATGTGAGGTCGTCGAGAAAGAACAGAGCGGTCTCGTTCAACTCCGCGTCGGAGATGTCGCAGGTCCATGTGCCCTCGGCGAGGAAACAGACCTTCGTCATGGCCCCCTCGCCTTTCACGAGCTGAACCAACTCTGCCTCGGCGAAGGTCACTTCCGCCTGGGATCGCCAATCACTGAGGAACGATCGCTTCGCACCAGGAGGACGTGGTCGCTCCTCCGGAGCGCGGGGGATCGCCTGGATCCTCGTCACGCGTCCCGTGGAAATGACGTCCGAACCGCGAACGAGCTCGGACAGCTTGATATCCCCGACCCTGGCAACAACCGAGCTGGCAGCCCGGGTCGGGTGAACGACCGCTGCAATAGCTGCGGCGAGAACCAACACGGTCCACGGAAGGCGCATGATCCTGAGGCTACCCACGCTCGCTCGAGGCGCCTACGGAGAAAAGAGCCGCTCACAAGAGCACGGCGATCGCGTGCGTTCAGTCTGTGAATTCGCGCTCGAGGACCTCCGCGATGAAGGCCAGCGGATCTTCGCCCTTCCACGTTTTGAAGGTGTGATGCTTGAAGTCGTCGGGGCCCCGGGGCTTCACGGAGGCGTCGCGGTACATCAAGTAGGAGTCCTTGCCGTCGTAGTTGAAGTTCAGCTGCCTCTCCCTGGTTCCCGCGACGATCTCCCAGCTGCCGAACGCCAAGTAGTGGAAGCGATGCTCGTAGATCGACAACCGCTTCTTCGCGAGTCGTTCGGCGAGGCTCGCGATCTGCTGGAAATACCTTTTCGAGGACCCGCTATCGTCGATCGGGATGTCTCTGCTATCGCTGCGCATGAATCAGCTGCCCCAGCACGAAACTCCTCTCGCATCCAGTCGTCGAGAGCTACAACGCGAGCAGGCCCGGATTCTCCAGCAGCTTCTTCATGTACACGAGGAAGCGCGCGCCGTCGGCGCCATCGGCCAATCGATGGTCGACGGAGCACGAGAAGTTCATGTACTGGCGAACTTCGATCTTGTCGCCCTGCGGCGTCTCGACGACGCCAGGCTTCTTCATCAATCGGTGCACCCCGAGGATCGCGACGTCCGGGTAATTGATGATCGGCGTGGCCATGATCCCGCCGATATTCCCCGCGTTCGTGATCGAGAACGTCGAGCCCTTCAGGTCATCCGGCTTCACCTTGCCCGAGCGCGTGCGCTCGGCCAGCTCGGCGAGCTCGGACGCGATCTGCAGGATGCTCTTGGCCTGGACTTCCTTGACCACCGGCACGATCAGACCCTGCTCGGTGTCCATCGCGATGCCGAGATTGACGTACGCGTAGCGCACGATCTCCCCCGCCGCCTCGTCGAGGTGGGCGTTGAGCATCGGGAACTTCGCGAGCGCGATCGCGGTCGCCTTCATGATGAAGGGCATGTAGGTCACCTTGATGCCGGTGCCCTCCGCGAACGATTTCGCCTGCTCGCGCAATCTCACGAGGTCGGTGACGTCGACTTCCTCGACGACCGTGAAGTGCGGCGCGGTGAATTTCGAGCGCACCATCGCCTCGGCGATCTTGCGGCGCACGCCGCGGAACGGGACGCGGGATTCGCGCTCGCCGGGGGCGAAGCTCAGAGCCGCGGGTTGAGCGCGCGGGGCGCTCGGAGCGGCGGGGGTCTTTTCGGCGGGAGCCGCGGGCGCGGACTCGCGCGATTTCGCGAGGGCTTCGACGTCGGCGCGGCGCACGACCCCGTTGCGGCCGGTGCCTTGGACTTCGCTCAAGGAGAGGCCGAGCTCGCGCGCGACGCGGCGGGCGCTCGGCACGGCAAGGACGCGACTGTCGTCGGCGCGTGCGCTTGCAGGCTTGGCGGCGGGAGCGGAGCCCACGGAGGCGAGCTCTCGCTCGCGCGCGGGAGCTGCGGTCTTCGCGGCGGCAGCGGCGGGCGTTGCTGCTGCAGGCGCGGCCGCGGTGGCAGGCGCGGCGGCGGCTGGAGCAGCGGCACCAGCCGTCTCGAGCACGAAGAGCACCGAGCCCACGGGGACGACATCGCCGGCTTTCGCGCCGAGCGAGACGATCTTGCCCGCGGCGGGCGCGGGAATCTCGACCGTGGCCTTGTCGGTCATGACCTCGACCACCGACTGATGCTCTTTCACGCTCGCGCCGGCTTCGACGAGCCACTTCACGACCTCGCCCTCGGCCACGCCTTCGCCGATGTCAGGCAATTTGAATTCGATGCGTCCGCTTGCGGAAGGCTTCGAAGCGCCATGGCCCGATCCGTGACTCGCTGCGGGCGCGGGCGCAGTCTTCGCGGGAGCAGGAGCAGGCGCGGGAGCTGCAGCAGCCGCGGGACGCGGATTCGCCGCCGCAGGTGCCGGTTGAGCAGCCGGTGCCGCCTTTGCAGGAGCACCCGCCGCCGGCGCCGAGCTCGCTCCCGTCTCCATCACGAACAAGACCGACCCCACCGGCACGACATCGCCCGGCTTGGCCTTGATCGCCGTGATCTTCCCCGCCGCCGGCGCCGGAATCTCGACCGTCGCCTTGTCCGTCATCACTTCGACGATCGCCTGGTGTTCCTTGACCGTCGCGCCGACGTCCACGAGCCACTTGACGATCTCGCCCTCCGCGACGCCTTCGCCGATGTCGGGCAGTTTGAATTCGAGAGCCATTTCGCGTCCTTGGTGATTAGAACTTGCCCACGTGCTCGATCGCATCGAGAACGCGGCGCGCGTCCGGCATGTAGTGGTGTTCGAGCGTGTTGGGGAACGGCGTGTCGAAGCCGGTGACGCGAGCAACGGGCGCTTCCATGTACTCGATGATGTTCTCGGCGATCATCGCGCTGATCTCGGCGCCGAAGCCGCAGAAGCGCGGGGCTTCGTGCACGACGACCACGCGGCCGGTCTGCTTCGCGGCTTCGAGCACGCCCTCTTCGTCGAGCGGCAGGAGCGTGCGCAGGTCGACGATCAGGCACTCGATGCCCTTCTCGGCAGCCTGCTCGGCGGCCTTCTGGCACACGGGCACCATCGCTCCGTAGCAGAACACCGTGACGTCCTTGCCGGTGCGCACCGTGCGCAGCGTCGACAGCGGCGTGGTGTAGAAACCCTCGGGCACTTCGCCCTTGAGCTGGCGGTAGAGGGCCTTGGGCTCGAGGAAAAGCACCGGGTCGGGATCCTCGATCGAAGCGAGCAGGAGTCCCTTCGCGTCTTCCGGCGTCGAGGGCACCACCACCTTGAGTCCCGGCGTGTGGCAGAAGTAGGCCTCGCCGGATTGCGAGTGGTACAGGCCGCCGCGGATCCCACCGCCGTAGGGCGTGCGGATCACCATCGGCGCGGTGTACTGGCCGCCGGAGCGATAGCGAAGCTTCGCGGCCTCGCTGACGATCTGGTCGAAGGCCGGAAAGATGAAGTCCTGGAACTGGATCTCGGCTACCGGGCGCAGGCCGTTCATCGCCATGCCGATCGCGGTGCCGATGATGCCGTCCTCGGACAGGGGCGTGTCGAAGTTGCGCGCCTTGCCGAATTCCTTGGTCAATCCATCCGAAGCGAGGAACACGCCGCCCTTGGGGCCGACGTCCTCGCCGAAATGGATCACGGTCGGGTCGCGCCGCATGGCGGTCTTCAGCGCGTCGTTGACCGCTTGAACGAGTGTCAGTGTGGGCATGGGGGGATCGACAGAAACTAGAGAGGGAACTTGCCGCCGCCGGCGGACGCGTCGCCCACGCGCGCGGCCAGGTCGAAGGCGGCCTGACCCTGGCGGCGGATGTGCGGGGGAATCTGGGCGTACACGTCGCTGAAGATCGATTCGAGCGTGGGAGGCGGTGTTTTTTCGGCCTCGCTCACTGCGGCGGTGATCTCGGCGATGCACTCTTCGTAGATGGCGGCGCCCTTCTCCGGCGTCCACAGGCCGCGCGAGGCGAGGAAACGCTCGAAGCGCGCGACCGGGTCCTTCTTGGCCCAGCTCTCGACCAACTCCTTGGGCACGTAGCGCGTCGGATCGTCCGAGGTCGAGTGGCCGCCCATGCGGAAAGTCTTCGCCTCGACCAGCGTCGGTCCGCCGCCGGTGCGCGCGCGCTCGACGGCTTCCTTCACGGCCTGGCGCACGGCGAGCAGGTCGTTGCCGTCGACGACCACGCCGGGCATCCCGTAAGCGACGGCCTTGATCGCGTAGCTCTCCGAGCAGGTCTGCTCCTCGCTCGGGCAGGAGATCGCGTAGCCGTTGTTCTGGCACAGGAAGACCACCGGCGCTTTCCACACCGCGGCGAAGTTCATGCCGGAATGGAAGCCCAGGCTCGAGGTGCCGCCGTCGCCGAAGCTGGTCAGGCAGACGTTCTTCTCGCCGCGCAATTTCATCGCATACGCGGCGCCGACGGCTTGCGGGATGTGCGTGCCGATCGGCGAGCTGATCGAGACGAAGTGGATCGGCTTGACGAAGGAGAAGTGCACCGGCATCTGGCGGCCGCGCGCGCTGTCGCGGTCGTTGCCGAACATGTTGTGCATCATTTCCAGCGGCGAAACGCCGTGGTACAGGGCCATTCCGAAGTCGCGGTAGCTCGGGAAGATCCAGTCGGTCTTCTCCAGCGCGCTGGCCGCCCCGACCTGGCAGGCCTCGACGCCCTTGTTGGGGATCGAGAAGCCGATGCGGCCCGAGCGCTGCAGCTTCATGCAGATGTCGTCGAAGGCGCGCACGCTCTGCATCGTGCGGTAGCAGTGCAGGAGCTGCGAGTTGGTCAGGTCGGGCGTGTAGCCGTTGACGCTGCCGTCCTGCGCGATGACTTGGTTAGGTTCGGCGATCGTCATGGGCTCATCCGAGGAGCGTTGCATTCTTGTTGGCCAGGGCGCGCACGGCTTCGCGCCGCTCGCGGATCAATCGCGCGGCGAAGAACTCGCCGGCCTTGTAGCTCGAGCGCACCAGCGGGCCGGAAGCCACGTACTTGAAGCCGAGCGACTCGCCCAGCTTCTGGATCTCGAAGAAGCGCTCCGGACTCACGTATTCGCGCACCGGCGCGTGGTTCGGCGAGGGGCGCAGGTACTGGCCGACCGTCAGGAAATCGACTTGTGCGGCGCGCAGGTCGCGCAGCGAGGTCTCGATCTCTTCCTGGGTCTCGCCCAGGCCGACCATCAGCGAGGACTTCGTGAAGACCTGGGGGTCGATCGCCTTGGCGCCGCGCAGGGTGTCGAGCGAGCGCTCGAAGGAGCAGCGCGGGTCGCGGATGCGCCGTTGCAGGCGCGACACGACCTCGACGTTGTGCGCGAAGACGTCGGGCCTCGCCGCCATCAAGGTCGAAAGGTCGCTGCCCTGATAATCCGGCGTCAGCGTCTCGATCGCCGTCTTGGGCGAGCGCTGGCGGATCTCGCGGATGCACTCGGCGTAGTGGGCCGACCCGCCGTCGGGCAGGTCGTCGCGGTCCACCGAGGTGATCACGACGTAGCTCAAGGCCAGGGCCGCGATGGCCTGGCCGACGTGGGCGGGCTCCAGGGGATCGGGCGGGCCGCCCTGCTTCACGGTCTTGACGGCGCAGAAACGGCAGGCCCGGGTGCACTCGTCCCCCAGGACCATCAGGGTCATGGTGGCGTGCTCGCCCTTCCAGCACTCACCGATATTGGGACAGCGCGCTTCCTCGCAGACCGTGTGCAGCCCCAGGTCCCTGACCAGGGACTTCAATCGGCCGTGGTCCGGCCCCCCGGGCAGGGGCACCTTCAACCAGGCCGGCTTGCGCAGCGCCGAGGACGCTCCAGCGGGCGGTAAAAGGGGGTTGGGATGGCTTTCCATGAGCGGGCGGAGACCGGCCAGGATAGCAAACGCCGATCTGCTTGGCGCCGCCGCGAAGCCTGGCGCGAGAGGCTCCAGCCCGGACGCCTCGGCGGTCGATTCAGCCTGCTGGACCCCACCCGCAGCGCATGGTCAACGATCAACCCAATTCCAGCGGCGCCGCGCCCGATCCGAGAGGCGACGCCGCCGATCGAGGCGCCTCCGTTGCCGACGGGCAGTCCTCGCAACACGACTCCGCGCCGCTCGGTGGATCCATGTTGTCGTCGACCTGGCTCGATTCCGACTCCAACTTCTGCAGCAACCCGCTGTTCGACCCCGCCTCCGAGCCGTCGCAAGTGAGCCCCTCGGTGGAAGAAGCCCTCCAAGCCGCGAGCGACATCGCCGCCACCCAGGGTCGTTTCTTCGATCTGCGCAGAGCCCTGCAGTCCGCCGTGAAAGTCCTGACCAAGGAACGCTCGTTCCTTCCGAATGGACATCCCGGGGCAGCCGATCACGACATGGAGTCCGGCGCGGACTCTGAGGACCAGTCGGTCGACGACTCACCTCCCGCTGGGCTGAGCGGCCACACGTCGACGGTGGCGATGCCCGAGGTGCTCGGTTTCCTCGCGCAGTTGCGCAAGTCGGGAACCCTGTGGATCTGGAACGGACTGGAGCAGTTCCGCGTGCAGCTGATCAACGGCCACGTGACTTTTGCGCACAGCGATTTTCCGAGGAAGGGTTCGCTGCTCGGCGAGATCCTGGTGGCGCAAGGCGCCATCGATGAGCAAAGGTTCGAGCAATTCCTGCAATACGAGCGCGGGCCAGGGCCGCTCGGCGATGCGCTGATCGAGGCTGGGCTGGTCACCAGGCAGGCGCTTTCCGCCGCGATCCAGCACCAGGCTCAATGCGTGTTCGACTGCGCCTACGGCTTGGAAGATGCCTACTTCCGTTTCGACGCGAGCGACGATCTCGAGGCCCCGGAGGGCATTCGGATCTCGGTGACCCAGATGCTCTTCGAGAGCGCGCGCGAGCGCGACGAATCGGAGCAGCGGCTGGCCACGCGACCGCCGCTCGAGTGAAGGATACGGAGTCAGGTGAATTCGTCCGGAGTCGTGCGGGTATTCTCCCGCCGCTCCGCGGCGCGAGAATACCCGCACGACTCCGGACGAATTCACCTGACTCCGTACTTCGCTACTTGCGCACCCACAGCGGCAATTCGTCGTGGGTGACCGTGCCGTTGCGGTCGAGGTCCCAGCGCTCGAGGAATCCGTCGAGGGTGACTTCGACGCCGTCGCCGCCGACGCGGTCGAGGTCGGCCTGCAGCTCCATGTGCTCGATGCGGCCGTCGCCGGTGTCGTCGCCTTCCGACAGGAGATCGGGCCGTGACTTGAGCTCCTTGGCGGTCAGGACGTCGTCGTGGTCGCTGTCGAACAGGGCCATGAGCTTTTCGCGCGAGATCACCGGCGGGAGCGAGTTGACGACCGGTTGGCGCGTCGGCCATTCGCTCGGACGGTCGGTGGCTTGCTTTCCTTTGACCACGTCGACGTGCTGCGGGAGCTGGATGGCGCCGTCCTTGTCGAGATCGAGGATCTGGAAGATCTCCGCTGCGCTGCGCCATTCCTTGGGAGAGACCTGGCCGTCGCCGTTCTTGTCGTAGGACTTCGCGAGCTCCGTCGCGCGCGCGCCGCCGAAGCGCAGCTCACGGGTTTCACCGACCAGACGCGAGAGCTCGGACAGGCTGACCTGCTTGTCGCGGTCGAGGTCGAGAGCGGCGAAGACTGCGCGCGCGAATTCGGCCGCGTCCAGCCGCTCGTCGGTGTCGGCGTCGAACTCGCGCGGCCGGACCGTGTCGAGCAGGCAAGCCAGCTCGCCGTCGGGATCGTGCGACTTGGGCTGCTCGCGTTTGCCCGCTTTCGGGCGCATCGGCCGTTCCGGCATCGGCTCGTCCTTCACGTCCGTGTCCCCCCCATCCTCGTCCTTCTTCGCCAGGGCCACGAGCTCGGCCAGGGAGATGCGTCCGTCGGCATTCCCATCGGCTTCGAGCCCGCCGGCAGCCTTGTATTCCGCGCCTTCGAGGAACATCGAGTGGTCGAGGTCGAGCTTCTCGAGGTGCAGGCGCGCGGTGGACGCGGGAATCACGCTCTCGGCAACGCGCGCCTGGAAACTGAGCCCTTCCGCGGGCACGCCGAGCACGCGCGCGATCTCGGGCAGGTCGAGCCAGCGCGAATCGCGGTGGCTGACATCCTTGAGCCGCGTGCCCTGCTCGTCGATCGAGCGGTCCATCGCGAACTCCTCGAAAGCCAGGGCGCGGGCGTCGCTGAGCCCTGAGAAGACTCCCAGCTCGCGCGGCTCGACGCTGATCGAGAGGTCGGCCGTCGAGATCCCGCGGTCGCCGGGCACGAAGGCCACGGTGGAAAGGAAGGGCGGCTGGTAGATCGAGGCGACCGCAAGGCCATGGGTGTCGAAGCCCAGCGGGGTTTCGCCGAGCGCCGCGGTCGACAGCGGATCAGTGACGTCGTAGACCGCGATCCTCGAGCGCGCGTTGCCATTCTCGTCGCGCTGATTCATCGCGTAGACGACGTCGCGCTCCGACGTTTGCGATCCGCCCTGGGCCTGGGCGAGCTTGACCTGGCTTTGCAGCACCAGGCCGCGCCACTGGGTCGAATCGCGCCGGCGTTGATTCTTCGGCATGTCTTCCACCCAGCGCTGCGGCCACAGTTTCTCCGGAGCGGTCGGCTCGGTGACGTCGACGAGCTCCAAGCCGCGCTTGCCGTCGAGCACCGCGCACAGAGCCCGCGCCGTGGTCCGATCGTCGGCGGGCCGGCCATCGAACACGCTCGGCCGCGAGTACTGGAACAGCACGGCCACGCTCAACGAGTCGTCGGGCCGGCCCTTGTAATCGATAGCGAGGCCGCCGACGGCGACCAGTTTCGCGGGCGACTTCACGTCGACG
>Ga0193706_1000682_pt1 | contig 17807 bp, 11 predicted proteins | sample U3c1metaG_FD_160130 | JGI IMG/M metagenome (GOLD analysis project Ga0193706, IMG submission 160130) | Soil microbial communities from a riparian zone of the East river system, Colorado, United States - U3c1 | ecosystem: Environmental > Terrestrial > Soil > Riparian zone | place: USA: East River... | reverse complement strand
CGTCGGACAGCTCGAGTCGGACATGCCCGGCGTTTTCGTCAAGCACGCGCCCATCAGGATGGCGGCCGTACCTCCGCATGCGTTGGGCACATCCATCGGACAGCACGGAGCAAGCGTACCGAGGAGAGCATTCCCCGTGACGACGGGCCCGCACATCGACGTTCCACACGGAATCGTCGTTGCCGCGTCGGCGCCCGCAGTGCCACCCTTTCCACCGGCGTCGGTAGTACCGCCCGTTCCGCCCGTTCCCGCCGTCGATCCTGCTGCTCCGCCTTTTCCGCCGCTCCCTCCCGTCGTTCCGCCGGATCCACCGGATCCACCAGTGCTCGTGCTTGTCGTATCGTCGTCACCACCACACCCCACTCCCACCATCGTGCCAAGGAGTAGAGTCGCGGCGAGTGCCGTAAAGACCCCGGTCTTCTGTTTCATTTGGTTAAGCTCCAATACTTTGAAACGCGGACCGTCCGCGCCACCGGTCAAATATCCCGGCGGACAGCACCGTGCAAGAAAATCATCGGTGCAATCACTTCTTAGTCTGTATCCGCGACACGACGATCATAGACCGACACGATGATCATAGGCGCGCGTGTCGTGTGATCGTGGGAGAGGTCGCACTTCCACCGGGAACGGAGAGGCGATAGCGTCTCCTACGCGCAGTGGCAGAGGCCAACGTGCTTTGTAACGAATGGCGATGAACTCAGTAGTTTTGTCGAGAGGAGTCGTTCCGAGCACGTCGGACAAAGTCACTCGTGCGTGCGCAGCCACGCGGACGCTGCGCGCACGCCGGTGTGCCCTGTCTATTGTCGCTGCCATCTCGCTCACGATCTACGGCGAGCAGCGCGCTCGGGCCGAAGATCAGCCGATACTGACGATGAGCGTCGCCGTGGGTGCGGTCAACGTCGACGGCGAGCGCGTCGTCGACGACGCGTGGGTCGACGCACAATGGGCGGCCGTCGATCGCCTTTATGCCGATATCGGGATTCGCTTCGAGCGTCGGTGGGCCGAGCCATTGCCAGCAACGTCGGCGCGTCTCGAAACGAAGGACGATCGCGACGCGCTCGGCGCGTACTTCGTCGACGGCGTCATCAATGTTTTTTTCGTGAAAGCCTTGCTCGATATCGACGAGATCGGAAGGATTCGAATGGGCGTTTGTTGGCGAACGCCGTCGCGAAAACGATTCGTCGCCGTCGCTTCCAACGCCAAACCGACGGTGCTCGCCCACGAGCTCGGGCACTTCCTCGGCAATGGCCATAGCAAAGTGGTGGACAACGTCATGAGCTACGACCGCACCGGGCGACCGGTTTTCTTCGATGCCACTCAAAAAAAGACGATGCGCACGACCGCGCTGCAGCTGCTGCGCGACGGTGTCGTCAAGCCGGTGCAGCCATGAGGCGCTGGGCAGCGGCGAAGGAGGTGCGTGCGGCCGTCGCGGGTCGAGCATCGATGGCGGCGCTCGCGTGGGCGACCTTCATGGGATGCGCGGCGCCGAAACCGCCGTGCGTCGAGACCCGAGCCGCCATCGACGGCGCCGCCGCGCCGAAGCCCGACGCCAAGCTGACCGCGCTCTTCGAGGAGGAATGGCAAAATACGCTGCGCGACGATCCCGAGTACGCGACGCTCTTGGGCGATAAGCGCTATGCCCGCGCTTGGCGCGACGAAAGCCCGGCCGCCTACGAGCGGCGCAAGGCTTCGGCCGAGGCGCTCGCCGCGCGCCTTGCTCAGATCGACCGTGCCCATCTCGCGCCGAGCGATCGCGACAACTACGAGATTTTTCGGCTGAAGCAGGAGGAAGAACGCGCTTCGCTCCGTCTCGGACTTCACTACTTCGCCTTGAATCAGCGCGAAGGCGTGCAGACCGCCAACCAGATTGCCGATACGGTCGACTTCCAAACCGAGGGAGACTACCGCGATTGGCTGGCGCGCCTCACCGCGTTTCCTCTGCGCGTAGAGCAAACGATTGCCCTTTTGCGGGAAGCCATTGCCAAGAAGCTCGTTCATCCCCGCGTCGTGATGGAGCGCGTCACCGCGCAGCTCGATCGCCAGATCGTCGATAGTCCCGAGCAATCGCCATTTTTCAAGCCATTTCGCACGATGGCGAGCACGATCCCGCCTCGCATGGCCGATGAGCTGCGCAGCGAGGCCAAGCGTGCCGTGACGGGCCACATCGTGCCGGCATTCCGCAAATTCAAGGCATTCTTCGTGAACGAGTACTTGCCGGCCACGACCGCCGAAGTCGGCGCCTGGCAGTGGCCGAACGGCGAGGAGCTCTACCGCTTCGACATTCGGCGCCACACGACGACCGACCTTTCGGCCGACCAAATTCACGAAACCGGGCTCGCCGAGGTCAAACGCGTGCGCGAAGAGATGAACGCCATCGTCAAGAAGGTGGGCTTTCAGGGCGACCTCGCGGCGTTCTTCACGTACCTGCGGCAGGATCCCAAGTTTTATTACAAGACGCCCGAGGAGCTTTTCGACGGCTATGCCAGTATCGTCAAACGCATCGAGCCACGCCTCGTGCGCGTATTCCGCACCCTCCCCCGCATGCCCTTTGGCCTCGAGGCGATCCCGGCCAATGTCGCGCCGGACACGACCACCGCTTACTACCGTCAGCCAGCCGAGGACGGCTCGCGCGCCGGCACCTATTTCGTCAATCTCTACAAGCCCGAGGCGCGGCCGAAGTGGGAGATGATGGCGCTCTCCGTGCACGAAGCCGTACCGGGACACCATCTGCAGATCGCGCTGGCGATGGAGCAGACCAACGTTCCCGCCTTTCGCAAGCACGGATTTTTTACGGCGTTCATCGAAGGCTGGGCCCTCTATTCCGAGTCACTCGGCGAGGAGATGGAACTCTACGACGACCCCTACGCCAAGTTCGGGCAGTTGACCTACGACATGTGGCGGTCCGTCCGTCTCGTGGTCGACACGGGAATGCACGCCAAGCGCTGGAACCGCGAACGGGCCATTGCGTATTTCCGGGACAATGCGCCCAAGGCCGAGCTCGACATCATCAACGAGATCGATCGCTACGTCATCATGCCGGGGCAAGCGCTCGCCTACAAAATCGGGCAGCTCAAGCTGATCGAGCTGCGACGGCGCGCGACGCAGAAGCTCGGGGCACGCTTCGATTTGCGCGCCTTTCACGATGTCGCGCTGCGCTCGGGTGCGGTCCCCTTGTCGATCCTGGAGCGTAACGTCGATGCATGGGTCGCGGAGCAGCAGGGGCGATAGTTACGCGCTGCCCCCTTGGCCCCGGCCGCGCCACGGACTATGAGCCAAGGAAACCTGGGAGAGACGAGTTACTCATGCCCGAACACAAAGTCGCGCTCCTCACCGCTGGCGGCATCGCGCCGTGCCTGTCGGCGTCCGTCGGCCTGCTCATCGAGCGGTACACCGAGCTGTCGCCCAAAACCGAAATCGTCGGCTATCTGGACGGCTACAAAGGCCTTTTGCTCGGTCGATCGGTGAAGGCGACCGCCGAAGTCCGAGCACGCGCCGCCGTGCTCGCCCGTCACGGCGGGAGCCCCCTCGGCAACAGCCGGGTGAAGCTCACCAATGTCGAAGACTGCGTCAAGCGCGGGCTCGTCCCAGCGGGCGAGGATCCGCTGGCCGTCGCCGCCAAGCAACTCACCAAGGACGGGATCACCATTCTTCACACCATCGGGGGCGACGACACCAACACCACCGCCGCCGATCTCGCCGCCTACCTCAAAAAGAACGATTATGCGCTCACCGTGGTGGGCCTGCCCAAAACGGTCGACAACGACGTCTATCCCATCCGCCAATCGCTCGGCGCATGGACGGCAGCCGAGCAGGGGGCCATTTTTTTCGAGAACGTCGCCAACGAACAGAGCGCTAATCCGCGCATGCTGCTCGTCCACGAGGTAATGGGGCGCAATTGTGGCTGGCTCACCGCTTACACCGCCAAGCTGTACCGCGAGCGGCTATCGTCACTCTCGTTCGTCGAAGAATTCAACTTCCCCCGTGAGCACCTCGACGTCGACGCCGTGTACATCCCCGAGATCGAGCTCGACATCGCCGCCGAGGCGAAGCGACTCAAACAAAAAATGGATCACAAGGACTGCGTCAGCATCTTCGTCAGCGAAGGCGCGTCGGTGGAGCAGATCGTGGCGGAGATGCTTTCACGCGGCGAGAGCGTGGAAAAGGACGCCTTCGGCCACGTGAAGCTCGACAAGGTCAACGTCGGCAACTGGTTCTCCAAGCAGTTCGCCAAGCTCATCGGCGCCGAAAAAACGCTGGTGCAAAAGAGCGGGTACTTCGCGCGTGCCGCCGCCCCCGGGCCCGACGATCTGCGCCTCATCAAGGGCATGGTCGATCTCGCGGTCGATTCGGGGCTGCGAGGCCAAGCAGGGGTTATCGGGCACGACGAAGATCGCGGCGGCGTCCTCCGGGCTATCGAATTTTCGCGCATCAAGGGCGGCAAGCCTCTCGACATCGAGCAGCCGTGGTTCGGCGAGCTGCTCGGCGCCATCGGCCAACCACGCGGCAAAAAAGCCGTCGTGAAACACGGCGACAAGGAGTAAGCGCGATCTTGCCCAGGCGGTCCCATCGCTGGCTTTCGCTTCTCCTCGTCGCCGTGTGCATCGTCGCCACGCTGTGGGGCGGCGCCAGTGCCGCCGCAGGATCGCCCGACAATCTTCTCGCCGATCTCCGGCCTGTTTCGTCGCAGCGCGTACGACGTACCCATGTTCTCACCGACGGCCGCGCGTCGCGGCCCGGCGGTTATTGGAAAACGACCGTCACCACGCAGCTCGACTCGCTCGAATCGTTCGTCGTCTACGATTTGGGACACGAGCAAAAAATCAGCGCCGTTTGGCTGCAAGCGGATTCGAACGACGTCTACGACGTGGCGGGATCGAAAGACGGCACGCGCTACGAGACGATCTTTCGCGCCAACCCCGTAAACGATGCAGGCATGAGGTCTCGCTTTGCCGCCGGGCTCGAGGGGCAAGCGCGCTACATCCGCCTTACCGCGTTATCGGGCGACGGCGCTTTCGCAGTCAGCGAGCTGCAGGTCTTCGGCGAATCACCGGCACGGTTCCCTCCCGCGGTGACCGAAGTCAGCGGAGCACCCCTCGAGCGGCGTGTGCGCGACGCGACGCTGCTCTTCGGGTTTGCCCTGATCGGTCTCCTCGTTCTTTCGTATCGCGGTGCGCCGCGCTGGTGGTTGATCGTGCCGGCCGCGCTGAGCTGCCTTGCGGCCTACGGCTTTTTCGACGCGGTTCGCGACGCGTGGCCGCTCGCCAACCGCGAGATCTCGACGGTCCGCTGCACACTGGCGCTCGTCGCCACGGTGGCCATCCTGCGCGAAACGTTCTTCCCGCCCAAGATCGCCGCCCACCGGGGCGCCGTTTTGGGCGCGCTCGCGATCGCGGCCGTGCTGAGTTTCATGGCGTTCTACAACCTCGGCCATCCGCAGTTTTGGGACAGCAAGCGCCAGGAGTGGACGTTCGTCCACTTTCTCGACCTTCGTCAATATTACCCGACGGCCAAATATTTCCCCGAGCTCGGCTACCGCGGAATGTACGAAGCCGACGTCGCCGCTTACGTCGAAGACAGTCATGTCAGTCTCGACTCGCTGCAGACACTGCCCATGCGCGATCTCGACGATCTGCAGGGCAGCACCGTCGGCGACCAGCGAGCCGCGGTCGAAGCGGTCAAGTCGAAGTTCTCTCCCGAGCGGTGGCAGGAGTACAAGCGCGACGCCGCCTACTTCCGTGAGTCGATGGGGACGCCGCAATACCTCGAGATGATGAACGACATGGGCGGCAATGCGACGCCCGTCTGGATGGGCGTTGCCCATATCCTTTTCAGTTTCATCCACGCCGGCAACACCGCGTTCTTGGTGACGGCGCTGCTCGATCCGCTGCTCCTTTTGGGGGCGTTCCTCGCGGTAGGGCGCACGTTCGGGGTGCGCACCGCGCTTTCGTGCATGGTCATCTTCGGCGCCAACGACTTCATCATGTACGGGACCAACTGGGCGGGCGCGACCTTGCGCCACGATTGGCTGGCGTACATCGCGCTCGGGGCCGCCGCCGTGCGCAGCAAGCGCTATGTGCTGGGAGGTGCCCTCTTCGCATTGTCGGCGACGATACGCGCTTTTCCGGCGCTGACCTTGATAGGAGCGACCTTGCCCGCGCTGTGGTGGGTCGTCGCGTACTACCGCGAGCACAAAAAGCTGCCGTCGGTGGCGACGATTCGCGTCGAGCAAAGACCGACCGTGCGCCTCCTCATTGGAGCCGGAGCGACGCTGACGGTGCTCTTGGCGTTTTCGGCTCTCGTGCTTTCACCCGAGGCGTGGGCCGATTGGGCATCCAAGGTGGGCCAACTGTCGAGCGATCCGCACGCCAATCACATCAGTCTGCGATCCCTCGTCGCCGGCTGGGGCGACGATCAAGCGGCGGTGGTGCGCGCGCGCATGCCGATCTTCGTCGGCGCGATTCTCTGCTACGTCGCCGCCGTGGTGGTCGCAGCGCGGCGCATGCGGCCCGAGCAAGCGGCAGTGTTGGCGCTGGTGCTCGTGCCCGTGCTCTTTTATCCGGCCAATTACTACATCCACTTGGTCTGTTTTCTCCCGCTCGTCATCACCGAGAAGGGCGCGGACGGCAAATCGCAGCCCCTCGGACCGGTCGATGGCGCGATCGCGATGACGCTGCTCGGCATGTGCGCGGCGCAGTTCATCGCGGTGCTCGTCAGCGAGAACGGGGTGCACTTCTATTTGAACGGCGTGCTCTTGTTCATCGCGATAACGACGATGCTCCTCGTGCTGCTCCGCGCCGAAGCGCGGGCGCTCGGGTGGTGACGGCAGCGCATCGACGAAATCCCTTTCGCTACCCCATACCGTCTGGCCACCCGTAGGCTAGCTCCGTGTAAGCGACGCCGGCGATCACGATTGGCTTTCCGGCAACCTGCTCACCGCCGAGCGCTTCGTAGAATTTTTGCGCCGGGAAGTTGGCGGTCAACACCCAGACGACGAACGAGCGCATGTCGCCCTGCGCGAGCCATGCGGCGGTCTCGCGCAAGAGCGCGCGTCCCAGGCCTTGGCGCTTGGCCTCGTCCAACAAATAGATGGCATAGACTTCACCTCGGTACGTCTTCGGCTCGTCCCGGTTGGGTCCGGCGTCACAAAAGGCGACGACCTTGCCGCCCGCGGTCAAGCCAAGGAATGCTGCACGGCCCGGTTCGGCAAGGCTCTCGGCCCAACCCTCGGTGCGGCGCTCCACGTTGAGCGCGGCCAGGAACTCGGGCGCAAGAATGCCTTGGTAGGAGCTCTTCCAGCTCTCGACCTGCACGGTTGCCACGGCGCGCGCATCATCGACCGTCGCGCGCCGGAGGACGTAGTCCGAAGCTTTGTCGCTCACGCACTGGCCCGAGCCTTCACGCAGTTCGCGTTTTCGGCAAAAACTTGCGGTCGAATAGGCGCACCCTGCGCACGAGCAGATCGAGCACGAGCAGCACGATGGCCGCGCCCACGAAGCGGGGCCACAGGTCTTGATGAAAGGTCACGCTGGCTCCCGCTGGATCGAACGCCGCCGCCGGCTCCGGATCGCGCGCGCCGCCCGTCGTCTCTGCAGCGCGAGAGAGCAGGCCGAGGTTCGGCTCGAAGCTCGCGTACTCGGGCGGATACGGATTGGATACGTGCCCGTAGCTCACCGCGACCGGTACCACGCGATCGTCCTCCGTATGACGCCGATGCTCGGCGCGTAGTACGAACGATCCGTAGCGATCGAGCGGAAAAGAAGCCTCGTAGCGCCCGGGCGCCGTCTGCCGGAGCATCACCGTCGTTGACGCACCTCCCGGCAAAGGACCTTGCACGGTCAGCTTCGATTCGAGATTGTTGTCGAAACGGTCGTCGGCGTCGAACGCGTCCACGACAGCGTGCGCCGTGCCGCCGAACACGTCGGTTTTCATGGGAAGCTCGCTGCGGCGCTTCTGGCGCATGTGCTCGTGCACGAGCTGCCCCCAGAATTGCGGCCAACCGCTCCAGCGGGCGAGATCGCCGGCCCAACGCGCCTTGACGTCGCTCGTCCACGCGAGAGCATAGCCGAGCCCCACCCTCCAGCGCGCCAGCAAGGGGTCGTCGTGATCGGCGTTGACGAGGATCTCTTGGGCCGGCCATGCCTTCATCTTGGTGGCGGTGTAACCGGACAAAAGCGGCGCGGTCGCGACGTCGATGCCGCGCAAAAAATCGGCGGGCGCCACCTGCTTCATCGGGAAATAATCGAGCGTGACCGAGCTTTTGGCGATCATCTCCGCTTCGCGCGTGAAGATCTTGGGGAGGCTCCCCGGGTCGGGCACCTTGTGATAGCGCCCACCGCCGAAGTCTTTGATGAGAGAAAGGAGCTGGTCGTCGACCTCGGCGCCGAGCCCCACCGTCGTGACCGTGATCGACTCGGCCGCCATGGCTTGCACGAGATCGCGAATCCCGCTCGAAGAAGCGCGGCCGTCCGTGAGCAAGATGACGTGTTTTTTACGTGCCTGAACGACGCTCAAGTCCTGGTACGCGGCGTCGAGCGCGGGGAAGATTTCCGTGCCGCCCCCCGCTTGAATGCTGGCGATGTCGTTCTCGATACGCGACCGGTTGCGCGCGGGCTGCATTTTCACGTAGCGCGTAGGCGTGGAGTCGAACGCGATGACCTCGATCAGATCATCCGCCGAGAGCGCGTCGACGGTGGCGCGCGCGGCTTGTTTGGCCATCTCCATGGGCAGACCCGTCATCGAGCCCGAGCGGTCGATGGCGAGGGACATGGCCACGCTGGGCATGTCTTTGCGCCGTTCGGCGTCCATGCGGACGGGAAGAATGCGCTCTATCGTGGTGTGGTACCAACCACCCGGCCCGTAACCGTTGGGGCCCCCCGCGAACAAGAAGCCGCCCCCCAGCTCGCGCAGATACGATTCGATGAGCTCCTGTGACGAGAGCGAGATCTGCTCGGCGGGCACGTCGGAGACGATGAGAAAATCGTAGCGCTCGAGCTCGCGGAGCGAGCCGGGGAACGACGACGGCGCGCGCACATCGACGTCGAACCCCTGCCGGTCGAGCCCCGACGCGAGCGGTGACGCGCGCGTCGGCTCTCCTTCGACGTAGAGCACCGAAGGGCGCCCCGGGACGTCGATGGTTTCGGCGACGCGGTTGTTCTCCTGGAACTTGTCTTCGCCGAGCGGAGCGAGCTCGAGGCGATACGTGACCTCGCCCCCGACCCGCACCACCGATTTGAAAACGACGTCGTTCACGCCGGGTACGAGGGTGAGCGTGCGCGCGCCGTCGAGTCCGTTGAGCGCCTCGCCCTGGTAGAGCAGAGCCTTCGCCTGGCCGGCGCGGCTCGCGTACACGTCGGCGTGGATCTCGAAAGCCTCGCCCACTTTCACATGGTCCGGAAGGCGCATGCGCTGGATGGCGACCTCGCCGGGGATGGCGCCGCGGTAAGGAACGGTAAAGAGCTTGACCCCGAGCTTTTCGGCCCGGTTCGCTTCCGCCAGCAGATCGCCATCGGTCTCGACACCGTCAGAAAACAGAACGGCGTGGCGCAGGTAGCCCGGGGGAAAGAGCCCGTAAGCGAGCTGCAGCGCGGCCTGGAGATTCGTCCCGGCCCCGAAATGCGTGGTCGCGTCGGCGTCGTGTCGCGCGAGAACCGGCGGCTCCGTCGCCATTTCGTCCATCTCGACGAGCCGCGGACGGCGCGCGAAGGTGATGACCCGCGTGCGATCGTCTTTTCGGCGCGCGCCGAGAAACTGCTTCAACGAGCGCGTCGCTTCGGCGATCGATTCCGGAGAAACGGAGTCGGAGACGTCGACGAGAAAAACGGTATAAACGTGCTCGGCGCGTTCGGTCCTCGCCACCCGCGACAAAGCCAGCGCCAAGGCCGCGACGAACGCGAGCCGTAGGCCGAGCGAGAGCATTTGCTGCTGCCAGGGCAGGTCCGCCAGCGAGCGCGGGAGGATCAAGAGAAAAACCGGCGCCACCAGCAAGAGGCCGAGCAGTCGCGGCGAGCGCAGCACGTACGTCGTCGCGCCGCGCGTCCATGACAGGGTCGCGTCCGGCGAGTTCCACACGTAGCGGCGATAGAGGACGGCAATGACCACCGCGAGCAAGACGGCCAGCACGCCGAAGATGAGCCGCTTTTGCTTGGGGCTCATACGGTGATCCTCCGGTGGTAGGTCGCCCACTCGACGGTGGTGATCGCGACCGCCAGGAGAAGGAGCGCGATCCACCATTCGCTGCGCACGCCGACATGGAACCCCTCGACCGCGCCGGTCGTCTTGCCGTCGACGGTCAGCGCCGCGACCGGCTCGATCGCGCTCTCATCGGCGTCGGCGAGATTGGCGGCAAACTCGGATTTGACGGCAGCACCGCGCGGTCCTGCTTCGAGGGTGTAAAATCCGGCGTCGAGCCCGAGGTACACGGCGCGCCCGTCCTGCACCGGAACGCGCTTGGGCGACGGCGCCCCCGGCGCGGAAAGCCAGACCTCGTCGGAGAGGGTGGGAACGGCGACGTGCCAAACCTCGCCCGTGCGGAAGCTCGAGAGGTACGACGGATCTTCGGCGACGAACTCGGTGAGCACATTGAGGACGAAGAGCGGCCAGGCGATGCGCAGAACGAAATCGCTGTCCTTGGGATTGAATCCGAGGGCCAAAAAGCGCCGTCCCGCGCGGCGCCCGGTCAAGAGGAGCGCGCCCTTTTCGCTCGCGCCGATCACCTTGTCCCCGGGCTCGGGGATCAGACGATGGGCTCTTCCGACGTAGACGTCGTCGACGGCCGTCCACCGGAGAAAGGGGCTTTTCTTGTCGAGCGTATCGAAGCCGACGTTGACGAGCGGTGCCGGATCCACCTTGACCGGCGAGGATTCGCCGCTCGGATCGAGGTAAAATACGCTTCCCGAGCCTTCGGCAACGGGCGGGGTCACATCGTCGAAGATGGTGACGTCGAAGGACTGCGCCTTGACCGGATAGTCGGACGGCGCGACATACGTCACGTCGAGGTACGTCGTCAAAAGCAGGGACGCCTCGAGATACGTGTTGCCGCGCGTCACGCAGAGAACGCGAATGCGGCGCTGATCGGGGAGCAACGCATAAGCGTGATCGTCGGCGGGCAGATCGTCGTGACCTCCGCTCACCGGCTTGATCGTCGCTTCCAGCGTTCGGCGCGCGCCGCTCAGGTTGGGATAAAAGCGCGGCAAGCGCTCGCCCGGATTGAGCTTCAGCTTGGTGACGTCGACGAAGTTACCGTCGCCGAGGAGGTTCAGCTCGATCTCTTCGGGCTCTTTCGAGGCGTTGTAGAGGTCGAGCATCACCTCGTAACGATCGCGATCGAGCGGGTAACGGCGCACCGAGAAACCGGTGATGGCGATGTTGCGGCCACCCTTGCCGATAGGCACGAAACTGACGGCCACTTGGCCGAGATGAACTTCGCCCGCCGCATCGCGGGGCTCGCCCAGGTTGCCGTCGGAAACGATGACGATCTCGGGCGAGGACAGGCCGAGCAGCACGTCGGCCGCGAAACGGAGGGCACGTGGAAAATCGGCGCGCGAATCAGTGGCGCGCACGAGGGATACCGCTTGATCGAGATCGGCCACCTCGCCCGTCATCGTCGAAAGCGGCGTCACTCCGGCATCCATCTGCGCGATGAGCATGCGATCGGAGCCGCCCAGACCGCGCACCAGCCTCTTGACCTCGTCCTTGGCGGCGTCGATGCGCGCGTAATTGGGATTGAGCGCGGAAGCGACGTCCACCGCTTTCATGGAGGCAGACGCGTCGACGAGCACGACCACGTTGCGCGCCTTGTTGCTGGCGAAGCCGCGCGGATCGCCGAGCGCAAGCACGAGGAGCGCCAGAAGGGCGAGCTGCACGAGCAACGAAAGAAGGCGCTTCAGCTGCGAGAAAAGGCTGGTCGCTTCCTTCTCGCGCAAGATGCGTTGCCAAATGCGGACGAAGGGAACGGGAACCGGGCGGCGGCGGAGCTTCAGCACATAGAGGCTCACGATGGCCACCGCACCGGCGGCGCCGATGGCGATGAGGGTGCTCCCGGGCAGACCGTAGAAGTGCAAAGCTATCGCCTCAGGTGAGAAATCCGCCGCGCCGGAGCACGCGCAGCACGAGATCGTCGAAAGGAACGCTCACCTCGGCCGGGACATACGGAACCTGTCGGTCGGTGCAGAATTTCCGCACCTCGGCGAGGTACGACTGGTACGACGCTTTGAACTGGGAAAGCACCTTGGGCGTCACGGTAACGTCGCGTTCCTCGCCGGTCTCGCAGTCGTAGATGCGAACGTCGCCGGTCAGCTTGGGGCCCCCTTCCGACTCATCGACGACGTGCAACACGAAGGGCTCGAACTTGTTGTAGCGAAGCACGTTGATGCCCCGCTCGAAGCCATGCGGATCGTACAGATCGGAGAGAAGGACGACCAGCCCGCGGCGCTTGTGCTGCGCGACGAACGTCTTCATGGCGTCACCGAGATCGGTCGTCCCCGCCGGCTCGAGCCCACGCAGAAACTGGAACACCTTGAAAATGCGCGCTTTACCGCGCGCCGTCGGCATGCGCTCCTCGACGCGATCGGTGGTGGCGACGATGGTGATGCGATCGAGGTTGGCGAGCCCGACGTAAGCGAGCGCCGCCGTGAGACGCTGCGCGTAGCGGAACTTTCGCTGCGATGAAAACGCCATCGACGAAGACGCATCGATGACGAGGTAAATCGAAAGATCTTCCTCCTCCTCGAAGAGGCGCACCAAAAGGCGCCCGAAGCGCTGGTACACGTTCCAATCGAGCGAACGAAAATCGTCTCCCGGCGCGTAGTCGCGGTGGTCGGCGAATTCGACGCCGCTGCCGCTCTTCTTCGTCCGACGCTCGGCGCGCAGACGTCCGGCGAAGACGCGGCGGCTCACGATGGCCAGGTATTCGAGCTTGCGCTGGAACTCGTCGTCGAAGAGCTCGCCATCGTCCGGCGGGGGAGGGCGGCGCGAGATTCGAGCGATGGGCTCGGACACGCGCCGCAAGACGTCGAGGACGCTCACGCCAGACCTCGCACCGGCATCAAACTTTGGCCTCGGGGGTCTTGGTCAGGATCTCTTCGATGACCTGGTCGGTCTTTACGCCTTCGGCTTCGCCTTCGAAATTGAGAAGCACCCGGTGGCGGAGCGCCGGAAAACACACTTTGCGCACGTCGTCGATGGACGCCGCGAAGCGCCCTTCGAAGAGCGCCCGGATCTTGGCGGCCAAGAGCACGCTCTGCGCGCCGCGGGGGGAGGCCCCAAAACGGACGAAACGTCGCGTGAGCTCGGGGGCGTCTTTGCTCTCGGGGTGCGTCGCTTCGAGCACGCGAATGACGAAGTCTTGCACGTGCCTAGCGACCGGGACTTCGCGCACCAGGCGTTGCATGCCGATCACCTGCTCGCGCGAGAGCACGGGCTCGACGACGGGATCCTTGCCGCCCGTCGTGCGGTCAAGGATGGAGTGGAGCTCTTCGCGCGAGGGGAAGGTGACGTTCAGCTTGAAGAAGAATCGATCGAGCTGCGCCTCGGGAAGGGGGTAGGTCCCCTCCATCTCCAGGGGGTTCTGCGTGGCCAACACGAAGAACGGCTCCTCGATGGCGTACGTCGTCTTGGCCACCGTGACGCGGTGCTCTTGCATCGCTTCGAGCAAGGCGCTCTGCGTCTTCGGCGTGGCGCGGTTGATCTCGTCGGCGAGAACGATGTTCGCGAAAAGGGGCCCTTTGCGAAACTCGAAAACCTTGCCGCCCTTGGCGTCCTCGTCGATGACGGTCGTGCCGATGATGTCGGCGGGCATCAAGTCGGGCGTGAACTGAACCCGCGAGAATTTGAGCGCTAGCGACTCGGCCATGGTTTTCACGAGCACCGTCTTGCCGAGCCCGGGCACCCCCTCGAGAAGCGCGTGCGATCCGGCCAGCATGCACGTGAGCGCGCCGTCGACGACCTCGCGATTGCCGACGATGACCTTGCCGATCTCTTCACGCAGCCTTCCGATTTGCCGCTGGAACTGCTCGACCTCCGCTCTTCCCGCCGTCATCGCGACCCCTTCTGTCATATTGCCTCCTTGGCGCTTCGTTACTCGCGCGGCCTTATCAAATCGAAGTAGCGGCGCACGTGATCATTGGCACCCGGCGGAATCTGATCGCGGTGCATCTGCTCCTCAGCGCTGGTGCGGTACTCGGTGTAGACCTTCTTGTAGGCGCCCCCTTTGAATCCGCGCTCGGCCGCGCCGAGGATGACTTCGCTGCGACTCGCGCCTTGGCCGGTGTCGATGCCTGCAGCCTGTACGTCGAGGGTGCCCATTTTGGGGTTGCTGGGGCGGCCCGCCAGGTTCGGGTCGTGCCCATGTCCGGCGGATCGTCCACCTTTGTCCTGGCCGCTCCCCCCCGGATCTTGCCCACCCTGCCCGGGGTCTTTTCCTTCGCCTTGCCCTTGGCCTTGACCCTGTCCGGGCCGTTGGCCGCGCGACATCACCAAGATCTTCTGTCCGCCGGGACCTATGGTGAAGGTTTCGCCTTCGTCATTGCCTTGCCCCTGTCCTTTTTGTCCCTGGCCTTCCTCGCCTTCGCCCTCTTGCTGTTGCTCGTCCTGCTTGCAGTTGGGGTCGCCGGGCGGACAGCTTTGCTGACGCTTGCCCTGCCCTTCGCCGCGCGCTTGACGGACGAAACGGCGGAGCCGGGCCATCCGCTGCGCGCCTCCCTGCCCTTCCTGACGAAGCTGCTCGCGCAAGTCTTCGAGGCGCTGGCGCAGCTCTTCGCGCTCTTCGTCGGACATTTTTTCTTCCGCCATGCGGTTGATGTCCTCGGCCCCTTGGTCGAGATCATCGGCCGAGAGCCCAAGCTCCTGCATGAGGTCTTCGGCGGCCTTGGCCAAATCGCGATCCAACCGATCGAGCTTGCGCGAGGCGCGCTGCTCGCCTTCGAGCTCGCGCTCGAGCCGTTCGAGCTCGCGCTCCTTCTTCTGCAAGAGGCTCCGCTCTTGCTCGCTGACGCCGCCGTCGGCGTCCTTCTTCTGCATGAGAAGCTGCTGGCGCAACTCTTCGCGGCGCTGCTCGAGGGCGGCCAGTCGTTCTTTCTGCCCTTCTGCCGCCTTCTTCATGGCATCGCGGAGGCGCTCGAGCTGGGCCTTGGCGAGTGCATCCGGCTTTTCGCGCAGCTTCTTGGCGAGATCGCGCAGCTCGCGCTCGGCTTTGGCGAAGTCTTGCTTCTCGAGCGCTTCGGCGGCGGGACGGGAAAGCTCACTCTTTTTCAGCGCGGCGGCGCGCCGTTTCAGCTGCTCGTCGAGCTCCTTGGCATCGAGGGCGCGTCCCTCCATGAGGCGCGATTCGATCTCGTGCATGCGGCGGAACGCCTCGGTGCGATCGAGCCTCTTTTGGGCGAGGTCCTCGACCAATTGGTTATAGGCCTGCAGAGCGGCCAACACCTCCGGCGTTTTGTCGGTATCGGCGAGCTTCTTTCCGACCTCGCGAAAGAGGTCGATGTCGTCGGCGGAGAGAAGAACGGGCTGGATCGTCTTCACCTGGGCGAGCGGTACCGTGTGGCGCACCTGCAGGATCGCCAAGAGAGCGACGCCCGCCGCGAGCCCGAGCAGAGCCGCCAGATCGCGCGGCCAAAAGAACGGCGCCGCCTTGCGCGGGGCCAGACGCTCGGAACGGCGGCACGCATCCTCGATCGCCGCTTCCATGAGCGGCGTGCGCTGCTCGGCCGGCAGACCGGCAAACGAGAGCGCGCTCGTCAGTCGATCGGAGAAGCCGTGGTAAACGTCGAGCGCGAGCGCGCCCGCGAACTTCGGCAGGCGGCGCAGCGATCGCTGCAATGTTCGCGCGGCGATCGCCACCACCGCGCCGGCCACGACGTCGCGCACCCCCTCGCGCGGGAACCCGGACCATACCTTCGACAACGTGAGCGCGAGCGCGACGGCGACGAGGGATACCGCCAAAGTCGATACGAGCGCGTCGACCGCGACCGCCGCTCGCATCCGATGCTCGGTCCGGCGAGCGGCGCGAGCGATCCGAAGCAAACTGGCTTCTCGACTCGCGTGGTCAGACAACAAGAGGTGGCCTCGGGAAAGATGACGTCCACGACATTGAAAAGTTCCGCCGCTCTTCCCCTATTACGCCAGTCTTTGGCAACGAAGTGTGGCCGAGAAGTGCGAATCCCGAATTCGGCAGTCGCCTCCGACGCCGGCGCGGACCGCGCGCCGCGACCCATGTAGGTAGGACTGCCACAGCTGCTCTCGAGCGACGTGAACCCGTGAGGGGCTCCTTTCGCAGCGTTGGGGATTCGATCAACGTTAGCGCGGTCCCCCGGCGCGTCCACTCCGCCGAGTCGATCGCCGGATCCCTCCAATCAGGCTCAGCCGCACGCGGACCTCGCGCAATCCGGTGGCGTCGCCCGTCGAATTCCACCCGAAGCGCGTCACGCCGAAGCGCGCGCCCGCGCGTTTTTTCGCGGGCGTCATGGCGCGAACGGCCCGTGGCTCGGGTGCACTCCCCCTGCCCAGATTCCCGTAGAAGTCGAGCAGCGCTTGCCGCCGGATCGCGGATCACGGTAACGGTTGACCTGCTCAGGCAAGCCGTATTCCAATCCCCGTCCCCCCCCAAAGCTGTAGGCTAGGACCCCCCGAAATGACAACCGACGCCACTCCCGTCGTTCTGGTCGCCGATGACGAGCCGAGCATGCTCGCGCTCGTCGGCCAACACATCAAAACCATGGGCTATGAAGTGCTCGAAGCGTCCGACGGCGAACAAGCGTGGGCGCTGGCGCAAGAGCATCTGCCCGATTTGGTGATCCTCGACGTGATGATGCCGGGCATGAGCGGATGGGAGGTTTGTCGCAAGATCCGCGAGGACGTCGCGCTCGCTCACACCGCGATCATCATGCTGACGGGCATCGGCGAGAATTTGAACGAGCTCACGTCGCCGCTCTACGGGGCCGACTCCTACATCGACAAACCGTTCGCGTTTCCGGAGCTCGACGAGAAGGTGCGAGGGGCGCTGACCATACGGCAAGCGTCGCGTCCGGGGCTCGCGCGAACCGCGCCGGCGGACGGGCTCGAGCTCGTAAGAAACGGCAACGGCGGTGGGCACCACGACCATCCCCACGGATTGCTCTCGCCGGAAACCGAAACGGAATCCGATCCCCCCCACGCCGAAGCCGTGGACGAGGCGTGGAGCTCGGACGAAGACGAAGGGCACGAAATCACCAACGGTGCCGATGAATCGATCATGTTGGTCGATGCGAGCTCGGTGACACGCATGCCTTCGCGACGGCAGCATGCCGGCAAGCCACCATCCCGTGGCGAGAAGGCCGCACGCGGCGCACCGCGCAAGCCGGTGAAAGGTCGCGCTTCGTCCGCCGCCAAGAGCAAATCGAAGTCTGCGAAGCGGGTCGCAGCGGTCAAGGGCAAGGCACGCCCCGCGGCCCTCGGCGCCAAGCGAAAAGCAAAGCCGGCCGTCTTGGCCGCGAAGCGAAAGACAAGCCCGACCACGAACCAAAAGGGCCCCACCGCGGCCAAGGCGAAGCTCGCCCCGAAGAAGAAGGCCGGCAAAAGCGCGCGCCTCCAAGCGAAATCGACCCCACGGCGCGCCCCCTCGGCGGCGAAGACGCTCAGTGTCATCGCCAAGAAAGTGGTGGCCAAAGGAAAGAGTGCCCTCCGTGCCGTCACGCGGGGCAAGTCGTCGAAGACCGCTTCCACCAAAACACAACCGAAGAAGAAGAGCCGTCGCTGACGACGGGGCGCTTTCTCGCGCAATCCCCGAGCCGTCGCCGGCGCGCCCCTGATGCGGACCATGGGAACATCAGGAGGAC
>Ga0193706_1000681_pt1 | contig 17808 bp, 21 predicted proteins | sample U3c1metaG_FD_160130 | JGI IMG/M metagenome (GOLD analysis project Ga0193706, IMG submission 160130) | Soil microbial communities from a riparian zone of the East river system, Colorado, United States - U3c1 | ecosystem: Environmental > Terrestrial > Soil > Riparian zone | place: USA: East River... | reverse complement strand
CGGGAGGTCGACGACTGCGTAGCCGCCCACGGCCTCCGCCCCGCCGCCTACCTCGACCGCCTCGGGATGCTCAGCGAGCGCACCGTTCTGGCCCATGGGGTCTGGCTCGACGCCGCCGAGCTGGAACTGATCGCCGCGCGCGGCTGCACCGTCGTCACCAACCCGGCCGCGAACATGAAGCTGGCGGTCGGCGGCGTCTTCCCCTACCCGGCGGCTCGCGCCGCCGGCGTCGCGGTCGGGCTCGGCAGCGACGGCGCCGGCTCCAACGACTCGCTCGACCTGTTCGCCGACCTGAAGCTCTTCGCCCTGGCCCAGAAGCACGCCGCCGCCGACCCGACGGCGATCACCGCCGGCGACGCCTGGGCCGTCGCGACCGGGGCCCGGGCGCCGCTGCTGGGCGCCGGCGAGCCGCTTCGGGTCGGCGCCGCCGCCGACTTCCTGCTGCTGCGCAGCGGCTCCCCCGAGCTCGGCATCGGCGAGCTCACCTCGAACCTCGTCTACGCCGCCGCCGGCTCCGCCGTCGACACCACCGTCGTCGCCGGCCGGGTGCTGATGCGCGGCGGCGAGCTTCCCGGCCTCGCCGAGATCGTCGCCCGCGCCGGCGAGCGGGCCGTCCGCCTCGGCCTCTGATATATACCCCCTGGGGGTATCTGCTACAGTCCGGCCATGGTCGGATACCAAGCAGACAAAGACAAGTTGTTGAAACGGCTCTCGCGCGTCGAGGGCCAGGTGCGCGGGGTCTCGCGGATGGTCGAGGAGGAGCGCTACTGCATCGACGTGCTGACCCAGATCGGCGCGATCCAGGCGGCCCTGGACAAGGTCGCGCTGGGCCTGATCGACGAGCACACGCGCCACTGCGTGGTCGAGGCCGAGAGCGGTGAGCGGGTCGCGAAAGTCGACGAGCTGATGGCGGCGCTGGGCCGCTTCGTCGGCCGGTGAGCCCTGCCGTCGACAAGATCGCCGAGGGCTTCGAACAGTCCTTCCTGATGGCCTATGAGGTCTGGTGGGCGCTGGTTCTGGGCTTCGCGATCTCAGGCGTAGTCCAGGCCTGGGTGCCGCGCGAGCGGATCCAGGGCGCCCTCTCGGGCCACGGCTTCATCCCGGTGGCGAAGGCGACCGGGCTCGGCGCCGCCTCCTCCTCCTGCTCCTACGCGGCGATCGCGATCGCCAAGTCGCTCTTCCAGAAGGGCGCCTCGGCGGTCACCGCGCTCTCCTTCCAGTTCGCCTCGACCAACCTGGTCTGGGAGCTGGGCCTGGTCCTCTGGGTGTTGATGGGATGGCAGTTCGCGCTGGCCGAGTACGTCGGCGGCATCCTCCTGATCGCCCTGATGGCGGTGCTGCTGCGCCGCTTCGTCTCGCCCAAGCTGGAGGAGCAGGCGCGCCGCCACGCCCAACAGGCCCAGGATGGCCACCAGCACGGCGCGGGCGCCGAGGAGCAGCTGAGCTGGCGACAGCGCCTCAGCTCCGCCGACGCCTGGGCCGACGTCGCCGGCAACTTCCGCGGCGACTGGACGATGCTCTGGAAGGAGATAACGCTCGGCTTCCTGCTCGCCGGCTTCATCGGCCTGCTCGGCGACGACTTTTTCAACTTCCTCTTCGTCACCGACGCGCCGCCGCTGCTGCGGACGATCGAGAACGTCTTGGTCGGGCCGCTGATCGCGATCCTCAGCTTCGTCTGCTCGGTGGGCAACGTGCCGCTCGCGGCCGTCCTCTGGTCGGGCGGGATCAGCTTCGCCGGCGTCGTCGCCTTCATCTTCGCCGACCTGATCGTGCTGCCGATCGTGCTCGCCTACCGCAAGTACTACGGCACCGCCTTCGCGCTGCGGATCACGGCGCTGATGTTCGTCACCATCGTCATCGCGGCGCTCGTCGTCGATGCCCTGTTCGGCCTTGCCGGCCTGATCCCCAGCGGCACCCGTCCCAGCCGCATGGACATCTTCGGAACGATCGAGGTCGACTACAAGCTCTTCCTCAACATCTTCGCCACGGTGGTCTTCGCGGCGCTCTTCTGGCTGACCCGGGGCGGACGCCATTCCTCGCACTGCGCCGCGCATTCCGGCTCAGAAATGAGTGGATCCGGTACCGGCGGGGTATAGGCTCGCCTCCAGTGCCCGAGGCAAAGGCCCCTAGCGCATCTCAGCCCCAGCCCGGAGCCTCCTCCGTCAGCTACGAGGGCGCCACCAAACGCTATGGCGACTCAAGCGCCCTCGCCGTGGATCACCTCACCCTCGAGGTACCGGCCGGTGAGATTTGCGTACTGGTCGGCCCTTCGGGGTGTGGAAAGACGACGGCGATGCGGATGGTCAACCGCACCGTCGAGATGAGCGAGGGTGACATCCTCGTCGGCGACGAATCGGTGCGCGACCGCGACCCGGCCCGGCTGCGGCGGGAGATCGGCTACGTGATCCAGCAGATCGGCCTCTTCCCGCACCGCACGATCGCCGAGAACATCGGCTCGGTGCCGCAGCTGTTGGGCTGGAAGAAGGACCGGATCAGGACCCGCACCAGTGAGCTGCTGGAGCTGATCGGCCTCGACCCCGAGCTCGGCGAGCGCTACCCGGCGCAGCTCTCCGGCGGCCAGCAGCAGCGCGTCGGCGTCGCCCGCGCGCTCGCCGCCGACCCGCTGGTGATGCTGATGGACGAGCCCTTCGGGGCGATCGACCCGATCAGCCGCGAGCGCCTTCAGAACGAATTCCTGCGCCTGCAGGCGCAGGTTCGCAAGACCGTCCTCTTCGTCACCCACGACATCGACGAGGCGATCAAGATGGGCGACCGGATCGCGATCATGCGCGAGGGTGGCAGGGTCGAGCAGTACGCGACCCCGGCCGAGATCCTGATGGCCCCGGCGACCGAGTTCGTCGAGGACTTCGTCGGCTCCGATCGAGCGCTGAAGCGGCTGGCGCTGATGCGGGTCTCCGACATCGACCTCTGGGAGGCGCCGCTCGCCTTCGCGGGCCAGCCGACCGCGGAGGTGCGGGCGAAGCTGGACCACCCCGACGTCGAGGTCCCCTACCCGCTGCTGGTCGACGCCGAGCGACGCCCGCTCGGCTGGCTCTCCGAGCGCGACCTGCGCGCCGAGGCGGTCCCCAGCCGTCCCGACTCGCCGCTGGGGCCGCTGCTCGACCGCTACGACGTGATGCGCGACGCCCTCGCCGACCTGCTCCAGGGCGAGGCCCAGTACGCCGCCGTCGTCGACCACGAGGGGCGGATCGACGGCGTCCTCTCGGTCGAGATCATCTCCGAGTTCCTCAAATCGCCCAAGGCGAAAAGCGACGAGCACAGCGCCGTGGAACGGCCCCATGACTAGCCCGGCGCTGCTGGCCGCGGTCGGCGAAGTCGGCAAGGGCTTCGTCCAGGAACGCAGCTCGGACACGCTGCCCTGCCAGGCGACCGACAAGCTCTTCTGCCCGGACTGGGCGTGGGAACACCTCGACCGCTACGGGACGCCCACGGTTCAGCACCTCGAACTCGTCGTCATCTCCGTCCTGCTCGGCTTCGCCGTGGCCTTCGGCCTGGCCCTGCTGGCCCATCGCCGCCGCTGGTTGCAGACGCCCCTGCTGGGCGTCACCGGGATCCTCTTCACGATTCCCAGCATCGCCTTCTTCTTCCTGCTGCTGCCGATCACCGGGCGCGTTCGCCACACCGCGATCATCGCCCTCGCGATCTACACCCTGCAGATCATCTACCGCAACACGATGACCGGCCTGGCGAACGTGCCCGAGTCGGTCAAGGACGCGGCCCGCGGCATGGGCATGACCGATCGGCAGATCCTCTGGCAGGTGGAGCTGCGCCTGGCGACCCCGGAGATATTCGCCGGCCTGCAGATCGCGACCGTGAGCACGGTCGCGATCGCGACCCTGGCGGTCTTCGCCGGCGGTGGCGGACTGGGCAAGCCGCTCTACGAACACATCAGCTTCGGAACCAACATCGTCCTCTCCGGCGGTATCGCCATCCTGATGGCGATCGCGTTCGGCGTCCTGCTCTTCGGCCTCCAGCGTCGTCTCACCCCCTGGCGCCGGGGAGCGACGACGATATGAGCACCTTGCCCCTCCCCCATCCCGTCCTGGCCTCGCTCGAGGGCGCGATCGAATTCATCTTCACGCCGCAGAGCTCGAACGTGACCGGCGGCAAGAAGGTCGGGGGGATCGACCAGGTGGTCGAACTGACGCTCAACCAGATCGAACTGTCGCTGCTGGCCCTGCTGCTCTCGCTCCTGGTGGCGCTGCCGATCGGCCTCTACCTCGGCCACCGGGGGATCGGCGAGCTGTTTGCGACCGCGATCGCCAATGCCGGCCGTGCCGTCCCGGAGCTGGCCCTGATCGCCTTCATGGCGACCGCGATCGGGGTCGGCGTGCTCAATCTGACGATCGCCCTCGCCGTTCTCGGCGTGCCGCCGATCCTCGCCAACACCTTCGTCGGCATCAACCAGGTCGACCGGGCCAGCGTCGAAGCCGCCCGCGGCATCGGCATGACCGAGTTCGAGATCCTCCGCAAGGTGGAGATCCCACTGGCGATACCGACCATCTTCACCGGCATCCGCGGCGCCTCGATTGCGATCGTGGCGACGGCGACGATCGCGCCGCTGGCCGGGGTTCTGACCTTGGGTGACTTCATCATCAATCAGAACGTCTACGGCGATAGCGGCGTGCTGGCGGGGGCGATCATGGTTTCCCTGCTGGCACTCGTGTTCGAGTTCTCGCTCGCCGGGGTGCAGCACCTGCTCACCTCGAAGGGCCTGAAGTTGAGGAGCGCCTGATTTGACCACTAACCAAGGAGGCAGTTAAGTGAGGACCAAGAAGACGCGACTGCGGGGAGCGGTGGCGGTGTTGTTGGCGCTGGCGCTGACCCTCGGCGTCGCCGCCTGCGGCAGCAGCGACGACGACAGCGGCTCGACCGAAGCGAGCGAAGGCGGCGGCGGAGCGATCGTCGCCAACCCCGACAACGCCAAAGTCAACCTGACGATCGGCTCGAAGAATTTCCCCGAACAGGAAATCCTCGGGGAAATCTATGCCCAGGCCCTCGGCGCCGCCGGCTACAAGGTGAAGAGCGACCTCAACCTCGGCTCTGAAACCGTGGCCCTGCAGTCGGTCAAATCGGGTGCGATCTCGGGCTATCCCGAGTACGCCAGCACGGCCCTGACCTCGTTCTTCGGCCTCGAACCGGAAGAAGTTCCCGCCGACGCGAACGAAGCCCAGGAAAAAGCGAATGAAGAATTCGAAAAGGAAGGCCTGACGGCGTTCCCTCCCACCCCGTTCGCCAGCGCCAACGCGGTCGGAACCCTGAAGAAGACGGCCGAAAAGTACGGCCTGGAGACGATCTCCGACCTCGAAGGGGTCTCCGAAAAACTCAGCCTCTACGGCTCCCCCGAGTGCCGCCAGCGGATCGACTGCCTGGCCGGCCTCGAACAACTCTACGGGCTCGAATTCAAGTCATTCCACCCGGTCGACATCGGCCTCCGCTACACCGTGCTCGAAAAGGGCCAGGCCGATCTCTCGATCCTCTTCACCACCGATCCGCAGCTCTCGGCGGAGAAGGACAAGTTCGTGATCCTCGAAGACGACAAGGAAGTCTTCCCTTCCGGCAACGTCATCTTCGTGACCAAGCAGTCGACCGCGCAAAAAGCCGGGCCCGACTACGAAAAGACGATCGTCCAGGTCCAGGAAGGTTTGACGCTGCCGGTGATGCAGGAGCTCGACGCTCGGGTCGAACTCGAAAAGCAGACGCCGAAGGAAGCGGCGGCGGCTTACCTGAAGTCCGCCGGGTACACCGGCTAGCCGCAGCAGGCCCGGCGGGAGGGGCTCGGCGGACAAAAGCGGGGAGTGTCCGGCAAGCCCCGCCCGCCGGGCCTCCCCGCAGCAGTCGGATGTACGTCGTGGCTGGAGATCGCAGCTAAGCGACTAGCTCCGCGGTGCTGGGGGCACGATCGCGTATCCGGGCGAAGGAGACGTGGGCGGCCCAGGCGGCGGAGATGCCGGTGACGCCGGCCAGCAGCAGGGCCACGCGGGGGTCGTAGGTTTCCGCCAGCCAGCCGGTCAGGGGGCCGCCGATCGGCGTCGAGCCGAGGAAGACGACCGAGTAGAGGGCCATCACGCGGCCGCGCATCTTCGGCTCCACCGCCAGCTGCAGGGTCGAGTTGATCGTCGCCGCGAAGGTCACGGCGGCGGCGCCGAGCACGGCCAGCGTGACGATCTCGAAGGCCAGCGAGGGCATCGCCGCCGAGAGCAGCGCGGCGATCCCGAAGGTCAGCGCGCCACCGGCGATCAGCCGCGGCCCGGTGCGACCGTGATGGCCGTTGACGAGGGCGCCGGCGATCGAGCCCACCGCCATCGCCGAAACCATCACCGCGTAGGTCGAGGCGCCGCCGTCGAAGCTGAATTTGGCCAGCAGCGGCAGCACCACCTGGAAGTTGAAGCCGAGCGTCCCGACCAGCGCCATCAGCGCCAGCGGCACCGCCAGCTCGGGCGTGGCGAGGACGTAGCGCAGGCCGGCGCGGATCGCGCCCGGCTCACGGGGGGCGACCGGCTCGGTGTGCAGGCCGCGCGGGTCCATCCCCCAGAGGGCGACGATCATCGCCACGAAGGTGAGCGCGTTGAGGGCGAAGCAGGGGACGACGCCGAAGCCGGCGATCAGCAGCCCGGCCAGCGCCGGCCCGACGATCCGCGCCATCTGCACGATCACGCTGTTGAGGCTGACCGCGTTGACTACCCGGTCGGGCCCGACCATCTCGATCACGAAGCTCTGCCGGGCCGGGTTGTCGATCGCGTTGACCGAGCCCATCGCGAAGACCGCGAGGAAGACCATCCAGGGCTCGACGATCCCCGTCGCGGTGACCGCGAAGAGGCCGAGGGCGGGGATCGCCATCAGCGCCTGGGTCGCGATCAGCAGCTTGCGTTTGGGGATGCGGTCGGCGAGCAGGCCGCCCCAGGCGCCGATCAGCAGCATCGGCAGGAACTGCAGGGCGGTGGTCAGGCCGACGGCGATGCCGCTGTCGGTGAGGCTGAGGATCAGCCAGATCGCCGCCACCGTCTGCATCCAGGTCCCCGACAGGGAGATCAGCTGCCCCGTGAAGTAGCGCCGGTAGTTGGGGACCTCGAGCGAGTTGAACGAGCGGCGCAGGGCGACACTCACCCGCGCTCATCCTCCAGCATGCGCTCGAGGATCTCGGCCGCCCGCTCCAGCGCCTCGACATCGGCGGCGGGCATGTCGCGCATGCGGCGCGCCAGGTAGGCGTTCTTGCGCCCCCGCAGCCGCCGCAGGCGCTCGCGGCCGGCGGCGTTGGTGCTGACCAGGGAGCTGCGGCCGTCGGTCGGGTCGGGCGTGCGCTCGACGAGTCCCTCGCGCTCCAGGCAGCCGAGCGTGCGGGTCACCGTCGGCCGCTGCACCCGCTCCAGCTTCGCCAGCTCACTGGGGGTGAGCGGGCCGTGGCGGTCGATCGTCGCCAGGGCGGCGGTCGAGGTCGGGGTCAGCCCCGTCGCCTCGGCGGCGGCCTCCTGGCGCAGGCGCCGGGCCGTGCGCACGATCCCCAGCCGCAGCCGGGAGGCGGCATCGGTGAGGGATATGTCGGCGGTCTTCGGCTTCATTGATTAGCGTTGGTAATTAGTTTAGCAAACTAGTTTTCGGGTCACAACCCATCGATCCGGGATCGATGGGTAACGTGCCGCGGGTGAGCGAGACGGCGATCAGCGTCAGCGGGCTGCGCAAGTCCTACGGTGAGCACGAAGCGGTGCGCGGCGTCGACTTCGAGGTCGCGGCCGGCGAGGTCTTTGGATTCCTCGGCCCCAATGGCGCCGGCAAGACGACCACGATCGAGATCCTCGAGGGCTACCGCGAGCGCAGCGGCGGCGAGGTCTCCGTCTTCGGCGTCGACCCTGGCAAGCCGACCCGCGCCTGGCGCAACCGCGTCGGCCTGGTCCTGCAGGAGTGCGAGCTGGACCCGCTCTGGACGGTCCGCGAGGCGATCTCGCTGTTCGCCTGCTTCTACGAGAAGCCGCGCCCGGTGGAGGAGACGATCGAGCTGGTCGGCCTCGGCGACAAGCGCGACGCCCGCGTCGGCACCCTCTCCGGCGGCCAGAAACGCCGCGCCGACGTCGCGATCGGGATCGTCGGCGACCCCGACCTGATCTTCCTCGACGAGCCGACCACCGGCTTCGACCCGACCGCCCGTCGCGACGCCTGGAACATGATCGAGGGCCTCAAGGCGCTCGGCAAGACCGTCTTCCTGACCACCCACTACATGGACGAGGCCCAGCACCTGGCCGACCGCGTGGCGATCCTCCGCGACGGCAAGATCGTCGCCCAGGGGCGGACCGAGGAGCTCGGCGAGAGCCTCGGCCGCCGCACCGTGATCGGCTTCGCCCTCAACGGTGGGCTCGGCGTCGAGGACGTGCGCACTCGCGTCTCCGCCCCGCTGACGATTGCCGGCAACGCGGTCGAGATCGAGACCGACCAGCCCCAGCAGGACCTCTACCGCCTGCTCGGCCTGGCCGAGGAGCGCGGAGCGGCGCTGGACGACCTCGAGGTCCGCCGCCCCAACCTCGAGGACATCTTTCTCGAGCTGACCAGGGAGGAGCCGAAATGAGCGATCGCGTCATCGTCCTCACCCAGGCGCGGCTGGCGATAAAAGTGGCCCTGCGCACGCCCCGCACGATCATCTTCACCGTCGCCTTCCCGCTCGTCTTCCTCGTCCTCTTCAACTCGATCTTCGTCAACGGCGGCGACAACAGCACCACCCTGCCGAACGACATCAAGATCAGTGCCCAGGCCTACTTCACGGCGGGGATCATCGCCTACGCGGTCGCCCTCTCCACCTTCACCACGCTCGCCGTCTCGCTCACCACCCAGCGCGAGAACGGGCAGTTGAAGCGCTATCGCGGCACGCCGATGCCGCCCTGGACCTTCATCGCCGCGCAGATGGCCCGCGCCACCGTCCAGGCGCTGTTCATGACCGCACTGCTGCTCGCCGTCGGCGCGATCGCCTACGGCGTCCCGATTCCCAGCTCGACCTTCCCCGCCTTCGTGCTCTACGTGGTGCTGGGCACGGCCACCCTCTGCTCGCTCGGCATCGCCCTCAGCGCCTTCACCCCCAACGCCGATGCCGCCTCGACGATCGCCCCCTTCACGGTCGTCATGCTCGCCTTCTTCTCGGGCATCTGGATCCCCGTCGACCAGCTCCCGCAGTGGCTCGAAACCGTCGGCAAGATCTTTCCCCTCTACCACCTCGCCCTCGGCCTGCAGACCACCCTCTCCCCCAACGCCACCGGCAGTGGCCTCGACGCCGAAAACGTCCTCATCCTCGCCATCTGGGCGATCGCCGGCGCCCGCATCGCCAGCCGCCGCTTCCGCTGGGAGCCGCAGACGGCGCGAGCCTAGGTGTCAAAAGTGTGTGTCAATTGTGTGACGCCCCTTCTCAGGACTGAACCTGCTGCCTAGCATCGCCGCAGGAGGGTGGTGGAGGTGGGTATCTCCAGGTGATTGACACTCACTCTGTCCGGCCAACCACCGGATCCGGTTCGAGTCCGGCAGCCTCCGCATATAGGCCGTCGGAGCGGTCGAGCTGGGGCGATCTGCCGTGGTACCCTCGGGCAGAGTGTCAATCGCCTGCGGGGTGGTTCCCCGCGTCACCAGACTCGACCCGCTCCGGCGGGTCTTGTCGTTTCTAGGGTCGCCGGTGCACTTCGGTGGCGCGCGCCTGGTCGCGCGGGCGCACGAGGATCTCGTCGATGTTGACGTGGGAGGGCTGGGCGATGGCCCAGCGGATGCACTCGGCGACGTCCTCGGCACGCAGTGGCTCCATCCCCGCGTAGACCTTGGCAGCGGCCTCCTCGTCGCCCTCGAAGCGGACCAGGGAGAACTCGGTCTCGACCATGCCGGGAGCGACGTCGGTGACGCTGACCGGCTTGCCCAGCAGCTCCAGCCGCAGGGTCTGCAGGGCCGCCCGCTGGGCGTGCTTGGCGGCGCTGTAGCCGGCGCCGCCGCGATAGGTCTCGAAGGCGGCGATGCTGGTCACGCCGACGACGTGGCCGTCCCCGGACTCGACCAGTTGCGGCAGCAGCGCCCGGGTCATCCGCATCGTCCCCAGCACGTTGGTCTCGTACATCGTCTGCCAGAGCCCTTCCTCGGCCTCGCCCAGCGGTTCCAGGCCGAGCGCGCCGCCGGCGTTGTTGACGAGCACGTCGCAGGCCGGGACCTGGGCCACGAAGGTGGCGACGGAACCGGGGTCGGCCACGTCCAGCTCGATCGCCTCGCCGCCGATCTCGGTCGCCAGCTCCCGCAGCCGCTGCAGCCGCCGCGCCCCGAGAACCACCCGGTAACCGTCCTCGGCCAGCGCTCTGGCCGTGGCGGCGCCGATGCCGCTGGATGCGCCGGTGACGACCGCCGTTCCTTTCATCGCCGCCAGACTAGGGGAGTCGCCCCGCCCGCGTCTATCGTTGCCCGGTGAGCACCGACCACAGCCCGGGCCGGCAGCCCTTCACGGTCGAGAAGGTGACGTTGCGCGGCGAGCGCGTCCGCCTCGAGCCGCTCGACGCCGACCGCCACAGGGCCGGCCTCGAAGCGGCGATCGCCGACGGCGACCTCGCCGCACTCTGGGTCACGACCGTGCCGGGGCCGGAGCGACTGGAGCGGTTCTTGGCCGCCGCCGAGGCCGCCTTCGCCGCCGGCCACGAGCTCGCCTTCGCCACCCTCGACGCCGCCAGCGGGAGGGTGCTGGGCAGCACTCGCTTCATGGCGATCGAGGCCGCCCACAGAAGAGTCGAGATCGGCTCCACCTTCCTCGCCGCCAGCTGCCAGCGCACCCACGTCAACAGCGAAGCCAAGCTGTTGATGCTGGCGCACGCCTTCGACGCCTGGGGAGTGAACCGGGTCGAACTCCTCACCGACGTCCTCAACGAGCGCTCGCGCGCCGCGATCGTCCGCATCGGCGCCAGCCAGGAGGGCGTGCTGCGCGCCCACAAGCTGATGCCCGACGGCCGCATCCGCGACTCGGCGATCTACAGCATCACCCGGCCCGAGTGGCCGGGCGTGCAGGCGGCCCTCAGGGACCGCCTGCGGCGCTCCTGACTGCGGTTGACTTGCAGCTCAGCAAGCTCCAGTTATGACTGAAGGATTGTGGGGGTCCCAGGCCCCACAATCCTTCACCCGTTCGCTCGCCGAGTCACGGAAGCAGTCCCCACCCACGGAAGCTGCCAACCCTGGGAGCAAGAGAGAGGTTCCGTTGGGTGGGGTCGGGGGTCTCTCGCGCGCGCGGCGTCCTGATTTTCGCCCCTTCCGGTCAGCGAGAGAGGCGTGGCTCCCGGCGAAAATCCCAGCAAGCGCGAGAGACCCCCGACCCCACCACGCCAAGCCCCCCTCGCGGCGAGCCAACCGTCTACGGAGGCGGCAGCAGGTTGACCGCGGCGGCGAGTCCGACGGCGACCAGGGTGATCGTGTAGCCGGTGTAACCGCTGAGGGCAAAGAGGAACGCGGCGATCGCGCAGATCGCGACCACGATGATCCAGGAGGCTCGGGCGAGGGACACGGTCGGTATTTTCACCTACATGGCCGACGCCGCCACCACAGAGGTCGCTCCAGGGGACGCCGCCGAGGCCGCGTTGGCTTTCCTGGGCGAGATGTCGCTCGACCTGCGGGGGGCCGCGATCCTCGACTCGGGTGGCGCCGTCATGGCCGCCGCCGGCGACCATGACCGCTGGCGCGAGGATGCGGCGGTGCTGCTCGAGGTCGCCGACCGGGCCGGCGGTGAGCCGGCCGAGCAGGTCCACGTCGCCACCGAGCAGGGTGAGGTCTTCGCCTTGCGCCACGCGGGCCTCACGGCCGTGGCGGTCACCGAGCGCTTCGCCCTCGCCTCGCTGATGTTCTTTGACATGCGCTCGATCCTGCGCGACCTGGCCCTCACGAACTCGACCGGGGGGGAGGGCTGATGCCTCCCAAGCCCCACCGGGTTCTGCTCGACCGCGTTTCCGGGTACGCCGACGAGGCCGCTGCCTATATGCGTCGTCGCCGCATCGCGCGCCGGCCCTTCGCCCGCCTCTACTACGCGACCGGGCGCAGCGCCGACCACGCCGACGACTCGACCTCCGGGGCCGAGCTGTTCGTCGCCGCCGGCCGTCTGATCGAGGTCGCCGGGAAGCGGCCGAAGGGATGAGCGAGCTGCTCGATCCGGCGGTCGCCGAGCGCGTGCTGGCGCGGGCGCTCGCCCATGGCGGCCGCTTCGCCGAGGTCTTCGCCGAACGCCGCCACGGCCTCTCGATGTCGATCGACGAGTCGCGGATCGAGGCGGTCCAGTCCGGCGCCGAGGAGGGCGCCGGGGTGCGGGTCGTCGAGGGCGGCACGACCTACTTCGCCCATGTCGACGGTCTCGACCCCGCCGATCTGGAGCGCGCCGCCGACGAGGCCGCGGCGGCGCTGCGCGGCGAGCGCCGCGAGCCGCGCCCGCTGCGGGCGGAGGCGCCCGCGCCGCTGCCGATCGAGCGCCGGCCCGAGGACGTCGCGGCGGACCGCAAGGCGGCGCTGTTGCGCGAGCTCGACGAGCGCGCCCGCGGCCAGGGCGAGGAGATCGCCCAGTTCACCTCCTCCTACGCCGAGGCGCGGCGCCAGATCGCCGTCGCCAACTCCGAGGGACTGCTGAGCGGCGATGACCGCACCCGCACCCGGATCGGCGCCCAGGCGGTCGCCCGCCGCGGCAGCGCCGTCGAGACCGGGGCCGAGACGCTCGGCGCCCACCGCGGCTTCGAGCTGCTCGAAGACGACCCCGGCCTGATCGCCGAGCAGGCGGCCCGCAAGGCGCTGACCCTGCTTGACGCCGGCCCGGCGCCGTCGGGCTCGATGCCGGTGGTCGTCGGCGGCGGCTTCGGCGGCGTCCTCTTCCACGAGATGACCGGGCACGGGCTCGAGGCCGACCACATCCAGAAGGGCGCCAGCGTCTACGTCGGCAAGCTCGGCGAGCAGGTCGCCCAGCCGCTGCTCAACGCCTATGACGACGGCCGCCTGCCGCACGAGTGGGGCAGCGACGCGATCGACGACGAGGGCGTGCCGACGCAGAAAACGCAGGTGATCGAGGAGGGCCGCCTCACCGCTTACCTCTACGACCGCCTCACCGCCGAACGCGACGGCGTCGCCTCGACCGGCAACGGCCGCCGCGAGAGCTTCCGTCACCTGCCGATCCCGCGCATGACCAACACCTACATCGCCCCCGGCGACGCCACCCCCGAGGCGATGATCGCCGAGCTCGAGAACGGCTTCTACGCCGTCTCCTTCGCCGGCGGCCAGGTCGATCCGGCGACCGGCGACTTCGTCTTCGGCGTCTCCGAGGGCTACCTGATCGAGGGCGGCAAGGTGACCCGGCCCTGCCGCGGCGCGACGCTGATCGGCAACTGCCTGGAGGCGCTGATGGCGATCGACGCGGTCGGCGACGACTTCTTCATGAAGACCGGGATCTGCGGCAAGGGCGGCCAGAAAGCGCCGGTCGGGACCGGCCAGGGCCACGTCCGGGTGCGGGCGATGACGGTTGGGGGAACGGAGCTTTGACCGAGCTGAGCACGACCGCGGCGCGGGCGGTCGAGGCGGCGCTGGCCGCCGGGGCCGGGGAGGCCGAGGCCTACGCGTCGCGCGACGGCGGCCGCGAGGTGCGCGTCCACGGCGGCGAGGTGGAGAGCCTGACCGCGGCGACGCAGAGCGGCGTCGGCGTGCGTGCCTGGATCGGCGGCCGGGTCGGCTATGCCTTCGGGACCGATTTCAGCGAGGCGGGCGTGGCGGCGATCGCCGCCCGTGCCGCCGAGGCAGCGGCGGTGGCCGACGAGGACGAGTTCGCGGCGGCGCCCCAGCCGGCCGCGGTCGAGGCGCTGGCGGGGCTGAGCGATCCCTCCGTCGCCGCCTGGAGCACCGCGCAGGCGGCGGAGCTGGCCCTGGCCGTGGAGCGGACGGCGCTTGCCGCCGACCCCCGCGTGGTCGGGGTCGAGCAGGTCGTCTACGCCGATTCCGCCGAACGGGTCGCGATCTCCTCCTCGACCGGCCTCGCCGGCGAGTACGAGTCCTCCGACTGCTTCGCCTATCTGCAGGCCCTGGCCGAGGGTGACGGGGGGAAGGAGACCGGTCTCGGCTTCGGCCTCGCCCGCGGGCCCGAGGGCCTCGACCCGGAGGCGATCGGGGCCGAAGGGGCCGCTCGCGCCACCGCGATGATCGGCGCCGCCAAGCCCAGCTCCCGCTCCTGCCCGGTCGTGCTCGACCCCACCGTCGCGGCCAGCTTCGCCGGCCTGATCGGCGGTGCCCTCGGCGCCAACGCCGTGCAGCGCGGGCGCTCCCCGTTCGCCGGCCGCCTCGGCGAGGAGCTGGCCAGCGCGGCGCTGGTCCTGCACGACGACGGCCGCGACCCGGATGGCCCCGCCTCGGCGCCCTTCGACGGCGAGGGGCTGCCGCGCCGCCGCACCGCTCTGATCGAGGGCGGCCGCCTGCGCGCCTACCTCTACGACACCTACACGGGCAACCGCGAGGGCACCACCTCGACCGGCAGCGCCGCCCGTCACGGCTACCGCTCGCAGCCCTCGGTATCGGCCTCGAACCTGGTGGTCGCCCCCGGCTCGCTGTCGTTCGCGGAGCTGCTCGGCGCCGCCGCGGACGGTGTCTTCGTCACCGACGTCGCCGGCCTGCACTCGGGCGTCAATCCCGTCACCGGCGTCTTCTCCGTCGGCGCCTCGGGACGGACGATCCGCGCCGGCGAGCTGGCGGAGCCGCTGCGCGAGTTCACGATCGCCGGCGACCTCGTCGCGATGTTGGCGGCGGTCGAGGCCGCCGGCACGGATGCCCGCTGGGTTCCCTTCGGGGGGTCCGTGAGCACGCCGCCGCTGCTGATCGGCGCGATGGCCATCAGCGGCTCGTGACGGTTACGCCGAGCCCGCTGTTAGATTGGCGCCCGTCTTCAACCCCCGAGGAGGATTTCCGACGTGACCAAGGCTGAGTTTCTGGATCAACTGGCTGGCGACGACCGGCTTGGCAGCAAGAAGGCTGCCAGCGACGCCGTCGACGCCGTGCTCGAGGCGATCACCGAGGCGCTGGGCTCCGGCGGCGAAGTGAGCTTCACCGGCTTCGGCAAATTTCACGTCGCCGAGCGTGGTCCTCGCCAGGGCGTCAATCCGCGCACCGGCGAGCGCATCACGATCCCGGGCGGCAAGGTCCCCCGTTTCTCGGCCGGTTCGGCGCTGAAGACCAAAGTCAAGGGCGGCTGATTTCCTGAAGCTGTTCGCCGATCGGCTGGCGGCGCTCGTGGACGAGCGCCGCAGTCAGATCTGCCTCGGCCTCGACCCCGACCCGGCGAAACTGGCCGGGCAGGGGCCGGTGGCCACCGGCCCCGGCACGCTGGCCGCCGAGCTGGCCGCCGCCGCGGTGGTCACCCACTGCCGCTCCCTGATCGATCGCGCCGGGCCCGCCTGCGTCGCGGTCAAGCCGCAGCTCGCCTGCTTCGAGCGCCTCGGCGCCCCCGGCTGGGCGGCTCTGGCGGAGGTCTGCGCCGCCGCCGACGAAGCCGGGCTGCTGACGATCGCCGACGGCAAGCGCGGTGACGTCCCGGTCACCGCCGCCGCCTACGCCCAGGCCCTGGTCGGCGAGACGCCGACGCCCTGGGGCCCGGTCGCCGGCCTCGGCGCCGACGCCTTCACCGCCAATCCACTGCTCGGCCTCGACGCCCTGGAGCCGCTGATCGCCGCGGCGGCTCAGGCGCGTGCCGGTGTCTTCGCCCTCGTCCGCACCAGCAATCCGGGTGCCGCAGACGTTCAGGACCTGCCGGCCCCGCAGCAGCCGCTGCACGAGCACCTTGCCGGCCTGGTCGACGACCTCTCCAAGCGCCTGCTGGGACAGAACGGGCTGAGCGGCATGGGCGCCGTCGTCGGCGCCACCGAGCCCGAGCACATCGCTCGCATGCGGGAGCTGATGCCGCGCTCGATCTTCCTCGTCCCCGGCGTCGGCGCCCAGGGCGGTCAGCCGGAGCTGCTCGGCGCCGCCTTCACGGCCGGGCGGGCATCGGCTCTGATCGCCGCCTCGCGCGGGATCGCCGCCGACCCCGACCCCGCCGCGGCCGCGGAGCGTCTGCGGGCCACGGTCTGGGACGTTTCGACCGCCTGAAGCCGCCTCCAGCGGCTATACGATCACCGGTTCCAGTTTCGACCTTCGCACCCAGTCCATGGAAAAACGCACCAGCGCCTTCGCCCGGATCTTCGCCGCAATCGCCCTGGCGGGCGCGGTGGTCGTCGTCATCGCCGTGATCGCGAGCTCGCTCGGCGATTCCGACTCCTCGACCAAGTCGGGGAACGGCCACGGCCACTCCTCGCACAAGGGTGGCCACAAGCCGACGGCCAAGGCCTACGTGGTCAAGAGCGGCGACACGCTCGTCTCGATCGCCCACCGGACCGGCGTCCCGGTCGTCCACATCATCGCCCTGAACCCCGAAGTCGACCCGCAGATCCTGATCGCCGGCGAGACGCTGAAGTTGCGATGAGTCGCCGCCGCGGCGCCGCCGCGCTGATCGCGGCGCTGCTGGCTCTGCTCTGCCTGCCCGCCGCCGCCGCGGCAAAGCCGCAGCCGCTGGCCCGCGCCTGGACCCTGATCGACGCCCGTACCGGCGCGGTGCTCACCTCCCACGCCGCCGCCCGGCACCTGCCGATCGCCAGCACCACCAAGCTGATGACCGCCTACGTGGCGATGCAGGAGCTGCCGCTCGACAAGATGGTGCGGGCGGCGCCCTACCACCCGATCTACGGCGAGTCGCTGCTGGGCCTGCGCACGGGGCAGCGGATCAGCGTGCGCGACCTCCTCTATGGGCTGATCCTGCGCAGCGGCAACGACGCCGCCCACGACCTCGCCATCGCCGCCGCCGGCTCGGTGCCTCGCTTCGTCGCCCAGATGAACCGCCGCGCTGCCGCTCTCGGCCTCGCCGACACGCACTACGCCAACCCGGTCGGCCTCGACCAGCGCGGCAACTTCTCCAGCGCCCGCGACCTGGCGACGCTGACCCAGCGGCTGCTGCGCATCCCCGTCTTCGCCAAGATCGCCGACTCGCGCAGCGCCGTCCTGCGCAGCGTGCGGCCGCCGCGGCGGATCTCGACCATCAACGAGCTGCTGCTGGACGCTCCCTGGATAACCGGCGTCAAGACTGGCCACACCTTCGACGCCGGCTACGTCCTGGTCGGCTCCGGTCGCCGCAGGGGGGTCGACCTGATCTCCGTCGCGATCGGGGCGCCGACCGACGAAACGCGCTTCAGCGACAACCTGGAACTGCTCGAATACGGCTTCTCGCAATACCACCGGCGACTGCCGATCAAGGCCGGCGAGGATCTCGCCGACCCCTCGATTCGCTACTCCGGCGGCCAGCTGCCGCTGCGGGCCGCCCGCGCGGTCGCCGTCGGCCTGCGCCGCGGCCAGCGGCCCAGCCTCGACGTCGACGCCCCGGCTGAGGTCGAGGGCCCGATCCACCGCAACGCGGTGCTCGGCACGGCGACGGTCTTCGTCGACGGTCGTCCCGCCGCCTCGGTGTCGCTGCGCGCCGGCCGCTCGATCCCCACGGCGAGCAGCTTCGACCGCGCCCGCGCCTTTCTCAGTAACCACCTGATCCCTATCGCGATCGCGGTGTTCGTGATACTCATGGTCGGGGTACTGCTCTACCGGCGCCTATCCCGCCGAAACGACAAACGGGAGCGAATCCGGGTGAACGCGAAGTGATTCTCACCGTCACGCTCAACGCCGCTGTCGATCGCACCGTGGCGGTGCCGAACTTCCGCCTCGGGCGACGCCATCGCGCGGTCGAGGCACGCACGGTCGCGGGCGGCA
>Ga0193706_1000680_pt1 | contig 17809 bp, 13 predicted proteins | sample U3c1metaG_FD_160130 | JGI IMG/M metagenome (GOLD analysis project Ga0193706, IMG submission 160130) | Soil microbial communities from a riparian zone of the East river system, Colorado, United States - U3c1 | ecosystem: Environmental > Terrestrial > Soil > Riparian zone | place: USA: East River... | reverse complement strand
TGGCGCGTGGCGTGCTCGCGTGGTCGAAGACCACTCCTTCGCTCGCGAGACGATCGAGAGTCGGCGTGGTCGCGCGGCTGTAGCCGTAGCACGAGACGTGATCGCGCCGCAGCGTGTCGATGGTGAACAGCAGCAGGTTGTAGCGCGGCGACGGTGGCGGCGAGCAGTTGCCGAGCAGCGCGAGCAAGAGCGCCGCGAAGACGATTCGCAGGTTCATCGCGAGCGCACGAAATCCGCGTCGAGGTAGCGCGGGCCGAGCTCTTTCGCGAGCTCGCGTTCATCGGCCTCGGGCACGCTGGCTTCGAGCTCGACTTCGAATTCCGCTTCGAAGGCCTGTTTCAGCGCCGGGGCGAAGGCGGCGGGAGTCAGGCCGCGGCGGCGCGATTCCAGAGTCGCGATCTCGCCCTCGAGGGCCGAGGAGCCGAGCTTGATCGACCCATGGTGCAGGACGCGGCCGGCCTTGCGCCGCTGCGCGGATCCAACGCCTTTCATCTCGTCCCAGACCAGATCGAGCTCGGTCGAATGGTGGAAGCACATCCCGCTGCCCGGCCGATCGGAGCGCAGCGCATCCGCTCCGCGCAGCCTGGCCTCGACACCGAACTCGGCCAGGGCCCGCGCGATGGCGCGGTGCACGCGCGCGTAGGATTCGCTGACGCCGTTCGCGTACAGGGGCAGCGAGAGGTCCGCGCTGATCGAGAAAGTCAGCTCGCGCACGTGGTGGATCGCGCCGCCGCCGGTGATGCGCCGCACCAGCTTGCTCGCGCGCTCATGGCCTGGGACGTCGGCGAGCTTCTGGAAATAGCCGAGCGATAGGGTGTCGGGCTTCCAGGAGTAGAAACGCACCGTCGGCGGCAGGCCGGGTGTCGCGAGCAGAGCCTCGTCGAGGCCCATGTTGAAATCCGGCGCCGCGGCCCAGGTGGTGATCAGGCGCCAGGCAGCCATGGCTCCAGATTAGAGCACGCTCGGATGCCTGACGAATCGCCGGGCATCAGCGCGCGCTCTCGAGTGCTCAGTGCTTGCTGTGCGCGACGTGCTTCTCGTAGGCGGCCGCGTCCATCAGGCCGTCGAGATTCTTCGAGCTGACTTTCAATTTGACCATCCAGCCGGAGTTCCACGGATCCTTGGCCAGGATCTCGAGGTGCTCCTCGATCGTGTGGTTGACGTCGACGACTTCGCCGGTCACCGGCGAGTTGAGGTCGGAGACCGCCTTGACGGATTCGATCTCGCCGAAGGTCTCGCCGGCCTTGACCATGCGGCCGGCTTCGGGGAGGTCGCAGTAGACCAGGTCGGACGTGTTGCCGTTGGACAGCTCCTGCACGGCGAAATCCGTGATGCCGATCAGGGCGGTGTCGCCCTCGAGCTTGACCCACTCGTGGGTAGGGGAGTACTTGCGGTCGTCGGGGCGCATGGCGTTGGTTCTCGGTGGGTCGGAAGGGTGACTATTTTCGGGTGCGCGAGAAGAAGGGCAGCTCCTGCACGCGGCAGGCCTGGCGCTTCCCGCGAAAATCCAGCTCGAGCTCGGTCCCGGCGCCGGCGGCGTCGAGGCTTACGTAGGCCGAGGCGATGTTCGTCGACAGGGTCGGCGAGGGCGCGCCGGAGCAGACCTGCCCGACCGCCGTCGCTCCGCGGAACACTTCCGTGCCCTGGCGCGGCACGCGCGGTCCCGGCGTGGTCAGGCCGACCAGCTTGCGCCGCGGATTCTGGTTCACGCGTTCGAGCGCGGCGCGGCCGATGGTGTCTTTCTTCTCGGGAGCGAAGGACACGCCGAAATGCAGGCCGGCTTCGATCGGGTTGTGCAGGGCGTCGATCTCGTGTCCGTAGAGCGGCATGCCGGCTTCCAGGCGCAGGATGTCGCGGGCTCCGAGGCCGATCGGTTGCAGGCCCTCGCCGGCGCCGAGCTCGGTCAGGGCGCGCCAGACCCGCGGGCCCTCGGCGTTCGGGAGATACAGTTCGTAGCCCAGCTCGCCGGTGTAACCCGTGCGGCTGACGCGCGTCTTCTCGAGGCCGCAGACAGTGGCGAAGTCGAACTTGTAGTAGCCGAGCTTCGCGAGATCGAAGCCGGTGACCGCGCGCTGCAGGATGTCGCGCGAAGTCTGTCCCTGGATCGCGATCATCGCGGTCCTGTCGGTCTGGTCGTCGATCACCACGTCGAAGCCCTTGGCGTGCTCGCGCATCCAGGCCAGGTCCGCGGCGGTGTTGGAGGCGTTGACCACGATGTAGACCGAGTCCGCTTCGCGGTAGAGCAGCACGTCGTCGATCGGATTGCCGTCCTCGCGACAGAACAGCGAGTAGCGGATCGAATTGACCGGAATCTTCGCGCAATAATTGGTCGCGATCTTGTCGACGAAGGCCAGCGCGTCTTTGCCGCGCACGTGCACGCGGCCCATGTGGCCGAGGTCGAACAGGCCGGCCTTGGTGCGCACGCAGTTGACCTCGTCGAGGATCGGGCCGTACTGCACCGGCATGTGCCAGCCTCCGAAGTCGATCAGCTTGGCGCCGAGCTGCTCATGGATGGCGTGGATCGAGGTGGTCTTCATGGGCCGACTGAGGCCTTCGAGGGGCGCTGCGAGGGACATCGGGGCGGAGGATGCTAGTGGATCCGCCCCACAGCGGAAAGAGTCCCGTGCGCCGACCCGTCTCCACGGCGCGGGGTACGGTTCTGCATCGGGGCGGGTCCTGCCTGCGCGTCCCTCGGCGCCGGCCCGAAGTTCCATGCGCCATGCTGCTCGCGTCTTCGGTTGGATTGTCGCCCTTGGGCCGGTCGGAATTCTCTTCCCGGCCGCCGCAAGTGCCCAGGTCGCCGACCCCTTCGCGCCCGGGACACGCTGGATCTCCGCTCCGTCACCGGGGGCGGCCTGGATGCCGGTCAGCGTGGATTTCGCCGCCGCGGGCGAGCTGGTGATCGCCGCCGGAGCCCTGGGCTCGCCGCGCTGGATGGCTTTTTCCGCGCCAGCGCCCGCGGGCCCGAACGGCCAGGTCCAGCCCCTGATCAGCGGCCTGGCCAACCCCGCGACCCTCTCGACCATGCAAGTGCGCGCCGGCGATCAGGCAGGCGAGCTCTTCGCCGTGTCCCAGGTCCCCGATCCCGACAACGCGCACCGGAAAACGGAAGTGGCCCGCTTCGATGGGCGCGCGCCCAACGCGCTCGGCGCGGCCGTTTGGACCCATGACCTGGGGCTGCACGTCAACGGCCTGGCGAGACTCTGCGCCGCGAGCGACGGTTCGCGCGTGGTCGCGATCGTCAACGACACGCCGACGCAGACCCTGCGCATCGAGTGGCTCGACGGCGCGAGCGGTGCGCTGCTCTCGCGCATCGATCGCAGCGGCGGAACCCTGCGTCAGTTCGCCGCCAGCTCCGACGTCGAGTCCGTCGCGATCGTCGCGGGACTCGACCTGTGGGTGTTCGATTCGCTCGGGAACCAGCGCCACCACGAAGTTTTGTCCGCATCGACGCAAGCCCTCGCCCTCTCCGGCGACGGAAAAACGCTGCTCATCGGAGCGCCCGGCCTGCTGCGCGTCCTTGCCTGGACCAACAATCTGTTCGCCGAGCGCTCGCGCGAGATCGCGCCGCTGTCGGAGCTGCCCGTGCGCTGCGCCGTGTCCGATGACGGCAGGACCTGGGCCGCGGCCTGGTGGAACTCGATCACCGGCCGCGATCTGCGCCTGGAGCTGCGCGGCGCCCCGAGCGACGCACTCATCTGGCAGGAATTGCAGACCGCGCCCGCGGGCTCACCGCAGAACTATCCAGAGACCCTGTGCATCGCCCGCGACGGCCGGCGCGCGGCCTTCGGCCTGTGGGGTAGCCTCGACGCGCAACCCGAGGTCCTGCTCGTCGACCGCGACCTGGCGCAATCCGTCGTGCGCCTCGACCTCCCCGGCTCGGTGCTGGCCCTCGCCCTCGATCCGAGTGCGACCCGGCTCGCGATCGCGATGAAGCACGCCCACGCGAACCAATTCGCGACCACCGGCGAAGTGCGTCTCTTCGACACCGGAGAGCGCGACGTCCAGGCCCTCGACCAGGCGCACCTCGGCCAGCCCCTCGCCGTGACGGCCCGCCGCGCCGGCGCGCGCTCGACCTGGTTCCTCTACGGCCCGCGATCGAGCTCGAGCCAGGTGATCCCCGGCATCAGCGGCTTCCTGGGCCTGAAGCGTCGCGGACTCTCGCTGATCCAGGCTCCCGCGGACGCCGCCGGCCGCGCGAGCGCCAACCTGCCGATCCCCCTGATCCCCTCGGCCTCGGGCGTGCCCTTCTCGGTCCAGGCTCTGTTCCGCTCGCGGTCGGGATCGAGTTTCTCGGCCACCGTGCTCGACCCGCTGGCGCTCTGAGGGTACTGCCCCGCATCGCTGTGCTGCACAGCGATGCGGGGCAGTGCCGGTTCCGGGATTGGGTTTGCGCAGGCCCGAGATCTCAAGGCCGCGCGCCGCTGGACCCGATACGGCGCACTGATCCCCATCCCCGGGGAGGATCCGGAGTCTCGTCCCGTCGACACGGGACCGGCGCCGCACCATGCCATCCACTGGACTTTCCTGGGGAGCGACAGGAACCCATCAGACATGTTCAGCGGAAGAATCCAGAGCGTCGTCTTCTCCCTCCTCGCCCTCTTCGCCGCCTCATGCAGCGGTAGCGGCGGCGGCAGCTCCAATTCGAACTCGATCGTGACGATCGAGCAGGACCTGACCCTCGACCCGACGGGCGCGACCACGGTGATCACCTTCATGGTCGATCCCGGCACGCTGGACGTCACGAATTTCGACGCGGACAACGGCCAGGTCGCGCAGACCGTCAACCAGGCGGGCGCCAGCTTCACCGTGGCCTGGGACGCGCCGGTCGGCACCGCGACGCAGGTGCGCCCGCTCGCCGTCGGGAACGTCGCGAGCACATTCCTGCCGGTCACGACCTCCGACGCTTCGCAGTCGAGCTTCGTGATCACCGTGGCCAATCAGGTCGCGGGGCTCGGCGCAGACACGATCACGGCCCAGTTCAGCGGCCCGAACCTGATCGAGAGCGAAGCCGAGGACATCGCGAACTGGACGCTCAAGGACGGCACGACCACCCTGCCGCTCGCCGGCTCGACCTTCGACTTCGACAGCTCGACCCAGACCCTGTCGGTCACGACCGGCGCGATGGCCAACCTGCACGCGAGCTTCAGCCTTGCCGCGCAGAGCACGCTCCACACCGTCGCCGATCTCGCCCTGGCCACCACCGCGGTCGCCGGAGTCGCCACAGGTGACGCCGTGCCGCCGACCTTGACCACGGTCGCGCAGAACCTCGCCCAGGATCCCTTCGGCCGCGTCATCGACTTCACTTTCAGCGAGGCGATGGACCCGATCTTCTGCGACGTGCTCTCGAACTTCGGCGGTCAGGTCCCGGACGTGGCGACCACCTTCTCGCAGCCGACGTCGACCCTGCTGCGCGTCACTTTCAACAATCCGATCGTCCCCGGTGTCAACACGCTCGACCTCGAGAACCTGCTCGACGCCCACGGCAACGCCTTCCCCGATCAGAACGTCGCGGTCACGGCCGGCACGACGGTGGCCAACAACTTCGCAACCGGGCCGGACGTCACGACCGTCGAGGGGCTGGGCGGAGACCTGCTCGAGATGACCTTCGTGCAGGCGATCGATCCTGACGACGCGTCGCTGCCCGCGAATTGGAACCTCGAGATCCCGACCGGGAACCCGATCGACCTCTCCAATTGCGTTTTCACCTATGACCTTCTGAACAAGTCGCTGAGCGTCGAGCTCGACGTCGACGTGCAGAACGGCGACACCTTCACCTTCGAAGCGCAGAGCGGCAGCGAGCCGCACGACGTCGACGGCCAGCTGTTCACTACGTCAGTCGCCGGTCTGATCAGCGGCGAGTCCAGCCTGCCCACGCTGGTGTCGGTCACGCAGAACCGCGTGTTCGATCCCACGGGCAAGACGCTCGACATCTCCTTCAGCGAAGCCATGGACGAGACCACGGCGGAAACGGAGCTGAACTGGAACGTTCCGGGCCACGTGGTGCAGACCGCCACCCTGCTGCCTTCCAAGACCGTGGTGCGCGTCGATTTCGACCTGTTCGTGCTGCCGGGAACCGACACGCTCGACGTCTCCGCCTTGGAGGACCTCGCGGGCAATGCGATGGCCGCGGTGCTCGCCCACGCGGTGGTCAGCACCGACGTCACCGCTCCGGCCGCCTCGCAGATCACGGCCGCGGCCGTCGAAGGCTCGGCCAACGACATCGTCCGCGTCACCTTCAACGACGACCTGATCGTCAGCGAGATCAGCGACCTCGCCAACTGGACTCTGGAATCGCCGGTCGGTGTGAGCATGCCGCTGGTCGGTGCGGGAGTCGCCTGGAACAGCGCGGGCCGTCAAGCGACGATCACCCTCCCGGACGGCAGCGATCTGGTCGGCGGCAACAGTGCCCGCGCCGCCTTCGCGAACGTGCACGACATCGGGGGCAACGCGATCTCCGCGGCCACGATCACCACCACCGTCAGTGGGGAAGTGAACGTGCCCGTGGTCGACTCGGTGTGGGTCAAGACCGCCTTGACGAACCACGTCGTGGTGCGCTTCAGCGAGCCCTGCACGCAGATGGACGACATCACCGGCTTGACGCACTACGCGGTGCACAACTCGCTCGGGACCCTGAAGGGCACGCCGACGAGCGCGACCGAGAGCGTCGACCACCTGGGCGTCGAGCTGGTCTTCGGCTTCGCCGTCGTCGCCGGCTCGGACACCCTGGACCTGTCGGGAATCACCGACGTCGCCGGGAACGCGATGTTCCCGGTGCTGCAGCACGCGGTGGCTCCGCAGGATTCGAGCGCGGTCGGCTTCGACGATCCCGCGTCCGACCTGACCGCCGTCACGGGTGAAGCCAATGACGTGGTGACGATCGTGTTCACCACCAAGCCCTCGCGCTGGAATCTGCTCCTGCCCGCGAACTACACCATCTCGCTGCTCGGCACGCCGCTCGATCTGTCCGGCGCGCACTTCAGCTACGACGGCGCCTTCACGGTGACGATCCTGCTCGACGGTCTGGCCCAGACCAACCTGCAGACCGGTGCCGTGTACGACGTCGACATGCCCGCGCTCGACAGCGTCCAAGGCGTCACGGGAAGCCCGATGAACGCTGCCTTGACCGCCGGTGGCGAGTCCACCGCGCCGACCATGCCCGCGGGCTTGACGCGCATCGACGCGGCCAATCCGCTCGATTCCGTGCTGATCCAGTTCAGCGAAGCGGTCGACGAAGCCTCGGCCGAGACCTTGATCAATTACGACCTCAACGGAGGCGCGAATCCCGACACGGTCACGCGCGTCGGCCTGAACACCGTGCGCGCCACCTGGAACGGCGGCGTGATCCAGGGCGACACGGTCAACGCAACCGTCGCCGACCTGGCGGGCAACATCGGCGTGATGACGCGCGCGGTGACGGCCGAGGATCCCCAGGGTCCCCTGGTCGTGTCCGTCGACGGAGTCAGCGTCCAGAACTCCGGCCTGGACACGATCGCGGTCGAATTCGACAAGCCGATCGACCTGGCCAGCGGCTTGAGCCCGAGCAACTACGGAGTCACGAACGGCCTCCCGGTCGTGCTCTCGAATGCGTCCCTGAGCTTCAACAGCACCAACGACACGGTGACGATCCACCTGCCGGCCGGAGTCGAGCTCGATCCGACCCAGGGCATCACCGTGACCGTCCAGAACGTCGAGGACCTCGCGGGTCTGGTCATGAGCCCGCCGGCCAACATCGGCGGCGCGGTGACCGGTGACTCCACGCCCCCGGCCTTCGGCGCTTCCTTCGCGAACTACCGCGCGGACGTCGCCGGACTGGCGATCGACGTGCGCTTCAGCGAGGACATCCCGACCAGCTTCGCGACCCTGACCACGAACTGGTCGGTCTCCGGCGGGCAGACGGTCGACCTGGTCACGATGCTGACTCCGTCGCACTACCGCCTGACGCTCTCGGCCGCGATGACTCTGGGTGAGACCCTCGATCTGACCGCGGTTCCGGACATGGCCGGGAACGTTTCCGGCGCCCTTTCGATCAGCCCGACCCTGTGAAAACGGGCTTCTCGACCCGGCCACGAAACCCCCAGCGCGTCCGCGGAAACAGCCCGCGGGCGCGCTGGTTTTCAGCGCCCAGGACTACCGGGGTTTCCTTTCAAGAAGCCCCCGCCCTCGTCCCGATAGGAGACGACGACAGAGCGGCAGGACCTCGGTCCCAGGCCCTCGTCGTGCCCTCACTCGAAGGCCACAGGAGATACGCGTGACCCAAACCACCACAGAAAACGAGAACTCCGTCGCCGAAATCGTCGAGGCGCTCACTGGCGGCGCCAGCGACCAGGCCGAGCCGCTGAGTCTCGACGCCCAGGTGGAGCGCGCCGTCGCCGGAGTCGATGCGCGCAGCGCGGAGTCCTGGTGCCGCGCCCTGCTCGCGCACCTCGCCGATCAACCCCAGAGCGTTCCCGAGCTCGAAGCCCTGCTGGTCCTCGGACTGGCCCATCCCAGCGTCTTCGAAGCCCACCGCATTCCGCTGGCGCAGGAAGGCCGGCGCCTGGCGCACCTGCTCGAGCACGACGGAAAGCTAGAGCGCGCCCAAGCCCTGCTCGAATTGATCATCTCGCGCGCGCCCGGCGACAAGCAGGTCGACCACGAGCTGGCGTCGATGATGCGCCGCACCGGCAACGCCGACCGCCTGATCGAACGCTACATGCGCCGCGCGGAAGACTGCGTCGCCTCGGGCAAGACCAAGGAAGCGATCTCGTGGCTGCAAGAGATCCTGATGGTCGATCGCTCGCGCCGCGACGTCGCGCGCATGATCCGCGACCTGCGCTGGGGCGATCAGGAGAAGCGCTTGAAATGGCGCAGCCGGATGCGCACCGCCGCGGCGCTGATCTCGGTCGCGATCGTGGTCACGCTGGTCGTGCGCCGCGAGATGGACATCTCCGAACGCTACGCCGCGGTGCCCCAGGCAATCGCGGGCGATCTGCGCTCGCTGCGCACGCGGCTGGAGCAGCTCGACCTGTTCGAAGCCGAGAATCCGTTCAGCTTGAGCCTGCTCGAGGCCAGCCGGAATCGCGCTCGCCTGAAAGTCGAGATCGCCCAGCTCGAAGCCGTTAGCGCGCAAGTTCAGATCGCGCGCCGTACCGAGCGCGAAGCCCAACTCGCGATCGCCGAATCGGCGCGCAAGCAAGGCCGCATCTACGCCCAGCAGAATCGCTTCGTCGACGCCCTGGCGCAATTCGAGCGCGCCCTCGCCGATGGACCTGGTGAATGGGATCAGCGCGCGCAGATCGAGACCGACGTCGCCGCGATCCGCGAGTGGATTGCAGCCCACGGGAACGCCGCGCCGGGGAGCACGCGATGAGCTTCGTGCGCCGTTTCCTTTCCGGCTCGCGGCTGCGCGAGCTGCGCCAGGTGCTCGCCGACGCGCCGTCGCCGCGAAGCTACGCGGCCCTGGCCAACGAGCACGCGCGCCTGGGCGAGATGGCCGATGCCGAGCGCGTGGCGCGCGAAGGCCTCGAGCTGTATCCCGGAAACAGCGAGCTCGGCCGCATGGCCGATCGTTCGCGGGCGATCGAGGCCGAGGGCCGCACGCGCGAGCTGTACAAGGAATTGCGCGAGGCTCCGAGGCCGGCGATCTGGCGCGAGCTGTTCGAGCTCCTGATCGCCAGCGGCCGGATCGCGCGCGCCGAGGAATGCGCGCAGGAATGGTTCAACGCGACCGGCGACGGCAATGCCCAGCTGGCCCGCGCTCAAGCGCGCTGCGAGCGTTTCTTCATCGACCGCCGCCGCGACGACGCCAAGTTCGCGCTGGAATTGCTCGGGGCCGCCGAGAAACTGCTCGCTCGCGACCCGCGCCCGCTGCGGCTCAAGCTCGACCTGTACGTGCGCGTCGGCGCCTGGAAGGAAGCGCGCCGTACCGCGGGTCAGTGCCTGGAGCTCGAGCCCGGCGACGCCCTGATCGAAGCGCGCTTCCGCAGCCTGAACGCGATGCAGGACCAGGCGCCCGGCCTGGAGCAGGCGCTGCGCGAAGTCGAGAAGAGCGGCCGCCTCGTCGACGAAGCGTCTCCGCTCTCGGAAGCCTCGACTTCCGCGGGCGAGATCCGTCCGCTGCTCAAGCGCATGTGCACCGAGCCCGGAGTGCGCGCTGCGATCTACGTGCGCGGCGCGACGGCGCTGGTGCAAGGACCGCGCGGCGCAACCGCCGAGCGCACCGCGCGCACCGTGCGCGAAGTGGTGCAGAAGAGCCGCACGGCCGCGCGCCGATTGGGCCTCGGACAGGCGCTCGAGATCACGCTCGAAGGCGAGTTCGGACACCTGCACGTGTCGCCCGGCGATCTGGGGGCCGCCGCGCTCTGGTCAGCCCGCCCGACCTCCGAGCGCCTGCGCCAGGAGCTCGCCGACCTGACCGCGATGACCGCAAGCACTTCCCAGGAGCCCGAAGCTTGAAGCGCATCCTCGAACCCCTCGCACAGATCCCCGGCGTGCGCATGGCGCTGCTCGTCGCCCACGACGGCGTGCCGGTCATGATCAAGAACGCCACCGACAGCGTGGCGCCGGACTCCGCCGAGGCCGTGGCCCCCGAGTCGCTGGCCGCGCTCGCCGCCGGTTGGCTCAACGAGCTCGAGCGCTCGGTCGGTCCCCTGTCCTGGGGATCGCCGCAGCGCGTCGTGCTGCGCGCCGCGCGCGGCTCGCTGGTGATGATCCACGCGCCGGGCGCCCTGCTGCTCGCGATCGTAGACCCGCGCATGTCGCCCGACGAGCTGCGCCTGCCGATGGAAGCGGCCGTGGTGCGCATGCAGCGCCTGCTGCGTCCCACGCAAGAGCCCGCCGCCGCTCCGAGCGTCGCGGTCCAAGCGCCCGCGCTTCCTTCACGCCCCGAATCCAAAGGTCGCGCCCCGTCGCGCGCCGATACCAGCCTCTAGCTCCTTTTCCTCGCGCACTCCGGAATCGTTCCATGGTCCAAATCAACTTCGCGCAGAAGCAAGTCAACGCCAAAGTCGTCTATTACGGACCCGGCATGTCGGGCAAGACGACCAATCTCGAGATCGTGCACCAGCGGGCGCCCGATCAGAACAAGGGCGACCTGACGTCGATCTCCACCGACGGCGACCGCACCCTGTTCTTCGACTTCATGCCGCTGGATCTGGGCACGGTGGCGGGCATGCGCACCTGCTTCCAGATCTACACGGTTCCCGGCCAGGTCTACTACAACTCGACGCGCAAGCTCGTGCTGCAGGGCGTCGACGGCGTGGTGTTCGTCGCCGACTCGTCCGCCTCGATGCGCGAGGAGAACTTCGAGTCGCTGCGCAACCTCGAGGAGAACCTGAACGAGTACGGCAAGAGCCTCGCGACCCTGCCGCACGTGATCCAGTTCAACAAGCGCGACCTTCCGGACGCGCTGCCCGTCGACGAGCTGAATCAGCTCTACAACCAGCACGGCGCGCCGTTCTTCGAAGCGGTCGCCAAGTCGGGGCAAGGCGTGTTCCCGACCTTGAAAGCCCTTGCGGCGAGCGTGCTCGAGTCGATCCACCAGACGAACAACGGTGCGCGGCCCGCAGCCAACGCTCCCGCTCGCCCCGCGGCTCCCGGCCGCACTCCGCCCGCGCCCTTGCCGCGCACGACCCAGGAGCAGGCGCCTGCTCGCCACGTCGCGGCCTCGATGGGGGGCATGAGCAACGGTCAGAACGAGCACGGCAACTCGATGCAGCCGCCGCAGACAGCGCCGCGCCCGATGATGGCGCCGCCGCCGATGATGTCGCAGGGTCCGAACGGCCAGGGCAACTACGGCTCGGGCCCGGTGATGAACCAGGCTGGCCTGCTGACCCAGACCGGCATCCACAATGCCGCGCTCGGCATGCCGGCTCATCAGCAGCAGCAGCAGCAACAGCAGCAACAGCAGCAACAACAACAGCAAGCGCAACCGCAACAACAGCAGCAGCAAGGCTCGCTGCACCTGTCGGGACGCGCGATGCAAGGCAACTCCGGGGCGGCACACTCCGCCCAGCGTCCCCCTGCGCAGCCCACCGCCCAGCGCCCCCGGCCCGCGCCGCGACCCGCCGGAGCACCGGCTGGAAAAGCACTCGAAGGAACGCGCTTCCGCCCGCGCAACCAGGCTGCTCCTCGCTCGCAGCCGCGCGCAACACCGAGCGGCGCCCGCAAGGGCAAGGCCTTCACCTGGGTCCTCGCGGGCCTCGGTGCGGCAGTCCTCGGCGTCCTCGCCTGGGTCGCTTCTTCCTTCTTCTAACCAGAGGCTTCCCCATGAAAACACGCGACGAAAAACTGCGCGCTGATCGGCTCGTGTTCTATGCCCAGGACGTCGAGCGTCTGGACAGCGAACTCGATGCCTTCCTCGAACTGTGCGGTGCGCGCTGCGCGCTCCTGATCGACAAGGAAGGCCACCTCGTGACCCGCCGCGGCGAGCCGCTGACCTCTTCCGTCGAGTCGATCGCCGCGCTGATCGCGGGCTCCTTCGCCGCGACCAAGGAAATGGCGCGCCAGCTGGGCGAGGAAGAATTCTCGATCCTGTTCCACCAGGGAGCGCGCGATTCGATCCAACTGCAACTCGTCGGCGATCGCACGCTGCTCGCGGTGCTCTTCGATCAACGCACGAACCTCGGCCTGGTGCGCTTCTACGCCCAGGAGACGGGCCGCCAGCTCGCCGAGATCTTCACCGACATGGCCGCGCGCCCGCCGCAAGAAGGCAGCGGACTGTCCAAGGACTTCTCGCAAGACGCGAGCGACGCGCTCGACAAGCTGTTCTAGAGTCCGGCGCTAATCCTGCTTCGCTGGAAGCGGGACGGGCGCCGGCACCTTACCGCGCAGATCGATCGCGGCGAGGCGTAGATCGGTCGCGGCTTCGCCTGGAAGGAGCGTGATCCCTTCGAGGGTCAGCAGAGGACTCTGGCCACCCTCGGTGTAGATCGCGAGATCGCATACGCCGGGGGTGACGTTCGGGACCACGAAGGTGCCGTCGTGATCGACCAGGCCCTGAGTCAGCTCGAGAGGAATCGCATTCGGATCCTGACTTTGCCGGCGCGGTGTCGCGTGCACCCAGAGCCGGGTGGACGAGCCGATGTCGTCGAGGAGCAAGCTGCCTTCGATGCGGCCCATGCGCGTCATCGTGATCCAGACATTGGTCGCGCCAGGAACGATCCATGCGCTCTCGGCGTCGACGTAGCCTCGCCGACTCGCTCGCAGCCGCATCTGTCCCGAAGGGCGCGGACCCGACACGGTGAACGTGCCGTCGGCCGTGCAGTCCCCGTGAACCGCTGACTCGGACAGGTTCGGATCTTCCGCCGCGCCATCGGCGGTCCGTCCGATGACCGCAGCAAAGGAAACCGGTGCACCGAGGTCGTCGAGGACGCGGCCGGAAGCCAGCTCGCGTTTGGAGCGCACGACGATGTCGCCAAGATCGAGTTCCCGGGCCTCGACGTTCCCGTCGACCTGAAACCTTTCGCCAGGGCACTCGCGGCACTCCGAGCAGGTGGGTCTGAGCCACAGCGAGACCTTGCACCGGGGCAGCAGCATGCGGAATCGCCCATCGGCGTCCGTCGAGCGCGTTTCGCTCCCGCCGCCGATGAAGTACTGGAATCGAGAGTATTGGCTCGATTCGAAACTGCAGTTGGCGAGCGCGCGCATTTCCTCGTCGACGAGTCTTGCGACCAGTCGCAGTTCGGGCCGCCCGAGGTCGATGTCGAATTCGACTCGTTCGCCGGCCGTAGCGGGTCCCGTTCCGCTTGCTTCACCCTGCTGCCAGCGTTCGGCGGCGCGGACTCGCAAGCTGCAACCGAGCGTGACGAAATCGAAAACCACTCGATCCGTTGCTGTCGACGTAGGCCTGAATTGGTGCGCGGGCCGCGTGCTCAGATCGAGGGATTCCAATTCGACCAGGCTTACAGGGAGGAACCCGCCGTCCGCGTCGTGAACCCGCACGGCTATGGAGCCGAACGGAGGTAGGGTGAGGCGAACCGGTCCCGCGGCATAGTCGGACGGCACAGCCAGCTCGCCAACGCTCTCGCACCCGAACACTTCGAGGTGAGCGAAGACCCCGCGGCGCTGAGCGTCCTTCGACAGGCCCTCGAATCTCGCACACCCCTCGCTGCCCTGGGTCACGACACGCTCCAGATCGGGCTCGCCCGCCGGCGCATCGCGCTCGCGAATCGCTACCGGCACACCGGCGAGCGGAATGCCCGCGCTGTCGACGACCTGAATCGTCAAGGATGGTGGTGAGGAGAAAGTCGCAGCTTGCTTCTCGACTTCCATGGCAACTCGCGGCGAGCTGAGCGGAACTTCGGGATTCGGCTGCGCCGCCTCGTGCACCTCTCTCGAAGCGAGGACTTCGACCCGGTCGCTCGCGGTCGTCGAGCTCGTCGCCGACCATCGATAGAGGCCGACGACCGCCAAGGCGATCGCGACGAGCAGGAGCAAGCCCTTCTTCATGGAGGAATCCGCGGGGTCCTAGGGTTCCTGGCGGGGGAAGGAACAGCCTGCGCCGCATGTCCCGAGCGCGCAACCTGCCTCGGGATACGCGCGCGCGGGCCCGGCGGCGGGGGGGCCGCTCGCCGCGCTCCACGCGCACTTGCCATGCGCTGGCGCAGCCGATAAGCTCTTCGCCCCAAACCGTCCGCGCATCCGCGGCGGTATTCAACGAGGAACATCACATGGCGCGGGTTTGCGATTTCTGTGACAGAGGTACCCAGAGCGGCGCGCAGATCGCCCGTCGCGGTCTGCCCAAGAAACAAGGCGGCATCGGTCTGCGCATCACTGGCCGGACCAAGCGCAAGTTCAAGGTCAACATCCAGCGCGTCACCGGCCTGGTCAAGGGTCAGCGCAAGCGGGTCAAGATCTGCGGACGCTGCCTCAAGGCAGGCATGCTGATCAAGCCGCGCGTCAAGAAGACGAAGGGCGCGGCCTGAGCGAGTCGCTGCCGCAAGTCGGCAGCCTGAGGAATACGAGAGTCCGGCTCCTTCGAGGAGCCGGATTCTTTTTTTTCTGCGACTCGAAGCTGCGCGACTTTCCTTGACTCCGTCCAGTCCGCTACGCGCATCGTGCGCACGATCGCGAGCGAGCTTCGCGTGCGCTGCGACTGACTGTCGCGAGTCGTCGTGACCGACTCGTGCGAGCATTTGCGTCGCGCACACAAATGTAAGTCGCATCAAGGAGTTACGTCGCGCGCGCACGCGGCTCGCGCGGACTCCGAGCGCGCGTTCACGAGCTCGAGCGAACGGCTATGGAACTCGCAGTGCGGCGCGGTGAGATGTCGCCGCTTCGACACTGCTCGGGGACGCTTGCGAGGTGCGACGAGGCCCGCCTTCGAAGCTCGTGAGAAAAATTGTTGGCAAGGAATCCTGAGGGCTTGCCGATGGGACTGGTGATGTCGGGAGCGCGGCGTCCACGGGACGCCCAAGCTCCACACCCCCACACTTAGGAGAAATTGATTCATGGCCAAGAAGAAAGCCACGCGCAAGAAAGCCACCCGCAAAGCCGGAGCCCGCAAGGGCAAGAAGCGCGGCAAGCGCGCCAAGAAGGCCTAGGACGAACGAAGCTTCGCGGTGAACAAGAGTCAGCTCGTCGCCCACGTGGCCACTGAGCTCCGAACCTCACGGCTTGGAGCTGCGCGTCTTGTCGACGCGGTCCTGGGAGGAGTCGAGCGTGGCTTGCGCGAAGACCGGAGCGTCACGATCGCCGGATTCGGCACATTCGAGGTGAAGGACCGCAAGGCCCGCACCGGACGAAATCCCCACACCGGGGAGCCGATCCAGATCGGAGCCGGCAGGCGTGTCGGGTTCCGCATGGGCAAGGCCCTGCGCGAATCCGTCTGACAGGCTCGACCGAGAGCCCGATTTACGGCCGGCATCCCGTTCACGGGGTGCCGGCTGCTTTACTATCTATGGAGTCGGTCAGGTTCCATGGTCACTCCGACGTTCGTCGGAAGGGAGCAGTGCGGTGCATACCTTCGCTGTCGCAACGGAAGAATGGGTGACGCTCGCGCTCGTGCCCGTCCTCGCTTACTTCGGGTACCTCGGCCACCGCTGGGAGCACTACCGGATCTACACCGCAACCCGACATGCGATCCGTGACGAGCTGAAGCGCGGGCCGCGAGCCAGATCCATGACCCGATCGCTCTACCCGAGAAGACGCGCGCGGTGAGTCTGCCGGTCGCGTCCGCGCCAACCAGTCCGCCGTAGCGGCACGTGTTTACTTCGTGTCTGCGGGCTGCTCGCCGCGGGCGCGCTTCTCGATCGCTTCGATTTCGGCCTGCACGAGCTTGTCGTCGACCTTGGCGAAGAGGCCTTCGACCAGGCCGAGCTTCTGGCCGGGCTCGAGGCTGCGCCAGGAATTGCGCTCAGGGACGCCGCACCAGCCGATCGATGCGACTTCGCCGGCGTTGCCGAGCATTGCCCAGAGTTTCTGCGCCTTGCCGGGCATGAACGGCGCGCTCCAGCGGCTGACCCAGCCGATCCACTCGCAGCAGGTGTTGAGCACGCTCGCGCAGCGCACCGGGTCCGTTTTCCTCAGGCTCCAGGGTGCCATGCGATCGATGAACACGTTCGCGACCCGCGCATTCTCGATCAGCTGCTCGCTCGCGCGCCGGAATCGGAAAGCGAGGATCGCGTCGGCGGGATCGCCGAACGCGCCGCATTCCTCGAACAGGACGCGGTCGAGCTCCTCGCGGTGCGCGGGATCGCAAGCCGGGATCCGGCCCTCGAAGTTTTTCTCGATGAACTTCAGCACGCGCGTCGCCAGGTTGCCGATCGTGTCGGCGAGCTGTGTATTGACCACGCGCTGGTAATCATTCCAGTTCCACTCGCTGTCGGCCGTCTCGGGCGCGCTCGACAACAGGTAGAAACGCGCCGATTCAGCGTCGAAGCGCGCGAAGAAATCGTCGAGGTCGATCGACCAGCCGGCCGAGGTCGAGAACTTGCGTCCCTGCAGGTTGTAGAACTCGTTCGCCGGCACCTGCCAGGGCAGGACGTAGTTCTGCTTCACGCCGAAGAGCATCGAAGGGAACACCAGGCAGTGGAAGGGGATGTTGTCCTTGCCGATGAAGTGCACCAGGCGCGTGTCGGGGTTCTGCCACCAGTCCTTCCACGCTTCGGGCTCGCCGCGAGCCGCCGCCCATTCGGCGGTGAATGACACGTAGCCGATCGGCGCATCGAACCACACGTAGAGCACCTTGCCCGTCTCGCCGTGAGCCAGATCCGGCGGCACTTTCACGCCCCAGCTCATGTCGCGCGTGATCGGCCTCAGCTCGACCTCCTTCAACTGGTTGCCGATGAAGGTCTTGACGTTCGGCTTCCAGTCGTGGCCTTCGAACCAGGCGCCGATGTGCTCGTCGCGCAGCTTGGGCAGGTCGAGGTACCAGTGGCGGGTCTTGCGACGCTCCGGCCGCGTTCCGCAGACCTTGCACTCCGGCTCGATCAGGTTCAGCGGGTCGAGCCACTTGCCGCAGCGCGGACATTCGTCGCCGCGCGCGGGACGGAAGCCGCAGAACGGGCAGGTGCCGGCGACGTAGCGGTCGGCGAGGAACATCGAGTCCTGGACGCAGTAGAGCTGCTCGCTGACTTTCTCCTGCAGGTAGCCGCCCTCGCCAAGGCGGCGGAAGAACTCCTGGGAGAGGGCCGCGTGGGGCGGCGAGATGCTGGTGCCCGACCAGACGTCGAAGGCGAGACCCAGCCGGTCGAAAGTCGACTTGATCGAGGCGCGCCAGTGCGCGACGTAGTCCGCGTAGGGGACGTGCTCCTTCTCGGCGCCGATCGTGATCGCGACGCCGTGCTCGTCGGTGCCGCAGACGTAGAGGACCTCCTCGCCCTTGAGT
>Ga0193706_1000679_pt1 | contig 17862 bp, 13 predicted proteins | sample U3c1metaG_FD_160130 | JGI IMG/M metagenome (GOLD analysis project Ga0193706, IMG submission 160130) | Soil microbial communities from a riparian zone of the East river system, Colorado, United States - U3c1 | ecosystem: Environmental > Terrestrial > Soil > Riparian zone | place: USA: East River... | reverse complement strand
GTGGGCACTCAGGCCCTAGCCGCGCGGCGCTTCGCGGAGAAGAAGCCCATGGATGCGGGCGCAGTGCTCGTCAATTCCTGGTTTTTCGCGGCTGTTGCCGGGGTCGCGTTCACGGCGCTCGGGTACCTGGCGCTGCCGTCAATCCTGAGCCTCCTGATCAAAGTTCCGGACGTGCGCGCCGCTGCGGAAGCGTACCTCGGCTGGCGCCTGCTCGGCATTGCCTCGATGGTGATGACCTTTTCGTTCAAGGCCTTCTTCGACGGAATCGGCCGGACCTACGTGCACATGGCGAGCGCGATCGTGATGAACATCATCAACGTCGTGCTGTGTATCGCGTTCATCTTCGGCAACTGGGGTGCTCCGCGCATGGGCATCGCCGGCGCGGGCCTGGCGGGTTTCGTGTCCACGTGGGTGGGGCTCGCCATCATGATCGGCTGGGCAGCTACGCGGAAGTATCGCCGCATTCACCAGCCGTATACGTTGAGCCAGCTGTCCCGCGGCATGACCTGGGACATCCTGAAGCTTTCGATACCGAGCGCGGTGGCAACGGTCGCAGTCATGAGCGGCTTCGCGCTGTTCTCGATGATCGTGAGTCACCTGGACAGCGTGTCGAACGCGCAGGTGATTTCTGCGGCGTGCCCGGGCGGGCGGGCCGAACCGGTGAACAGCGCCGCCACCACGGTGATCGTCGGCATTCTGAAGTTGACCTTCACGGCCTGCCTCGCTTTCGGCACGTCCACGGCCACGCTCGTGAGTCAGTCGCTGGGCGAGGGGGACGGAGACAAGGCCGCGCGCTTCGGCTGGGTCTCCGTGCGCCTGGGCGTGTACATCTTCGGCGTAGTCGGGCTGATCGAGGGCGTGCTCTTTCCGCGCCAAATTCTGGGTCTGGTCACGCAAAGCCCCGCGGTGCTCGAAGCGGCGCTCTTACCCTTGCGCATCATGGGCGTGTGCACGCCGCTGATTGCGGTGGGCATGATCCTCACGCAGGCGTTGTTCGGTGCAGGCAACAGTCGCTTCGTGATGGTGGTCGAGCTCTTCCTGCACTTCTTCTGTCTGGTGCCGCTGGCGTGGCTGATGGGCATCACGTTCGATCTCGGCTTACCCGGCATCTGGGGTGCAGCGGTCGTGTACGTGGTGTTGCTGACGAGCGTCATGATCTGGAAGTTCGCTCGCGGCGACTGGAAGAGCATACGCATCTGAGCGCAGCCTCCTCGGCGCTACTCTCTGAGATGGATTGGGGTCGAACCGGGCAACGCTTGTCGGCGAACGAACGGCGGAGCTCGCCGCCGTGCCACTTCGTAGTTACGATGAACCTCGCTAATTGCCACGCCACCAGCTCGATAGGAGGCTGCGAGTGGCAAGGACGAGGCTATTTTTCGAGCTCGAGGTGGTCGCCTTCGTCTTCGTTGGCTGCGCTGGCGTCGCCCTTTGCGCTCGGCGTGTCGTCTTCGAGGTCGAGCTCGCCGGCGCCCGCGTCGCCTGCCGCGTCGTCCGCGCCGAGCAAGTCTTCGAGTAGCTCGTCGTCCGTCTTTTCAGAGGTGGTTTTTTGGTGGCCTTCGCCGACGCTTCTGCCCTTGATGCCGTGGCCGTCCGCGCTGAGCCACTTCTTGCGATCTTCCTCACTGCAAGGCAGCGGATTGTTGCGGTCCTCTTGCACGCACTCGAGGAGCCACGCTTCGCGCGGTGGCTCGCCGAACTTCGCGGATCTGGCTTTTGACTCCAGAATGTCCTTTTCGACAGCCATCGTGCTCAACCTGGGGAAGATGACCACGATCACCAGGCTCAGGATCATCATCAGCAGGAACGGCACGCAGATCCGGTAGAGCGTGACCATCGGCTTGTTGAACCGGAAGCTCGTCACGAACAGGTTCTGTCCGAGCGGCGGGCTCAGGTAGCCGATCTCCATGTTCAGCAAGAACATGATGCACATGTGGAACGGATGGATCACGAACTGTGCTGCGAACGGGATCAAGAGCGGCACGGTCACGAGGATCGTGCTGAAGCCGTCCATGACCATGCCCTGCAGGTACAAGAACGCGTTCAGCACCAGCAGGAAGTGCCAGCGCTCGTTGACCCCGAGCTCCGTGAGCGCGTGATACACCTGCTGTGGCATCTGCTCGCTGACGATGTAGTTCGTGAGCGAGATCGCCGCGGCCAGGATCAGGATCAGCGCGCCCGCGAGCGCCATGGCATCGCCCGCGAGGCGCGGCAGGCTTTTGAGCTTCAGATCCTTGTGGACGAAAAACTCCACCGCAACCACGTACGCCGCCGCGATGCCGGCCGACTCGTCGATGTCGGCGAGGCCCGTGGCCAGACTGCCGAGGATCAGCACGGGGATACCCAGCTCCCATTTGATGATCCACAAGGCGCTGCGGAGCTCGCTCAACCGCGGTTTCGAGCGTGGAATCTTGTGTCGGATCGAGATGTAAGCGGCGTGCAGGGAGATGATGAAGATGACCAGCAGACCGGGTAGCACTCCGGCCTTGAACGCCTTGTTGAAATCGATGCCGGCCACCAGCGAATACACGAGGATCGGCAATGAGGGCGGCAGCAGCAGTCCGACGGACCCAGAGGTCATCACGAGCCCGAGCGCGTAGTCTTTGGGGTAGCCGCGCTGGATCAGCGCCGGATACAAGAGCGCACCCACCGCGACGATCGTCACGGCGCTGCCGCCGGTGAGCGTGGTGAAAAATGCGCTCGCGATCAGGCACACGATCGGCAAGCCGCCGGGCAGCCAGCCGAAGAAAGCGTCCGATGCGCGCACGATACGCTCGGGAGCTTTCGATTCGGCGAGCAGGTAACCGACGAAGGTGAACAGCGGGATCGTCGTCAGAATCGGCGATTGGGCGAAGATTTCGCCGAGCACGTCCGGCGCCAGGAAGCGCACGAAGTGGAGGTGCGGATCTTCGTGAGTCAGCCACGCGATCTGGGTGGCCCCCGCCATCACCGCGAAGACCGGAGCCCCGGCCAACGCGACTAGGATGACCAGGAGCAGGATCACCCAGCTCAGCTCTCCAGCGGATCCGGCTCGTGCTTTTTGGTGCCGAGGTCCATGTGAGCTTCGGGATCTACCTTCATGTGTCCGCTCAGTGTCAGGACCGAGAGCAACAAGAAGCGCAGTCCGATGATCAAAAAGCCGATCGGGAACACGAGGTTCGCCGCGTCGGTCAAGCCGCCGCGCGGCTCGCCGCGGTGAGGAATCACGATCATGGGCGAGCGCGTGGATTCGGGCGGTATGCGCAGCGTTTCGACGTCGGCTTTGCCGTAGCGTTCGACGTAGCCCGAGTGGTCGAGGAAGTCGTTCCACTCTGTGCCGGTGAGCCAGCCCGAGTAGGATTCTCCCCGGATCACGCGCGGGAACGTTTTCAGGTCGAGTTTGATCTGATTCTTGGTGGCGAAAGCGTATTCGCTGATGCCGTGGCCGACGGCTTTGAACTTGTCGGCGGCCTTTGCGTCGAGCTTCGCCTCGAAGTTTTCGATCGCGATGTGATCGAAGTAGCCCCAGGAAAGGCTGAAGCAGACCGCGCTGGAAATCAGCCAGGTTCCGATGGCAGCGGCCGTTCGTATGCGCGGGCTCACGTAGCGGGTCACGAGATCGATCGTGATGTGTTTGCCGGCGGCGGTCGCGAGCGAGCCACCGAGCAGTGCCAGGAGCAGCGTCAAGCGCGTGCCGACTCCGCGCAAGCCGCCGACCAATGTGAGAGTGGAGGCTTGCTGGTACCAGTTCAGTAGGTTCGAAGACCAGTCAACGCCCACGCTTGCCCAAGCGCGCGCGAGCACCACGCCGAGCAGCACGCCGGAGATGGACGCCGTGTGGCGTACGACCGGCTTCTGACGCCCCGTTGCCCAGTACGCGAGGCTTCCGAGTACGATAGCGCCTAGTATCGCGCGCAGCACGATGCCGGCAACAGAACCGCCTGGCCCCGTTGACATGCCTTTGAGGCCGACCCAAAGACCCAGTGCGACTACTTCGCTGAGCAGGACGAACGTGCAGAGCCCTACTTCGAACTTCGTCCAGACTTTGTCGATGAGCACGAAGGGGCGGCCCCAAGCCTTGCCTTCGCGCGCGCCATCGTAGCCGGCGCTGTGATCTGACGGCTGGATCTGACGCGCAGCGGACGCGTCTACCTGCTCCGGTTCATTGGGCCGATGCACCGATCTCTCCCGGCTTTCGCCTTGGTCTGAGCGACATCTTCGCGGGCCGGGAAGTTAGGTCAAATTAGGTTGTCCCGTCACTCATTTCGTTGATTGCCACTTCAAAAAAAAGTAAGGGCCGACACTTTCGTGCCGGCCCTTACGATCTTCATTTTTTCTCGGTCACATGCTGCGGCGTGTCAGCACGCGCCGATCTTGGTCAGCACGTCTCCGGGCATCGCACCTTTCAGGCGCTTGCATGCATCCGTGAAGACCTTCTTCCACGCAGCCTTTTCCGCTGCAGTCGCATCGTGGACCGTCATCTTCTTCTTGAGACGCTCGAAGGCCGCGTCGTCTTCTTTGCGGATGGTCTTGCGCAGCATGTTCGAGCCCTGCTTCGCAGTCTCTTTCATGATCTCGCGCTGCTCGGGAGTGAGCTTGTCGAGCTCGCGCTGGCTGATCACGCTAGCGCCGATGGCATAGTACGTTCCGTACGTGTTGATGTGATCGAGCCGCGACGTCCACTGCAGCTGCTCGGCCGCCAGCGAGGGCGCGTTGATGGTGTCGATCGCTTTGGCATTTAGCTTCGGCAAAAGCTCGGTCACGCTGGTCGGCACGGGCGAAACGCCGCCGATCACTTCGTAGACCTTGGGGGCGATGATGTCTTCGGCGATGGTGCCCGGGCGCTTGCCACGTAGATCGGTCGGCATCTTGACCTGGAAGCCGTTGGCCATCACGCGGCCGATGCCTACGTCGCCCCAACCGCTGACGTGAAAGCCCGCTTCCTTGAACGCCTTGTCGAATTCGGGCGTCAAAGCGTCGCGCTCCTTGTCCAGTGCCTGCCAGCTATCGAACGCGCCTGGCATGCTCAACGCCAGAACGGGCTTGTAGACGTCGCTGAGCCCCGTTGCGGTGATCGCCGCGCCAGCCAGCTGACCGGATTTGATCTTGCCGACGACGGCGCGCTCGGGACCGGCGGTGCCGTTCCAAAGCCAGACGACCTCGATTTCGCCTTTGGTCTTTTGATCGACCGCCTTGGCCACTGCCTTGAACACCTTGCCCCAAGGGCTGCGAGGTGGAGCCAGGGTTGCGAATTTAAGGGTCGTTTTCGCCTCGGCAGAGGGCGGATTGCCAACCATCACACATGCCGCGGCGAGAAGCGCGGCAGCCACCTTTCGGACCATTTCGGGGACCTCCTACGTACGTACGTAACTACGGCAAAAACCGTCCAGCACTAGGTGAGACGGGCCGGCCGCGAAATCGAATCACTCGGAACCTGAAAAAAATGCACGGGACGATTTCGCGACCCGAGCACTAGAAACCCGTTCAGCTCCACTAGCCGTGGAACCCGCACTCCTCCTGCCACACCTTGTTGCTGAGATAGCGGCGAGCGCGGCGCTTGGCGATGGTGTTTTGCAAGCGCGCTTCGGGGAGCGTGTCGGGGGCCGCCAGGACCTGCTTGAGCAGCTTGTCGTAAGCGGGGCGGTCGCCCTTCATGCAGTAGTACGTCTTGGCGTAGTTGAGCTGCGTGCTGAGAAACTTACCGCCGTTGATCTCCATGGCGCGATCGAAATGACGTTTGGCGAGGTCGAGCTCGGACATCGCGTGCCGCGCGCTGTACGCGCCGAGCACGACGTGGCCCATGCCATCGCGAACCTTTTCGTCGAGCGCGACCGAACGGCGCACGATCTCTTCGCCGATGTAGAGCTCGCTCACGATCTCCGGGATGTCCTTCGACACGTTCACGAGGCCGACGTGCGCAAAGCCGATCCACAAAAGCTCTTCTGCTTGGTCTTGATCGCGGAAGTTTGCCTGCAGCCAGGCGCGTAGCTTCGTGGTGTTGATGCGCGCAGCTTCGAAGCCTTCGGCATGGTGTCCGAGGAGCTCGACTCCGTAGTAGATGGCACGCCGGTAAGCGGCACGCGCGCGCGACAGGTGATACTCCGCGAGCGGCTCGTCGCCCTTTTCGTACGCGGCTTCGTAGTCGTCTTCCATGAACGCGTACGCGATGCCGGACCAACCGCGCGTGAGCATGAACAACGCTTCCGTGTTGTTGGGCTCGAGGTGATGCATGCCCTCGATCTGTCCCATACCCCCTTGCGCAACCGCTCGCGCAATATCGTAGTCCTGAAAGGTGTTGATCGCCTCAGACCCCTCCAGGGTTCCGGTGACCTGTCCGTCGATTAGCACCTTCTTCAGACAGCCCGAGCCGGCCAGACTGAAGTTGATGAGCAGCAGGGCAGCGCCGATCCCTCGCAGAAAACTCATGACGCGCGGATCTACAGATTTTCCGGCGCGGATTCAATGTTGGCCCGCTCAGGACCGCGGCTTTCTCTTCGGAGAGCTCTTCGGAGAGAGCACCGAGCAGGCCACGTCTGCCCGCACCTCGGGGTCGTCGTCGGCGAGGGCCGAAGCCGCATGCGCATAATCACCGAGCTTTAACAACGACAGTGCCGCAATGCGCCGTTCGTCGGGATTGGGCCGATCGAGCAGGGGAATTAGCTCCGGACCCACTTTTTCGTCACCCGCGTTCGCCAGGGCGACGCGAGCTCGTAGCGCCACGGAATTGCTCGACTTGCTGAGATGTCTGAGCTGCGCGCGGGCTGCGCTGCGTGAAGCGGAATTTTCGGTTAATCGTGCCAGCGCGGCCACGCGGATCGACAGGTCCGGGTCCTTGGCTGCTGCGTGAACCGCTTTACGAACATCGCTGTCCCAAAACGGCGCGCGCTCGATGGCCAGTCGCCGTTCTGCGTCCGTTCCTTCGCGCACTGCGCGCGCGAGGACGGTGGCTCCGAGAGCGGCGTCCGCGCCGGGCATACGGGTTAGTATGGCCGCTGCCGCTACCGCATCGCCGCCGCTCGCTGACTCGGCGGTGGAGACCAGGCGCTCTCGGCCTCCCGCGCGGAACGTCTTCGGCATCGCCCAAGCGTGGATGATCGCGCTTCGAATCTCGGGGTTGGCGCGCGGCCACATGTCGTCGAATGCGACGAGCACGCGCGGCCCGCCGCTGGCACCGGCGGCGTGGATCGCGAGTGAGCGGGCTTCGGGGTCCGGATCCAGACGCGCGGCTTCCAGCAAACCGGGAACGTCTTTTGGATCGGCTGCTTCCTGTGCGGCTTCGAGCGCGGCGCGGCGTGCGCGCTCGTCCGGGTCCACGAAGAAGGCGCGGCGCAGGTCCGCGTGTGTGCGTGTGCTGCTCGCGCGCGCGGCTACGGCACGCCACGCGCCGCTCGCGGCACGCGCATGCCGATCGATCAAGGTTCGAGCGTCGAGCTCACCGCTCTCGTACAGGAGCACTGCGGCGCGCGCGCCGGCGTCGTCTGCGCGGCGCGCGCGAACGCGCAGCACAGGGAGAAGCGGGGCAGCGCAACCTCGCACGCGGCTGACCCGCACTTCCGCAAGCTCGCCGCGTGCACTGCGGATCTCTCGGCCCGCGACGGCGGCGGCCAGCTCTTCCACGGCATCGCGATCCAGATCGCCGTCGGCGCGCTCGGCGCGAATCTGACGCTTCAACGACGCCAGGTCGCCGTGCAGCGCGGTTTCCAGCGCGGGGTTCGAGCCGCACGCGAAAGCCGCCAGCGCGAGCGCGATCGTCAGCTTCCTCGGCATCACTCGGTGATAGCTTGGCGCACCCCCGGCGCGCAACAAGTGCAGAGGGCGCTCATGTCCCGACCCATCCACTTCGTGCTGAACCCGAACGCCCGGCGCCTGGCGCGCGATCCAGGCTTGATGCGTCGGATCGAAGCGCTTTCACGGGGCCGGGCCCGCGTGTGGGTGACTCGCAATCTCGATGAGCTCGGCGAGGCCGCGCGACAACTGGCGCTCGAGCGGCCGGACTTGGTCGTGCTCTGCGGCGGCGACGGCACGTTCATGTCCGGCGTGACGGCCTTGCAAATGGCCTACGCAGACGACCGCTTGCCACGCCTGGCATTCGCGCCTGCAGGCACGGTGGCGACGGTGGCGCGCAATTGGGGGACCAGCGCCGGAGTGCTGGCAGTAGTCGAGCACGTGCTCGGCCGGGCTCCACTTCGTTCGCGCGAGCGGCCTACACTGTGGGTGCGTGAGCAGTCGGGCGCATTTCGCGTGGGCTTTACCGTTGGCACCGGCTTGGTCGCACGCTTCTTCGACCGCTACTACGCGGCCGGCGGCGGAGGCACGCGAACGGCCCTCGCCATCGTGGCGCGAATCTTCACGGGCTCGCTGGTGGGTGACGGCTACGCGCGCAGCGTACTCGAACCGTTGCCGTGTGTTTTGACGGTGGACGGTCGCGAGCTCGAGCCGCGCGCGTTCAGTCTGGTGGTGAGCTCCGTGCTGCCGGACCTGGGGCTGCACATGCGCGTCACGTATCGCGCGGGCGCCGATTTCGAGCGACCGCATCTGGTCGCTTCGGCGCTGCGCACGAAGCAGCTCGGACCGCAGGCGCCGCGCGTGCTGCGTGGTCTGCCGCTGCGCGGACCCGATTGCTTCGATTCACTCGTCACGAGCTTCAGCGTGACGTTTCCCAAAAACGAGCCGGGCCCCTACGTGCTCGACGGCGACGTCTTCCGCGCGAGTTCGATTCAAGTCAGCGCAGGACCGAAAATCGACGTCGTCACGCTGGAGCCCTAACAATCGTTTTGGGGTAGGCGGCCCCAAAACGCGCACTAGTTGACGACGTTCTCGGCTTGGGTCGCGTCGTCCGAGCGGGCGTTGCGCGCGATCTCGTTGCGGCGTGCCAGGGCTGCGGCCACGAACCGAGAGAAGAGCGGATGCGCGGCCATGGGCCGGCTCTTGAACTCCGGGTGAAACTGACAGCCGATGAAAAAACGATGATTCGGTAGCTCGACGATCTCGACGAGCCGATCATCCGGGCTGGTGCCGCTCAGCGACAGTCCGGCACGCGTGAGGACCTCTCGGTACTCGTTGTTGAACTCGAAGCGATGCCGATGCCGCTCGCTGATTTCGCTGCTGCCGTACACCTGAGCCGCGCGACTGCCCGGCTTGAGCGCACAGGGATAGGTGCCGAGCCGCATGGTGCCGCCCTTGTCGCGCACGCCGCGCTGGTCCGGCATCAAATCGATGACAGGGTGCGGCTGATCCTTCTGGAACTCCGTGGAGCTCGCCCCTTTGAGGTTACAGACATTGCGTGCGAACTCGATCACCGCCAGCTGCATGCCGAGGCAGATGCCGAAGTAGGGGACGTCGTTCTCCCGCGCGTAGCGGATGGCGAGCACTTTGCCCTCCACGCCGCGATCACCGAAGCCGCCGGGAACGAGCACGGCATCCAGGCCGCTCAACAGGGACAAAGCGTTCGATGTCTCGAGCTGTTCGGAATCGATGTATTCGAGCTGCACCGCGACGTCGTTGGCGAGGCCGCCATGAACCAGGGCTTCGTGCAGCGACTTGTAGCTGTCCTTCAGGTGGACGTATTTGCCGACCACGCCGATGCGCACCGAACCGTTCGCCGGCTTCTTGAACTTCTCGACTACTCGTCGCCATGCGCCGAGCTCGGGCTCGCGTGACCAGATGTTGAGCCGCTCGGCGATGCATTCGTCCAGGCCCTCGGCGTGAAGCACGAGCGGCAGCTCGTAGATGCACGAGACGTCCACCGCCGGAATCACGCTGTCTACGGGGACGTTCGAGAAGAGGGCGATCTTCTCTTTCAGGCCGCGTGCGATCGGCCGATCGCAACGGCACACGAGTACGTCGGGTTGGATGCCGATCTCGCGCATCTCGCGGACTGAGTGTTGGGTCGGCTTCGTCTTCAGCTCGCCAGCGGTGGGGATGTGCGGCACGAGCGTGACGTGCACGCTGATGGCGTTCTCGGTGCCTGCCTCGAGGCGCAGTTGGCGGATGGCTTCCAAGAAGGGCAGTGACTCGATGTCACCGACCGTGCCTCCGACTTCGATGATCGCGACGTCCGAGCCCGCCGTGGCGTCGTAGACGCGGGCTTTGATTTCGTCCGTGATGTGCGGAATGACCTGCACCGTGGCGCCCAGGTACTCGCCACGCCGTTCCTTGGTGATGACGGCTTCGTAGATGCGGCCGGTGGTCACGTTGGCTTTGCGTGTCAGCCGGCAAGACGTGAAGCGCTCGTAGTGGCCGAGGTCGAGGTCCGTCTCGGCGCCGTCGTCCGTTACGAAGACTTCGCCGTGTTGGTATGGAGACATCGTGCCCGGATCGACGTTGATGTACGGGTCGAGCTTCATGTGCGTGACGCGCAGCCCGCGGGCTTCCATGAGCGCGCCGATCGAAGCGGATGTGAGACCCTTGCCGATCGAGGAGACGACTCCGCCGGTGACCAGGACGAACTTGGTTCGTCGACTCACCGCACAATCTCCATCCGACGGGTCGTATCACGACTTTTCACGGTGTGCATCCCCGTACAGCGAAGCCCCCGGATTTCGCGACGATGCTCGCGCGTGCGTCGACGCCACGCGGGCCGAATCGATAGCTTCGCGAGCTTCGCGCGCGCGGCAACTCGCGCGGTCAGAATTGGCCGAGCACACCAAGACCGGCACCGCCATGCGGGGTGACTATCGGCATGGGGCGCAAGCGTAGCGTGCTCGTAGCCGTGGATGATCGCTGCCGCGGTGCACCGGCGGAGGCTGTCGGCAGAAACAACGCTTCACCCGTGATCACGAGGCCGCCCAATTGACCGAGTCCGTTCATGGTGGTCAGGATGGCGCGCGTGACCACCATGAACGTGCTGCAATCGGGATCGCCGTCAGCGCAGCCGGTGTCCGCGAGGGCCATCCACGGGCCCGCGACCGGCACTCGCAAGTCGTTCGCACCCGGAGCGTCCGGCCACAAATAAGAGCAGGCGAGCCCGCCGCCGTACCATGCCATGCTGCTGCCCACTCCGAGTGCGAGCAAGCCCCAGCGCGTGGACGGAGGCGGGTAGGCGCCCGGATCGTAAACGGTTACTCGGACCGGTTCGTCCGCTTTGGCCAGATCCGGCCAAAGACAACACGAGAGCAACGCGACTGCGCAGGCGACGCGCGGGCGAATCGGGCGCAGAGCTTCGAGCATCACAGTCACCGAACGCGCTTTTCGCGCGAACGCTCGCAAACTGCAAGCCCTACGTCTACCTGGCGGTCCTGGCACGAGCCGAGCCGATCTACCGTAGCCGCGCAACGGATCCAAAACGGCCCGCAACACTCCGCGTTGGAGGTGAAACTAAAGCCCTGCCAGTGCAAGCCAGCGACCTTCGGCGCTCAATGAGAACTTGCAGGCACGCGCGGAAACGAGCGCTACTTGCTCTTCGTGCCAGAGCGGCACGACAGGCAGGTCCGTTGCCATGAGCTGGGCGAGCTCTCCGTATAGCGCGCGGCGCTGCTCCGTGCTGCTCGCGACGGCAGCGCGGTCGAGGAGCTCCGCTGCCTTGGGATTGCGGTAGCGCGCGCGATTGCGACCTTCCTGACCTTCGCCCGGCACCGCGCTCGGATGAAAGAACCATTTGAGCAAGTTGGGTTCTGTAAGCTCCGGCATTTGCAAGCTGGCCAGGTCGAAGTCTCCGGAATCGAGGCGAGCCAACAAGATCCCGAGATCCAGCGTAATGACGCGCACCTCGAGCCCTGCATCTTCGAGCATCTGTGCGATCGCTCGCGCGATCGTCACGCGAGCACGCTCGGTGCTCGTCAGCAGTGTAATCGGTCGGAGTCCAGTGAGAACGGCGCGCGCCGCAGCCGGGTCGTACGGCACGGGCAACGGGACATCGGGGTTCGACCAATGGCCGGGCGGAAAAATCGACGAGGCCAACTCTGCGCGTCCGCCGAGCAGATGCAGAATGATCCGCTTGCGATCGATGGCCCGTGCGACGGCATGCCGCACGCGCTGGGCCGAAAAGGGATCGCGATCATTTTGCATCAGCAGGTAGGTGACGTTCGCACCTCTGCGCGAGACGAGCGAAAGGCCCTCGTGTCCTTCGAGCGCCGGCCAGAGCGCGGCGGATACCGCGTTGGGAGCAATGTCGCTGCGGCCGGCCAGGAGCCGCAGTGCGCGAGCATTTTCGTCCCGCACGCTGCGCACCACGGCTGAATGCGCGGGACGCGGCAAGAGCCCGGTCTGGGCCGGTTCGAGCACGACTTCGCCCGGCACAAACCGGGCGATACGGTACGGGCCGAGGCCGTCCAGCGCTCCGCTCGGGGACGGCGCGCTCCGCGCCTGGTCGGCTCGCAGAATCGGCACCTCGAGGTCCGTGAGCAGGCTCGCGCGCGGCGCCGACAACTTGAGCGTGAGCGCGCGGGCCGACTCGACCCCGCACGAAGCGAACGCCCTCACCACCGCCCGGTGCGGGCTCGCGAGCGCCGGGTCGTTCAACGCATCCAGGGTGGCACACACGTCGGCTGCATGCAGCGGCCGGCCACTGTGGAACCTGAGGTTCGGTTTCAGCTCCACGTGCACGGTCAGGGCGTCGGGCCGGTGCCAGCTGGACGCCACGAGTGGCACGGGCAGCAGCGTGTCCGGGTTCAGGCCCGTGAGGCCAGCGTGCACCAGACGCGTGACCTTGATGTCGAGCGAGCGCGTGCTGTAACGCGGATCGAGCGTGGCCGTCTCCGTGGGGACGACGATCTCGATGGCGCGTTCGGCGGGCTGCTCGCCGCGCGCGCAAGCAACGAGGCAGAGCGTCAGGCCGGACGCGCAAAGACGGCGGGCCACTTACTTGGTGGCCGCTTGCACTTCCTCGAGATCGTCGATGGACCGCTGGTACTCACCGCGATCGGTGATCGTCATGGACAGAAACAGAATCACGAACAGCACCGAGCCCAGAAAGATCACGAGGTGCACTTTGCGATCCCAGCGCAAGTGCATGAAATACATGACCACGAGCGCCGCCTTGATGGTGGCGATCACCATGGCGATCACGAGGTTGCCCTGGCTGCCCAGGTCTACCTTGGTGACGCCCACCGTGATGATGGTGAGGACCAAGAGCGCGGCCAGAACCACGACCAGCAGCGAGACCGGCGTGGTGTGCGCCAGGCCATGGTGCTCGTCGTATTCGTGCTCGTCGCGGGGATCGGGGGGTTTCGGCGCTTCTTCGATGCTCATGAGCCCACTCGTGCTCTTGACCACTTTATGGGGCCCCGGATCGCGGGCGGAATCAAGCGCCGGATCGGGCACGTTGTCGTCGTCGTCGCTGCTGAGCCGCTCGTGTTCTCGAGCTGCGTGATCTTTCTCGTTCGTTCCCATGACGTTCCTCGTCGTCCGGCAACAATCAGTGAATCAGGTAGAGCAGCGGGAACAGGTAGATCCACACTAGATCGACGATGTGCCAGTACAGCGCCGAGTAGTCGATGGGGCCGAAGTAATTCTCGCCGAATACGCCCTTCATGGCGCGGAGGAGCATCCAAACCCACACGATGATGCCGGCGATGACGTGAATGCCGTGCAGGCCGGTCATGAAGAAGTACACACTGAAGAACACGTGCGCGTTCTTCGGATGCTCCAGCAGCGTTCCATCCGGACCGAGCACGCCCGCCTGGCGCAGCGGCCAGGCGTCCGGGCCGAGCTTCGCTGGAAGGGGAGCCGCCGCGTTGGTTTCCGCCAGCGTGTCCGATATACCCGGGGCCGCGGCCGGGGCGCCGGGCACGGGGGCGGGCATGGGGATGTCGCCGGTCTTGGTGGGAGTTTCCGGCTGCGCGCCGCCGACCGGTGACTGTGCGGTCTGCTGCGCGGGCTCGCCCGCCTGCGCTTGCCCGATCCCGGCGCTCGGTTCTTTGCGCGGCTCACCAGCAGGTGCAGCGGGTTCCGCTCCCGGGTCGCTGGGCGCCACCGCAACGGCGCCACCCTTTGCGGCCGCAGCCTTGTTCGGTGCGGCCGCCTTGGCGTTCTCACCGGCTTGCTGAGCCGCTACACCGGGAGCGGCCGCGGCCTGTTCGGGCGTGGGTGCCGTGCCTTGAGCGGCGGCGGAACCAGGCGCGCTGGGTGCGCCTTCCGCGGCTGGCGGCGACGAGGCGCCCGCGGCCGCTGCCACGGCTCCAGCCTCGGCCGCACCAGCAGCGGCCGTCGCGCCCTCTTTCTGTTTGGACTGCTCGCGGAGTTTGTGGGCAATTTCCGCGGCCTCTGGGTGCTTCTTCTTGAACGATTCGAGCTCCCAGACCTCGTGTTTGGGATTGAAGCGTACGCCGAACAGCGGCTTCTCGGCGCGACCCGGCCAGACCAGGCCATCATGAAATTTGTGCGAGTACTCCACGTACTTGACGCACATGAACGTGAACGCGCAGGCGATCGTGATCACGATGTTGATGATCAGGCCGCGCTTCTGCTCGAGCTGCGCGCAACGCACCGCCCAGGCTGCCGTCAAGCTGCTGCCGAGCAGCACGACGGTGTTCAGCGCGCCGAGGTTCGTATCGAGGTAGTAGTGCGCCCAGACGAAGATCTCGGGGTGCTGGGCGCGGTAGATCGTGTACGCGCAGAATAGCCCGGAAAAGAACAACACCTCCGTGACCAGAAACAGCCAGATGCCCATCTTGCCGGCATCGAACTGCTGCTGGGGCGTGTCGAAGTGATGCTGGAGAAAGGGGTGGTGGCCGTGGCCCGCGTGATCGTCGTGCCCGACGTCCTCGCCGTGCTCGTGCCCGGGCTCCGCCCCCACGTCTTTCGGAGGTCCCTTTTTGCTCTCCAGCACTTCTGAGGTGGTTTCCGTCATTTGTCAGCGTTTCCCGTAAGCCGCGCGCGCGCGGTTTTCAAATCTCTGTGTAAGTCGAAGTTGCCGTGGGAGCGTCCGTCACGCCCTGCTGGCTTTGGACACGTAGCCGCGCGATTTCTCGTCGTACACCATGTCCTCGTAACCGTCGTAAGGACCCGCGTCGATCGTCGGTACGGTGCGGAAGTTGTAGTAGGGCGGGGGCGACGCCGTCTTCCACTCGAGCGTGGCCGCGCCCCAGGGATTGGCAGGCGCGTCCGCCTTCTTGCGCAGACTACGGATCAGCGACACGGCGGTGATCAAGAAGCCGAGACCGAGGATGTAAGCGCCGATCGTCGACAGCTGGTGCAGACCCTGGAACTCCGGCAAGTAGTTGTAATACCTGCGCGGCATGCCGCGGGTGCCGAGCACGAACTGCGGGAAGAAGGTGACGTTCAGCCCGACGAAGACGAGCACTGCGCCGAGCCGTCCGACGCTCTCCTTGTACATGCGCCCGGTGATCTTCGGCCACCAGTAGTGCAGGCCCGCCATGAAGGCCGTGATGGATCCGCCCATCATCACGTAGTGGAAGTGCGCGACCACGAAGTACGTGTCGTGGAGGTGCACGTCCACGCTCATCACCGCCAAGAACACGCCCGTCAGACCGCCGATGGTGAACACCCACAGAAAGGCGAGCGCGTACAACATCGGCGTGTCCAAATGGATGCGCGCCTTGTACATGGTGGAGAGCCAGTTGAAGATCTTGATGGCCGTGGGGATGGCGATCAGAAAGGTGATCGCGCTGAAGATCGTGCCCGCGAGCACCGACTGGCCGCTCGTGAACATGTGATGGCCCCAGACCAAGAAGCCGAGGATCGCGATCGCCACGCTGGAGAGCGCGATGAACTTGTAGCCGAAGATACGCTTGCGCGAAAAAACCGCGATGACTTCGCTGACCACGCCGAAGGCCGGCACGATCATGATGTAGACGGCCGGGTGCGAGTAGAACCAGAAGAAGTGCTGGAACAGCACCGGGTCGCCGCCGAGCGCCGGATCGAAGATACCGATGCCGAAGGCGCGCTCGACGATCAGCATCAGCACCGTGATGCCGAGCACGGGGGTGGCCAGCACCTGGATGATGGCCGTGGAATAGAGCGCCCAGATGAACAGCGGCAGGCGGAACCAGGTCATGCCCGGCGGCCGCAGCTTGTGGATCGTCACGATGAAGTTCAGCCCGGTGAAGATCGAGCTGAAGCCGAGGACGAACACCCCGAACGCGGCGGGAATCACGGCCGTGGTCGTGCTCGTGCTGTAGGGCGTATAGAACGTCCAGCCGGTATCGATGGCGCTCAGGTACATCGAGGTGATGAAGAAGAGCGCTCCGATCACCCAAAGGTGATACGAAAACAGGTTGAGACGCGGGAAGGCCACGTCCTTCGCGCCGAGCTGAATCGGCATGATGATGTTACCGAGCGCGGCGGGGATGCCCGGGATGATCACCAGGAACACCATCACGGCGCCGTGCAGGGTGAACATCTGGTTGTAGGTGTCTGCGCTCATGATCGTGCGCCCCGGAGTCAAGAGCTCCGTGCGAACGAGCAGCGCGAACAAGCCGCCGAGCGCGAACGATGTCAGCACGGACGCCAGGTACATGACGCCGATGCGCTTGTGGTCGAGCGTCAGGATCCAGGACAGGAGTCCCTTGTCGTGGGTGAGGTAATTGTCCTCGGCTTGCGACCGGTGCGGATCGATGACGTCCGCTGTGGTGCTGGTTGAGGCCATCTCGTATCTATCCTTTGCTGAAGCGTGCTCTGCGGCGCTCTACTTGAGCGTCTTGATGTACTCGATGAGTGCAGTGAGCTGATGGTCCTTGAGCTGACCCTTGTAGGTCGGCATGGACGGCGGGTAGCCCTGCACGAGCTTGGTTTGCGGGTCCACGATGGACTCGCGGAGGTAGTTCTCGTCGACCTGCGTGGAAGACCCGTCCGAGAGGGACTCGCTCTTTCCGAACAGGCCCTTCCACGACGGACCGATCAGGCGGCTGCCGTCGACCGAGTGGCATTGCTTGCAGCCCTTCTTGGCGTACAGCTCCGCGCCCAGCTCGGCGGGCGGCTTCTTCTGCTCGAGCAGCTCGGCCTGTTCGAGGTATTTCTCGTACCCACCCGGCTCGTGAACGATCACCTTGGTGAGCATGTCGGAGTGCGAAGTGCCGCAGTACTCCGTGCATTCGATGGGGAATTCGCCGGCGTGGATGGCGTGGAACCAGAGCTCCGTGTAGCGCCCGGGAACCGCGTCGATTTTGACGCGGAATGCCGGTACGAAGAAGCTATGCAGCACGTCCGTGGAGTTGATGAGTAGGCGAACCGGCGTATCCACCGGCACGTGGAGCACGTCGTCGCTCCAGCCGTTGGCGTACGTGAAGCTCCATTTCCACTTCTGCCCCGAGACGTGAACCTGCATGGCGTCTTTCGGCACCGTTCGCAGATCGACGTAGCCTTTGAAGCCCCACACGAAGAGGGCAATCGAGATCACCAGGGGGATGATCGACCAGGTGATCTCCAGCGTGGTGTTGTGATCCGAGGTGAGCTCGACACGCTCGTTAGCCGAGCGAGATTTCGCGCGGTACACCATGCAGAAGTAGACCATCGCGCCCAGGATGCCGATGCACGAGATCACCGAAAGCCAGACCATCACGTCGAAGAGCCAATCGATCTGATCGGCTACCGTCGAGCTCCGGGTGGGCATCCAGAAATACGGCGAATCCGGGCTCTTGGGCAAGGCCGGTTCCGCGGGTGCAGCCAGGATGGGAGCGATGAGTGATGCGATGAAAGAAGTCATGTGCGGTGCTCTGAGCCGGACAGGCTCAGCCTTTTTTTACGGAGCTCGGTGCGCCAGAGCAGGGTCAAAAAGCCGCCGAGAGCCACGATCGCGAAGCCCCCGCCGAGACGCATGATGTTGCGAGCGACCGGCGCATAACGGCCCTCGCTGGAATCGTAGTGAAAGCAGAACAAGAGCAGCCGATCGACCGTCGTGCCGATCTTCCCTTCGGACGCTTCGACGAGCGACAGGCGCAGCGTCTTGGGCAGATACTCGATGCCGTATAGATAGCGAGAGAGGTGCGC
>Ga0193706_1000678_pt1 | contig 17922 bp, 18 predicted proteins | sample U3c1metaG_FD_160130 | JGI IMG/M metagenome (GOLD analysis project Ga0193706, IMG submission 160130) | Soil microbial communities from a riparian zone of the East river system, Colorado, United States - U3c1 | ecosystem: Environmental > Terrestrial > Soil > Riparian zone | place: USA: East River... | reverse complement strand
CCGCAAGCGGATCCGACGCTGACCACGCAGATGAAGAGCGTCGGGGAAGCGATGGCGATCGGCCGCACCTTCAAGGAAGCGCTGCAAAAAGCGTTGCGTTCACTTGAGATCAAACGCTTCGGTTTATGCGGGGATGGGAACGAACATCGCGTCCCGGCCGATGTTCTGCGGCTTCGCCTAACGACACCAAACGCAGAGCGCATTTTCCACCTCGCACAGGCGTTTCAGGATGGAATGAGCGTCGATGAACTCTTCGAGCTGACAAAAATCGATCGCTGGTTTCTGCACAACATTCGACAGATCGTCGACGAAGCAGAAGCGATGTCCCGCGTGTCGCGTGAGCACGCGCGTCGGAGCACGGCCGTCCCGGCTGTGCGGAAAGCAGGCGTCTCGCCTGCCGAATCGTCTCGGATCTTTCAGGCCTTCGACGAGCGTGGCGAAGTCCAGCAGACCCGTCGCAATCTGCCCCATTGGGAACAACCCGGCGCGACGTATTTTGTCACCTTTCGTCTCGCCGATTCCGTGCCGGCATCTTTGCTGGCACAATGGAAAGAGGAGCTGGAGCAGTGGCTCCACCATCATCCCAAGCCGTGGGATTCGCGAGCCGCCTACGAATATCAGCAACGTTTTGTCGAAAGCCGGGAGGACTGGCTTGATCAGGGACATGGCGGGTGCCTTTTGCGCGATGCGACCGCGGCAAAGATTGTCGCCGACGCGCTGATGCACTTCGATGACGAGCGCTATTTGCTCGATAGTTGGGTGGTGATGCCGAATCACGTGCATGTGCTCTTTCGACCTCTCGAAGAACACACTATTTCCGACATTTTACATTCCTGGAAGAGCTTCAGTGCGCACGAGATCAAACGAGCTTGCCAACCCGCGGAGGCGCATGTCTGGCAGGACGAAAGTTTTGACCGGGTGGTTCGAGACTGGGAAGCGTTACAGGAATGTCGCAGCTACATCGGGAGGAATCCGGAGAAGGCCGGATTGCGTGCCGGGGAATACTTGGCCGGAAAGGAAGAGAAGCTTTTGCGCAACGAATCGGCAGGCGAGACGCCTGCCGTCCGCACAGCCGGGACGGCCGTGTTCCGGATGACGGCGGCCGAGTTTCGTCGCGCGAAGAAGCTGGGCTTTTCGGATCGGCAGATCGCCGTCGCCTGCGGCGTGACGGAACAACAGGTGCGCGACGAGCGGATCGCAGCGGGCGTGATCCCCACCTACCGCCTGGTCGATACCTGTGCGGCGGAGTTTGAGGCGTTCACGCCATATTATTATTCCACCTACGGGACGGAGAACGAGATGCGCCGGAGCGACCGCCGCAAAATCATGATCCTCGGCGGCGGACCGAATCGGATCGGGCAGGGGATCGAGTTCGACTACTGCTGCGTGCACGCGGCTTTCGCTCTCCGCGAGCTTGGTTTCGAGACCATCATGGTCAATTCGAATCCGGAAACGGTTTCGACCGATTACGACACAAGCGACAAGCTCTACTTCGAGCCGCTCACGCTCGAGGATGTGCTCAACATTTACGATCAGGAGCAACCCGAAGGCGTCATCGTGCAATTCGGCGGACAGACGCCGCTCAATCTCGCGGCGGGATTGCGTGCGGCGGGCGTCCCGATTCTGGGCACGCAACCGGAAAGCATCGAGCAGGCGGAAGATCGCAAGCTCTTCGCGGCCATGCTCGATAAACTTGGGCTTCGTCAAACGCCAAGCGGCTCGGCCGTGAGCGCGGAGGAAGCGGTCGCAATCGCGCAGCGTGTCGGCTATCCGGTACTCGTTAGGCCGTCGTTTGTCCTGGGCGGGCGCGCCATGGAACTGGTCTATAACGAGACCGATCTCCGCCGTTATATGGCGACGGCGATCGAAGCCAGCCCGGATCGTCCGGTTCTGGTGGATCGCTTTCTCGAGGACGCGATCGAAGTGGATGTCGATTGCATCGCGGACGGCGAGATCGCGGTCATCGGCGCGATCATGGAACACATCGAGCAGGCGGGAATTCACAGCGGCGACAGCGCCTGCGTGGTGCCGACGTTTTCACTCTCGGAGGAAGTCCTGCGCGATATCACGAGTGCGACCAAGGCGATGGCGCGGGAACTGAAGGTGCGCGGATTGATGAATGTGCAGTTCGCCGTGAAAGACGAGGCGGTTTACGTCCTGGAGGTAAATCCGCGCGCCTCGCGCACGGTGCCGTTTGTGAGTAAGGCGATCGGTCTTCCGTTGGCGAAACTGGCGGCCAAAGTGATGACCGGTAAAACGCTGCGCGACCTCGGCTTCACCGAGGAAATCATCCCGCGGCACTATTCGGTGAAGGAAGCGGTTTTCCCTTTTCTGCGCTATCAGGGATTCGATATCGCCCTTGGCCCGGAGATGAAATCGACCGGCGAAGTCATGGGCATCGATGCCGATCTGGGCCTGGCATTTGCCAAGTCGCAAATGGCCGCGCAACCCGCGCTCCCTGGTTCCGGCAACGTCTTCATCAGCGTAAAAGATTCGGACAAAGAGCACGTCATCCCGCTCGCGCGCGAATTCGTAAAGCTGAATTTTGGCATCATCTCGACCAGTGGAACCGCCGCCGCGCTCGCAGCCGCGGGCATTCCGGTGACGAAAGTTTTCAAGATGCGCGAAGGCCGTCCCAACGTGCTCGACCGCGTGAAAAACGGCGACGTCAATTTCATCATCAACACTCCGAGTGGGAAAATTCCGCGCGAAGATGAGGTGACCATTCGCAACGCTTCACTCGCGCGCCGCATTCCGATCATGACCACGATGCGCGCCGCGCAAGCGAGCGCGAACGGCATTCGCTCGCTCCAGCGTGGCGGGCTGAGCGTGAAGAGCTTGCAGGAGTACCACGCAAAATAGCCGACGTGTTCTGATTGCGGACACTTCCTCCGCGTGGTTCAATCCGCCTCGCGGAGAAACGCGCGCATGGCGATCTCGACCCCCACTTCCACTCCCGCCGCGCGCCGCTTTTGCCTCGTCCTGGTCAAGCCGGCGCATTACGACGACGACGGTTACGTCATCCAGTGGTTTCGCTCCGCCATTCCGTCGAACTCACTCGCGGCGCTGTATGGTCTGGCGCGCGATTGCGGCCAGCGCCGTGTCCTCGGCGAGGATGTGGACCTGGAGATTCACGCCTTCGACGAGACAAATACGCGCATTCGTCCAGAGAAACTGGCCCGGCTGATAAAGGACGCGGGCGGTGGGATGGTGATGATGGTCGGCGTGCAATCGAATCAATTTCCGCGCGCGCTTGATTTGGCGAAACCGCTCCTCGCCCAAGGTGTGCAGGTGGCGATCGGCGGGTTTCACGTTTCCGGCGTGCTCAGCATGCTGGAGGGGAACGATCCCGATTTGCAGCGCGCAAAAGCGATGGGTATTTCGTTGTTTGCCGGCGAAGCGGAAGGGCGCCTCGAGCAGGTGCTGAGTGATGCGTTCGCGCGGAATCTCAAGCCGCTCTACAACTTCATGGCTGATTTGCCCGGGATCGAGGGCGCGCCCATTCCATTGATCAGCGCGACGCGCGCGGCGCGGACGATAGGTCGGGTAACGAGTTTCGACGCCGGACGCGGCTGCCCATTTCAATGCTCGTTTTGCACGATCATCAATGTGCAGGGCCGCAAATCGCGCCGCCGTTCACCGGACGACATCGAACAGATTATTCGGGAAAATTTCGCGCAAGGTTTGCGCAGTTTTTTCATCACCGACGACAACTTCGCGCGCAATCAGGATTGGGAAGCGATCCTCGATCGCCTCATTCAAATGCGGAAGGTCGAGAAGCTAAACTTCTCGTTCATCATCCAGGTCGACACGCTTTGTCACCGGATTCCGAAGTTCATCAAGAAGTGCAAAAATGCCGGCGTAAAACGCGTCTTCATCGGGTTGGAGAACATCAATCCCGATAGCCTGGCCGGGGCGAAGAAGCGGCAGAACAAGATCACCGAATACCGCACGATGCTGCTCGCCTGGAAGGAAGCGCGCATCATTACCTACGCCGGTTACATCACCGGTTTCCCTAACGACACCGTCGAATCGATTCGCCACGACATCGAGATTATCAAAAAGGAGCTACCGGTGGATCTGCTCGAGTTCTTTTTTCTCACGCCGCTGCCCGGTTCGGCCGATCATCAGGGCTTGTCGCGCGCCGGTGTGGCGATGGATGCGGACATGAATCGCTATGATTTGAATCACGTCTGCGCCCCGCATTCCAAAATGTCGCGCCAGGAATGGGAGCAGGCCTATCAAGTGGCGTGGGACACGTATTACACCTGGGATCATGTCGAGACGATCCTCCGCCGTTCCGCCGCCACGCAGACGAATATCAGCAACCTGATCGCGTTGATGGCGTGGTTTAAGGGTTCGCTTAAGATCGAGGGGATTCATCCCCTAGAGGGTGGCATCTTCCGGCTCAAGTTTCGCCGCGATCGCCGGCCTGGTTTTCCGATTTTGCCGGTGTGGAAATTTTATCCCGCTTACTTGAGCGAGACGCTTTACAAGCTCGGGCAATGGGGCTCGCTCCTGTTCCGGCTTCGCCGCATCCAGATGCGAGTGAAGAAGGATCCGCGTAAACTCGAATACATGGACCTCGCGCTTACGCCCGTGACTGAGCACGACGTTGACGATCTGGAAATGTTTCACACGCCTTCCGCGCCGGCGTTCGTCGCGCAGGAACAGCGCCGGCATGCCCGGCAACCGGCGGTGGTGGCAAGCTGACGGTCCAGACGCACGGCGATTTCGGCGGAACCGCGCGCTTCCTGGAGGCGATTGGTCAATCACCGGTGCCGTCCAAAGCTTGACGGAAAGCCTGTTGCCGAAAAAGATGGGCGCATGAAAACCCCCACCGCTTCACGTCCCTCGGCCGTCTGCGTCGTTGCCTTCTTTCTCACTCTGGCCTTCTTCGCTGCGCCCGCCTTCGCCCAATCCACCACGCCCTCGCCTGCGGCCACCGCAGCGGCCGGGAAGAGCGGCATGCCCAGCGAAGAAGAAATTATGAAGCAGATGATGGAGCTGGCGCAGTTAAACGAGAATCACAAGCTGCTCGGCACGCTGGCCGGAACGTGGGATTACACCGTCAAAATGTGGATGAGCCCTGACCCCAAGGCGGCGCCGACCGAGGCGAAAGGGACGGCCGTGCGCAAACCGATCATGAACGGCCGCTACTACATCATGGAAACCGGAGGGAAAATGCAGATGCCGGGAGCCGATGGCAAAATGACGGACATGGATTTCGAAGGCCGATCGATCGATGGCTACGATAATGTGAAGAAGAAGTTCGTCTCCAGCTGGATCGATAACATGGGGACCGGGATCCTGCTTTCGGAAGGAACCTACGACGCGGCGACGAAGACTTTCACTTATCGCTCCGAAGGTGAATTCATGCCCGGAATGCCAACGAAAATCCGTGAAGTAATCAAGGTCGTGGACGGGGATCATCACACCTTCGAGTGGTACGACAACGCCCGCGGCGCGGAAGCGAAGACGATGGAGATCCACTACACGCGCAAGAAGTAGGGTTTCGCCCGGCGGTTGCTCTCGTGCTGCATTTGCCCGGCGGGGAACCGCGGGATTCCAGCGCGGCCGCCGCCTAATTGAGCGTTGAACCTTGCACGTGGAACGTTAGGGTTCCCGCCATGAAACTGAACTTCCTCGGTTGCCTCGTAGGGCTTGCCCTGATCGCGCCGAACGCATTCAGCCAGGACGCAACCGCAACTCCTTCACCCGCAGCCACACCCACGCCAACCATGAGTCCATCACCCAGCCCAGCCCTTAACGAAGTCGCCGTCATCAAAACCAGTGAGGGCGAGATGGTGGCCGAGTTCTGGCCCGATGTCGCGCCGGGAACGGTCGAGAACTTCAAAAAGCTGGCGCGCCAGGGTTTTTATGACGGCACCGCGTTTCATCGCATCGTCAAAGGCTTCATGATCCAGGGCGGCGACCCGCTCACGAAAGATCCGACGAAAGAGAGCCGCTGGGGCACAGGCGATCCCGGCTATAAGATCAAGGCGGAGTTCAACAAGAAATCGCACGAACGCGGCGTCCTCTCCATGGCCCGTTCGCAGGATCCTGATTCCGCCGGAAGCCAGTTCTTCATCTGTCTCGCAAATGTCAGCCGGCTCGATGGCCAATACACGACGTTCGGCAAGCTCATCAAAGGCGACGATGTGCTGACCAAGCTGGGCGACATCGAAACAACCGCCGGCGGCGGTGGGGAGAAGAGCAAACCGACGAAGCGCGTGGCGGTCGAAAGCATCACCATCGTGCCAGCCGATTCGGTCAAATAGTGTGGCGACGTCGGGACGGCGCTCGCGGCCGTGATCACGCGTGCTCAAGATGACGAACGCCGCCACGACCAAAGTCGCACTGATTCAGATGCAGTGCGGAATCGATCCGGCCGCCAATCTGGAAAAGGCGATCGGGTTCATCCGCGATGCCGCCGGCAAAGGCGCGCAGATCGTTTGCCTGCCGGAGTTGTTTCGCTCGCAATATTTTTGCCAGACGGAGGATCACGCCAATTTCATTCTGGCGGAGAAAATTCCCGGCCCGACGACCGCGCGCCTGGAAGAAGTCGCGCGTGAAAGCGGCGTCGTCATCGTCGCATCGCTCTTCGAGAAACGCGCCGCCGGTGTCTATCACAACACCGCCGCGATCATAGACTCCGACGGAAAGTACCTCGGGAAGTATCGCAAGATGCACATCCCGGACGACCCGGCGTTTTACGAAAAATTTTACTTCACGCCGGGCGATCTTGGCTTCAAAGCCTGGCCCACCGCACAGGGGAACATCGGCGTCTGTGTTTGCTGGGATCAATGGTATCCGGAGGCCGCGCGCCTGACCGCGTTGCGCGGCGCCCAGTTCCTCTTTTATCCGACGGCGATCGGATGGCATCCCGCGGAGAAAGAGAAATACGGCCAGGCGCAGCATTCCGCGTGGGAAACGATGCAACGCAGCCACGCGATCGCGAACGGTTGCTACGTCGCCGCCGTCAACCGGGTGGGCCACGAAGCCCCGGCCGGCGGACCCGGCCTCGAGTTCTGGGGGCAAAGCTTCATCGTCGCGCCGAGTGGCGAAATTTTGGCCAAGGGAAGCGTCGACCGTGAAGAGATCGTGCTCGCTGATGTCGCCTGGGCTGGCGTCGACGAGCAGCGCACTCACTGGCCTTTCCTGCGCGACCGTCGGATCGACGCCTACGGCGGCATCGAACAACGTCTGATCGACTGATCTTCCGGGCCGGTCGAAATCGGGCGGCGAGCGCGTGGCGCGCAACGGTTGGCAAACTTGTCTCCCTGAAGATGGTGCCCTAAGGTGCGCCCATTCGGTTGCCGGCTTAGCTCAGTTGGTAGAGCAGCTGATTTGTAATCAGCAGGTCATCGGTTCGAGCCCGATAGCCGGCTTTTGCTATCTTTAGCAATCGTTGCAAATGAGGCGCTTACGATGATCCGCGAGTGTTGGGTTTTTGCTCTGATTAGCTCCGATATGCTCCGTTTCGCGCATCTCGTATAGGATCGACGTATAGGATTTGCGCGCATCAGAAGCGCGTCGTCTCCAGTTTCTCCATGAACTCGTGGATACGATTTCCTGGCGTCCGTGCCGGGAAAAGTTCCTGCACCGGTACTCTCAAAACTTCGGAAAGATAGAGCATCGTCTTGTCGTCCACATACGAGAGACGCGCTTCGATCTTGGAAACCCCGCTGCGGCTCGTGTCGAATCCCGCGAGTTGCAGCTTTGTCGCGAGATCTGATTGCGACCAGCCGAGAGCGTAACGCCGCCGCCGCACCTGCGGACCGATGTTGTTCTTGTAGCGCACGTCAATTTCTCCGGGCTTGTACTGTTGTCGGTCCTGTCTCGAAGCTGACGCGCGGCGACGATGTTGTCTCGCACAGTTCAACGAGTTTTTCGGTTTGGTCCTTTGGTAGCGCGGCGGTCACTTCATCGCGGAACCCGACGATCGGACGCAGGAAGTAGACGGATGCGAACAGCCGATCCAACTCCGGCGCACTTGCTCCAGAACTTGCGCGACAGAACGCTCTACACCCCGTTTTTTGCCGGCTGGGCCGAACCCGATCCGATCTTTCTCAGGCGTTCTTTGATGAACTGCGGATGCACTCTAGGGACCTGCGAAAAATTTTGACAGCTGCCGCGAAACTGGCCGCGAACGCATCCCTACACGGCCGCTCGCGTGGGCGAGGCGAACTCTCTCCTTCGGCGAAGTGGCCATCGCTCCAATCTTGTCACTACGTTCGCTAGAACGTATTTTATCGGGAAAGAAGGAATAATCCCAATGAAGCCGCACCACGATGAACGACTTCAACACATATTCTCCCGCATCCATTCCGCTAGCTTCATCCACCCCGGGAGATCGTTCCGGGTCAGATCGACGACGCGTGCGAGCCCCATTCGATGCCGCAGGTAAGGCGCCGCTTTAGATCGTCGGGTGAAAGGTCGTAATCCGCCGCGAGTTGGAACGCTTCCTCGATTGCCGTGCCTGGGCGCGTGCTGGAATAAATCACCGGAAAAGATTCTGGAGCATTCCACCGTCCGCCGTATTTGAGGCTGCCTTCGCCGCTCACGATTTGCTCCAGGGAGGCATGTTCCAATTCAACTGAACGAAAGGTCACTCCCTTCCACGGTGTGGCTTTCGGAGAGATCCTGCCGAGGCGGTAGACGAACTCCGCGTAACGTGGATTTGGTCTGACGTCATTGAGAGGAATCTTCTTCGGTAAGCGTCGCGACACCGCGGCGTTTTAGTCAACGTTACGGTGCTGATCCATGAGAAATGCTCCAGCATTAGCGCAATGCGCATCGAAGCGATCTCGGGAGGCCGAGTTCGCGATGCACGCATTTAACGCCCCCAGCGAGAAGATCAGCTCATTATCTCGATGAAAAAATCGACCTGGATGCGGCAATCGTCACAGACAACGACCCACCCTGCGCAGCCACATAGGGCAGGCGACGTCTCTTTTGGACTGCTGAAGTACACCCACTTCAGAGCCTCTGAGAGAGTCTTGCAGGCGGGGCATCGGTTTGCATGCGGGAGATAGCGGTCTTTAGCTTCCGCCACCGAATGCCTCCGCTGCAGTCGATGGTTGCGACGCGATGCGTCGACATCTTCCCAAGGCAATTCATTGCCGCTTCGCCGTCGTGCGGTATACCGCTGCAGGTCTTCCACAGTCTGATCGCCCTCGGCGAGCTTCGCCTCGAAGTCCTCTTCCACCTCTAATGCGAACCAATCTTTGGGTTGCGGCTTCGCGTAGTAAGAATGCCACGTCTCATCGCTGTCTGCGCGGATGAGCGAGTTCGCATTCAACACGTCGAGGTTAAGAAGTTTGGTCAGCTGACCTGGAGTGAACGGCCCCCATTCGCGGCCGCCACTATCACGATGATAGTACCACATGTAGAGTAGCCAGACGCTAACTGAGCGCCTCGTTGTTCGTCGAGGCTGCGGATGTCGACAGCGAAACTTCACCGGTCTTCCGTGAGCACGGTACCTCCAGATTTTGCGCTCAGCTCCCGTGATGATATGCGCACCCGCAGCGAAGCGTTCGAGCATCCGCGTTCGGAGTGAGGGCGCGGAAATGCTCGTGAGCGCCGCGAGGACGGCGCAGATGATCACTTCGTAACAGCCGCAAACCCAGAGTCTGTGTCCGCACAGTCTCCCCTCGGCAAAGCCGCATCAAGCGGACGTTGCCACCGCCAAGGCCGGCGCGGTCTGACAATCGCGGCAGAGCAACTTCCTGCCGAAACGTTTGCTGTTGAAGCGGCAGAACGCCGCGACCTTGCTGTCAACGGCCGTTCCACAAGTTTCGCAGCATTTGCTGGATGGTTGCGGCTGCTGGCACGATCGGCAAAGGACTTTGCCGTCGAAGCGCTGCGGATTAGCGCGGCAATATTTGATCACTTGCGCGTCTACTGGCGCGCTGCATTTCTCGCAGCACGTTTTTTCAATGTTGTCGGATGCGAGAACCGATTGCCGGGAACCACTTCCGCCCGGATTTTCGCTCGACGTCTTAAGACCGAACTTCGCAGTGAAATTTATAGCGATGGGCTTGTGAGCTTTGACGAGTTGTTGGCCAATGCCCTCCAGAGTTTCTAGCGAGACGAATTTGGAAGCAGACGAGAGGGTTTCAAAAAATCCAGTTTCTTGGATGGCCTCGCTAAAACGCTTTTCGAACAAGTCCACTTTCACGACGTGATCCCATTCGCCTCCGCTTCTGCGAATCTGGCATTTTGGCGAGACTAGGACCCAATTATGGAAGCGAAGCGGGAGGGATAAACCGAGTCGTTTAGGCGAAAGGCTGTGATCGCGGACAAACGCTTGCAGCACTTCGATGTGTCGACGGTTCTGCTCCACGGGGGACGGGATTCCTCGCCAGCCAAACCGTGTTCGCGTTTCCCACTCACCAGCTTCGGAGATCCGGATCTCCGAGCCGAATCCTTTGGTCTCCAAGACGTGGCATTCCAGCGTCCGCATCAGAATCAGGTGATCGATCTGCGCGACTCTGCCTCCGTGTTCAATCCGAAGGTCGTGGATAACGACGCTGTTCTTTCCGTCCTTCCAACCGAAATCGATGTGATACGCCGCTTCCTTCTCGCCCTTGTTTCCGGCGCGCATAGCCGCCAACTCGTCTTGCAAATCCTCCCGCTGTGCCTTCGAAAGGTTTGAAAACGAGAGCAACCGCTCTAGTTCAGCGGTTTGAGGCACCAGGTCGTCTTTGTGCTTGAGAATCATCGGACGCAATCCCTTGAGCGGATTTCGGACCATGCGGGAGTCCAAAAGCCCTTTTGACGGGGCGAGCTGGCCCCTTTTTTAGGATGTATTGCGCCACCAATTCGTCGCGCGACGTTTGATACCGGGTGAACAGCGCTCGGCGAGTCGCAGAGACCCGAGAATTCCTGATGTTTAACGGGGCAGTCGAAATCTGAATGAGATCGCCGCTTCCGAGCAACGGAAGCACCTCTTCGAAGGCGATGTCGAAGATGACGAAGGGCGATTCTGGGTCTGCATAGTTTGCTTGGTACCGAGTATACATTGGCCCCAGCAAAAGAAGTCGATCGAAGCTCTTGCACCGGTTCGCCCCGAGGATATGCGGCCAACTCCACCGACTCGTGATCTGCCCTACGACCGCTTCATTGAGATTCGGGCATTTCACTTCGAATGTAACGCCCGTTGGCGAAATTAGATCATAGGGCGCGCTTCCGCTCGTGAGTTTAGCGCCAATGAGGTCGGCGACAAACTGTTCGCCGCGCCGTCCGTCGGCTCGCCATGAGGACCCACCTAATTTTCTGCGCAGCTGTTGATTGTCGGCTCGAAGCAACGTGTTTTCCGCCTCAAGCTTTCGAATTCGGGTTTCAAGTTCCATCGCAATCGTTTGCTGCGAGATTCGTGCCACGCGTCGATGTGACGCGATAGCTTTTCATCGAACCAGACGGCTGCATCCGGCGCGATCTGCTATAGTGCGTCGCGTCGATGATCGCCTGCGCTCAGCTCTCACGATTATCACTTCGCCGCATCATATAATGGGCAAAGCGCGAATGACGGCAGATGAATTCGCGAAGGTCGCTCGAGAGGGCGAGCGGCACCTCCGCGTCGATCGAGTAGTGGTTAGTGCAGGACAAGTTCGCTTTCGTGGGAGCGGGACCCTGCGAATGGGTATTGAAGGATTCGAGATGGACGTTGTCCTTTCGAACGCTTCCAAGGCTCCTCCACATCGAGAAGCCATTTGGCCGCAAGGTGATTTCTGGAAGCTGCGAGCGCTCGTGGAACACGCGTTACCTATCACGGCGACACATGTCTCTCCGCGGAACCACTCATCATCGGGCAAAATGGTTGTAGTCACGCTCGTATTCGGAGCGGCGCGCATCGTCGCTACCAGAATGAGCGCTAAGAAACGTCGCGAGACCCTTCGCTTGCTCGAGGAACTAAGCAAAAAGCACGCTGTGTCTCGCGCTAAGCTTTCAGTGGCGGCGGGCAAGCCAGAGAGGAAGTCAACGCTTGCGCGTTTCCTCGCGGTCATCGCCAATTTACAAACTTCCAGCGTCTAACGCCGCGACGACCACAATCCGGAAGAACCCGTTCTTCAGAAATGATGCGGAAAGTTGGAAAGCGGACACGCTTATCCTGCGAGCAGCCACTTATGATATCGCGCTTATCCAGCGCGGCGCGGACGTTCAGATTCAATTTCGGTCGAAAGGGACTTACAGGTCGAAGAGTGCCGCGGACGATGCACAGGTTTTTCAAGCTGTGCTCGACTCAATCGGATTTTGTTGCGGATTCAATCCCTGGCCGCACCGACAGCAACAGTGGAGAGAGGAGCGTCAGGTGCTCGATCTTATTGCGGTACCGCATCGATTACCTCACACGGCTCACGCACCGTTCGACGAAGGGCTGGGACAATCAACTCCACCGCCGATTCTGATGGCCACACGATTTTTCCAGCGGCGTTCGGGCCTCTCTCGCAAGATCAGCGAGTTCCTATTCCTCTTCCGGCAGGCTGGTGATGAGCCTGTTCATTTCCCGGTGCAAACGCTTGCGTTCTGCTCGCTCTTCGAAGGCCTCATTCATCTTCTTTTCCAGGAGTTGAAGCTGGAACGAAAACTTCGTCGGTCTGATAGAAGCTTCGATGCGTTCCTTGCAGAACGAGATCGGCTAGTTGCCGAACTCGACGCGCGAGGAAAGGCGGGGCATGCAGAAAGCACGCGGCTCGCGGGACTGCTTTCTCAAGCGACTGCGATCCGAGTGAAGGATAACGCGATTGACTTATTAGAGCGGTTCCGAAAATTTCTTTCTGGATGGGGAGGCGGTCTCCATCGGATAAGTGACAACGATGCCCTCGACTTGGGCAAAGGTTGTGAGCGCGTGGACCTGGCGACGCGTGGAACTCATGATGTCTTCGACGCGAAATCCTCGAACGGTCAAAGCATCGCCGATGAGGGAACGATGACAGCGCCAGGGCACTGCCTCGGCGCACATCAAAACGATTCGGTGCTGCTTCGCCAGTTCGATCAATTCCTGGAGATTCTCTTCGAATTCCGGCGTCTGCATGTAATCCGCATAGCCTCGAAACGAAGCATTTCGCCATCCGACATTGAGTGAATCGGGCTTCGCGCGGCGCAGTCCACCCAGTCCCGGCATGTGAACATATCCCAAGCCTGCTTTGCTTAAGGACTCGGGCAGCGAGTCCTTGTTGAACTGCGGGTTGTGGCGCGAGCGCGGCACCGTTCGCACGTCCACGACCCACGAAACCGCGTGCGTTTCAAGCAGGCCGATAAATTCCGCAAGTGGCCGGGTGGAATGCCCGATCGTCAGCACCACGGGCGAGCGCCGCAAACTCGTCACAACTGCGATGGCATTGATTTGTTCATCTCCTCATCCGCGGCCAGATCAGCGGATTTCAAAACGACAAAAAGGCACCGCGCCATGGATGCAGCGTTCCTTTACCGGAACGCCGATTACCCGGCTGAGCAATGTTTCTGCGATGAGACAGGCTTCGGGATGGCGGGCCGTGGCGGCAGCCAGCGGGCAACCATTCCCGCGAATGAAATGCTTGCCCTCGCTCTCTTCGAAGGCGGCCGACCCGCCCAAGTCCTTCAGGATACGCAGAGCGGTTTCGATCCGCTGGTTTCGCGATTCGCCTTTGGCCTCGAGGAGATGGCTGTCGGCCACTCTTCTTCCGACTTCGCGCATGGCCGCGCGCATTTCTTTCGGGCTCAGCTGTTTGGAAACGACGATGAGTAGCAGGTCGAGCAGGACGCCGTAGGCTCTGGGGAAAACGTGCTCCGCCTCCGGCGTGAGCGCATACATGACGTGCGGCTTTCTGAATCCCGGCTGCGTGCCGGCCTGGCGAATGAGTCCGTCGTGTTCCAGATGCACGAGATGAGCGCGCACCGCGTTGTCGGTTAGGCGCAAGGCTGCGGCCAGGTCGTTCACGGTTTGTTCTTTCGCGCGCAGCAGACCCAGAATCCGTCCGCGTGTGTTTTCGGGCATCGGCGCGCGCCCCGTGGTTTTCATTGCACGATCATATGCGCGCGGAGATAATAACTCAATGTGCTGTTGGACTATTAAGGTCGCGGGGTACGCTGAAAGACTCGCCCTCGCTTAACGAAATGCGATCGGAACAATCCATTTCGCATCTTCGTCTTTGTTCGCCGCGAATCGATGCTTGCTTCAGCCAAGGCCACCCGAAACAAAATGAACCCTGAGAATTTGCCGACCGACCTCGCGGCCAGCCCTTTCCTCGCCGGGATGAGCGATCATCACGTGAAGCTGCTGGTGGAGTGTGCGTCCCAAACGCACTTCGACGAGGGCCGAATCATTTTTCGTCAGGGCGAAACGGCCAACCGCTTTTATTTAATCCAAACTGGCAAGGTGGAGCTCGAGGCCGTCGTCCGGCCGGGCGGCCGCGCGATCGTGGTAGATACCATTGGCGCAGGAGAGTTGCTCGGGTGGTCCTGGTTGTTCGAGCCCTTCGAATGGCAATTCACCGCGCGCGCCCTAAGCGCGACGGAGGCGATTTTCTTTTATGGAACGGTCTTGCGCGAATACTGCAACGAGGATCCGTCGCTTGGGTTCGAGCTGTTTCAGCGGATGAGCAAAGTGATGATGAAGCGTCTCCAATCCGCGCGGCGGCGTTTACTGGAAGTCAAAGCGGGCTTCTCGCCCGTGGGCGGCGAGCACGCGGTCGAGGCCGCAGATTAGCGCACGAGAGGATCGATCATGTGGCAGAGCCTTCGACAATGGTACGGCGAGAAATTGCACGCGTCCGACGGCGAGATCGGGCACGTGCGGGATTTCTATTTCGACGACAAAAATTGGGCCGTGCGCTATCTGGTAGCCGACACCGGGCACTGGCTCACGGGACGCCTGGTGCTGATTTCGCCGCACGCCGTGGGGCATCTTGATCCCGCTGGAAAGGCGCTTCTCGTTAACCTGACCCGGAAACAAATCGAAGGCAGTCCCTCGATTGACGAGCACAAGCCCGTATCTCGGCAACACGAAGAGGAATTTCACCGTCACTACGGTTATCCGTACTATGCCGAATCATCGCCTTTGTGGGGTCTGGCGGGTTATCCAGTTTTGGTGCCACCGCCGGCTCCCGCTGCTGCAAGACAAGCAGGCGTAGATTCCCATCTTCGCAGCACGCGCGTGGTTAACGGTTACAGCGTCGCGCTGAGCGACGAGGTCGTGGGCGAAGTGGCGGACTTTATGATGGACGGAAAGACCTGGATCGTCCGCCAACTCATGGTCGAAGGCGGGCATTGGTCATCCGGTAAAAAGTTACTCATTCCGACGGAGAAGGTTTCGCGAATCAGTTACGACGAATCGACTGTTTACGTCGACTCGACCCGGGAAGCGCTCCTGCAAGCCGCGGAACAATCTGCGGCGCAGGCCGATTGATCGCGCTGGCCCCCGGATGAATAATGCAGTTCATTCTTCCGCAGCATGATCGACGAACGCATCCAAACCATTCAGTCAACCATTGAGGCTGCACCGAATATTCCGCCGACGAAGAAGGCGGAGCTGTTGGAGCTCGTCGCGGGGCTCAAATCCGAGCTGAGCGATCTCGCCCAAACCCACGAAGAAAAAGCCGCCAGCATCACCCGCTTTGCGGACGCTTCGGCGCACGAAGCGGCGCGCGCGGATAAGGATCCGCAGCTGGCCGAGAACGCACTGGACGGATTGCGCTTGTCCATCCAGGGACTCGAAGATTCGCATCCCGTGATCGTGGGAACCGTCAGCCGTTTCGCCACGGCTCTGTCAAACATGGGCCTCTGAGTGCGGCCCGGTGATCGAATAATGTGCGTCCACCGTTTGGCCTGCGGCAGCCAATTTTCTCCCGCTCTCGATGATGGGAACTGTGTAGTCGCTAAAGTCGAGACGCTCCCTTTTTCTTAACGCCGATGCTACCAACAAGAACTGCTTTTGGAATGTGGGGCGCCGGGCGTTTCATGCACTTCGGCGAAGCGCTCGACGACGACCGCTTCATCGCTCTCATCCGTCTCGCGTATGAAAAAGGAATTCGCACCTTCCTCACCGCGGATGTTTACGGCGCGGGCGAGGCCGATGCGCTACTCTCGCGCGCGCTCGAAAAAATTCCACGAGACAGCTACTGTTTGGTTGGCGCGATCGGTCACGATTTTTACGAAGGCGAACGCCAGGGCTCGAAAGGCTACCCGCGTTTTACTGATCCCGCGCTGCGCCAACCCCACGAGTTCGCCGGCTATCTGCGCATGGCCAGCGAGAAGTCTCTGCAGCGCTGTGGGGTGGATAAATTCGACCTCCTCTTGCTCCACAATCCCGACGCCCTCGGATACACCAGCGAAGCGGTTTGGGAAGGGATGGCGAAACTCAAGGAGCTCGGTCTAACCGATCGGCTCGGCATCGCGCCGGGCCCGGCGAACGGATTCACTCTCGACCTGATTTTATGTCTAGAGCGCTTTCAGGCTTTGATCGATTGGGCCATGATTATCCTCAATCCTCTGGAGCCGTGGCCCGGCCGCCTTTGCCTTGCGGCAGCGAAGAAGACGGGAACGGAAATTCTGACGCGAGTGGTCGATTACGGCGGCCTTTTTCACGACGACGTGAAGCCGAACCATGCGTTCGGCGCGCGCGATCATCGCACCTTCCGTCCCGCGGGCTGGGTCGAGTCCGGCAGCGGAAAAATGGACCAGATGCGCGCCATCGCGGAGGCCCATGGCCTCACCATGTTGCAACTGGCCTGCATCTGGAATCTGCAACACCCGGGCGTGGCCAGCGTGGTGCCGACAATGATTCAGGAAGCGGGCGCGCACGCAAAACCGATTGAAAGAAAGGTCGAGGAACTGGCGAGTCTCCCAAACGCGATCCTCACTCCGGACGAATTTGCCCGCATCGCCGAAATCGGGGACAACAGAAATAGGATGAGCCTCAAAGGTGCGAGCGCCGAGCATGTGGGCCCATCGCTGCCGGACCGGTGGTCGCTGAACGATGACTTGATCGCGGTGGCTGCACGTTGGGAGATCGATCCCGCGCGTGATCTCGCCTACGACCAAACTGCGGCGTAGAGCGTAACCCCCCGCCGCGCAGCGTCTGCGGGCAGATTTCCGGCGCGCATGATTTTCGGATTTTTGAAACGGCACCGGCGGAAGCAGCTGCGCGCCCGACCGTTTCCAGAACCGTGGAGATCCATCGTCGCGCGCAATCTCGCGATTTTCTCCCGGCTCCCGACGGCGGATCAAGCGGAGCTTCTCGGCCACGTTCAGGTTTTTTTGGATGAAAAACATTTCGAAGGTTGCGGTGGACTTGAACTGACGGACGAGATTCGCATCACGATCGCGGCGCAGGCCTGCCTCCTTCTGCTGCATCGCGAGACCGATTACTATCCGGAGCTGGTCACGATTCTCGTCTACCCGTCGACCTACGTCGCGCATGAGGACCGTTACCTTGGCGGCAATATTTGGGAGGAAGGGGAAGACGATCGGCTCGGCCACACCGGGCGCGGGATGGGCTCATTGGTGCTGGCGTGGGATGCGGCGAAACGCGGCGCCGCCGATCCCTCCGATGGCGCGAATCTCGTCATGCACGAGTTCGCGCATCAGCTCGATTTTGAGGACTTTCAGACGGATGGCGCCCCCGCCCTCAAAACACGCGCCGAATATCTGGCCTGGGCGAGGGTGATGAAGCGGGAGTTTCAAGCCTTGCGCGCGGCGGATGAGACGGGAACCTCGGCCGTCCTCGATACCTATGGGGCGAAAAATCCGGCGGAGTTCTTCGCTGTGGCGACCGAGGCCTTCTTCGAGCGTCCGCTCGCTCTTCGCGCAAAGCAGCCCGAACTCTACGCGCAACTGGCGGCGTTCTATCGCCAGGATCCCACGAGGTATTTTGCGGAGCAGACGCCATGAGGCATCTGTGGGCGAATAAGATGCCCTAAAGCTCGCCGCGTGCGCCTG
>Ga0193706_1000677_pt1 | contig 17959 bp, 22 predicted proteins | sample U3c1metaG_FD_160130 | JGI IMG/M metagenome (GOLD analysis project Ga0193706, IMG submission 160130) | Soil microbial communities from a riparian zone of the East river system, Colorado, United States - U3c1 | ecosystem: Environmental > Terrestrial > Soil > Riparian zone | place: USA: East River... | reverse complement strand
CGGCGGCGAGTGGCTGGTGGTTCATGAGCATTTGTCGGCACAACCGGCCGAACCAGCTTAGACGCGACGCGCAAATGGCGTTAGACTGGCGGTCGACGGCGCGTCATGCTTGCGCCGAACCGCGAAAGGACCGCACATGGCCAAGGGACAAAAGAAGTCGAATAAGGAAGCCCGCAAGCCCAAGGCGGAAAAGAAGAAGGTCATCGCCGCCAATCCGTCGGTCAAGACCGGCGTCGTCCGCGGGCTTGAAAACTTCAAGAATTGACCCCGGCCGCGGCATCGCACCGCTGACCTAACTCCTGTCGACGAGCGTCCACCTAACGCTAGGCCGCGTGCGCCCTAGAGCCCATGGGTGCGACCGGCGCTGCTCGCCGACATGTCGGGATGGCTTGAATACATTATCTTTTTTCGTTTCCCGGACAGTCAGACTCTCATCTAGGTCAGATACACCTGGCTATTCGTCGGCAAATTCTGGAACTAATCCTGCGATCTGCAAGTTGGCGCCATCAGTAACGTGGCCTCGACGACACGGCATTCCGTTTATTCTTGTGGTTAATGCGTTAACCACTTTATTTAACGGAATTTCTCCGTCAGGCTCTGCGTTTCACTGCTGGAAAGGCCGTGATTATGGGTCGTTCGTTCCGAGAAATGATCGTAATAGCTTCGGTCTTTGCCGCCTCGACCCTTGGCGGCGCGGCCGCGGCGATGCCGTCCGCGGCTCCTTACGCACTCGCCAGCCCGGTCAGCCCCGACGTATTCGGGACGGTCGCGCTCGCAGCCGGAATGACCGACTACGATGTGCGTTGGCGGCGCGTGTCGGCAGCCGATCGGGGCGACCCCCGCATTGCTCAGATCGCCGCGACCGCCTTGGGCCTCGACCCGGTGCAAGCGATGGCCATGGTCCACAGCGAAGTCGGCCGCCGGGTGAAATGGCGCGCCGATCTCGATGGCTATGGCATCGCCGATTATTGGGCCAACGCCGCGGAAACCCTGACCAAGGGGGTCGGCGACAGCGAGGACATCGCGGTGGTCAAGATGCAGGCGTTAAAAGCCGCCGGGTTCAGTCCGCGCGACTTGTACCTGAGCGTAGGCCGCGACAAATCGCGCGGTGCCGATGCATTGCTGCTGGTGCGGGCCGAAGGCCGTTTCTACGTGCTCGACGACCGCGTCGACCGGCCGCTGAGCGCCGAGGAATATGCCCGATTCGTCCCGGTCATCACCTTGGGCCAGGGCAAGAACTGGCTGCACGGGCGCGATATCGCCGGCGACGCGCAACGGACGCGGACCGCGCACTAAGCCCGCCACGGTCACCGACAAATTCTCGCAGAGGCGCCGTTAGCGCGCCTGCACTCGAACCAGCGGCATATAACGGCCGCGCGGCAGGCGCTCATAGACCAGGCGGACACGCTCGATGTCGCGGCGGTTGCCGGTCAAGTCGATGTTGCGGGTGCAGGTGCCGGCGGCAATCCGCTGGCGCACGCGAACGTTTTGGCGAGTGTTATTTTCGAAGCTGACATCGAAATCGCGCATGCGGATCGGCGCGTTGAAGGCACACAACCGGATTTCGCGATAGCGGGTGCTGCCGCGGACATTGATGGTGTCGCGGTCGGTGCCGGCGCCGACGGTCTTGAAGGCGATCGTCCGCCAATTATAGTTCTGGGCAGCGGCCGGAGCGGCGACCGCGAGAGTGGCGGCGGCCGTCACGGCCGAAAGCAATAGCATTCGCATGATAGTCTCCTTCGATATGGGCTCATGAATGCCAACCAGCCCGCCGTGCGAAGGTTGCGCGGATCGGCGCCGCGCCGGTCAAATCACCGTCCTTGCGCGGCGAACCGAAGTGGATGGCCCGCGCGTCTTGCTCTGTTCTTGCCGGCGAGGCTGCCTAGTCGAACAGGCTCGACACGCTGGCTTCATCGGCGATCCGGCGAATCGCTTCGGCCACCAGGGGGGCGATGGTCAGGCGGCGGATCTTGCCGCCTTTGACGTCGGGTTCCTCGCTGTAGATCGAATCGGTTACTACCAACTCGCGCAGCTCGGACGCCTGGACCCGCGCCGCCGCTCCGCCCGAAAGCACGCCGTGGCTGCAATAAGCGTATGCATCCTCGGCACCCTGCTGCTTGAGCGCGGCGGCGGCGTTGCACAGCGTGCCGCCCGAATCGACGATGTCGTCGATCAGGATGCAGCAGCGCCCGTCGACGTCGCCGATGATGTTCATGACTTCCGATTCTCCGGCCTTTTCGCGGCGCTTGTCGACGATCGCCAGCGGCACGTTGCCGATTCGCTTGGCGAGGCTTCGCGCCCGCACCACGCCGCCGACGTCGGGCGACACGACGGTCAGATTGCGCCCCGAAAAGCGCGCCTTGATGTCGGCCGCCATCACCGGCGCGGCGAACAGATTGTCGGTCGGGATGTCGAAGAAGCCCTGGATCTGCCCGGCGTGAAGATCGACCGACAGCACCCGGTTGGCGCCGGCGACGGTGATCAGATTGGCGACCAGTTTGGCGGATATCGGCGTCCGCGGCCCCGGCTTGCGGTCCTGCCTGGCGTAGCCGAAATAAGGCACCACGGCGGTGATCCGCTTGGCCGAGGCGCGTTTCAGCGCGTCGATGCAGATTAGCAATTCCATCAGATTGTCGTTGACCGGATAGCTTGTCGTCTGGAGCACGAAGACATCCTCGCCGCGGACGTTCTCGTTGATCTCCACGAAGATTTCCTCGTCGGCGAAGCGCCTTACGCTCGCCCCGGTCAGAGGCATCTCGAGATAATCGGCGATCGACTTGGCCAGGGGCAGATTGCTGTTTCCGGCGAGCAATTTCATGTCGGCAAAATCCCCTGGCGCTTCGCGCGCTCCTTAGCCAGCGCAAGGCGCGGCGTGAAGGGCGTGCTTGCCGCAAGGGGCGGGAACGCTAAAGCGGGCACAGGATGACCGACCGCTTGACCATCGCCCTTGCCCAAATGAACCAGCGCATGGGGGATCTGGCGGCCAACGCCGCGGCGATTCTGGCGATGCGCGAGCGGGCCGCCGGCGCCGACTTGATGCTGTGCCCCGAGCTCCAATTGATCGGCTATCCGCCCGAGGATCTGGTGCTCAAGCCGGCCTTCGTCCGCGCCGCCGCGGAAGAGTGCGCGCGGCTCGTCGCGGCGACGACCACGCCGGGCCCGGCGATACTGATCGGCACCGTGGTCGAGCAGGGCGGCAAGCTGTTCAACGCCATGCTCCTCGCCGACGGCGGCCGCGAGGTGGCGCGGGTTTTGAAGCACGAGCTACCCAATTACGGCACGTTCGACGAAAAGCGCATTTTCGCCCACGGCCCGCTGCCCGAGCCGGTCGAGTTTCGCGGGGTCACGCTCGGCATCCCGATCTGCGAAGATATTTGGGAAGATGCGGTGTGCGCCCATCTCGCCGCGCGCGGGGCGGAGCTGCTGCTGGTGCCCAACGGCAGCCCGTTTGAGGTCAATAAGGACGAATTGCGCCAGGTATTGGTCAAAAGCCGCGTCGCCGCCACCGGCCTTGCCATCGCCTACGTCAACCGCGTCGGCGGGCAGGACGAACTGGCGTTCGACGGCTCGTCGTTCGTGATGCAACCGGGCGGGCAGGGGGCGGCTGACGCCGAGCTGGTCGTGCAGCTGCCCGACTGGGACGAAGCGCTGCAGCTGACCGAGTGGGCGCGAACGGCGCAAGGCTGGCGCTGCACCACGCGGGCAACTCACGCGCTCGATGCCTATCCGGAAGACATTTATCGCGCGATGATGGTTGCGTTGGGTGACTATGTGAACCGCAACGGCTTTCCCGGGGTGATCCTCGGCCTGTCCGGCGGGATCGACAGCGCCTTGTCGGCGGCGGTCGCGGTCGATGCGCTCGGCGCCGATCGGGTGCGCTGCGTGATGCTGCCGTCGAAATATACCAGCCGCGAAAGCCTTGAAGATGCGGAGGAATGTGCACGACTGCTTGGCTGCCGCCATGACGTCATTGCGATTGCTCCGGGCGTCGACGCGCTGGACGAGATGCTGGCGCCGGCGTTCAGCGGCAGTGCCCCGGGCCTGGCCGAGGAGAATATCCAGTCGCGGCTGCGGATGGTGACCCTGATGGCGCTTAGCAACCGTTTCGGCGAGATGCTGCTGACGACCGGCAACAAGAGCGAGATGTCGGTCGGCTATGCGACGCTCTATGGCGATATGGCCGGCGGCTATTCGGTGCTCAAGGACGCTTACAAGACGACCTGCTTCGAGTTGTCGCGCTGGCGCAACCGGGCGCGGCCGGACGGCGCGCTCGGTCCCGCGGGGCCGGTGATGCCGGTGCGGGTGATCGACAAGCCGCCGAGCGCCGAGCTTCGCCCCAACCAGAAGGACGAGGACAGCCTTCCGCCCTATGCACTGCTCGATCTGATTTTGGTCGGTTTGGTCGATGATGAGAAATCTGTCGCGGAAGTCGCCGCCGCCACCGGCGCCGCTCGGGCGCTGGTCGCGGATGTCGAAACCAAGCTGTTGCGCGCCGAATATAAGCGTCGCCAGGCCCCGCCGGGGGTCAAGCTGACCAGCCGCAACTTCGGCCGCGACCGCCGCTATCCGATCACCAACAGCTTCAGGACCGCCAAGTGACCGTCACCACGCGTTTTGCGCCGGCGCCGAGCGGGCGGCTGCACATCGGCAATATTCGCACTATGCTGCACAACGCGCTCTTCGCGCTGAGGAACGAAGGGCGCTTCCTGCTGAGGATCGACGACACCGACGCCGCGCGCTCGACCGCCGAATATGACCAGGCGATCCGCGACGACCTCGCCTGGCTCGGGCTTCATCCGGACGCGATCTACCGCCAGTCGGACCGCTTCGACCTCTACGAGCGCGAGTTCGAGCGGCTGCGCGACGCGGGCCAGGTCTACGCCTGCTACGAGACGCCCGACGAGCTCGATCTCCGCCGCAAGATCCTGCTCGGCCGCGGCTTGCCGCCAATTTATGAGCGGCCGGCGCCCGATTCGGTTCCGCCGCCGGGGCGCGAGCCGCATTGGCGCTTTCGCCTCGACCATGGAGCGCCAATCCATTGGACCGACCTCGTCCGCGGCGATCAGGCGTTCGATCCGCATTTGCTCTCGGACCCGGTAATCCGCCGCGCCGACCGCAGCTGGCTCTATCTGCTGCCCTCGGTGATCGACGACATCGACCTTGGCGTCACCCACATCGTTCGCGGCGAGGACCATGTTTCCAATAGCGCGACCCAGATCCAAATGTTCGCCGCGCTGGGCGCCGAGCCGCCGCAATTCGCCCACGAAGCGCTGATCGTCGCCGCCGAAGGAAAGCTGTCGAAGCGGCTCGGCTCGGTCGGGGTCGACGCGCTGCGCGAGGCTGGGCTAGAGCCGATGGCCTTGCTGTCGCTGCTCGCCCGCCTCGGCACGTCACAACCAGTTGAACCCACCGCCAGCGTGGCCGAACTTGCAGCCGGGTTCGACTTCGCTTCCTTCGGACGCGCGCCGGCGCATTTCGACCTCCACGATGTCGAATTGCTCAACGCGCGCCTGCTCCACCAGCTCGATTTCGCCGCTGTCGCCGACCGCCTTCCGCAAGGCGCGAGCGAGGCCGACTGGCTGCTGCTGCGCGGCAATCTTGCGACGCTGGCGGACTTTGTCGAATGGAGCGCGGTGCTGGACGGCGAGATCGCAGCTCCAGAAATGCCGGCCGAAGATCGAGCGTTCTGCGCCGACGCGGCCGAGGCTGCGGCCAAGATCGACTGGGCCGGGGATCCATGGCATGCCCTCGCCGACGCGCTCAAGGCCGCCACCGGCCGCAAGGGCCGCGCCTTGTTTCACCCGCTACGCCTGGCTTTGACGGGGCGCGATAGCGGGCCTGAAATGGCCAGGCTGCTCAAGCGCATGGGTCAGAATCTCGCGGTCCGGCGGCTAAGAGCTTCCGCCGCCGCAGGCTAGAGAAGAGCGAGTTCACCTGCCCTTTGAACAAAGTCATTGTGTCAGTTGTGTAATGATGTATCATCGCCGCGCCCCACATTATCGAGGGAGGCTGCGATGCTTGGTTACGCCGTCGAAACCCGCCCCGCCCACAAGGCGTCGCCAACGACCTTGACCCTGATCGTTGCAGGGCACGCGGCACTCATCCTGGCCGTGGTCAACAGCCGGATGGACGTCCCCGAACGATCCCGCGAGCAGCCGACATGGGTGGAATCGATCGAGCGCCCGAAGGATCCGCCACCGCAGACACCGGAGCCGCGCTTGCCTCCCAGCACACGGCAATCCGAAACGATCGTCCCGCTGCCGCCGCTCGTCCCCGTGCCCCACCTCGGCTCCAGCGACCCTTATGTGCCGCCGACCATCCCGACGCCCGAGATTGGGCCATTGCCATTGCCCATTCCCGATCCGCCTGCGCCGGTCCTACGCGTCGGCCCGAAGCTCGCCGTTGCCGAGCATCTCCTTCGCCCGCCCTATCCAGAAGCCAAGCGGCGGCTCGAGCAGGAAGCAGTGCTTCGCCTGCGCCTGTCGATCGACGAGCGCGGGTGGGTGCGTTCGGTCGAACCGGTCCGCGCTGCCGATCCGATGTTCCTGGCCAGCGCGCGCAACCATCTGATCCGCCATTGGCACTATACGCCGGCAACCGAAGGCGGCCGGCCGGTGGCCTCGACGATTGTGATCACCCTGCGCTTCAAGCTCGACGAGGCCTGAAACCGGACGGGACTGGCGACACGCGCCGCGCCGCCCTATCTTGGCGGCATGGCAGTGTTCCCACGTCCGTCGAGCCCGCGCGCTGCACTTGCCGACTTCCACGCCTATTTCGCGCATGGCAACCGCCGCGATCATATCATCGGCGGCTCGCTGGCGATTCTCATCACGATCATCATCCTGATCCTATTTTTCGTCGATTCGAAGATCAACACCGCGCCGCGGAGAACCATCCAATATGTCGACAGCTGGCCGGCCAGCCGGACCGACGCCGAAATCATCGCCGAGCAGAAGAAGGATCGGACCGAAGCCGAGGCGCGCGCCAAAAAAAGGCAGGATGAATTCAAAAAGCTCGAGAAAACGCTCGGGATGTGACCCCGCTGGCCGACGATCAACCAATGGGGGACGCAATCGCGCTGGGCGACGCAGCGCGCGGCACGACCGCACCCAACCCCAATGTCGGCTGCGTGATCGTTGCGCCCGACGGTGACGTGGTGGGGCGCGGGGCGACGCAGCGCGGCGGTCGGCCCCATGCCGAGGCGGTGGCGCTGGCAGAGGCGGGAGCCAAGGCACGCGGCGCGACGCTCTACACCAGTCTGGAACCCTGCGCCCATGACAGCGAGCGCGGTCCGGCCTGCGCGCCGGGCATCGTCGAAGTGGGCCTAGCCCGCGTGGTGATCGCGATCGAAGACCCCGACCCGCGCACCGCCGGCAAGGGAATCGCGGCGCTCAAGGCGGCGGGCATCAAGGTTGAAGTTGGGGCCGGCGCCGTGGCGGCCGAGGCCTCACTGGCGGGTTACCTCAGCCGTGTCCGCCAAGGACGTCCCCGAATTACCCTCAAGCTGGCGCTTTCAATCGACGGCAAGATCGCGCTCCCGTCGGGCGAGAGCAAGTGGATCAGCGGGGAGGATGCCCGCAAGCATGTTCATCTCGAGCGCGCCCGATCGGACATGATCCTCGTCGGGCGCGGTACCTATCTGGCTGACGCGCCGCGTCTCGACGTGCGGCTGCCCGGATTGGAAGACCAGTCGCCGCGCCGCGCCCTGCTCACTCGCGGTGATGCGGTTGAGGGTTGGGAAATTTTGCCCAGCCCCGAGGGCGTGTTCGCGCTTCATGACGTCAACGATCTTCTTGTCGAAGGCGGATCGGCGACCGCCACTGCATTCCTCTCGGCCGACCTGGTCGACCGAATCCTGATTTACCGCGCGCCGATCCTGGTCGGTGAGGGCAAGTCCTCGTTGGGCTATATCGGGCTCGACGGGATCGCCGACGCGCATGGGCGGTGGCAGCATGCAGGCGGCCAGTCGCTTGGCATCGACCGGCTCGAAGTTTACGAGCGCGTCCGATGATCCTTCGAGACGCCGCTTCCCCCGGATCGAGTCCGGGGTCAGCGGCTCCTCAGGATGAGCGGTTCATTTTTCCGCTCATCCTGAGTAGGGACTGAGCGTAGTCGAAGGCCCGTATCGAAGGACGGATATGTTCACCGGAATCATCACCGACGTCGGCATTGTCCGCAGCGTCGAGGAGCGCGGAGACCGGCGGCTGGTGATCGGCTGCGGCTATGACCTTTCCACTGTCGACCTTGGCTCGTCGATTGCTTGCTCGGGTGCCTGCCTAACCGTCGTGGATAAGGGTTCTGACTGGTTCGCGGTCGATGTCAGTCATGAAACCCAATCGCGTACGGTCCCCGGCCAATGGGACCAGGGTAAGCGCCTGAACCTCGAGCGGTCGCTGCGGGTCGGCGACGAGCTTGGCGGGCATATTGTCACCGGCCATGTCGATGCGGTCGCCACGGTCACTGCGGCGGACGCCGATGGCGGCTCGACTCGGCTGACCCTCACCGCCCCCGCCGCAATCGGCAAAGCGATTGCCGCCAAGGGCTCGATCGCGCTCGACGGGGTGTCGCTGACCGTCAATGACGTCGAGGACATCGGTGAAGAGACGCGTTTTACGGTCAATCTCATTCCCCATACACTTGAGGCCACCACTCTGGACGGTATCGCGGCCGGGCGACAGCTCAATGTCGAGATTGATATTCTCGCTCGTTATCTCGAACGCATGACGGCGCAATAATCACAGCACGATGATCGAATGCCGCTGGAACATCACATTATGATGTGATAGCGGGCGCCATGAGCACAAATTTGATCGAGCGATTGAGCGCTGTCATCGCGACCGGCGAAGTCAGCCGGTCCGGTCTCGCCCGCGCGGCCGGGCTCCATCCCAACAGTCTGCGAAAATTGGGCGCTCCCGACTGGAATCCGACCGCCGATACGCTCGTCCGGCTCGAACGGCTAATCGCTAGCGACGCGGCAAGCGTGCTGGTCGGCGCCGAAGCGATCATCGACGAAGCCCGCAACGGCCGCATGTTCATCCTGGTCGACGACGACGACCGCGAGAATGAAGGCGACCTGATCATCCCGGCGCAGATGGCGACGCCCGACGCGATCAACTTCATGGCGCGCCACGGCCGCGGCCTGATCTGCCTCGCGCTTGGGCAGGAGCGGGTCGACGCCTTGGCGCTGCAGCCGATGGCGCGCACCAACGGCAGCCGCCACGAGACCGCCTTCACCGTCTCGATCGAGGCGCGCGACGGCATTTCGACCGGAATCAGCGCCGCCGACCGCGCCCGCACCATCGCCGTGGCGATCGATTCGGCCAATGGCCCTGACGCGCTGGTGTCGCCCGGCCATGTCTTCCCATTGGTCGCGCGCCCTGGCGGAGTGCTGGTCCGCGCCGGCCATACCGAGGCGGCGGTCGACGTCGCGCGGCTCGCCGGATTGAATCCGTCGGGCGTGATCTGCGAGATCATGCGCGAAGACGGGACCATGGCCCGGCTCGACGATCTAATGGTCTTCGGCCGCGACCATGGCCTCAAGATCGGCACCATCCGCGACCTCATCGCCTATCGGCTCAAGAAGGATCACATGGTCGCGCGGGTCGCCGAAACGCGCTTCGCCAGCCGCCGCGGGGCCGAATGGGCGGCGCAGGTGTTCCGCGACAAGGCCACGGGCGCCGAGCAGCTCGCCTTGGTCAAGGGGCCGCTCGATCCCGATAAGCCGGTGCTTGTCCGGATGCACAGCCTCGATTTGTTCGCCGACGTGCTCGGCGAGACCAGCGAACGCTCCGGCCTGCTCGAAGGGGCGATGGCGATGATCGAAGCCGAAGGCTCGGGCGTGGTCGTCGCGCTTCACGCCGCCAGCCCCGGATCGCTGTCGCGCGCCGCCGACCTTCGCGCCGGTAAGCCCCAGGAGGGTGGCGAGGGGCTTCGCAATTACGGCATCGGCGCGCAGATCCTCGCCGCTCTTGGCATCCACGACATGATTCTCTTGACCAACACGCGCCACTCGCCGGTCGCGCTCGGCGGCTATGGGCTGGCGATCATCGAGGAACGCGCGATTTGCGTGAAGCCTGGCGAGCAGGCCGGCTAAATGGCGAAAGTCCTGATCGTAGAAGCGCGCTTCTACGCGCATTTGAATGACATGCTGCTCGCCGGCGCGCGCGCCGCGCTCGATACCGCGGGTCATGTCCATGACACCATCGCGGTTCCCGGCGCGCTCGAACTTCCCGCGGCGATCTCGCTTGCCGCTGAGCGTTATGACGCATTCGTCGCGCTGGGCGTGGTGATCCGCGGCGAAACCTATCACTTCGAGATCGTCGCCGGGGAAAGCGCCCGCGCCCTGATGGCGCTGACGCTCGACGGCCTCGCCATCGGCAACGGCATCCTCACCGTCGAGAATGAAGCCCAGGCAATCGTCCGCGCCGACCCCGCGGGCATCGGCAAGGGGGGCGACAAGGGCGGCGATGCCGCGCGCGCGGCGTTGGCGCTGCTCGATCTCAAGCAGCGCTTTGCCGGCTAATCGAGCGTCAGCCACACCTCGTTGCGGCGCAGCGGGCCAGGGATCATCGGCGAATTATAGAAGGCATATTCGGGCTCGCCCTCGGCTTTCTCGCCAAGCCGGGCGAGCCAGCCGCGCAGCCGGTCCTCCTGATTGGCCAGCAAACGGTCGTCGGCCCGCCCAGAGAAACTGACCACCGCCACGCGCCGCGCCGGAAGCTCGATCAGCTCGACCTCGTCGGGCGGCTCGGGCAGGTCGTCGGCGGTACGTCCGTGGGGCATGACGAAGCGAGTCCGCCAGCCCGCGGCGGCGAGATCGTCGTCGAACAAGGGTGGGTCGGTCGCCATCGGGTCGCCGCCATCCTGAACCACCGGGACGGTCATCGCCAATTCCTCGCCGTCGCGCGACTTGGCGAAGATATAGTCGGCGAGCACCCGGAACGCCTCGCCCAGCGCGTCCTTGCGCGGGCCGCGAGCGATGGTTTCGGCGACGGTGATCGCCGGATAGGCGCGGATCTGGAAGTCGCCGTCGCTGCGCAGCGGACGAAAATCGGGCTGCTTGGTGGCTTTCTCGCGCAGATAATAAATCGCCGCGCCGCCGACCAGCGCCGCCCCCGCCGCGGCCGCTCCGGCGATCAATCCCTTGCGCATCGAACATCTCCCTGAAACTCTCTTCCCACAACCGGTCAGACGGCCGGGCGTTCCGCTGCGGCCAGACTGGCTCGCGGCCTATGCGGTGATGTGCTTGGTCGCGCACAGATCGGACGCTAGGGACGATCCATGCCCGCTCCGCGCCCTCACCCGCTCGCCTTCGCAGCGCTGATCGTCGGCAGCACCGCCTTGGCGTTTGGGCCGTGGCTGGTGCGGCTAAGCGATGTCGGCCCGGTCGCCGCCGGCTTCTGGCGGCTGACGCTGGCGCTGCCATTCTTGTGGCTGATCGCGGTCGGCACGAAGCAGCGCCCGCATTGGCCCGGCCGAGCAGTGATCGGGGCGCTGCTGCTCGCCGCTTTGTTCTTCGCCGCGGATCTCGCCGCCTGGCATACCGGAATCCATCTGACCAAGCTCGGCAACGCGACCCTGTTCGGCAATATCTCGAGCTTTGCCTTCGCCGCCTGGGGGTTGTGGCTGGTGCGCCGCTGGCCGTCGCGCGTCCAGGGGATGGCGCTGATTCTGGCCGCGGCCGGCTGCGCCATGCTGATGGCGGGAAGCTATGAATTGAGCCCGCGCTATCTGCGCGGCGACCTGCTCGCCTTGCTCGCCGGCCTGCTCTACGCCGGCTATCTGATCCTCGTCGAGCGCACTCGCGGGGCGCTCGCTCCGCTGCCGCTGCTGCTGCTCGTCAGCCTGTTCGGAGCGGTCATGCTGCTGCCGCTGGCGGCCGGCCTCGGCGAGCAAGTATGGCCGTCCCACTGGACACCGCTGCTGCTGCTTGCGCTCGGCAGCCAGGTCATCGGGCAGGGGCTGCTGGTCTACGCCATCGGCGCGCTTCCGCCGCTGGTGATCGGCATCGCCTTGCTCACCCAGCCGGCAATTTCGGCGCTGATCGGCTGGCTTGCCTATGACGAGCGGCTGACCGCGCTCGACTGGGTCGGTGCATTGGCGATTGCGTTGGCGCTGGTCCTCGTCCGCCTGCCGACAGGGTTGCATGGGCGTGAGGCCAAGCCCAAAATAGCGGCCGATGCCTAAACCCACCGCCAGCCCCCTCGAAGCCCTACGCAGGCGCCTCGCTCTCACCGTCGGCACTCATGCTGTGTTCGACGGCTGGACCCAAGCGGCGGTCGACAGCGCGGCGGCCGAGCTGGCGATCGACCGCGACCAGGCGCGCCTTGCCATGCCGAAAGACTCGCCCGGCATGATCGACTGCTACATCGAGGCGATCGACTCGGCGATGGTCGCCGCTTTTCCGCCCGAACGCATGGCCAAGATGAAGATTCGCGAGAAGATCCGCGCTCTGGTGTGGTTCCGGATCGAGACCATGACCGATGCCCGCGAAGCGGTGCGACGCGCGCTCGCCATATTGGCGATGCCGCAGAACGCCGTTCATACGGCAAGGATCGGCTGGCGAAGCGCCGACGCAATGTGGCGGCTGGCCGGCGACACAGCGACCGACTTCAACCATTACACCAAGCGGATCACGCTTGGCGCGCTCTACGCCTCGACCCTGCTCGCCTGGCTCGACGATCACAGCGAGGGCTTCGCCGACACCGCCGCCTTCCTCGACCGGCGGATCGATAACGTCATGCGATTCGAAAAATGGAAGGCGGAATGGCGCGGCTCGGCGCACCAGCGGCCAAGCCTCAGTCGCTTCCTCGGCAGGTTGCGCTACCCGGCCCAATAGATTGACATTGCTCGACTTTTCCTGAATTAGCGCCCGCACGGCGGGGTTTGGGGCGCTTGGAAGCAGGAGATTATGATAGTGAAAAGCAAGTTGATTCTGGCCGCGCTGGCAGCGGCGACGATGATCACTCCGGCGATGGCCGGCGGCAATGCCAACAGCGGCCCGACGGTCGGCGACTGCATTTCCGACGGGCTCTACGGAAATGAGCCCAATATGGCCAACGGTGCGCTTGGCGGCCCCGCCGAGCAAGCTCCTGGCAGCAAGGGCGGCAATGTCGTTCCGAGTCAGTCGCCTGGTCCATTCACCAACAATCCGGCGGACCCCGACAATCCCACGCGCGGACGCTCGGTTGGCGACTACCACCGGGACTTCGGTGTGAACATCCCCGAACTGTGCCGTATTGCGACCGGCGGCTAAGCTCCACTAGCAATTCGCCGCCGTTATTGATAATCAGTCGCAATGACGGCGGCGACCTCCCTTGACGATTTGGCGATCGGCACCCGCGCGCACATCGCGTCGGTCGATTGGGCTTCGCTCGGCAAGAGCGAAGCTCAGCGCCTGCGGCAATTCGGCTTCGATGAGGGCGTCGCGGTTGAGCCGCTGCACTTGGGCCCGTTCGGCCGCGATCCACTGGCGGTCCGCGTCGGACGGATGACCGTTGCCATCCGCCGCTCTCACGCCCGCGCAATCCGCGTCACGCTGATCCCCACCGCACTGGCGCTATGACTCCGGTCCCGCTGGTCGCGGTGGTCGGCAATCCCAATGCCGGCAAGAGCGCCCTGTTCAACGCGCTGACCGGGGCCCGGCAAAAGGTCGGCAATTATCCCGGGGTTACGGTCGAGCGGCACACCGGCCGCCTGTCGCTGCCCGACGGCCGCCCGCTCGAACTGGTCGATTTGCCGGGTGCCTACGGCCTCGACCCGACCAGCCCCGATGAAGCGGTGACCCGCGACGTATTGCTCGGCAAGCAAAAGGGCGAGCGCCTGCCCGATGCCTTGCTGATCGTGCTCGACGCGGCCAACCTCGACAATCATCTTCGTTTCGCGCTTCAGCTGATCGACCTTGGCCTGCCGACAGTGGTCGCCCTCAACATGATCGACCTCGCCCGTCGCGACGGGCTCGAACTCGATCGGGCCAAATTGGAGGCCGAGCTTGGCGTTCCGGTGATCGAGACCGTCGCGGTCCGCCGCCGCGGGGTCGACGAAATCATCGCCAGCCTCGCCGCGCTGCTGATCGGGCCCCGCCGGGTGCGCGCCGGTGAGGGGCCGAGCCACGATCCGTTCGCTTTGCAGCGCCGCGCCCGCGCGATCGCGACATCGGCAGTAATCAGCGAAACCCCGGTGCGCCGCCTGACCCACCGGCTCGACGCGGTATTGCTTCACCCGTTTGTTGGCCCGCTGATCCTCGCCGCCATATTGTTCGTCATGTTCCAGGCGGTGTTCGCATGGAGCGCAACGCCGGTCGGCTGGATCGAGGCCGGGATGTCCGCGCTCGGCCAAGCCGCCACCGCCGCGCTTCCGGCCGGAGTGCTCCGCTCGCTGATCGTCGACGGAGTGATCGGCGGGGTCGGCGCGGTGGTCACCTTCCTGCCCCAGATCCTGATCCTATTCCTGTTCATCCTGGTGCTCGAGGCGACCGGCTATCTGGTTCGCGCGGCGTTCCTGATGGACCGGCTGATGAGCCGCGCTGGCCTTTCGGGTCGCGCCTTCATCCCTTTGTTGTCGTCGTTCGCCTGCGCCATTCCGGGGATCATGGCGACCCGCACCATCGACGATCCCAAGGATCGGCTGACGACGATCCTGGTGGCGCCGTTGATGACCTGCTCGGCGCGGCTTCCGGTCTACACATTGATCATCAGCGCGTTCATCGCCGACCGCACGGTGCTGCCCGGCGTCGGTCTCCAGGGGCTGGTGATGTTCATCCTCTACATCGCCGGGATCGCCAGCGCTTTGCTCGCCGCTTTGGTGCTGCGCAAGACCGCGGTGCGCGGCGGGGGCGGCGTATTCATGATGGAATTGCCCAAATATCAACTGCCGCACGTCAAGGACATCGCGCTTGGCCTGTGGCAGCGGGCGATGATTTTCCTCAAGCGTGCCGGCGGGATCATCCTCGTCTCGACCATCATCCTGTGGGCGCTCGCCAGCTTCCCGGTCGCCGGCCCCGGCCAGAAGCAGAGCGACGTATCGATCGCCGGCAAGATCGCCGACGGCATCCACGTCGTCGTCGCGCCGATCGGCTTCAACCATGACATCTCGCTCGCTCTGCTTCCGGCGATGGCGGCGCGCGAGGTCGCGGTCAGCGCCATCGCCACAGTCTATGCGATCGACCAGACCGACGAGCAAAGGATGACCCAGAGCCTCGAGCAAAGGCTTCAGGGACGCTGGTCGTTGCCGACCGCTTTGGCGTTCCTCGCCTGGTTCATCTTCGCCCCGCAATGCATCTCGACGATTGCCGTCACCCGGCGCGAAACCAATGGCTGGCGCTGGCCACTTTTCATGGTGACTTACCTGTTCGTGCTCGCCTATCTGGCGGCTGGAGCGACCTATTGGTTGGCGGTCGCGGCGGGACTTTAGGAGAGCAAGATGGCGGGCAGCGTGAACAAGGTGATTCTGGTCGGCAATCTAGGCAAGGATCCCGAATCGCGGAGCTTCGCCAACGGTGGCAAGGTCGTCAGTTTCTCGCTCGCCACGTCGGAGAATTGGAAGGACCGCAATTCAGGCGAGCGCAAGGAAAAGACCGAGTGGCATAATGTCTCGATCTTCAGCGAGGGGCTCGCGCGGGTCGCCGAGCAATATCTGAAGAAGGGCTCGAAGGTCTATGTCGAAGGCCAGCTCGAAACGCGCAAGTGGCAGGACCAGTCGGGCAATGATCGCTACACCACCGACGTCGTCCTCAGGAATTTCAACAGTTCGATGGTGCTGCTTGACGCCCGCGGCGAAGGCGGCGGCTCGCGCGGCGGTGGCGGCTTCGATGAAGGCGGGTTCAGCGGCGGCGGATCGAAACCCCAATCGCGCCCCCAGCCCGCGGCGTTCGACACCGACCTCGACGACGACGTACCCTTCTAATCATTAGGTCTGGCTGATCTTCAGGCCTGGTCGCGGCCGGTGAGTTTGGCGAGCGCGGCGAACGGGCCGGCTTGCTCTTCGCTCAGCACTCCTGCCGCGCGCAGCGCCTCCTCGGCATTGGGGCTTCGCGGATAAGGGTCGAGCGACAAAGCCAGCGTATCGGCCAGGGCCGCGCCGAGGTCGATCGCCGCGCCGTCATGAAATAGGGTTTCGCATTCGTCCTCGCTCAGCTCGATCTCCTCGTCGCCGACCTTGGGTTCGGGGACGAATCTGAGGTCGAACGCCTCGTCGATGCGCGCTGCGACCGGCTCGCCGCTGGCGACGCAGCTTTGCCCCAGCGCCGCCTTGATCCGCCCGGTGGCGCGCACCTCGTCGCCGCTGCGGGCCAGCGCGACATGCGCGTCGAACCGGTGGAGCGAGACCAATGCCAGCCGCTCGGCGACGCGCGCTCGCTCGGCGGCGTCGGCGACGAGGTCCAACCGCTCGCCGTCGCGGATTCGGTCGAGCGTCAGCCGGTGGGCGAAGTCGGTGGTCATTCCATCTCTCCCGCGATCAGTGTGGAATCGTCCGCGCGTTCCAGCCGATCCCAAAAATTCCGCAACGCCGCCGCGCCATGCGCCGCCGCCGCTTCGCCCGGCGCGGTCCCGCGGTACAGGCTGCGGACCATCACGTCGTGCCAATCCTCCTCGCCGGAAAACGCCCGCCGCCACGCCCCGATCCGCCCGCCGAGAGCGCCGACCATCGCCCCCACCTGCTTGCCGATCGCCGGGTCGCCGATCCCCAGCTGGCGAATTTCGGAGTCCATGTCGGCGATGAAGCGCTCGGTCAGGGCGATTCCGGCCTGCTGGGCCGGCTCTCTCCCGCGTTCGAGCCGGACACTCGCCAGCGCCAGCAAGGTCGCGAGCAGCGCGAACCGCCCGTCGATGGTGTCGGCCACCTCGCTTTCGACGTACCAGTGCGGCGCGCGCGCCTCGGTCACCACGCGTTCATAGAGCGGAGCCGATGGCCGCGGGCTTGAAACCAGGCGGTTCAGCCATGCGCGCATTCACTGTCCCTTTTCCCGCCCGGCGCTTGCCGATGCTTCGCACTTGCGCCGCCGCCTTAGTCCCGCATAATGAGGCCAGCAAGCGGCGCAGGGCCTGCCGCATCCCAGCATCAGGCGGCGTACAGGAGATTTTTTCGATGGTTCGACTTGGCAAGTTCGCGTGTCTGGCGGCGGGCGCCGCGCTCCTCGGCGGCTGCATGGGGGTTCGCGAGCACAAGGGCTACATGCTCGACAAGGAATTGGCGAGCGGGATCCAGGCCGGCGTCGACAATAAGGATTCGGTGACCAAGACGCTTGGCCGCCCGACTTTTACCGGCCAGTTCAGCCCCAACGACTGGTATTATGTCGCGCGCGACACCCATGCCTTCGCCTTTCGCCAGCCGCGGGTGACCGACCAGACCGTGCTCCACGTCCGCTTCGACGCCGCCGGCAACGTCACCGCGGTCGACCAAACCGACGAGAAACTGGTCGCCTCGATCAACCCGATGAAGGGCAAGACCCCGACGCTCGGCCGCGACAAGAGCTTCTTCGAGGAATTGTTCGGCAACATCGGCACGATCAGCCAGACCGGCCTCCCCGGAGCGCAACGGCCGTAGGGGCGCGGCGCCCACCGCGCCCGCTTTCCCCACTCCCGGCTTTGGCCTAAGCCGCTGCCATGACCGCGACGCCTGCCGGCATGACTTATGCCGATTATCTCAAGCTCGATTCCTTGCTGTCGGCGCAAGTGCCGCTGTCGGGCCTGCACGACGAGATGCTGTTCATCGTCATTCACCAGACCAAGGAATTGTGGCTCAAGCAGATGCTTCACGAGCTGAAGCTGGCGTGCCAGCTGGTGCGCTCGGGGCATTTCGCGCCGGCGTGCAAGGCGATGGCGCGGATCAGCCGGATCCAGGCGGTGATGACCTTGTCGTGGGACGTGCTGGCGACGCTGACCCCGGTCGATTATGCGCGCTTCCGCGACGTGCTCGGAACCTCGTCGGGCTTCCAGTCGGTGCAGTTCCGCGAGCTCGA
>Ga0193706_1000676_pt1 | contig 17960 bp, 14 predicted proteins | sample U3c1metaG_FD_160130 | JGI IMG/M metagenome (GOLD analysis project Ga0193706, IMG submission 160130) | Soil microbial communities from a riparian zone of the East river system, Colorado, United States - U3c1 | ecosystem: Environmental > Terrestrial > Soil > Riparian zone | place: USA: East River... | reverse complement strand
GACCCGCCTTTTGTCCCAGGCGGGGAACTGGCCGGCGTGGTGAGCGCGGTGGGGGACGGGGTAACGGGACTCGCGCAAGGGGACCGCGTTGCCGCGACGATGCTCTCGGGAGCCTTCGCCGAGCGCGTCGCCGTCGCGGCTCCCATGGTCTCCAAGCTGCCCGCCTCCGTCCCTTTCGAGACGGGGGCCGCACTTCTGCTGACGTACGCGACCACCATGCACGCCCTGGTCGATCGCGGCCGGCTGCGAGAGGGTGAAACGCTCTTGGTGCTCGGCGCAGCAGGAGGCGTAGGGACCGCTGCCCTCGAGGTCGGAAAATGTCTCGGAGCGCGCGTCATCGCGGCCGCGTCGACACCCGAAAAACTCGCGTACTGCCGTGAGCACGGTGCGGACGCGGTCATCGACTACAAGACCGAGGATCTCAAGGACCGCGCCAAGGCGCTCTCCGGCGGCGGCGTCAACGTCATCTACGATGCGGTCGGCGGCGATGCCACCGAAGCCGCGCTGCGCGCGATGGCCTGGGGCGGGAGGCATCTCGTGATTGGCTTCGCGTCGGGGTCCATCCCCAAAGTGCCGGCCAACCTCCTTCTCCTCAAGAGCTGCGATCTGGTGGGCGTCTTCTGGGGCGCGTTCGCGCAGCGGAGCCCGGCCGAAAATCGCGCCCACATCGACCGTTTGCTGGCCTGGCTCGTCGAAGGGCGCATCCACCCTCACGTCGATGCGATCCTGCCGTTTTCGCGCGCGCGCGAAGCGCTGGAGAGGCTAGAGCGCCGCGAGGTCAAGGGCAAGATGGTGCTCATTCCGGGGCCGCTCGGGTAAACGGCACGGCTCCGACGGACCCAGGGGTGGCGCGCTGCGCCGCTGGGCCCTAGGTAAGGAGGATGAAACCCGGCGATCACCCCGATTTCTATCGCTTCGCCCCTCCCCCCGGAACGTCGCGCGAGAGCACCATCCGGCTCGATGCCGACGGGAAATTCTGGCACGACGGCGAGCGTGTCGATCACCCGGCCCTCGAAAAGGCGCTGCACAGCTGGATCGCGCTGCACCCCGACGACGGGCGATTCATGCTGACCAACGGCTACGACTGGACCTACTTCCAGGTCGACGACGCGCCCTACACGGTGCGCGCGCTGCGCGTTGCGCCGGAGGGGGTGACGCTCGTGCTCTCCGATGAAAGCGAAGAGCCGCTCGCGCCCGAGACGCTCCACGTCGGGGCGAAAGACGCGCTCTATGCAAAGGTCAAGGGAGGGCGATTCGCGGCGCGCTTCTCGCGCCACGCTCAGACCGCGCTGGCACCGATCCTTCACGAGGACAAACCGGGCGCCCTTCGTCTCACGGTGGGTGGCCGCGAGTATCCCGTCGGTTGACCGTCGTCCTACGGTCGGTCGAGGTCGCTGTCCAAGGCGTGCCGCGCCGTTGTATCCTCGGCGACCCATGCGCGTGCTCGTCGTCGACCCTTTTCCGGAAAGCGCACTCGCCGAATTGCGGGCGCTCGGCCTCGACGTCGAACACCGGACCGGCCTCGACGAAGCCGCACTCGTCGCGGCGGCGCGGGACGCGGGCATCCTCGTCGTTCGCTCGACGCCGGTGTCCGCCAAGGTCATCCAGGCTGCCGCGCGTTTGAACCTCATCGTGCGCGCCGGCGCGGGCGTCAACACCATCGACGTGCGCGCGGCGAGCGCGCGCGCCATCTACGTCGCCAACTGCCCCGGTAAGAACGCCACCGCGGTGGCCGAGCTCACGATGGGTCTCATCCTCGCGCTCGATCGGCGTATCTCCGATGCCATGGCCGAGCTGCGCGCGGGAAAGTGGAACAAGAAGGAGTTCAGCAAGGCCGCGGGCATCCACGGCCGCAGCATCGGGATCGCGGGGATGGGGTCGATTGGACGCGAGGTGCTGGCGCGGGCGCACGCCTTTGGCCTCGTGGCCCATGCCTGGTCGCGCAGCTTGACCCCTTCGAGCGCCGAGGAGCTGGGCGTTGCCTACGCGAGCTCGCTCGAGCAACTGGCGTCACGGGTCGACATTCTGACCTTGCACCTTCCCCTCGGGAGCGCGACCAAGAACATCGTTGGCCGCGATGTCATCGACGCCATGAAGGAGGGCGCCATGCTCATCAACACCTCGCGCGCCGAGATCGTCGACGAGGCAGCGCTGCGTGCCGCGGTGACCAAGAAGAAGCTTCGCGTCGGCGTGGACGTCCTGGAGGGAGAGCCGTCGGTCGGCGAAGCCGCGTTCAGCTCGCCGCTCGTCGCCTTGCCGGGCGTCGTGGCCACGCCGCACATCGGCGCTTCGACCGATCAAGCGCAGTCGGCCATCGCGGGCGAGACGGTGCGCATCGTACGCTCGTTTCTTGCCGAAGGGATGGTACCCAACGTCGTCAACATCAGCGCCACTTCCCCGGCGCGATCGCAGCTCGTCGTCCGACACCTCGATCGCGTGGGCGTGCTCGCCAACGTGCTGGCGGTCATCAAGCGCCACCAGATCAACGTCGAGGAGGTCTCCAACACCATCTTCGAAGGCGCAGAAGCGGCATGCGCCAAGATGCGCCTCGCCGACCGCCCGACCGACGATTGCCTGACGGAGCTCGGCGCGATCGGCGATGTGCTTCACGTCGACTGCGTGTCGCTCGGCTGACCCCTTTTCGTTCACTTCGAGCGGCGCGGCTGCGCGGCCAGGGTGTTTCGCGAGCGGCCGTCAATCGGAGGGCGCGAACATGGTCACGGTCGATTCATCGGGATCGGCGCGGGCGCGCGGCAGCCGCTGGTTTCCCCGCGTCGGCGGATGCACCCGCCTCTTGTGCAGCGGTCGCGGCGAGGGCGGCGCGTTCACGTTCCGTGGCTTCGAGCCGGCGCTGGTTCTCGGCTTCGATCGAGGCCGAGGCATTGGCTCTCGCTTCGAGAACGAGCCGATTGGCCTCCTCGGTGCGCGTCCACACGAACAGACCGAGCCCTCCCACCGCGAGGGACGCGCCGAGAACGACGCCCGCCATCATGCGGGTGCGGCTCGAGGTGGGCGGAGGAGGGATCGTGACGTGATCATGGATCGACACCAGCGAAGGTCGGATCCGATACTGAAATGCGTCGCTCCCTTGGGCCGCGAGCTCGTCGAGGCGTCGCAGTGCTTCGCGCGCTTGCGTGGCCGAAGCGAAACGTTGCAGCGGATCGCGGTGGCAGGCCGTGGCAAACCAGACGTCGAACCCGTTGGGGAGGCCGCCTCGCTCCATCGACGGCACCGGAAGCGGCGACACGCAGACCTTGATCACGATGTCGCCGATGGCGTCGCCCTCGAAAGGAACTTTGCCGACCATCGCTTTGTAGGCGCAGGCGCCGAGCGACCAAACGTCCGATCGTGGCCCGACCGGCGCTGATCCGGTGAGCGCCTCCGGCGCCATGTAATGGGGCGTTCCGACCACGGCGCCGGCGTGGGTGGCACCCCCGCTCGCCGACGTCTCGTCGCTGAGGACCTTGGCGATTCCGAAATCGACGAGCTTCACCGTGTAGCCGTAGGGTTTGGCGTCGAGGTCGGTGGCCAGCATGATGTTGTCGGGCTTGAGATCGCGGTGCACCACCCCCGCCCGGTGCGCGGTCTCCAGTGCACGCGCCGCCTGTTCGATGATGGCGATCACCTCCGGCGGGGGGAGCGCGCCGCGCTTCTCGATGACGGACTCGAGACTATGCCCCTCGAGAAATTCCATCACGATGTAGGGTTGCTCGGTCTCGCTGACGCCGTGGTCGTAGACCTGCGCGACGTGACGCGACTTCAGCCTTGCCGCCGCCTTGGCCTCGGTATCGAAGCGCCGCCGCGCTTGAGCGCTGCGCGCGAGCTCAGGGTGGATGAATTTGACGGCAACCGCGTGCCCGAGCGTGGTGTGCGTCGCGAACCAGACCGACCCCATCGCTCCGCGCCCGAGAACGCGCTCCACGCGGTATTTGCCGGCGACGATGATGCCGGTGAGGTCGAGCGGCGGTGGGGGAGGGGGGGTGGTGGTCACCGGCCGCTGATCCAGGCGAGGACGAGGACGGCCACGAGCAGGGCCACCAAAGGGCCGGCCACCCAGGTCGCCACGGTGAGCCAGGCTCGCCGCAGCGAGCGCCCTCCCCGACCCTCGCAACCGATGCAAATCGCGTAAATTCGAGCCCCACCTTCGGTAAGTACGGAGCAATCGCCGCACACCGGTGCGTCGCACCGCGCGCAGGGCCCTACCGCCTGGCGGCCACAGTGGACGCAGCGGGCGTCCGGTTCCTCGCCGTGGAGCGCGAGCTCGGAGGTCACCCGCCGGAGCCTAGCATTCTCCTAGAAAAATCGCGGCTTCCCGCGCGGCAGAGCCCGCCAGGAAGCCTCTGCATGGCGGCGGTTGCGCGCGGAGCGGGCGGCGTGTAAATAGTCGCCAGAGCTTCGGGTGGACCATGTGCGGGCCCCCTTACAAGGGTCCGTTTTTTTTCGTCTCGCTGGTCCCGGGCAGCTGGTTGTCGCCCCCTCGCGAGACGGGGACTGGGAAATGGTGCAGGTATTCGCGGAAAAATTGCAGGGAATTCATCGCGCCCCTCTCGAGGCGGCGATAGCCCCTGTTTTGTCCGCGCATGGCGTGGGAAGCGCGGAGGTCTCGTACCAAATGGAGCCGAGTGGGTGGGTGCTGAGGGTCACGGTCGAAACGCTCGGCCATGGCACGGACGGAGCGCCTGCGGCCCCCGTGATGGGGTCCGATCCCATCGATCTCGGCTTTCTTGCCGAGATTTCCCGCGATCTTTCTTCCGCGCTCGATGTCGCCGACATCATCCCCAACCGCTACCAGCTCGAGGTAAGCTCGCCGGGGCTCGAGCGCCCGCTCCGGTCGCCTCGGGACTACGAGCGGGCCGTCGGGCAACTTGCCAAGGTCCGCCTCGTCGAACCTGCCCCCGATGGGCAACGCGTCCTGCGCGGGCGCATCCTCGAAGCCGCCAGCGCGTCGGTGTCGATGGATGTGGACGGCAAGACGGTCATCACCCCACTTACCAACGTCGAACGCGCACACCTCATTTTCGAGCTTCCGGCGCAACCCAAGCGCAGCCACGCGAAGCCGGGCAAACAAAAGAGACACTGAGAGGCATACCGTCATGGCCACACAAGCCGCCGCGTCCGGTACCGAAACCAACCTTGGCTTCATTTTGGAGCAGGTCGCGAAAGAAAAGGGGATCGATAAAAAGATCCTCGTCGACACCATCGAAGCCGCCATTCTGAAGGCCGCGCAGAGCGCGTTCGGTCCGACGCGCGAGCTCGAGGCGCGTTTCAGCGAAGAAACCGGCCAAGTCGACCTCTTTCAATACATGACCGTGGTGGAGAAGGTCACCGAGCCCGAGCGCGAGATCGCCTTCGAAGACGCCAAACGCCGCGGGCTCGAAGCCGAGCTCGGCGAGGAGCTCGGGTTTCAAGTCTTCTGGCGCCTCGAAGACACCGAGAAGGCGCGCGCCCAGGACAAGGAGTTCGGCGATCTGCTCAAACTGAAGCAAGCGCGCAGCGCCTTCGGCCGCATCGCCGCGCAAACGGCGAAGCAGGTGCTCCTCCAGCGCGTCCGCGACGCCGAGCGCGATCTCATCTTCAACGAGTACAAGGACCGCAAGGGTCAGCTCATCCGCGGCATCGTGCGGCGCTTCGAGAAGGGCAACAACATCATCGTCGATCTCGGCAAGACCGAAGGCGTACTCCCGTTCCGCGAGCAGACACCGCGCGAGACGTATCGGCCGGGCGATCGCATCGTCGCCTACGTGCGCGACATCGATCGCGAGGCACGCGGTCCGCAGATCATCCTCTCGCGTTCCGACCCCAAGCTGGTGGAGAAGCTCTTCGAATCGGAGGTGCCCGAGATCTACGAAGGAATCGTGCGCATCGTGGCGGTCGCGCGCGAGCCGGGGGCGCGCTCCAAGATCGCCGTGACGTCGCGTGACGCCGACGTCGATCCGGTCGGCGCTTGCGTCGGGATGAAGGGCTCGCGCGTGCAGGCGGTGGTGCAGGAGCTGCGCGGCGAGAAGATCGACATCGTGCCGTTCGATCGTGACCCCGCCCGCTACGTCATCGCTGCCATCCAGCCGGCGGAGGTGCACAAGGTCATCGTCGACGAGGGCGACGGGCGGATGGAGCTCGTCGTTCCCGACGAGAAGCTGTCGCTCGCCATCGGACGCAAGGGCCAAAACGTGCGCCTCGCCGCCCAGCTCACCGGCTGGAAGCTCGACATCATCAGCGAGTCCAAATTCAAGCAAATGGAAGAGGAATCGATCACGGCGCTTTCGCTCATCGACGGCGTAGACGACAACATCGCCAAGGCCATGTACCGCCTCGGTTTCCGCGCTCTCGAAGAAGTGGCGGAAGCGGGCGTCGAGGAGCTCGCCGCCATTCAGGGCGTCGGAAATCAGGAAACGGCCGCCAAGCTCAAGGAGAGCGCAGAAGCGACGATGGAGCGCCTCCGCCAGGAGCGCATCCAAGCCGCCAGCCAAAAGACCGAACCGCTCACCGATCGGGAGCGCCTGCTCTTCGTGCGCGGCGTCGGGGAGCGCACCATTCAGCTCCTCGAAGAGGCCGGCTTCAAGAGCGTGGACGACGTGCTCCGCGAAGACGAAGACAAGCTCGCCATCAAGACCGGGCTCGGCATCAAGAAGGCCCGCGCCATCAAACAAGGGGCGCAATCGTTCCTCGAGAACGAGCACAAGGTCCTCGAGCAGGCCCGGGCCGAAGCCAAAAAGAGCATGAAAGCCCCTGCGCCCGGGTCGACACCGCCGGGTGAGGGCGACCCGACGAGGGAGCAAGCCGCACGGTGATGACCGCTACCCCCAACCACCCTGACGACGGCCAAGCAGCCGTCGTGCCTCGCGAGCTCGGTAAGAAGAGCACGCGGACGTGTGTCGGCTGCGGGCGAACCGAAGCGCCCGAAGACATGGTGAGGCTCGTCGTCTCGCCAGAAGGCGAGGTCGCGGTCGACCTGGCGGGAGGCCATTTCGGTCGCGGTGCGCACCTGCATGCGTCCCCGCGCTGTCTCGTCGCGGCGCCGCGCGGGTTAGCGCGGAGCTTTCGGCGCCCCATCGCCGTGACGCCGCAAGCGCTCGCGTCGACCATCGTCGCCGCCGCCGATCGGCGCGCGCGGGGGTTGCTCTCGTCGGCGATTCGATCGGAATGGATCGAGATCGGCGCCGACCGGGCAGGCAAGGCGTTCGAGAGCGGCAACGCGTATCTCCTGGTGGTGGCGCGCGATGCGGCGGCGGGAGCGTCGACCGGTCCCGTCCTGCGCGCCATTGCGGACGGCGCGGCCGTGGCGTGGGGCACGAAAGCGGAGCTCGGGGCATTGGTCGGAAAATCGGAGGTAGCTGTCTTAGGGGTCACGTCGAAGCGGCTCGCCGTCGCCTTGCGAACGGTGGTGAGAACGGCCAGCAGCGTTGCAGAGAACGGCAAGGCCCCCGAGCTACGGCTCGAGGGAGCGAGGGCGGCGGAGGATTGATGAGCAAGGTCCGGATTTACGAAGTCGCAAAAGAGCTTGGAATGGAGCAGAAGGCGCTCGTCGCCCTGGTCCAGTCGATGGGTTTCGCTGACGTTCGCAACCACATGAGCTCGGTCGAGCCTGAGCTCGTCGAGCGTGTGCGCCGTCACATCGAAAAGCAAAAAAGCTCCTCCATCGTCGAAGAGCGCATTCGGCCGACGGTGGTCAAGCGCCGCGCGGTCGGACGTCCCGACAAGCCGGAGGCCCCGGTCTCCGAAGGGCCGGCCGCCATGCATGTCCCCAGCTCACGTCCTTCGGTGCGGTCGGTCTCGCCGACGCCGGCCGCCGAGCCGTCGCCCCCGAGCGAGGCGGCGCCCGTCCACATGCGGGACGCGGCGGAGTCGTTGCCCCCTATCGAGACCGGCGCAGCGCAGGCTCCCAGCGTCCCCGAGCGGCGCCCGAGCTCGCCCCGCCTGCCGACATCCCGGCCTTCCGCGCCGACGCCGCTCGCCGAACCGCCGCGTCCGACGGACGATGTCGGCGCGCCAGCGGTCTTCTCGCCGCCCGAGCCGATTCCCAGCGCCCCGTTGCGAGATCCGGTGGCCGCGCAAGCTCCCGAGCCCGATGTGAGCGCGCCGCCTGCCGCCGCAGCATCGAGCGAGGGGGACGCCGCGGCGCCCACGCGTACGCCGCGTCCATCGAGCCCACCGCGCACGGGCATCGAGACATGGGCCGGCCGGCCCGGGGTTCCCATGCCTGCGCCCGCGGCGCGCGCCGCGGGCGCTCCCGTGCCACGCCGTGTCCAATACGACCCCCGCACGACCGCTGCCGCCGGGACCGCGCCGCGGCGGGACATGCGTTCTGGAGGTGCCATGCCGGGCCGACCCATGGGTCGGCCGGGCGGCGTCGGGATGCGACGCGGCCCCGGGGGCGCCCCCGCGGCGCGCCGACCCGCTGCCGCCGTTTCGACGCAGGAGATGTCGGCGCACAAGAAGGTCATCAAGATCGAGGAAAACATCTCGCTGCAGACGCTCGCCTCGCGCATGAGCCTCAAGGCGACGGAAGTGCTGCTCAAGCTTCTTTCGCTCGGCATGACGGGCGTCAACATCAACTCCACGCTCGACGCCGACACCGCCAAGCTTCTCGCCAGCGAATTCGGTTGGGACGTCGAAGACGTCGCGGTCACCGAGGAAGAAGCCATCCAAGAGGCCCGCAAGAGCGACGACGACAAGAGCGACGAGACACGTGAATCGCGCCCTCCCATCGTCACCGTGATGGGGCACGTCGACCACGGCAAGACGTCCCTCCTCGACAAGATCCGCACCTCGGAAGTCGCGGCCGGCGAGGCTGGCGGCATCACCCAGCACATCGGTGCCTACCGTGTGCAGACGCCGAAGGGGATGGTCACCTTCCTCGACACGCCGGGCCACGAAGCCTTTACGCAGATGCGCGCCCGCGGCGCACAGGTGACGGACATCGTCATTCTCGTCGTTGCCGCCGACGACGGCGTCATGCCGCAAACCAAGGAAGCCGTCGCGCACGCCAAGAGCGCGGGCGTGCCGATCATCGTCGCGGTGAACAAGATCGACAAGCCGGGCGCCGAGACGGAGCGCGTCAAGCGCGAGCTCGTCGACCTCGGCCTTCAGCCCGAAGAATGGGGCGGCGAGACGATCTTCTGCGAAGTGAGCGCCAAGACCGGTGCCGGCATCGAGCACCTCTTGGAAATGGTGTCCTTGCAGGCGGAGATCCTCGAGCTCAAGGCGAGCCCGCTGCAGCCCGCGACGGGCACGGTTATCGAAGCACTTCTCGATCGCGGGAAGGGTCCCGTGGCCCGCGTGCTCGTCACCGACGGCACGCTGCACGTCGGCGACATCATGATCGCCGGCCCAGCGTGGGGCAAAGTGCGCGCCATGACCGACGAACATGGTCGGAACGTGTCCGAAGCCGGCCCCTCCACCCCCGTCGAGCTCCTCGGACTCGCCGACGTCCCCAATGCTGGCGATCCGCTCCACATCGTCAAGGACGCCAAGCGAGCGCAGGAGATCGCCGACACCCGCAAGTCCAAGGTCAAGAACCTCGTTCCCGCCAGTGCCAAGGTCTCGCTCGAGGATCTCGCCAAGCGAATGGCCGAAGCCGATCAGCTCGAGCTCCGGCTCGTCATCAAGGCCGACGTCCAGGGCTCCGTCGAAGCGGTGGCCGACGCGCTCGCCAAGCTGTCCACCGACAAGGTGCGGGTGGCCATCATCCACGCCGGCGTCGGTGCCATCACGGAGGGGGACATCAACCTCGCCGTCGCATCCAAGGCCATCGTCATCGGGTTCGGCGTCCGACCGGCCGGCAAAGCAGCGGCGCTCGCCGAAAGCGAAGGGGTGGAGATCCGCCTTTACAACATCATCTACAACGCGGTCGACGACGTGAGAAAGGCCATGGCCGGCCTGCTCGCTCCCACGCTGGTCGAGAAGGCCCTCGGCAAGGCCGAGGTCCGCCAGGTGTTCAAAGTGGGCAAGGTGGGCGCCATCGCGGGGTGCATGGTCACCGATGGGTCGATCAAGCGCTCGGGCCGGGCGCGGGTGGTGCGCGACGCGGTCCAGGTGTGGGAAGGCAAGATCGGCGGCCTGCGGCGTTTCAAGGACGACGTCGGTCACGTCGAACACGGCATGGAGTGCGGCATCATGCTGGACGGGTTTGCGGACGTGAAGCCCGCCGATTTCATCGAGTGCTACGAGATCGAAGAAGTCGCGGCGACCCTCTAACCGCTCCTCCCCGCAGTCCCTAGGCAGTTGCAGATCACGATCACCCTGATGTCGAGCCAACCCAACGTCAATGACGGCTCGGCCGTCAGAATCGTCCCATGCACGTCGGCGTGATGAGGCTGATCTTGGAGATTCCGGGCGCGCGCTCGCTCAAGGACAAGCGGCAGGTCGTGCGCTCGTTCAAGGAGCGGGTCAAATCGCGCGTGGCGGTGTCGATTGCCGAGGTGGGCCACCTCGACAAACTGCAACTCGCCACGTTCGGCGTGGCGGTCGTCTCGGGCGACGCCGCGGTCTGTGAGGAGATCCTCGGGCGCGTCACGTCGTTGGCGGGCACGCTCCCCAACGCCGTCTTGACCGATCGCGCCGTGGAGATCGTTCCTTTCGGCGACGAGGGGAGCGGCGTCGTGGGGGGTATCGAGCAGGCCGCCGGCAAATGGGAGGACGTCACCGAAGCCGACACGATTGACGACAGCGAAGAGCCGGACACCATCGACGATGGGCCGGACAGTCACCCAAAGGGCGGGAAGAAGTAAGCAACGCCGATGCAGAGCGTCACTCCGAAACGAGCGGTGCGCGTGGCCGAGCGTGTGCGTGAGGAAATCGCGCGCGCGCTGGTGCGCGATCTCGACGATCCGCGCCTCGCGCTGGCGGTCGTCATTCGCGTGGAAATGCCCGATGACCTCAGCGTGGCAAAGGTCATGGTCCGCCTCGCGACCGGGGGCGACGAGGAAGCTGCCCGCAAACGTTTGCTCGCGGGCCTCGCGGCCGCGTCGGGCATTTTGCGTAAACGCGTCGGTCAGAACGTCGGCCTGCGGCGCGCCCCCGAGCTACGCTTTCACTACGACGAAGGGCAGGATGCCTCGACCCGCGTCGAAGAACTGCTCGCCGAGATCGCTAGGCAGCGCTAGGAACCGAACGGCGTAGCCGTTCGGTTCCTAGCGCTGCCTAGCTCCACTCCCTGCGGGGGCTTCGCCCCCGCCCCGCCGGAGCAAGTCCGGAACAGGGCCCCACCCCCACCGTGCCTCCGGCACGGAGTGCGTTCAGCGGTGTGCGGCGAACGGCTGTTGCGTCGGAGCAAGTCCGGCACAGGGCCCCACCCCCGCCATGCCTCCGGCACGGGTGCGTTCAGCTGTCAGCAGCGAACGGCCATGACGTCGGGACTCGGGGCGCTAGGTCCTCGCGATGGCCGCCATGGTGTGCTCCTCTCCTCCCCGACTCCCTGTGAAATTCTCTGAGGCGTGGGAGAGGCGGGCTCGCGGCTGACGGCGCTGCCGGCACGGTGCCGGCAGCGTGCTGCCTTCAGAATGGCAATTTGGGCGTGTCGGGCTTGGATACGGCGGGCTTGGGTGCAGCAGGAGCGGGGGTGGGGGCGGACGACGTGCCGCCCTTGTTGCCGCCGCAACCTTTGTCCTGGTCCTTGATCATGAACTGCACGCGCCGGTTGCGTTCCTTGCCGGCGGGCGTGACGTTCGGCGAGATGGGGCGCTCCTGGCCGTAGCCCTGGGCGACGAGACGGCCGGGCTCGATCGAGTGCGCCAAGAGCCACTCGCGCACGGCATTGGCACGCTGATCGGAGAGCACCTTGTTGTGCTCCTTGGCACCGGTATTGTCGGTGTGCCCCTGAATCTCGATTTGCTTCAAGCAGGGGTTGCGGATCATGGCGTCGGCGATTTCTTCCAGGAGCCCCGTCGAATCGAGGCTGATCTTGGCGGAGTCGGTCTCGAAGTGGATCTGCCGCTTGATCTTGAGTTCATTGCCGGCAATCTCGACGTCTCCCTTCGCCGGCCGCTTGTGGAGGTTGAGGTCGGCGCGGGAGTCTTCGCGCGCTCGGACGTCGACGGTCTGCACGTGGAGCATGTACCCGTCGGCGTCGGCCTTGATGGTGACCGTGCCCGGTTGCAGGCCCTCCATCTTGAAGGCGCCCTTGGGGTCAGCGGTGATGGCGACTTCTTTGCCCTGCGTGTCGACGACGCGAATGGAGGCGCCGCCCACAGCGGCCTTGCTGTCGGAATCGGTGGCGGTACCGCTGATGCTCCCGGTCTTGGGCGCTGCTTCGAGTGCGCAGTCGACGTCGAAGTACATCGGGCCTCCGGGCGGCATGCCTGGGGCGCCCGGACCCATGGGACCCGGGCCTGGGCCCATCGCACCCGGACCGCCGGGCGCTCCTGGACCCATCGCACCTGGGGGAGGAGGCATCTGTCCCATCGCGCCCTGCGGCATCGAGCCAGGGCCCCCTGGACCCATCGCTCCGGGAGCGCCGGGCGGCATTTGTCCCATCGCGCCCGGTGCCATGTTCTGGCCGGGACCGAAGGTCGGGGCGACCGTCGACCCGACGATGACTTTGCACTCGCCGTCCTTGTAGCCGTCGGCGTGGATCGAGAGGGTGTAATTGCCGGGGTCGACGTTGCCCGACACGAAACGTCCTTCGTTGCCCGTGACGAGCCCCGTGATGTCGCGCCCTTCGAAACGGATGATGGCGTTCGCCACCGCCTCCGGTTTTTCCCTCTCGTGCACGAAACCGCGGATGCGACGCTCGATCGTCATGGCCGGAGCGGCGCGTTCGATGATCTGCGGCTTGGGGGGCGGCGGCTCTTCGGCATCGAATCCGTATCCGAAGCCGAGCCACAGGTCCCAGGGAGGCGTGGGAGCAACCTCCTCGAGGAACGACGCATGCCCCGTCGTGCCGATATCGAAGGCAGCCATCGCTTGAAACCCTTTGAGGAAGGGATAGACGCGCACGCCGAGCGTCAGGATGGACGGCATGTCCTCGAAGACGGCACCGGCGAGGCAGTAGTCGCCGCGCCCTTTTGCCGCCGCGGGGTCGCATTCGTACCCCTGGCGATTGACCGGCACACCGACGCCCCACTCGACGAAGGGGCGGATCATCGGGAACATCCCCTCGACGCCGAGGTTGGTCGAGAACTGGTCGACGCGGTTGATGCCCAAACCGAAGCGCTCGATCCGCGTGATGCGCGAGCCCCGCACGTCACGCACGCGCCTGCGGTCGGCCTCGACGTCATTGACCAGGCTTTGCGAGTTATCGAACATGTACCCGACGTTGAGGTGGACCCGCAGGGGGGCGCCCCCGTCGTTGGGCTGGCGCAGATCGAGCGTGCTCAGGGCCTTGAAGCGAAAGCTCGTCGATTCGGTGTTGATTCCGACGCCGCCGGCGCCGTTCATGAAGAGAAGATCGGCCGACCCACCGAAGTTGAAAGCCTGACCAATCTTGTTGGGCGTGAATGCCTTCACACCGAGCATCGTGTCGCCGAGCACCTGCAGCAAGGTCGGCTGCCCCTTGTCGTCCGAGCTCGACGACGAACGAATCGATGCGTACGCCTCCAAAAAGTCGACCGGCGTGACCGACATTCCGACGTTCGTCCCAAAATGGGTGACGGAGTCGCTATGGGTCGTCGTTGCCCTCCCACCTGACGACAAAAGGCAGCCTGCGTATCCATCTCGGCAGAGAAACGAGTCGGAGGTGAACCAATCGAGCAAGAGGTGGATGCGGAAGGTCCCCGCGGCGCCCGAGCCGGCACTGACCGTGCGCAGCAGACCCGTCGCGCCGTAAAGCGAATCTTGCTCCTGCAGGGAGAGCGCCCGCTCGTCCCGGTTTTCCTCGGCGGGTGCGGCGCCCGCGGCCGCAGCTTGCGATGAATCGAACCCAGCGGAGAAGCCCACGGCACCGCCCGAAAGTGGAGGGCCGGCTGGTGGCGCGCCTCCTGGGGGTGCAAAGTAAGGATTCTGGAACTCGCCCGGGTTTTGTCCGGGAGCTGGTCCGGCCGGACCAGGTCCGGCTGGCGCGGGTCCCTGGGCAGGTGGCGGTGCGTAGCCGGGCGCAGGAGCACCCGGATATCCAGGCGGAGGGGGCTGCGCTTGCCCAGGTGCAGGTCCGTACCCGGGCTGCGGGCCAGGTCCGGGAGCTCCGGGCGGCGCCTGCTGAAAGGGCTGCTGAGGAGCCTGCGAAGCAGCAATGGAGGAGAGGAGCGTGGCAACGAGCGCAGCGGAGAGCGGGGCGAAGATCGAAGAACGCATCGGTTCCCTCAGCGAAGGGGGCGGGCTCCATCGTGGGACCCGCCGTTTCTTCAGCACGGTGCTTGTATCAAACTTTAGGTAAGAGCAGAATTTCGAAATCCACCGCGGCTGTCGATTCTCGCTGACGTCGCCAAAGGCGGTTTGACTCGGAGAAAGTGGTCACGGAGAAGTGGGTGCGTTCGATGCAAACTGATCATGGAAATCGACGTAACACTCCTAAATACCCTAGCGATACACCGCGCTTTGCCCCGCTCGCGATTCCGAAGCGCCTGTGCTAACCCGTGCTCGCATATGCCTTCGCGTGGCCGCATTCTCATCGTGGACGACGAAGCCAATGCTCGGGCCGCGCTCAGCGAGATCCTGCACGAGGACGGTTACGTAACGGAAACCGCGGCGGACGGATTCAAAGCGCTCGGCAAGCTTTCCGAGTTCGAGCCTGACGTCGTGCTCACGGATCTCAAGATGCCCGGCCTCGACGGCATCGGGCTGATGGAGAAAGGGCGCGAGATCCTCCCCGGCGCCGTGTTCGTCGTCATGACGGCTTTCGGGACCATCGGAAGCGCCGTCGATGCGGTCAAACGCGGGGCCGACAACTACCTGACCAAGCCGCTCGACTTCGATGCGCTCGCGGAGATCGTCGAGCGCGCCATGGAGAAGTCACGGCTCGTCCGAGAGAACCTGCGCCTGCGCGAGCGGCTGCGCGAGCGCAACGTGATGAGCCATATCGTCGGCGATTCGCCGCGAATGAAGACGCTGCTCGAGTTGGTCGATCAGGTGGCCAAGAGCCGCGCCAGCGTGCTCATCGTCGGCGAGAGCGGCACCGGCAAAGAGCTCATTGCGGAGGCCATCCACCGCGCCAGCCCTCGCGCCAAGGCGCCGCTCGTGCGCCTCAATTGCGCCGCGCTCGCCGAGGGTCTCCTGGAGAGCGAGCTTTTCGGGCACGAAAAAGGGGCCTTCACCGGGGCGGTGTCCCGGCGCGAAGGTCGCTTCAAGCAGGCCGATCAGGGCACGCTCTTTCTCGATGAGGTGAGCGAGATCCCCGCCGCCACGCAGGTGAAGCTGCTGCGCTTCTTGCAGGAGCGCGCCTTCGAACGGGTCGGCGGCAACGAGACCCTCCATGTCGACGTGCGCATCCTCGCTGCCACCAACCGCGACCTCGCCGTCCTCATCGCCGAAGGGCGGTTCCGCGAAGACCTTTTCTATCGGCTCAACGTGGTGTCATTGGAGATACCGCCGCTGCGCGACCGCGCCTCGGACATTCCCGCGCTGGCGATGTTTTTCCTTGCGCGTTATGCCGAGGAGAACGGGAAACGCATCGAGGGTTTCGACGACGAAGCGCTGGGGACGCTCGAGGGCTATCGCTGGCCCGGGAACGTGCGCGAGCTCGAAAACGTCATCGAGCGAGCGGTGGTGCTCTGCGACGAGGGGCGTGTCGCGCGGCGTCATTTGCCCGCCAACATCGCACCCAAGCCGGCGCCGGACGGGCCTCCGCGTATCCCCGGTTCGAGCATCGACGACATCGAGCGGTTTGCCATCTTGAAGACGCTGGAGATGTGCGGCGGCTCGACGTCGAAAGCCGCGGCCGTGCTCGGAATCAGCTCGCGTAAGATTCAATACAAGCTTCACGAGTACGCCAACACCGCCGACCCGGAGCGGCGTCAATGACGCAAGCCATCGTCGTCGAAGGCTTGCAGAAGACTTTTCGACAGGGCTTTTTCATGCGCCGCGTGGAGGCGGTGAAAGGGATTTCCTTCGCCGTCGAAGCGGGCGAGATCTTCGGCTTTCTCGGTCCCAATGGCGCGGGCAAGACGACCACCATCAAGGTGCTGACCGGTCTCATCCGACCGACCGGAGGTCGGGCGGCGGTGTTCGGGCACGTCGTTCCGTCCCCCGAAACGATGAAGAACGTCGGATTTTTGCCGGAAAATCCTTACATCTATCCTTATCTCACGCCGCGCGAGTTCGTGACGCTCTGCGGGCGCCTGAGCGGGCTCACGGGGTCCCACTTGCGAGCGCGTGTCGAAGGCTCACTCGAGCGAACGGGGATCGCGTACGCGGCCGATCGCCAGGTGCGCAAGCTATCGAAGGGGATGCTCCAGCGTACGGGGCTCGCCGCGGCGATGGTGAGCGACCCCGAGCTTCTCCTTTTGGATGAGCCGATGAGCGGACTCGACCCGGTGGGGCGCAAGGAGGTCCGCGACCTCATCTTGGAAGAAAAAAGCCGCGGTAAGACCGTCTTTTTTTCCACGCACATCCTCAGCGACGTGGAGACGCTCTGCGATCGGGTGGTCATCTTGCGTCGCGGAGAGACCGTGGTCAGCGGCGCCGTGCGCGATCTGCTCCGCGCCGAGGTGCGGCGCGTCGAAGTGACCTTGGGGGACGTGCCTCCCGCGCTACGCGAGCGACTCACCGCGGACGGGCTCACCGTGAAGGAAGCCGGCGGCGACGTGGTCATCGAGATCGAAGGGGACGACAAAGTCCCCAAAATCCTCGCGGCTGCCCTCGAAGCGGGGGCGCGGATCGTCGAGGTCGCCCCCCGCCGCGAGACGCTCGAAGATCTCTTCATGCGCCGTGCCATCGGCTAGAGCGGCGACGGCCTTTGGCCGTCGCCGCTCTAGCCTCGTTTTGTCGTCGGGGGCTTCGCCCCCGCCCCGCCGGAGCAAGTCCGACTCGGAGTGGACGGAGTCCAGGAACTGGACGGAGTCCACGTAGAGCCACGGAGCGAAGCGAAGTGCAACAGGGCCCCACCCCCACCGTGCCTCCGGCACGGAGTGCGTTCAGCGTCAGCGACGAACGGCTGACGCCGTCGCCGCTCTAACCTCTGCCTCCGCCGAGGATGCGCCGCACGATTCGTGCGCTACGGCGCCTTCGTTGCGCCGCGTTTTCGCTCGAGGATGGACCGAACCATGGCGAGGTCGCGCCGCGTTAGCTCGCCGGTGAGTACGGCGACGGCGAGGTACGTGGCGACGACGAGAAGGACCTCCACCGCGAGAAACGCTCTCCCCATCCAGGGGAGCATGGTTCCGAGCCCGATCGCCGCAGCCATCGCCAGCGCGGTCCGAAGAAGCGTTTTGGGCGGCGCGAAGCTGTGGGCCGCACGCCAAACCAGGAACGCCCCCGCGCCCGCCGCGAGCCAGAGGGCGACCGACGTGCTGAGCGCCGTGCGCACGAGCAGCGTGGAATCGAACGGCGCCGAGGGAACGAAGGCCCAGTTGAGGCAGGCGACGAGCAACGCCGCGGCGCCGGTCACCGTCGCGCTCCATCGCTCCCGCGAGAGGCTCACCAATACCGTCGTCTCGATGCCGAAGATGGCAAATGCCCCTTGGCCGAGCGAAAGCACGCGCAGGGCGGCACCCGCGTTGTCGGCGGCCTGCTTCGGGTAGGCGAAGCGAAGAAGGTCCGGCGCGAGGCCCGACGTGCACGACACCATCAACCCCGCCAGCACGAGCCCCAGGCGAAGCCCCGTGCGTACGTACTCTTCGACTGCCTTCTGATCCTTCTGGGCGTGGGCCCGGGCCACCATCGGAAAGAGGATGAAGGTGATGGAGATGAGCAATTGGTAGGGGAGGAATGCGAAGAGCTGCGCGGCCCGGTAAGCGCCCACCAAAGTATCGGTTCCGCTGCGCAGCGCTTCGCCCGCCACGCCGGCGGCCTCGCCCGATTCATGCGCGAAACGGCGCAGCAACCAGATGTCGGCCTGCATGAGCAGATTCAAAAAGAGCTGACCGAGGGCG
>Ga0193706_1000675_pt1 | contig 18017 bp, 12 predicted proteins | sample U3c1metaG_FD_160130 | JGI IMG/M metagenome (GOLD analysis project Ga0193706, IMG submission 160130) | Soil microbial communities from a riparian zone of the East river system, Colorado, United States - U3c1 | ecosystem: Environmental > Terrestrial > Soil > Riparian zone | place: USA: East River... | reverse complement strand
AAAAGATAGACGCTTCGGCAAACAGGATGAGCGAGCTGATCAGGTCTGTTCTTACATTCAGCAGGATATCCAAAGAGGATGAAGAATTGATGGAAACAGACCTCAATAAGATACTGGAAGGCGTAAAAAATGATTATGAACTAAGGATCGGGGAGAAGAAGGCTAAGATAAAAAGCGGTAAGCTTCCAACGATCAAAGCGAACCCGTTGCAGATGAACCAGCTGTTCTCCAACCTCATCAGTAACTCATTAAAATTCTCAAAAGAAAAACCGGAGATAAAGATCAGTTCCCAAATAATTTCCGGGGATAAGATACCGGGACAGCATGGAGCCGATCCGCAACAAAAATTTGTGCAGTTAACCTTTGCCGACAACGGTATTGGGTTTGATCAGTCGTTCAATGAAAAGATATTTACACTTTTCCAGCGCCTGCATGCCAAGCACGAATACTCCGGTACGGGCATTGGCTTAAGTATTGTAAAAAAGATAATTGAATTGCACAAAGGATTTATTGCTGCGGAATCAAAACCCGGTAAAGGAGCAGTTTTCACTGTCTGGTTACCTGTTTAAGCCTCGCAGAATTTTCAGGGTGAGGATGGTGCGCTGGTTTATTGTTTTATATTTGACCATGACCCCCGAAAGAAATGACAGGCTTAGCTCCGTTTTAAACAAGCGCCAGCCCGACCTCACCGTAGTGCTTGAAAATGTTTTTGATCCCCATAATATCTCTGCAGTGATGCGAACCTGTGATGCCGTCGGTATCCAGGACATTTATATCCTCAACACTAAAATTCCACCGCACAAAAAATGGGGAGCTAAGAGTTCATCCAGTGCTGCTAAATGGTTAAGCATTCACCAGTTCACCGATGCAGCAGCATGTTTTAGCGAACTGAGAAAACATTTTAAAAAAATATATACTACTCACTTAAGCACGGATGCCGTTGGATTGCATGAACTAAATCTGACCGAACCCGTTGCATTGGTCTTTGGTAACGAACACAGCGGTGTAAGTGAAGAGATCATAGCCATGGCTGATGGTAACTTCATCATTCCGCAGGTAGGTATAATAAGATCACTTAATATATCGGTTGCCTGTGCGGTTAGTTTGTATGAAGCATTTCGGCAGAAAACAAATGCCGGGCATTATAACAGCGTGAAGCTGGAAGGAAATAAATTACGAACACTGCGTGATGAATGGGGATTTTTACCTCATCCTCCAGCTGCTTCTCCTTAAGGAGTTCCTGCAAAGGAACGAGCGATAGCTCTTGGGGTGAGGTATTCTGCACCATTTCCAATAACTTTATTGCATCAAAAAATCTTATATGAAGAAAGTATTTTTCCCGGCCCTGTTATTCGTGAGCTTCAGCTTAACAGCACAAAAGAAACCACTGGATCATAGTGTTTATGATAACTGGAAAAGCATTGGTGAGAGGGCGATCAGTAATGACGGAAAATTTATAGTGTATGCGGTTAACCCGCAGGAAGGTGATGGCGAACTCGTTGTTCAAAATGTTTCTACCTCGTACAAAAAAATTGTTCCGCGGGGCTACAGTGCAGTGATCACAGAAGACAGCCGTTATGTTGTGTTCAAAATAAAACCCGCCTTCCAGGATACAAGACAGGCAAAAATAAAAAAGAAAAAACCCGATGAGATGCCCAAAGATTCTATTGCCATAATAGAACTTGGCAAAGATGAAGTGGTACGGCTACCAAGGATAAAAACGTACAAAACCCCGGAAAAGGGTGCAGGCTGGGTGGCCTATCACCTGGAAAAGCCCGTGACGGACTCTGCTAAGAAAACGAAAACAGCAGCAGTGGTTGATTCGGCTAAAATGAGTATGGACAAGCTGGCAAAACTTGCCGACTCCGTGATACGCAGGTCAATTGACTCAGTTAAAGGAAATGTTTCCCGTGTAGAAGTGATCGTTGCAGCGCAAAAAGCAGCAAAGGAGATCCTGAAAAAGGGAAAGGATGATCTTGAATTGCTGCAACAACTGGATGCAGAAGGCGATGACGCAACGACAGCAGCAGCATCCGAAGGAACCGACCTGGTAGTAAGAAGATTGGGAGAGGGAAAAGAAAAAACATTCAAACTGGTAAGCGAATATTTTTTCGACAAGAAAGGAACAAAGCTTTTAATAGAAACAACAAAGAACAGCAAGGACAGTAACAGCAGGGCGATGGTCATGCTCTTTGATCTTGCTTCGGGCAAGGTAGATACGGTGATGAAAGGTTTAAATGATGGAAAGAATTTCAGTTTTGATGAGCAAGGAACACAGCTTGCCTTTGTTGCAGAAAGGGACAGCAGCACGAAAGCGTTACAAAAATTTTATAAGCTTTGGTATTATACAACAGGGCAGGACAGCGCTAAGTTATTGGCCGAAAAAAACACCGTTGGTATGGAGCTCGGAAGTACAGTAAGTGAAAATGCCCCGCCAAGGTTTAGTAAGGATGGAAAGCAAATATTTTTTGGTATAGCTCCCATCAGGCCCGCAAAAGATACAACGCTGGTTGATTTTGAACTTGCACGTTTAGACATCTGGCATTATAATGACGATTACCTGCAGCCGCAGCAATTGAAGCAACTGGATGCTGAAATGAAGCGCAGCTATATGGCCGTGGTAAAACCTGGTGATGACCGCATCCTGCAACTTGGCGCCGATACCACTGAAAGAATAACATTGGTTGATGAGGGTAATGCAGATTGGGTATTAGCAGAAAGCAATAAAGGTAACCGGGTAGAAGGACAGTGGACAGGCAGGACAAAAACAACAGGCTATGCCATCAGCACGGTTGACGGAAGAAGGCGGCTGATACAGGGAAATTCATTAGGTAATTTTGAACCATCGCCGAACGGAAAATATGTTTACTGGTACGACCCGGCGCTGAAAAATTATTTTGCATGGGATGTGGCAACAGGCATCACAAAAAATATCAGCGAAAAGATCAAAGAGCCATTGTATGACGTAGAAAATGACGTGCCCGATTATCCGGGCCAGGCGGGCATGACAGGCTGGACAGAGAACGACAAGTATATCCTTATCAATGATGTGTATGATATATGGCAGGTTGATCCCCGGGGTATGGAACAACCCAGGAATATTACCAATGGTTTCGGCAAAAAAAATAAAACAAGTTTTGATTATGTAAGGTTTGACCCGGACAAACGTTTTATCAATGCCGGTGAGAACATCTTATTACGTTCCCGGAATAAAGCAAATAAGTACGGAGGGTTCTATACAAAAAGAGTGAATGAGTCATCTGACCCCACATTGCTTACTGCCGGGCCTTATCTTTTTGGCGGCATCTTAAAAGCAAAAGATGAAGAACAGTATATCGTTCAGCGTTCCAATATCAGCCAGAGTGAACTCTTTACAACCGCTGATATTAAGAACCTTAGCCAGTTAACAGATGTATCCGGCCAGCAAAAGGATTATAACTGGCTGAATGTAGAACTGGTAAAGTGGAAGATGTTTGACGGTAAGATGAGTGAAGGCTTATTATTCAAGCCCGAGAACTTTGATCCAAAGAAAAAATATCCCGTCATCTTTTATTTTTATGAAAGAAATGCTGATGGCCTGTATGCATACCGTGGTCCTGCACCGAGCGCATCTACTGTTAACATTGCCTATTTTGTAAGTAATGGTTACCTGGTATTTGACCCGAATATTTATTACAAGGACGGGGAGCCCGGCAATAGTGCATATAATAGCGTGGTGAGCGCTGCAAGATATTTATCAAAGATGCCCTGGGTTGACAGTACAAGAATGGCTTTGCAGGGACAAAGCTGGGGAGGTTATCAAATTGCTTATCTCGTTACCAAAACAAATATGTTCCGTGCCGCATGGGCGGGGGCACCCGTTAGTAACATGACCAGCGCTTATGGCGGTATACGCTGGGGCAGTGGATTGAACAGGCAGTTCCAGTATGAAAAATCCCAGAGCAGGATCGGTGCAACTTTATGGCAGCGTCCTGATCTTTACCTGAAAAATTCACCCTTGTTCTCTGCGGATAAAATAACCACACCACTGGTGATCATGCATAACGATGCAGATGGCGCCGTTCCCTGGTACCAGGGTATAGAACTTTTTACCGCCCTGCGTCGCTTAAATAAAAAAGTATGGTTATTGCAATACAACGGCGAAGACCATAACCTCGTGGAGCGTAAGAACCGTAAAGATCTTTCCATAAGGCTGGGGCAGTTCTTTGATTACTACTTAAAAGATGGCAAGCCTGCAAGGTGGATAAAAGAAGGATTGCCTGCAACAGATAAAGGAAGAGATTGGGGATTGCGGATGGAGTAATGCCATTAGATTATAAAAGAAAGGTTCGTATCAAATACGGACCTTTCTTTTAGACAAAGTAAATTTATACTGATGAAAAAGAACAGGAAATCCTTAGTTATCATTTCAGCGCTTTTCCTGTTCATCGTTTTGCTATCACAATGCATACATAAAACGGAAGTATTTAATGACCTCAGGGGAAAAGCGTTTGCAGGTTCTGCAGCCTGCCGGCAGTGTCACCAGGCCATTTACGATTCGGTGCTTCTCAGCGCTCACTTTAATGCAACGGCACCGGCTACAAAAGAAAATGTTCATGGCAGCTTTAATACGGGTTCAAACAGCTTTGTGTATGATAAGGATACCAGGGTTGTAATGGAAGAGCGGGACAGCGGGTTGTACCAGGTTGTTTATGTAAAGGGCAAAGAAAAAAAAGCATACCGCTTTGATATCACATTTGGTTTAAGAAATGCGCAGACCTGGCTCTACTGGCAGGATGATAAAACTTACGAACTGCCTGTTTCTTATTATACTTCTGTTCATGGCTGGGCCACGAGCCCCGGCTTTTCGGCAAAACTGCCCGACTTTAAAAGATTTATCGGGCGGGATTGTTTTGAATGCCATAGTTCCAATATCCGCAGTGAATTAAATGCATCAACAGCCGGCATAACAGAAGTGCTGGTAAAAAGCTCACTGATCTATGGTATCGATTGCGAACGCTGCCACGGCGGGGGAGCCAATCATGTAAATTATCATTTAGAATACCCTGAGATAAAAACAGCAAAGCACATTATCAGTATTAAGTCGTTCAACCCGCAACAAAAACTGGATATGTGTGCGGTCTGTCATTCGGGAAATGATAAGCTGAAAATAGAATCAAGGTTTAAATTCAGGCCGGGTGACACGCTTTCAAATTTTTTTATGCCATCAGTCCGCACCGGTATAAATGATTTTGATGTGCATGGCAATCAATACCGGCTGATGTCGGAAAGTAAATGCTTCCTGGGGGAAAAAAGAATGAATTGCTCTTCCTGTCACAACCCGCATACAAATGCAACGAAAGACCTTGCTGCCTATTCGCAAAAATGTATGAGTTGTCATACCGATGCCGGCAATAATTTTTGTCCCCTTGCCGATTCAATAGGTCCCTCCATAAAATATAACTGTATAGACTGCCATATGCCTAAAAGACCTTCTGAGGCTATCAGTTTCCAATTACCGGGTAACAAAGAAACCACTTCTTACCTTTTAAGAACACACAGGATAGCCATATATTCTGGTGAGGCAAAGAAAAAAAAGGATCGGTGAAGTTTGTTTTTGTTTTTTTATTTTGAGGACTATTATTCCTCAAAGCTGCACCTAAAATTGTACATTGTGTCGAAAAATTACAAAATAGTATGAATAAAACCGGGCCTATTATAATAATTGAAGACGATAGGGATGACCAGGAGGTTATAGGCAAGCTTTTTAAAGAGTTCGATTATGTAAATGACATCATTTTTTTTACGGAAGGTGAAAAAGCCCTTGATTACCTGACCACAACAGACATTGAACCCTTTATTATCCTCTCAGACATTAATATGCCTAAGTTGAACGGAATAGAACTAAGGGAAAAAATACATACAAATGAAGACCTGAGGATAAAATGCATTCCTTATTTATTCTTTACAACAACTGCTGAACAAAAGCATGTGGTTGATGCCTATTCAAAATCGGTGCAGGGATTTTTTGTTAAGCCGGCTTCCATTGAAAAATTAAAACACAGTTTGAAAGTGATCGTGGAATACTGGCAGGAATGTGAATCCCCTAATTACATTAAGTAATAGCGGCACATTATTTGGGTTTTCAAAACCGGTGAAAAAAAGCTACTTAATATTCCTTATTGTTATAGTGATCATTGCCGGTGCCTGGCTTAGTATCCGTTTCCTGTTCTTAAAGACCAAAGATGTTAAACCCGACAATTCAAAAGCGGCATCTGTCTTAGACCTCCGCCCTGCCATCATAGCAAAGCTTCAGCAACTGGTAAAAGATGGCTCGGGAGGATTATATCACTTATCAATAGAGCAGGTTGAGCCGGACATTTCTTCCTTAGGACTGGATATCATGAATGGCGCATTGATACCAGATACCGCGGTATTAAAAAACCTTGACAGTGCACACAAACTTCCTGATGATATATTTAAGCTGTCTTTCTCAACCTTACATATTTCAGGTGTTGGTATAGATGACCTCTTATCGAAGGATCATTTGTCGCTCAGACAGATCTCCATTGCTTCTCCTGTCATCGAAGTCTGGCATAAGAAAAGAAGGTACAATAAAGGGTCAAAGAATGACAGTGCCACACTTTATCAAAGGCTTTTTAAAAGCATGAAAAGTATTGTTGTAGATGAGGTCGCAGTTTCCAATGCCGGTTTCATCCTGCACGATTTTTCAAAGAATCAAACGAACCGTTTCAATAATGTATCGCTAAGTATGCGTGATGTCCTTATAGACTCTTCAACGCAAGCTGATAAAAAAAGATATCTCTTTGCAAAACACGCAGATCTCACAGTAAAAAATTTTTCCGCGTATTCAGCAGATAGCCTTTACTCATTTAAATGCAGCAGTATCCATATATCCCCCACAGAAGACAGGCTCACTGCATTGAATATTGAGATGCATCCGGATAAACAACAGTTTAAACGTCGCTTTTCGGAACGAAAGGAGAGGTACGAGCTGGTAGTACCTAAGCTCAGGTTATCAGGGATCGGTTGGTGGGAATTGATCAATGAAAGGACGCTCATTGCAAAGGAAGCGGTGATGGAAAAGGGCCGTTGTCATGTATTTATTGACCGCTCATTGCCTTTCCGTAAAGTAAGGCCCGATAATTTTCCGCACCAGCAATTGATGCGGCTGCCCGTATCCTTTTTTATATCCAGGCTTCATATGCGTAATTCAAATCTTACTTACAGTGAGTATAACCCGGGAATGGATAAAACAGGGGCAATTTATGTTAGTAATGTGAGTGGTGAATTGATGAATGCCACAAATATCCCCGCACGAATAAAGCTTCGCAAAATGATGTCAATAAGAAGTTCGGGGTTATTCATGCACAAGGTACCCATGACCATGAGCTTTCAATTTGACCTGTCAAAATATAAGACCGGGGATTTCAGGGTTGACCTTATTATTGGTAAAATGGACAGCTCGGTATTGAACCCAATGGCTGTACCCATGGGAGAATTCATGATAAAGGAAGGGCAAATTCAACAGGGCATCGCCCATGTTAGTGGTAATAATTTTAAGACACACGGCCAGGGTAAATTATTGTACAGCGGCTTGTACCTTGTTGCACTTAAAAAAGATGAGGATAAGGAGGGAGGCACTAAAAAGAAAAAACTTTTGAGCAGGCTGGCAAATGTGATCCTTATAAAAAATGAAAATCCTTCAAACGATGAACCTGTAAGAGAAGTTGATTTTTATTTTGACAGGGAAGCGAAGCTGACCTTTTTCAGCTTTATTTGGAAAACAATATACATCGGGATATTAAAGCTCATAGGATTACCGCAAAGCTTTGCAGATAAATCATATTGATAGACCCAATTCAAAAAAAGGGAATAACCTGCTATTCACTGTATTTAAGCCAGCTTAGGTGCTTATGGCATTAATGTTGTTCTCTTACTCCAAAGTTTTTTTTATAAGGGGAGCGTTCTACAGGGGAATTTAATTACAGCAGGGGAATACAGATCATTTTAAACCACACTTTTATTCATCCCGCTGATAGTTTTTGTACTTAAAAATCCCCATGAACGTCCAATTTCTTTTGAATTCTGGGGAATCTTTTCCACAGGGGATTGTATTATATTATGTAAGAAGACAACCATTGGAAATATTTTTAAATTAGAAAATGCAACCAAACGAACTATTGCAGCACCTGCACAACAAGATGATCGAAGAAGTGGCGGACTATGCGATCATTTTACTCGATATAGACGGTAATATCCTTACCTGGAATAAGGGCGTGGAGAGAATAAAGGGTTATAAGGCGCACGAGATCATTGGCCAGAATTTCAACATATTCTATTTGCCCCGCGACAGGCAGGAAAGATTGCCCGAAAGATTAATAGAACAGGCAACCAAGGAAGGCAGGGCAAAACATATTGGTAAACGTGTACGAAAAGACGGTAGTACCTTTTGGGGGAGTATTTTGATCACTGCTCTCCATGACGACGAAGGCAATGTAGTTGGCTTTACAAAATTAACAAGAGAATTGCGGGATAATGAAATGGACTAATAAAAAACGCCTTCATTAATTTTTTATGAACAGCCTGCCCGGTTCGCACTTTCCTGCAGAACGGATCTTTTAACTTCCACCGCTATCTTTCCCCGCCTGTCTTCCCGGGAATTTATATTAACTTTCGAAAAACATATCAATGGTGATACCCGTAGACGATACGATCAGTTTAGTTTTTTTGGAAGAGGAGCACGCGGAACCACTTTTTACCCTCGTGGATGACAACAGGGATTATTTAAAAGAATGGCTGCCCTGGGTGGATAAGATGCAAACCGTAGAAAATTTTAAAGCTTATATCGCAGATACAAAAAAGTGTGCAACTGAAAAAACCGACTTTGGGTACGCCATCCTTGTTGATAAGAAGATAGCCGGCCGCATTGGCGTACACCATATCAACATTATGCACAGGATCGGTGAAATAGGTTACTGGCTCGCTGATGGCTTTCAGGGCAGGGGTATCGCAACCAAATGCTGCACTGCACTGATACAATATGGATTTACAAACCTGGGTCTCAACAGGATCGAGATCAAATGTGCCACAGCAAATATTAAAAGCAGTGCCATTGCTGAAAAACTCGGGTTTAAGAACGAAGGCACCATCCGTGAAGGAGAATTACTCCACGGTAAATTCATCGACCTTTATCTCTATTCCATGCTAAAGAGCGAGTGGACGAAATAGCCGGTTGAGAAAAATATTCCCCATTCTTGCACAACCTGAGTATTAAACAATCATAAACGAATGTTTAAGCAGTATTCTTTTCCATTAAAGCTCCTGTAACATGCATGTGATGAACATATTCCTTTGGCATATGATTTGTCTTTTAGCGCTTGTAATAATATATATATGAGACTTTACCGGCAATTCACCTGTGCTGTTATCATTGCTGGTTTATTTTTAGCTTGTAATAACAATAATAAAGAACAAGTTCAGCAGAATGATACATCCAGGTACGACTTACTCAACCCGTTTAATATAAAACTTCCCAGCCTGCTGGCCGAAATATCCGGAATTTATTACTATCCAAAGGATACCAGTGTATTTGCCATCGAAGATGAGGCAGGGTATTTTTATAAGATATACCTGGAAAGGAAAGGAGCCATAGAAAAATGGCAGTTCAGTAAAAGGGAGGATTTTGAAGACCTCGCTTTGCATGACAGCATATTCTATGTTTTAATAAGTAATGGCGATATCAAGTCGGTAAAGTTCGGCCAGGGAGATACGATCATTACAAATAAAACAAAGTTCCCTAAAGAGGGCAACAAACCATATGATTTTGAAACCATTTATTATGATGACAGCCTCCGGCAACTAATACTGTTATGCAAGGATTGTGAAGATGAAAAGAATACAGTAACAGCATGGGGTTTTGATATTGATACACAGTCTTACACAAAGGGAATATTTACAATTGATGCGCTGGCTATTGCGGAAAAGGTTGGAAAGAAAAAAATGAAGCTTAAACCTTCGTCGGCTGCGATCAATCCTGTTACCAATGAACTCTATATTCTTGCTTCACTCAATAAGATGATCGTGGTAACGGACAGGCAAGGAAAGTTCATCAGCTTGTACCATCTTGATCCTGCCATATATAAACAACCTGAAGGCATTGCTTTTACACCTGCGGGTGATATGATCATTTCCAATGAGTGGCATGAATCAGGACTGGCTAACATTTTAGTAATAAAGAATAAAAAGAAAGGGTTATGAAAAAGACCGGAATTGTTTTATGGAATTTGTTTATATGGCATGCAATAGCATTTGCACAGGATAGCATCCAGGCAAGGATCGTGCTCGTTGGTGATGCCGGCCAGCTTACGAACGGAAGGCATCCGGTGGTTTCTGCTGTAAAGAATAATATAAAGATCGACGACAAGACCACCTTTATCTTCCTGGGCGATAACCTTTACAAAACAGGTTTGCCTGACAATTCTTTACCCACCTTTGATATTGCAAAAGCCCCGCTTGATTCACAGATCCATATCGCAGGTAAAAGCAATGCGAAAGTTTATTTTGTTCCGGGTAACCACGATTGGGCAAATGGTGGTACCAATGGTTATGAATCTATTTTAAGGGTACAATCCTATATTGACTACCTGGGTAATAAAAATGTGATGATGTTCCCGCGTGACGGGTGCCCGGGCCCGGTGGAAGTTAAGATAACGGACGATATAACATTGGTGATGATGGATAGCCAGTGGTGGATGCACGAAAATGAAAAACCCGGTATTGAATCCGACTGTCCTTACAAAACAAAGGCGGAAGTATTATTGCAGCTGGATGATATCCTTTCCAAGAATTCACAAAAGCTGGTGTTGCTTGCCTTTCATCACCCGTTCAGGACCTATAGCCCTCATGGCGGTTATTTTACCATCAGGCAGCATATCTTTCCTTTTACAGACCTATACCGAAATTTTTATTTGCCGTTACCTGGTATTGGCTCCATCTATCCTTTGACCCGTGCTATATTTGGTACAGAACAGGACCTAAAGCATCCGCTTTACCAGGAGATGATAAACCAGATAGAACCCATTGTAAAAGGACATCCGAATGTTATCTATGTTAATGGCCATGATCATTCGATACAGTTGATACAGGATAGCGGTTATAATTATATTGTGAGTGGCAGCGGAAGTAAGCACTCAAGGGTTTCTAAAAGTAAGCAATCGCTTTATGCTTCCCCATTGGAGGGATTTGTAACGCTGGAAGTTTCCAAAAATAAAAACGTGCAGGCAAAGGTATATACCGTGGAGAATGATGTTGTGAAGATGGACTATACAAGCCAAATCCTTGATTTTTCAAAGATTCCCATTCCTGCCCCTGACACCACACGTCGTCCGGCATATAAATTCAGAGACAGTGTGGTCATCTCTGCCAGTGACCAGTATAAGGCCAAACCCGGTTTCAGGACAACTTTTTTGGGGAATAATTACAGGAAAGAATGGACGACTCCCATAACCATGCAGGAATTTAATATCCGTAAAGAAAAAGGAGGCCTTACCATAAAAAGCCTTGGCGGGGGTAAGCAAACAAAATCGTTGCGGCTGGTAGACAAGAACGGCACAGAATGGACGTTGCGAACTGTGGATAAAGATCCTGAAAAAGTAATGCCTGCTAATTTAAGAGGTACACTTGCACAGGCTATCGTGCAGGATATGATCTCAGCAGGTCACCCCTATGCGCCACTTGTGGTACGGGATCTTGCGGTGGCAGGAAATATCATCACACCTGATCCCGAATTCTTTTTTGTACCCGATGATCCCGAATTTGGGATTTACAGGTCAATGTTTGCCAATACGGTTGCCATGCTGGAGAACAGAGAACCCGGTTCCGGTTTTGTAGAGATGAAGAGTACAAATAAAGTAATGAATAAGATGCTGGAAGATAACGATCACCACGTTGACCAGGAGAAGGTACTGCATGCAAGGTTGCTTGATTTCCTGATTGGAGACTGGGACCGTCATTGGGATCAATGGAGGTGGGGTACTGCTGATACAGGTAAAGGGAAATTATATTATCCCATTCCACGTGACAGGGACCAGGCATTCTTTAATTCTGACGGAATATTATTATGGTACGTATCAAGAAGAATGATCCCTTTTTTGCAGGGATTTAAAATGAAGATCAGGGACGTTAATGGCTTTAACTGGGAGATGAGGGACTTTGACCGTTTATTTATGAACAACCTGGATGAGCCGACGTGGGATAAGATCATCGCCAACTTTAAAGAAAAATTCCCTGACAGCGTAATTCATAAAGCAGTAACCAAATTTCCTCCGCCTATTGCAGCGCTGGATTCACAGGTAATTGCGGCCAAGCTCATCAGCCGGAGAAATGACCTCGCCAGGAGTGCAAAAGTATATTACAGGTTCCTGTCAAAAATGGTGAGCTATCCCGGAAGTAATAAATCAGAATATTTTCATATTACAAAACACCCGGGCGGGCTGCACCTCACCGTGTATAAAAAACTCAACAGCACAGATTCTGCTGCAATAATGTATAACCGGGTCTTCAATGATAAGACCACCAAAGAGATACGGTTGTTTGGCCTGAACGGTAATGATAAATTCGAGATAGATCCTGATGTTTCATCAAAAATAAAACTCAGGATCATTGGTGGTAAAGGTAATGACACTTTTGACCTGAAAGGAAATGTAAAGAACCTTGTTTATGATCTTACTTCAGAAAAAAATGCAGGTATAAACCTGAGAAGGACGAAAAAGCAATTCTCTGCCGATCCCGCGATCAATGAATATAAGCCCATATCATTTAACTATACCCGTATAAGGTTCCCCCAACTCAATTTAGGATTCAATGAAGAGGATAAGCTTTTGATCGGCCTTGGTTTTTCACGCCGCACCTTTAGTTTCCGAAAAGAGCCTTATTCAACCGACCAGCGCCTGGTAACACTCTACGCACCCTGGCAGGGGGCCTACCAGTTAAAATATACCGGTGTATTTAATAAGGTATTTTTTAAGAATGATATTCTTGTTAATGCGCAGCTTGTAAACCCTACGCTCAATAATTTCTTTGGCTTCGGCAATGAATCGGTATATGATAAAACAAAGCCCGCGCTTTTTTACCGCGTGCGTTATAAATATTTTGAAACAGATATACTTATCAGGAATAGGTTGAGTAATGTTTACAGTGCGTCGATAGGACCCAGCTACTACCATTACTGGAGCAGGTACAAGGATAACGATGACCGCATATTGGGTAAGCCTTCGGTGATAGGCAGCGACTCCGCCAGTGTATATGGTATTAAGCAATTCATGGGTGTAAAAGCAAACTTCGATATCAATTATGTGAACAGCGAAATATTCCCGACCAGGGGTATTACCTGGTTCTCGGAATTTTCCCACATGTTTGGCCTGAATTCTAATTCACATACACTTACAAAATTAACTACCGACATGACGATCTATGCAAGTATAACTGATAGGTCAAGGTTAGGGGCAATTTTTCGCCTGGGTGGCGGGCACATATTCAGTAAGAACTATGAATATTTCCAGGCCCTTAGTATCGGTGCTAATAATGTATTAAGAGGATACCGTAAGAACAGGTTCTCGGGATCATCCCTGCTGTATGCAAGTACAGAGTTAAGGTTAAGGTTATTTAAATCTAGATTATATATACTCCCGGGAGATGTGGGCATGATGGGTTTCTATGACCTGGGCAAGGTTTGGCAAAGAGGAATATCTTCTAAAGTATGGCACGGCGCATACGGAGGAGGATTTTATTTTATTCCTTACAGCCTGGTAATGATATCCGCAACTGTGGCATTTTCACCAGAGGATCACTTGTATAACTTTTCACTGGGTACAAAATTAAAACTGGTATTTTAAAATTAAAGCATGGACCCAAATAATTTTTATAAAAAGACAGAGCAATATGTGACGGACCTGTTCAATGATAACATGCACCCGGCATTGATCTTTCATAACCTGGAACATACCAAAACAGTGGTCAACAGAACGAAAGAGATAGCAGGGCATTATTACCTCAGCGAAAAAGATATGCTTGCCGTTTATGTAGCTGCATGGTTCCATGATACCGGTTATCTTTTTACCGATCCGCAGCACCATGAGGAAAAAAGTGTGGAACTGATGAAGACATTCATGCACGAAAAATCCGAAGATGGAGAACTGGTAGATAAGATAGAAGAATGCGTCATGGCTACAAGAACACCTCACCAGCATGAAAATCTTTTACAGCAGATCCTTTGTGATGCAGATACCTACCACCTGGGCACGAAGGAATTCAAAGACACCAATAAAAAAGTTTGGGAAGAATATACACAAAGCGGAACGGTGTTGAGCGAAAAGGAATGGGCATTAAAAACAATGGAATTACTGAAAGCGCACCGGTATTATACAAAATATTGCAAGGACCTGTTGGAAGACAGAAAACAAAAAAATATGAAAAAGATGAAGAAAATTTCTGAAGAGAAAGAACACATACAAACTGAAGATACCCAAAGTCTTAATAACCTGGGCAAAGACAGCAAAGGGCTGATGTCGAAGGGTATCCAGACAATGCTTCGCCTCACTTCGGAGAATCATTTGCGCCTGAGTGATATGGCCGACAGCAAGGCCAATATCCTCATTTCGGTGAATGCTATTATCATATCTATCATTTTGGGTGTTATGTTGCGTAAACTGGAGGAAGTTCCTTACCTGACCATTCCTACAGTGATATTTTTATTGGTAGCGGTAACAACGATCGTTATTTCGATAATAGCCACAAGGCCCAAGATCAGCGGCGGAACTTTTACGAACCAGGAAGTGCTTGACAAGAAGACGAACCTTCTTTTCTTCGGAAATTTTCACAGGTCTTCCTATGAAGAATATAATACAGCAATGCGGGAAATGATGAGGGATACCGATTATTTATATGGATCACTGATCAAGGATATTTACACACTGGGTACCGTACTGGGGCGAAAATACAAATTGATAAGGCTTGCCTATAATATTTTTATGGTAGGCATAGTCGTTTCCGTATTGGCTTTTGGCGTAGCGGTCTTCTTTTTTCAATCCAAAACCACGGGAACCATAACGCCGGCAACGGGTTCTCCCTTTAAATAGTTTTTTATGCTGAATAACAGGGATCTTAGCTGGTTGGGATTTAATTGCAGGGTTTTGGAAGAAGCTTCAGACAAAGATGTGGCCCTGTATGAAAGAATGAAATTCCTTTCTATCTTCTCCAGTAACCTTGACGAATTCTTCAGGGTGCGCTACCCGGCTGTGATTGCCATTTCTAAACTGAAAGAAAAGACCAGAAAAAAAGCGGGGGCCGAGATAACAGAAGACATTGCCGACAAGATACAGGAAGAAGTTAACCGCCAGCTTGAAATGTTTGGCAGCATTCTTACACAGGAAATAATTCCTGAATTAAAGAAGAACGGTATTGTATTTTATTATAACAGTCCTGTGAGGCCTGAACACGTAAAAGAGGTAAAAGAGATATTTCTTTCCAACGTGCTTGCTTTCATACAGCCTATCCTTTTGGAAGGAGAAACCAATAAAACATTCAGGCCGGAGAATAACCAGTTATATCTCGTGGTTACATTAAAGGAACAGGAGCATGGCACACTCAAACAGGCCATCATAAATATTCCCTCCAATAAATTAAAAAGGTTTTTTTGCTTAACAGCGCTTGAAGGCCAAGAATACGTGATCTTCATTGATGATATTATAAGGGATAACCTGCAATACCTTTTTCCTCACCTGGAGATACTGAACGTGCACAGCATCAAGTTCAACAGGGATGCGGAACTTCGCCTTGCCGATGATTACAGCGGAGACCTGCTCAATAAAATAGAAAAGCAATTGAAGAAAAGGGACATCGGGCTTCCCTCGCGTTTTTTATATGAGAACGGCATGCCCCGCAACCTCCAATTGTTCCTGGCCGCAGCTTTTGATGTGAAGTATGAGGATATGTTTGCAGGTGGACGTTATCATCACCTGAGTGACCTTTCTTCATTCCCGGCATTTGATAAAGACCTGCACTTTAAAAAATTCAGGCCACTGGCTGCATCGAAGATCATGGGCAGTGGTGATATCTTTAACATTCTTGACCAACGCGATGTGTTACTGCACCTGCCTTACCAGTCGTATAACCCCGTGTTATCTTTTTTTAACCAGGCCGCCATTGATGCGGATGTAACAGACATTTATATAACGCTTTACCGGCTTGCAACAGAATCACATATTGTGAATGCACTGATCAGTGCAGCAAAGAACGGTAAGAATGTAGTTGCCATCATTGAATTAAAAGCGAGATTCGACGAAGCCAATAATATAAAATGGAGCAGGGTAATGAAGGATGCCGGCGTGAACCTGGTGTATAGCCTGCCGCAGATAAAAGTGCATTCAAAGACCGCACTCATAAAAAAGAAAGTTGATGGTAAAGAACTTGGTTATGCGATACTCAGCACAGGCAACTTCAATGAAGTAACGGCACAGTTCTATACCGACCATGTTTTGATGACCTCCAAACAGCCCATCATCAGTGAACTGGTATCGTTATTTGAGTTCCTGGAAAAAGGGCACCCCGAGCCGGGAGAAGCAAGGATCAAATTCAAAGAATTACTGGTTGCCCAGTTCAACCTGGTGGAAGAACTGGAGAAGAATATAAACAGGGAAATAAAAAAAGCAAAAAAAGGTGAAGCTGCAAGGATAAGGATTAAAGTAAACAACCTGGAAGAGCCTTATATGATCAGCTTATTATACAAAGCAAGCAAGGCGGGTGTAAAAGTGGAACTTATTGTGCGGAGTGTTTGCTGTATCATCCCCGGGATTGAAGGCATGAGTGAGAACATAGATGTGCGGCGCATTGTTGACCGCTTTTTGGAACACACCAGGTTATTTATATTCGGTGCCGGCGAAGATGCACTGGTATTCATGGGATCAGCCGACCTTATGACGAGGAACCTCCACCACCGTATAGAAGTTTGCATACCCGTAACAGATGAAGATTGCAGGAAAGAACTATTGGATTACTTTGAGATACAATGGTCTGATAACAGCAAGTCGGTTCAGCTTTTACCCGGGTACCGTCATGTATCAGTCAATGGCCATAACGGGCAAAAGGTAAATGCACAGAACAGTATTTACCAGTACCTCAAAAACAGGACATGAGATCCTTAATTTCATACAAGTCCATATTCTCCGGTGTAGCCAGATATCGCCTGCGCACCATATTATACATTGCAATTTTCTGGACGGTTATTGATATCCTCGTCACACTCATGGTAAAAGACCGTGAGATCGTTAATATGCTGAAGTCGCTCCCCCTGAGAGAAACTATCGTCTTCATCATGAGTTGTATGATGGGTTACCTTTTTGTTTTTACTTTAAAGGATGAATTACGCAGCAATCCTCCCTTGGTAAATTTTATTTTAAAGAGCGTCATACTGCTTTTCGCAGCATTTCTTATGAATTTCCTGGTTCATTTTTTTGACGATATATGGATAGAGGATAAGACTGCCGGGCAGGCTTTCCATCATTTTGTGAACAACATGTTACCTACCAGGTGGCTTTTCCAGAAAATACTTTACTGGCTCATTCTTTTTACCATAACACAATTGTACATAGAGATCAATGAAAAATATTCCCCGGGGGTTTTCCGGGATATCATCATGGGTAAATACCGGCAGCCAAAAATAGAGAACCGGATCATTATGTTTCTGGACCTGAAAGATTCAACGCCCATTGCGGAAAAACTGGGGCACGTTGAAAATTTTAAATTTATCCGCGATTTTATTTATTATGTATCAATGGCATTGATAGAACACAACGGGAGGATCTACCAGTATGTGGGTGATGAGATAGTTGTATCCTGGCTGTATAAAAAAGAGAACACTAAAAAATGTATGGCTGCTATCATTGCCGCACGCCGGAATTTGCAAAGGAACAGTGAGAATTTTCGCAGGAAATATGATATTGTACCCGAATTCAGGGTTG
>Ga0193706_1000674_pt1 | contig 18020 bp, 13 predicted proteins | sample U3c1metaG_FD_160130 | JGI IMG/M metagenome (GOLD analysis project Ga0193706, IMG submission 160130) | Soil microbial communities from a riparian zone of the East river system, Colorado, United States - U3c1 | ecosystem: Environmental > Terrestrial > Soil > Riparian zone | place: USA: East River... | reverse complement strand
TCGATCACCGTGGTCGTGTCCTTGGAGACGACCACGCGGCGGGCTTTACCGAGCTGGGTGAGCTGGGTGTTCTCGAGTTTGAGACCCATCTCCTCGGTGATCACCTCGCCGCCGCTGAGCACGGCGATGTCCTCGAGCATCCGCTTGCGGCGGTCGCCAAAGCCGGGGGCTTTGACGGCAACACCGGTGAAGGTGCCCCGCAGCTTGTTGACGACCAGGGTCGCCAGGCACTCGCCCTCGACGTCCTCGGCGACGATCAGCAACGGCTTGCCGCCCTGCATGACCTGCTCCAGGACCGGCAGGATGTCCCGCACGGAGCCGATTTTCTGGTTGGCGATGAGGATGTAGGGGTCCTCGAGCACGGCCTCCATGCGGTCCTGATCGGTGACCATGTACGGCGAGATGTAGCCCTTGTCGAACTGCATGCCCTCGGTGAACTCCAGCTCCATGCCGAAGGTCTGACCCTCCTCGACGTTGACGACGCCGTCTTTGCCGACCTTCTCGATCGCGTCGGCGATGACGTTGCCGATCTCGTCGTCGGCGGCGGAGATGGCCGCCACGCGGGCGATCTGCTCCTTGCCGGCTACTTCTTTGGACTGCTTGTCGCGGAGGTTGTCGACGACCTCGTCGACCGCCTTCTCGATGCCGCGGCGCAGGGCCAGCGGGTTGGCGCCGGCGGCGACGTTCTTGAGGCCCTGGCGAACGATGATCTGGGCCAGCAGGGTCGCCGTCGTGGTGCCGTCTCCGGCCACGTCGTTGGTCGCCGTGGCGACCTCGCGGACGAGCTGGGCGCCCTGGTTCTCGAAGACGTCCTCAACCTCGACCTCGCGGGCGATGGTGACTCCGTCGTTGGTGATCGTCGGCGCGCCGAACTTTTTGTCGAGCACGACGTAACGGCCTTTGGGGCCGAGGGTGACTTTGACTGCGTTGGCGACGGCGTCGACGCCGGCCTGCAGTGCCCCCCTTGCCTCCTCTGCGTACTTCAGCTCCTTATGAGCCATGTGTATTCAGTCCTCCTTGGTTCTGTAAGTCCGAATAGGGCGAGGGACTAGCTGAGCTTGGCCAGCACGTCCGACTCGCGCAGGACGAGCAGGTCGTCCCCCTCGACGGTCACCTCGGTGCCTCCGTATTTGGAGTAGAGGACCTCGTCGCCCTCCGAGATGTCGAGCGGGCGGCGGCTGCCGTCCTCGTTGATGGCGCCGTCGCCAACCGCGACGACCTTGCCCTTCTGCGGCTTCTCCTTGGCGGTGTCGGGGAGGACGATGCCGCTAGCGGTCGTCGCCTCCTCCTCGATCGCCTTGACGATCAGCCGGTCCCCGAGGGGCTTCAGCTTCATCCGTGAACCTCCGTTATCGGTGCGTGTTTTGCTTGCAAAAGTCAGGAATTCCCGCTCTGAAGCCGATTTCGGCCTCTCGCAGGGCTTGGCACTCTGGTGGTGCGAGTGCCAACAGGGAGAAAGATAGCGAGCCTGCCCCGTCGGTCAAGGGCCGGGTCGGAATCAATCCGTCGCCAGCAACCTGCAGCCCAGCAGCTGGGCGATTCCTTCGCCGCCCCGCGCCATCACCCAGTCGTGGTTCCACTCGAAGGCCGGCCGCAGCAGCGGCGCCAGCGCGTTCATCCAGGCCTTGGTGGTCCTCACGTTCCACTCGTAGAGGACCGCGGTGATGCCGTCCTGCTCGTAGAGGCGCCAGCGGCCGGTGCCTTCCAGCTCGCCCACCGCGTGGCCTTCGAGCAGGTGCGGGTGCTCGACCCGGGTCGTCGTCACCTCGAATTCGACCCGGTAGGGCAGCAGGCTCTTCCAGACCATCCGCGCCACGGTGCCGACGTCGCCGGCTTCCCCCGGCCGCAGCTCCTCGGCCTCCTCCACCCCGCGCCACCACTGCGGCCAGCGCGCCTGGTCGTGGATCGCGTCCCAGACCGGTTGGCGCGGGGAATCCAGCAGCCAGGTGGTGAGGAAGGCGTACTCCGCCATCCGTCAGTTGTGGTGCGGCGTCTCTCCGTTGCCGATGTGGGGCTTCGGCGACTCGGTGATCTGGGAGAAGCGGATCACCGTGACCAGGTCCTCTTCCAGGATCGGCCGGCTGTAGATCTGCTCGAGGAACTTGCGCTCGTCCTCGAGGCGGCGGAACTCGGGGTTGTCGTGCTCGATGTCGCGCCGCGAGAGGTCTTTGAGCTTCTTCACCTCGACGTCGTCGATGACCGCGGTGAAGATCTTCTCGCGCGGGCTGTGACGGAAGCCGACCGTGACCCAGACGACCTGGCCGCGCTCGTACTTGCCGCTCTTGTCGCCGAGCCGAATCGTCGCCGTCTTACGGCCCCGCTTCAGCTGGTCGACGAAAACCGACGAGTAAAAATTGAGTACGTAGGTGCCGCCCCTCATTTACGCCGCGAGCGTATCTGACCCCGTCCGCCGGGGCCTGTCTGGACGGATATCTGACCGCACTGGAGTTTGCGGCGGCGGCGGCCGATGGGGAACCCGTGGCCCTGCCCCGCCCCCATTCCCGTCTCTTCGTCGCCGCGCTGATCTGCGCCTGCGGCCTGCTGCTGGCGCCGCTCGCCGGCCAGGCAGAGGCGATGAAGTGCGGCGGCAAGAAGGTGACGATCATGGGCACCGCCGGCAACGACACGATCGTCGGCAAAGGCGCCAGCGACGTGATCTACGGCGGTGGTGGCGACGACGTGATCAGCGGCGGCCACAACGGCAACGACACGATCTGCGGCGGCCCTGGCGACGACACGATCCACTCCGGTCGCGGCTTCGACTCGATCTACGGCGAAGCGGGCGACGACCACCTGCTCGGCGAAACCGGCTCCGACATGATCGACGGTGGTGCCGGCAACGACACGCTCAACGGCGCCAAAGGCAGCGACGCGCTGCACGGCGGACCGGGCAACGACGCGCTGATCGGCGCCAAGGGCCCGGACAAGCTCGGCGGCGACGCCGGTTCCGACTTCATCGACGGGCAGCAGGGCAGCGACGAGATCGAAGGGGGTGGCGACGGCGACCAGCTGTTCGGCGACAAGGGCAACGATCAGATCGAAGGGGGAGCCGGCGAGGACAAGGTCGACGGCGGCGCCGGCGACGACAGCAAGCTGGACGGCGACGGTGGCACCGACATCGTCATCGGCGGCTCCGGCACCGACCACGCCGACGGCGGCGACGGCGACGGCGACGTGGTCCGCGGCGATGCCGGCACGGACACGCTGTCCGGCGGTGGGGGCGGCGGCGACATCGTCTCCTACGCCAGCGCCACCCGCAGCGGCGTCATCGTCAGCCTCGCGGCGGAGAAGGCGAAAGGCGACGGTCACGACGACCTCACCGGCTTCGAGGACGCCGTCGGCTCGCCGCAGGCCGACACGATCGTCGGCGACGGCAGCGCCAACGAACTCGACGGCGGGGTCGGTGACGACACGCTCGACAGCGGCGGCGGCGGCGGCGTCGCCTACGGCGGCCCCGGCAGCGACGACTGCAGCGGCTTCTCGGTCGAAAACTCCTGCGGCCCGGAAATCGGCCCGCCCCCGGGCGTCGCCTCCGCGATCCTCAACCAGGGGCTCGACGGCTCCAGCCTCGTCGTCCAGGGCGGCCCCGGCGACGACGACATCCACGTCTCCCACAACGACCAGGGCTGGGCGATCAGCGACGCCGCCACGATCTTCCCCGGCGAAGGCTGCATCGGCGTGACCGGCGACGCCGGCGCGGTCAGCTGCGCCGGCGAAGCGAGCCTGTCGCTGGTCGTGGTCACCGGCAACGAGGGCAACGACGACCTGACGATCGACCCCAGCATCCCCAACAGCGCCAAGGTGCGGGTCAACGGCAACGCCGGCGACGACACCGTGGTCGGCGGCCCCGGCGACGACGTGCTGGAAGCGGGCGAGAACTACAACGATCCCGACAACGGCCACGACACCCTGATCGGCAATGACGGCAATGACGTCCTCTACGCCGACCCCGGCGCCGACCAGCTCGAGGGTGGCCCCGGCGACGACCTGCTCGTCTCCTCGGTGGTCACCTGCCAGGGCCATCGCTACGACGGCGGCCCCGGCGAAGACACCGTCTCCTACGGTCGCTCCAACGACGCCCTGCGCGTCACCCTGGGCGGCACCGGCGGGCCGGCCGGCTGCGGCAACCCGGACCAGGTCCTGGCCGACAACGAGAGCCTCGAGGGCTCTGACGGCCCCGACGTCCTGACCGGGGACGGCGGCGACAACAGCTTCCTCGGCCACCTCGGCGCCGACACCTTCTACGGCAGAGGCGGCAACGACTTCTTCGAAGCCCGCGACGGCCAGCGCGACGACGCGATCGTCTGTGGCGGTGGCGGCGACGACGAAGTCATCAAGGACAGCGTCGATCCCACGTCTGGCTGCACGGGCTCCTCCGCGGCCGCCGGGCGGCGGCGCCGGCCACACTGATCGCGACTCACTAGAAGCCCTCCTCGCCGAGCAGCGGCACGAACCGGCAGGGGCCGATCGTCTCGGCCTCGACCTGCTCGCCGCGGCGGCGCAGCAGGGTCAGCAGGTCGGTCTCCGCGTCGCTGGCGATCGGCACCACCAGCCGTCCTCCTTCGGCCAGCTCGGCGATCAGGGCCGGTGGGGCGGCCGGGGCCGCCGCGTGGACCGCGATCGCCTCGAACGGTGCCCGCTCGGGAACGCCGCTGCTGCCGTCGCCGATCGCCAGCTCGACGTTGGTGACGGCCAGCGAGGAGAGCGTTTCGCGGGCCGACAGGGCCAGCGACTGGTGGCGCTCGATGCTGATCACCTGCGCCGCCAGCAGGGAGAGCACGCAGGCGGAGTAGCCGGAGCCCGTACCGACCTCCAGCACCAGCTCGGAGCCGCGCAGCTCCAGCGCCTGGCAGATCGCGGCGACGATCCAGGGCTGGGAGATCGTCTGCCCGGCGGCGATCGGCAGGGCCGAGTCGGCGTAGGCACGACGGCGCAGACGCGGCGACACGAAGGCCTCGCGCGGCACCTGCCCCATCGCCGCCAGCACCCGCTCGTCGGAGATGCCGCGGCGGCGCAGTTGCCGCTCCACCATCCTCGCGCGGAGGCTGGCGAAGTCAGTCATGACTAGTAGATGTAGTTGTGGAGCTTGGCGGGGTCGAGAACCGTGACCCGGCCGCGGCCGGAGCGGACGACGCCGGCGCGCTCGAGGTCGGCGAGGAAGCGACTGACGCTCTCGCGCGAGGTGCCGGCGAGCTGGGCCAGGTCGGCCTGGTTCATGCGGATCGTCACCTCGCCGTTTTCGCCCCGGTCCGGGGTTGCCTCGGCGACCAGCTGGGAGAGGACGCCGGCGACGCGGCTGGGAACGGTCTGGAAGGACTGGCGCGAGAGCCGCACGTTGGCGGCGCGCAACCGCCGCACCAGCGCCGAGACGAGCTTGACGGAGATCTCCGGGTGGCGGGCCAGCAGGGCCCTGACGTCTTTGGCCGGCAGCGCCAGCAGCTCGCCGTCAGTGATCGCCTCGGCGCTGGCCGAGCGCACGTCGCCGTCGAGCATCGCCAGCTCGCCGAAGACCTCGCGGGGGCCCATCGTGGCGAGGGTGATCGCGCGTCCGTCGGAGTGCTCGCGGGTGACCCGGAAGCTGCCCTCGCGGACGATGTAACAGACGTCGGAGGGGTCGCCTTCGTGGAAGACGCGGGTGCCGGCCGGGAAGGAGCGGGGCACGGCGACGCGCGAGAAGCGCTCCAGCTCGGCTTCCTCGAGGTCGGCGAAGAGCTGCACGCTGCGCAGCAGGTCGACCGCGTCGTGGCTCTCCTCCGTGATGGCCATCGAGTGATTATCGCGGCCGGGCGGCGCGCCGTCGGCCCAGCCGACATTTGTCCACCTGGCTCGGGGTAGAAACCGGCGGCCCTGCGGTCAGCGGGCGGTGACGCTGAGTTTGCGCGGCCCGCGGCTGAAGCCGGCGCCGATCAGGGCCTGCTCGTGACCGGAGCCGATCACCGCCTCGCCGTCGAGTTTCTCGACCGCGAGTTTCTTCAGCTGGCCGGTCGATACGGCGGTGGCCAGGGCGCCCATCGCGGCTTCCAGCTCGGTGCCCTCGATCGGCTTCAGGCGCAGGATGCCGCGGCCGCCGCGCTCGAGGAAGACGACCGGCTCGCCGTCGCGGAGGAGCAGGTGGGCGCCGGGGGTGCGGCCGGGGCGCCGCCCTCCCTCCAGTTTCGGCCAGGGCAGCGAGGCGCCGTAGGGATTGGCCGGGTCGGTGGCGGCGAGGACCAGATAGGAGCCGTCCTCTTCGGGCAGCGAGCGCAGCCGCTCGACGGCGCCGGGGAGGGCGAACTGGGCGCCGCCCAGGCCCTCGACGAAGTAGCCACGCCGGGCGGTGCCGAGCAGCTCGAGGTTGCCGAGCTCGGCGTAGAGGGTGGCGAAGCCGCCGGGGACCCCCTCGGCGAGCACCGTCTCGCGGGTGACGATTCCGTAGCGCTCCAGCATCAGCTCGGCCTGGGCGCGGAGCTTGGCGCCGGGACCGGGAGCGTTGGCGAAGAGCGGCTCGGTCAGCGACCAGCGACCCTGGACGGCGGCGCCGGTGATCGAGCGGCGACGGCCGAAGCGGCGGCCCTGGCGCTCCGGCGAGGTCACGGCCCGCAGGCGCGGCGCCCGCAGCGGCGAGAAGGCGTCGTTGGTCACCCCGCCCGTCCAGGCCAGGTCCCAGAGGGCGTTGTGGAGCTCCTCGGCCGGGTGGTCAAGGTCGGCGAGCAGGTCGAGCCAGAAGGAGGGGCCGGCGGCGAGGCGCTCGCGGATCGCCTCGTGGATCTCGCCGCTGGGCGCCTCCAGCTTGACGTTGGCGGCCGGCGGCCCGGCCAGGCGGACGTCCTCGCGGAAGTAGAGGGCGACGCGACCGTCGCTGCGCCCGAGGGCGCCGGCGCCGACCCAGACCAGCTCGCCGCTGGTGCAGAGCTCGTCGAGCCAGGCCGGCGAGTAGGCGCCGAGGCGGCGCGGCAGCACGTCTCCCTCCCAGACTTTCGGGGTCAGGGCGACGCCCTGCAGCGGCACCAGTGCTTCGCGCAGGCGGTCGGGGCCGGCGCCGGTGCGGCGGAAGGCGTCGACGTTCTGCCAGCTCGGCAGGAAGCGGGCCAGCTGGGTGGTGTCGGCTGCCTCGACCTCCTTGCGCAGGCGGGCGAGGCTGGCGCGGCGGACGCGGCGCAGCACTTCGGAGTCGCACCACTCGCGCTCGGTCCCCTGTGGCAGCAGCTCGCCGCGGACCATCGCCCCTTCGGACTCCAGCTCGCGCAGGGCCGGCGCGGGGTCGACGCCGTAACGCTCGGCCAGGCGCGCGGTCGGGAAGGGGCCGTGGGTGCGGGCCCAGCGGCGGACCAGGGCGCGCATCGCGTCCGGGTGGTCCTCGAGGAAGGTCTCCGGCAGGCCGGCCGGCGGCGGCACCCCGAGGGCGTCGCGGTAGAGGCCGGCGTCCTCGGCGGCGATGTAGCGCTCCCCGCCGGCGATGCGGACCTTGGCGACGCGGCGCTCGGCGATCAGCTTCTCCAGCATCGAGGCCGCCGAGTAGCCCTCGGTGACCCGCTCCGCGCACTCCTCGGCAGTCAGGTCGCCGAGGTTGCGCAGCAGCTGCTGCAGGGCGTCGCGGTCGCCGGCGCGGCCGGCCTCGGTGCGGTGCTGGAGCTGTTCCTCGACTTCCTCGAGGGCCTCGGGGTCGATCAGTTCGCGCAGCTCCTCCTGGCCGAGCAGCTCGCGCAGCAGGTCGCGGTCGAGGGCCAGCGCCGCCGCCCGCCGCTCGGCGTTCGGCGTGTCCCCCTCGTACATGTAGGTGGCGACGTAGTCGAACAGCAGCGAGGAGGCGAAGGGCGAGGCGGTCGGCGTCTCGACCTCGACCAGGCTGATCTGGCGGGCGTGCAGCTTGCGCAGCAGGTCGGCCAGGGCGGGCAGGTCGAGGACGTCCTGCAGGCACTCGCGGTAGGTCTCGAGGATGACCGGGAAGCGGGGGAAGTCCCGCGCCACCTCGAGCAGGCTCTGCGACTTGAGGCGCTGCTGCCAGAGCGGCGTGCGCTTGCCGGGGTAGGCGCGCGGGATCAGCAGCGAGCGGGCCGCGTTCTCGCGGAAGCGGGCGCCGAACAGGGCCGAGCCGGAGAGCTCGCCGACGATCAGGTCCTCGATCTCGTCGGGGTCGATCAGGACGAGGTCGGCGGGGGGCGGCTCGTCGGCGTCGGGGAGGTGGATGACGATGCCGTCGTCGGACCAGATCGCGTCGGCCTCGAGGTCGCGCTCGGCGCGGATCTTGGCCGCCAGGGCGAGGCCCCAGGCGGAGTGGACGCGGCCGCCGAAGGGCGAGAGGATGCAGAGCCGCCAGTCGCCGATCTCGTCGCGGAAGCGCTCGACGACGATCGTCTCGTCGGAGGGGACGACGCGGGTCGCCTGCTGCTGCTCGCGCAGGTAGCTGACCAGGTTGTCGGCGGCGCGCGGGTCGAGGTCGTACTCGGCGGCCAGCTCGGCCGGCTCGCGGGAGACCGCCTCGCGGGAGAAGGCGCCGATCGCCCGGCCCAGCTCGGCCGGGCGGCCGATCCCGTCGCCCTTCCAGAAGGGGACGGCGCCGGGGGCGCCGGGGGCCGGCGTGACGATCACCCGGTCGCGGGTGATTTCCTCGATCCGCCAGGCCGTGGCGCCGAGCAGGAAGGTCTGGCCGGGACGGGCCTCGTAGACCATCTCCTCGTCGAGCTCGCCGACCCGGCGGCCGTCCGGCAGGTTGACGCTGTAGAGGCCGCGGTCGGGGATCGTGCCGGCGTTGGTGACGACCAGCGAGCGCGAGCCTTTGCGGCCGTGCATCGTGCCCTGGGTGCGGTCCCAGACGATCCGCGGGCGCAGCTCGGCGAAGCGGTCGGAGGGGTAGCGGCCGTCGAGCATGTCGAGGACGTTCTCCAGCTGCTCGCGGGAGAGCTCGCGGAAGGACTCGGTGGCGGTGACCAGGCGCTCGACCTCGTCGATCTCCCACTCGTCCAGGGCCGCCATCGAGACGAGGTGCTGGGCGAGCACGTCGAGCGGGTTCTGGGGGATCACCGTCTCCTCGATCTCGCCTTCGCGCATACGCCTGGCGACGACCGCGCACTCGAGCAGGTCGCCGCGGTATTTGGGGAAGATCCGGCCTTTGGAGGTCTCGCCGAGCCCGTGCCCGGCGCGGCCGATCCGCTGCAGGCCGCGGGTCACCGACTTCGGCGACTCGACCTGGATGACCAGGTCGACGGCGCCCATGTCGATGCCCAACTCCAGCGAGGAGGTCGCGACGAGACAGGGGAGCTGGCCGGACTTCAGCAGCTCCTCCACGAGGGTGCGCTCCTCATGCGATAGCGAGCCGTGGTGGGCACGGGCGATCTCCTCATACGAGCCGGTGAGGGAGCCATCAGGTGAGGATCCTGCGGGCGGGGGCTGCGCCTCCGTTCTCGGACCCTCACCTGATGGCTCCGACTCCGGGGCGTTCTCGTCGACCGCGGAGGATCCATTGCCGGCGGTGGAGACGTGCCCCGCATGTTCGGTGGCGGGAAGCTCTTGCTCCCTTTCGCCGTTGGCCAGCTCGTTGAGGCGCTTGGCGAGGCGCTCGGAGGCGCGGCGGTTGTTGACGAAGATGATCGTCGAGGTGTGTTCTTGGACCAGCTCGACGAGCTTGGGGTAGATCGCCGGCCAGATCGAGCGGACGTGGGCGGAGGGCTCGATTTCCGTCGGCGGCGGCCCGTCCTCACTGGGATACGCCGGCGCACCCGGGTCCGACATGTCGTCGACCGGCACGACGATCTCGATGTCCAGCTTCTTGGTCGTCCCCGCATCGACGATCTTGCAATCCCGCTTCGGCCCGACGAGAAACTTCGCGATCCGCTCCAACGGCCGCTGCGTCGCCGACAACCCGATCCTCTGGATCCCAGCTCCAGCGCTCCGTGACGAGGGGTCGGGGGAGGTCTCGACGGAACCTCCCGCAGTTCGTGACGGTGAGACCTCCCCCGACCCCTCCCTCGCGGCCCCCTGAACCAAGGCATCCAGCCGCTCGAGCGTCAACGCCAGGTGCGCCCCCCGCTTGGTTTGCGCCACGGCATGGATCTCGTCGACGATCACCGCTTCGGTCGTGGCGAGGATCTCGCGGACGCTGGAGGAGAGCATCAGGTAGAGCGACTCGGGGGTGGTGATGAGGATGTCGGGCGGCGTCTTCGCCATCGCCCGGCGGTCTTTCTGGGAGGTGTCGCCGGTGCGCAGGCCGACCGAGATGTCGGTGCCGATCCCACGCAGCGGCGCCCGCAGGTTGCGCTCGATGTCGTAGGAGAGCGCCTTCAGCGGCGAGACGTAGACGAGGCGGACGCCCGTGCCCAGCTGCGGCGAGCGGGCCAGCTTGTCGATGCCCCAGAGGAAGCTGGCGAGCGTCTTGCCGGAGCCGGTGGGCGCGCAGATGAGCGCGTTGGCGCCGCCCGCAATCGCCTCCCAACCCCCCGTCTGCGCCGGGGTCGGCCCCTCGAAGGAGGCCTTGAACCAGCGCCGCACAGGCGCGCTGAACGGCGCCAGCGGGTCGGACTTCGTCCTCGATTTCGCTCCAGCGGCCAACCCATCGATCTTACGGACTCCGATCGTGCGGTAGTCCTTTGTACCGCTATGCGACACAAAGGACTACCGCACGAGCTGGACCCTTCGCAGAGTCTCGAGACCGGCCCGGCGGACGGTTAGGGAGTGCCGCCGGCGAACTTCACGTAGGCGAACCAGGATCTCTTGGGGATGAAGCCTTTGGCAAAGAGGCCGGAACCGTCACAGAAATTGCAGGCACCGGGGGCGTCGTCGACCGAGAACCAGTAGACCCGCTGGAGCTTCCATTTCACCTGGTTGCGCTCGAGCAGGCTGAAGGCGCCTTTGAGCTGCCTCATCTGCCCCGCCGGCCCCTGCGCGAAGGAGTTGGAGCCGTCGGAGCTGGGCGGGCCGGAGCTCCAGCCGAGCTCGGTGATCCAGAGCTTCTTGGCGGCGTCGCCGTTCTCCCGCAGCGCCGTGCGCACCGCTTCGATTTTTTCGGTCAGGCTCTGCCAGTGACCGGTGTAGGGATGGAGAGCGATAGCGTTGAATTTAGACTTGATCCCCGGCGTCGATTTGTACATCCGGTCGAGGAAGTCGGCGGCGAAGTAGGCCTGCGGCGGCTGCTTCTCGAAGGTCGCCTCGATCGGCGTCGCGAACATCCCGCCGAGGATGATCTGGGCCGCTGGGTCGAAGCCCTTGATGGCGGCGTAGGAGAGGTTGACGAGCTTGCCGTAGTCGGCCGGGTTGGGCCGGGCGACGAAGTACTTGAAGTTCTCCTCGTTCCAGATCTGCCAGGTGCGGATCGGGCGCTGCGGCAGGCCCGGGTTCGCGGCCCAGAAGCTGCCGTGCGGCCCGTAGCGCTGGACCGCCTGTTTGACGAAGTTGGTCCAGGCGTTGCGCTGCGCACCGGTCTTGACCGGCAGCGTTACCGGGCTGCCGAAGCGGGGATCGCGCGCTACCGCCCAGCTCGGGGCGCCGGAGAGGAACGGCAGCACTTCGAGCCCGGCCGTCGCCGCGCCCCTGACGACGTCATCGACGCCGGACCAGTTGAAGGCACCGTGAGCTTCCGGCTGCACCGCCTCCCAACCGATCGGGGTGCGGATGCTGTCGACTCCGCCGCGCTTGAGCCGCTGAAGCTGTTCGAGCGTGGGCGCGGCCTGCGGGACGACTCCCCAGAAGTGGGCCGGAACCGCCTCGGCCGGGGCGGCGGTCGCTGCAAATGCGGTCGCGGAGACTGCCAGAGCCGCAATCCAGGCGCGCAGACTCCTCACGTCGACTTCCTCTCTATCGACATCGGCTAGCTCGCCTCAGGCGAGACATGCGCATCCGGGCCGCGGCGCTGACGCCGCTGCCGGATCACGACGACCGCGATCGCGACGGCCATGACTACGGCGATTGCGATCAAGATCGGGACCAGGGGCGAGGAGCCGCCGCTGTCGGAGCCGACCGTGGAGTTGCCGAGCGACTGTGCATTCGACAGATTCGAGGCGTCGGGGCCGCTGCCTGGGTTACCCTGACCGCTGTCTGAGCCGCCCTGACCGCTGCCTGAGTTACCCTGGCCGCCGCCACCGTTGGCGCCGGTCCCACCGCCTCCCCCGGAGTTGCCTTCCGTTGATTCACTACGCGAGTCATCCGAGTTCGTCGAGCTACCCGGCGCCTGGGGCCCCCCGTTCTTGTTCGAGGCGGTCGCCGGCGTTTCAGAGTGGCTCGGGATCTGGGTCCCGGTGACGTTCGGCGGGGCGTCGCGATATTCGATCCCAACGCCGTCGGCCTGAGCCATAGGTACAAGACAAGCCAATGCCAGCAAAGCAAGCACTGACAAAAGCCCGAGAGCTGAGCGGCCCGAGCGCGCGGGCTGAAACTGGTGGGTCCGATTCATGGCGCGCAAGGTTAGACCAAACGGCGGCGTTGATCGCGCCCGTCGTGCTGATCGTCGGTCTGGCCCTGGCCGGAGGCGGCTACGACCTTGCGGCTCGCCACATTGCCGGACTCGGTGTCTGGCTGCTGGTGGTGGGCCTGCTGGCGCTGGGAACCGCGACGCGAGCAGCGTTCGGCCGGCCCTTCCACTGGGCTGCGGGACTGCTCTGCGGTCTGGCGCTGTTGTCTGCACTTTCATCCCTCTGGTCGGGGTCGATGGAGCTGAGCGTGATCGAGGCGGACCGGGTACTGGTCTACCTGGGGTTCTTTCTTGCCGCCTTCCTCATCGCCCAAACCGACGAAAGGCGCCAACGTTTCGCTGAAGGTCTGGCAATTGCGGTCACCCTCGTGGCTTTTCTCGCTCTGGGCAGCCGCCTCCTGCCCCATGTACTGAGCGTCGGCAACTCTCTCGGCGCCGGCCCACGACTTCGTTATCCCCTCGGTTACTGGAACGCGAACGGGGCGATCTTCGGAATCGCGATCGCGATGCTGCTCTGGACCAGTCGCCGCTCCAGCTGGGCCAGCGCCCGCTGGCTCTCGGTCGCGGCGATGCCGGCGGTGCTGCTGGCGCTCTATCTCACCTACTCGCGCGGCGGCCTGCTCTCGCTGCTGATTGCCGCCGGCTGCCTGCTGGCGCTCTCGCACGAGCGGCTCTGGATGCTGGGAACGCTGGCAATCGGCGCGATCGGGGCGCTGCCCGCAGTGCTGGCGGTGCAGGCGCACGAAAGCCTGGCGCAGGCCTATGACAACGATTCGACGGCCGGTCAGGGCTTGACGGTGCTGTTGATCCTGCTGGCGGGGACGGGGCTGGCCCTGCTGCTGTTCGCGGGCCTGCGGCAGGTCGAGCGCCGCCAGGGCGGTCTGACCGGGCGCGCGGTCCAGGCCTCCCAGAACCCGGTCCTGCTGAAACGGATCGCGGTCGCCGCCGCGCTGGTGGCGATCGCGGCGGCAATCGCGGTCGGCGGGCGCGCCTGGGATCAGTTCTCCAGCTCCGACGTGCAGTTCCCCAACAATCCCCAGCAGCACTTCGGCCAACTCTCCGGCGCCGGTCGCCACGACTTCTACCGGGTCGCGATCGACGCCTTCGGGGAAAAGCCATTGCTCGGGCACGGCGCCGGCACCTATGAGTTCTCCTGGGAGAAGTTGCGGTCGATCCCGATGCCGCTGCACAACGCCCACTCGCTCTACCTGGAGGCCTTCAGCGAGCTCGGATTGGTCGGCGGCGCGATCGTCCTCGGCCTCTTCGGGCTCCTGCTCTGGACCGGGTTTGCGGCCTGGCGGGCCGCCGGCGGCGGCGAGCGCGAGCGCCTGGCGATGCTGCTGGCCGCGATGGTGGCCTTCGCGATCGGCACCGGGCTCGACTGGTTCTGGGAGATCGCCGGGCTGGGCGCGGTCTTTTTCCTCGCCGCCGGTGTCGTGGTGAGTGTGAGATGTGCGCAGCTCTCTGCCGCCGCGCCGGGGAGGAAAGGGGACGAGCGGCGCTACGGCATGGCCGTGACCGGCCTGGTCCTGGCCTGGATCAGCGCGATCGCCCTGGTCGGGCCGCTGCTGGTCCAGCACGAGCTGAAGTCGAGCCAGCACGCCGCCGCCGAAGAAGACCTCACTGCCGCCGTCAGCCACGCCTCCACCGCCCGTTCGATCGAGCCCTGGGCCGCCTCCCCGTACGTGCAGCTCGGCCTGCTTGCCCAGGTGCAGGGCGACTACGGGACCGCGAACCTGCGCCTGACCGAGGCGATCGAACGGGAAGACCGCAACTGGCAGCTGTACTACCTACGCTCGAAGGTCGAGCAGGAAGCCGGCGAATTCCAGCAGGCGCGGACGGATCTCGACCGCGCCCAGCAGCTGAACCCGCTCGAGACCTGCTTCCGGGCGGGCTGGAACTGTGGATGAGCGCAAGGTGAGCCGGCACGCCCAGAAAGCGCCCCCGCGCCAGGCGCAGCCGCCGTCGGCGCCTGCGAACCTGCCGCAGCCGCCGCGGACCGACATCGCCGCCCGGCTCGGCCTGATCGGCCCGGAGGGATCGCGGCGGCGCGGCGCCCTGTTGCGGCGGCTGCTCGCCAGCGGCGACTGGCTGGCCCTGTTCGGCGCCCTCTGCGTCGCCACCGCGACCACCTCGACCACCGACGTCGCCGTGCTCTTCTGGGCGGTGATGTTCAGTCCCGCCTGGATCCTGGTCCTGAAGCTGCACGGGCTCTATGACAACGACCACCGGCGGATCCGCCACAGCACCCTCGACGAGCTCTCCAGCCTGGTCTCGGCCGCCGCCCTGGGCACGCTCGTCCTCGACGGCCTGCTGGCCTTCGGGCCAACCGGCCCGCTCTCGCCCCAGAGCGCGATCCTGGTCGGGATCGTCGCCTTCCTCGGCAGCTTCGCCGCCCGCGGAATGCTGCGCTTCTGCTGGCACCGCCTGACCGGCTTCGCCGCCGGGGTCGTGCTGGGCCCGCCGGAGGCGATCGGCGTCGTCGCCCGCCGCGTCGCGACCCACCCCGAGGCCCGCCTCAACCTGGTCGGCTACCTCTCGCTCGGAGCCGAGGACAGGGGGCCGACTCCGGACGGCCTGCCCTGGCTGGGCCCGGTTGCGCTGATCTCGCGGATCGCCGAGGAGCACGACGTCGAGCGGGTGATCGTGACCGAGCAGGAGATGAGCGAGCCGGCCGCCGAGCGGCTGATCGAGGAGTGCAAGGAGGTCGGCCTGGGGCTGACCTTCCTGCCCCAGCACTTCGGCTTGCTCGGGCCCGGCATCGAGCTCAACCGGCTCGCCGAGCTGCCGGTGCTCGACTTCCGCTTCTCCGACCCGCCACGCTCGACGCTGGCGATGAAGCGCGCCGTCGACGTCGTCGTCGCGGCGCTGCTGCTGATCCTGCTCTCGCCGCTGCTGCTCCTGATCGCGATCGCGATCCTGATCGACTCCGGCCTACCGGTCCTGTTCCGCCAGCGCCGCGCCGGCATGGAAGGCGAGCCGTTCACGGTGCTGAAGTTCCGCACGATGGTCGCCGACGCCGAGGAGCGGCTCGGCGACCTGGTCGACCTGGGCAAGCTGGAGGAGCCCGCCTTCAAGATCGCCAACGACCCGCGGGTGACGCGGGTCGGGCGGACGCTGCGGCGCTTCAGCCTCGACGAGATCCCGCAGTTCGTCAACGTCCTCAAGGGCGAGATGTCACTGGTCGGGCCGCGGCCGGAGGAGGAGGCGGTGGTCGCCCTCTATGACGAGCGCCAGCGGATCCGGCTCGCGGTCAAGCCCGGCATGACCGGACCGATGCAGGTCTACGGCCGCAGCGACCTGACCTTCGAGGAGCGTCTGGCGATGGAGCGCGACTACCTCGACAACCTCTCGATCACGAGCGACCTGGCGATCCTCCTCCGCACTCCCGGCGCCGTCGTCCGCGGCGAGGGCGTTTGAGCGCTCGCCGATGAGTTCCGGCCTCGAGGTCGCGATCGTCAGCCACGGCGCCGAAGCGCTGCTGCGCAACTGCCTGCGCTCGCTGCGCGCGCACCCACCGGCAGAGGGCCGGATGCGGGTGACCGTGGTCGACAGCGGCAGCCCTGACGGCACTCCGGACATGGTCGAGCGCGAGTTTCCCGAGGTACGGCTGCTGCGGCGCGACAACATCGGCTTCTCGGCCGCCAACAACCTGGTTCTGCGCGAGAGCGAGGCGACCGCGGTGCTGCTGATCAATCCCGACACCGAGGTCTACGCAGGGACGCTCGACGCGGCGCTGGCGCGGCTACGCTCGGACCCCAGCATCGGCATGGTCGGGGTCAAGCTCGTGCTCGAGTCGGGTGAGCTCGACCACGCCTGCAAGCGCTCCTTCCCGACCCCGCTCAGCGCCCTCGCCCATTTCACCGGCATCGGTCGCTCAGCCGGCATGCCCGCCGCGCTCAGCCAGTACCGGGCGACCGCGCTCGGCGACGACGAGGCGGGCGAGGTCGACGCGGTCAACGGCGCCTTCATGCTCTGCCGCGCCGCGGCGGTCGAGGAGGTCGGCCTGCTCGACGAGGGCTACTGGCTCTACATGGAGGACCTCGACTGGTGCCACCGCTTCTGGGATGCCGGCTGGAGGGTCTTTTACGAGCCGGCAGGTGTCGCCCTGCACGTCAAGGGCGCCTCCAGCGGCGGCCGGCGGGGGCCGAAGCAGGAGATCGCCTTCCACCGCGGCATGGCCCGCTTCTATCGCCGCTTCGACGCCCCGGAGCACGACCCGCTGCTGAACGCCGCCGTCTACGCCGGCGTCTACTTCAAACTCGCCGTCGCGCTGGTCCGCACCGTGATCTCGCGTTGACGGGCCGATTTACCTCCATATAGGGGTATCTGCGGCCCATCGACCTGCCGTCTAGAAGGGAAGGGTCTCGGCTATTTCGGAGAGCTTCGGGGCGCTTTTGTCGCGCTCGGAAAGCAGTGGCTCGGAGACCTGCCAGTCGACGCCGACGTCGGGGTCGTCCCAGGCGATCCCGGCCTCGGTCAGCGGGTCGTAGAGGCTGGAGACGAGGTAGGTGACGTCGGCGACCTCGCTGAGCACGGCGAAGCCGTGGCCGAAGCCGACCGGGACGAAGAGCTGGCGGTGCTTCTCGTCGTCGAGCAGGTGCGCCTCCCACTGGCCGTAGGTGGCGGAGTCGCGGCGCAGGTCGACGGCGACGTCGAGGATCGCCCCGCGCGGGCAGCGGACCAGCTTCGCCTGGCCCGGCTCGGTCTGGAAGTGGATCCCCCGCAGCGTCCCCAGCGAGGAGCGCGAGTGGTTGTGCTGGACGAACTCGACGCCGACGCCGAGCTCGGCCCAGGCGTCGCGGCTGAAGCTCTCGACCATGAAGCCACGGGCGTCGCCGTGGACGACCGGCTCGACCAGGACGACGCCGTCCAGCTTCGTCTCCAGGGCGACCGCCATCAGCCGAGGCTCTTGCCGTACTGCTTTTCGTAGTACTCGCGGTACTCGCCGGAGCGGATCGGGCCCCACCAGTCCTCGTTGTCGCGGTACCAGGCGACGGTCTTCTCGAGCCCCTCGGCGAAGTGGACCTGGGCCTCCCAGCCGAGCTCCTCCTTCAGCTTGGCGGAGGAGAGGGAGTAGCGACGGTCGTGGCCGGGGCGGTCCTGGACGTACTCGATCAACGACTCGTCCTTGCCGGTCAGCTCGATCACCCGCTTGATCACCTCGATGTTCTCGCACTCGTCGGGGCCGCCGACGTTGTAGGCCTCGCCGGGCTTGCCCTTCTGCAGCACCGTGTGGATGCCGCGGCAGAAGTCCTCGACGTAGAGCCAGTTGCGGACCTGCTTGCCGTCGCCGTAGACAGGCAGCGGGTCGCCGTGCATGGCGTTCAGGGTGATCAACGGGATCAGCTTCTCCGGGTACTGGCGCGGGCCGTAGTTGTTGGAGCCGCGCACGATCGAGGCCTCGATCCCGTAGGTGTGGACGTGGGCGGCGACGAGCAGGTCGCCGGCGGCCTTGGTCGCCGAGTAGGGCGAGGAGGGGTCGAGCGGCGAGGTCTCGGTGAAGGAGCCTGACTCGATCGAGCCGTAGACCTCGTCGGTGGAGACCTGCAGGTAGCGGGAGACGCCGAGCTCGCGGGCGGCGTCGAGCAGGGTGCCGGTGCCGATCACGTGGGTGCGGGCGAAGGCGTCCTGGTCGTCG